>Ga0172372_10000135_pt1 | contig 110095 bp, 97 predicted proteins | sample LakKiv5m_2_FD_114544 | JGI IMG/M metagenome (GOLD analysis project Ga0172372, IMG submission 114544) | Freshwater microbial communities from Kabuno Bay, South-Kivu, Congo - kab_092012_9.5m | ecosystem: Environmental > Aquatic > Freshwater > Lake | place: Democratic Republic of the Congo... | reverse complement strand
TCGACGCTGATCTTCAACGACGCTGAAGGTGTGCAGGCAGAGGCGAGCGCGGCAGCGGCGACAGAGACGGGGAACAGCAGGCGCGTCATGCCCACCCAGTCGGCGTGGTCCGTCCAAACTTGATGGTGCGGGCCGTCGAGCAGGGTCGTCGGCACCGCAGTTGTCGACGACAAAGGCCTCAGCGGATCAACCGCTGCAGCGCCGCATGTAGTCGATCTGTCGACATCACCGTCAGCCGCCTGTCACCGATGCCAGCCGCCTGACATGCTGGCGACACCGACATCGTCGCACCATCCGCGCCGACCTCAGTTCTCGATCTGCGACAGCGGAATGAGCTCGGGCGTCTTCGTGCGGTAGGTGCTCTCGACGTGCTTCACGAGCTCGTAGAAGGCCGTTTCAAAGCGGCGGTCGTCGCGGGCGAGGCCCTTGAAGTCCGTGTAGAAGTTGCCGGTGTAGCAGGTGTCGTCGACGCAGTTGCCGTCGGCCCAGATGATGATCGCCCGCTGCAGGTCGGTCTTGTTCTCAGCGAGGCGGTCGGTGCGCGCCGATTCCTTCATCGGGCCGAGGAGCGCGAGACCGAGGGCGACGAGGTTGCTCGCCTCCATGCCCTGGCCGTGGAAGAAATAGAGCACCGGGTAGCGCTGCCCCTCGGCCTCGGGGAGGAAATAGTCGGGAGGCAGCAGGACGCCGTAGTCGACGTCGCGACCGAGGGCCTCCGAGCGGTACTGCGTGAGGAAGGCGAAGTCGTTGAGGCTGCCCGACGGCGCGAAGCTCGTGAGGTCGCCGCCGTAGCCGACGTCGCGCCCCTGGGCCGGCATGCGTGCCGACAGGAACGAAAACAGCGTGAAGATGCGGCTGACGACGTCGCCAGCGCCGACGTGGTTGCCGTCGCCGAGGTCGGCGTCGGTGGAGGGGCACACCTCGGTGTCGCCGTAGCGCAGGTAGGTGACCTGGCCCATCGCGTCGCGGGAGTAGTCGCTCATGTAGTACTGGTAGTTGTCCGTCGAGAACGGGTAGTCCGGGTCGACGGGCAGGGCGTCGAAGCCGTTCCAGGCCTGCGCGTTCGGGATGCGCGACTTGAGCTGGGCGAACAGCGAGTTGCTGCTCTGGGCGGTGTTGAGGAAGTCGCGCACGCCGGCGTCGATCCACACGTCGAGGCGTTTCGTCTGATCGTCGGAAATCTGGCTGAAGAGGCCCGGCGGCGACGCGTTCACGAGGTCCTGCAGGTAGGGCGCGCGGTCGAAGGTGCCGTTGCCCTCGCCGAAGTCGCCAGTGCCCGGCACGCCGTCGAGGCCGTCGTCGTCGAAGTCCTCACCGTCGTCGAGGCGACCGTTCTTCTCGGTGCCGCCCGGGTTGGTGTTCGGGTCCCAGTTGTCGTCGGTGTCGCCGGCGTCGCCGTCGCAGATGCCGTCGCTGCCGCAGTCGACGAAGCGCTCCTCGTTGTTGATGATCACGGGCTCACCGTAGTCGCGACGGCCGTTGCCGTTGAGGTCGACCGCCAGCAGGAACTCGATCGGGATCGGGCGATCGCGCTGGTCGGGGAAGAAGTTGCCCGAGGCGTCGTCATCGCCAGACATCTGGTTGCCGTCGCAGAAGCTGATCACGGGGTAGGTGCCGTCGGGGTTGTACTCGCGGCTGTAGACGGCGTTTTCACCCGTCAGCACCACCGGGTTGGCGCACAGCTCGCGCTTGAAGTCGACGTCGTTGTCGTCGAGGTGTGGCCGCACGTACCAGGACTCGGGCACGCCCGGCGGGTGGTAGGCCGACTGCGGGTTCTCGTAGAACGGGTTGCCGAAGCCCGCGACGAGGTCGTGCATGATCTCGATGAGGCTGTTGCGCGAGAAGCTGCCGCCACGCCCCGCCGAGGGACCGCGGTACCAGTGGTTGAAGTCGCTCTTGAACATGCTGCAGCGGCTGCCCTCGACGGCCGGCAACAGGCCGGGCTCGACCTGGTCGTCGCCCTGCAGCGGGAAGACGTCGTGGACGCCGCAAAAGACCGCTGGATCGTCGACCTCGTCGAGGGTCTTGCCGTCGGCCATCGCCGCCTCGAGCTGCTCGAGGGAGCAGAAGCCCGCCATGTGGTTCTCGCGCAGCATGCGGAACAGGAACTCGGTGTCGGCAAAGGGCGAGCCCATCACGCCGACGACGTCCCACAGCTCGGGGTGACGGAAGCCGATGCGGCCCGACGTGCCACCGCCCATCGACACACCGGCGACGGCGCGCCACGTGAAGCAGCGGCTGTCGGGGTGGGCGGCGATCGTGGCGTCGTCGCAGGCGAGCAGCCCCTGGGTCGAGCCGAACTGCACGGCGTCGACGGGCGGCGGCGTCGGGTCAGGGCACGACGACGACAGCGCAGCGAGCGAGGCGAGGAGGGACGTGCCAGCCAGACGACGGAGGCGGGGGATACGCATCGATGACTCCGAACGGCCGCCCGGGGCGACCACCACGGCGCCAGCGTACGGCGGGGCCGCCGCCGGTCAATCGAGCACGCCGCGCGACCGACGCGCCGCTGACGCGCCGCGGCATCGGGGCGCCACGACGGCCGGTGTCAGGTGGACGTCGGGTGGATGCCGGCGTGGCCTGCTCGACGACGCGGGATGTGCGTGGCTATGGTCCGCGCGCCCGCCGTCGGCGGGGGAGGTGCTGGCGATGGCGTCGATCACGGCGAGTGAGGCTTCTGGTGGGATGTCCCCGACGAAGGACCGCAAGGAGTTCCCCTGCGAGAGCTGTGGCTCGTCGCTGAGCTTCCACATCGGCGCCCAGAAGCTGAAGTGCGACCACTGCGGCTTCGAGAAGGACCTTGAGTTCGCCGAGGGCGGCAAGCCTGGCATCAGCGAGAACGACCTCGAGAAGGGCCTGGCCCTGCAGGCGCAGAAGCGCTCGACGACGGCGACGAAGCCGGCGCAGCAGGAGGTCAGCTGCCGGGCCTGCGGCGCGATCTGCGTCTTCGAGGGCTCGCTCACGTCGAGCAAGTGCTCGTACTGCGACACGCCCCTGCAGGTGAAGGACGCCCACACCGCCGACCACCCCATCCCCGTCGACGCCGTGGCCCCCTTTGCCGTCGAGCACGGCGCCGCCCAGCAGGCGATGCGCAAGTGGATCGCGGGCCGGTGGTTCGCGCCGGGCGATTGGCAGAAGCGTGGCGTCGACGGCAAGTTCGACGGCGTCTACATGCCCTTCTTCACGTTCGACGCGATGACCTTCTCCCGCTACACGGGCGAGCGCGGCGACGCCTACTACGTCGAGGTCGGCGAGGGGCAGAACCGTCGTCGCGAGCGGCGCGTGAACTGGAGCCACGCTGCCGGCGCCTTCTCGCGCTTCTTCGACGACGTCTGCATCCCGGCGTTGAAGTCGCTGCCGCAGAAGCTCCTGCAGGGCCTCGAGCCGTGGCCGACGGAGAAGCTCATTCCGTTCACCGACAGCGCGCTGGCCGGCAAGCGGGCCCACACCTACGAAAAGCCTCTCGACGAGTGCTTCGGCCTCGCGAAGGAGCGCATCAAGGATGAACTCAAGAGCGACGTGAAGCGCCGCATCGGTGGCGACGAGCAGCGCATCCACTCGCTCGACACGCAGTACTCGGCCCTCACCTACAAGCACGTGCTGCTGCCGGTGTGGATCCTCGCCTACCGCTACAGCGACAAGCCCTACCGCGTCGTCGTCAACGCCGTCACCGGCCAGGTGCATGGCGAGCGGCCGTGGAGCATCCCGAAGATCATGGCCGCTGTCATCTTCGGCCTGATCGTCCTCGCCATCTTCGCCTCCCTCGGCGAGGGCGGCGGCGGCCACACGAACTACCGGTGATGACGATGTCGATCGATCTGCACGACCACGGCGTCATCCGCCTCAAACCCGGCAAGGACCGCCCCGTGCGTCGGCGGCATCCGTGGATCTTCTCGGGGGCCATCCACAACGTCGAGGGTGAACCGCAGGCCGGTGACGTCGTCGTCGTCGTCGACAGTCGCGGCGAGGTCCTTGGTCGCGGGGCGTTCTCGCCGTCGTCGCAGCTGCGCGTCCGCATGTGGTCGTTCGACGGCGAGCCCCTCACCGACGCGCACTTCACCGCGCTGCTCGATCGGGCGGCGGCGCTGCGCGACGAGCAGGTCTTCTCCGCCGTGGCTGGCGATGAGACCGACGGCGCCCGCCTCGTCTTTGGCGAGGGCGATGGCCTGCCGGGCCTCATCGTCGACCAGTACGCCGACACCGCCGTGCTGCAGTGTCAGTCGGCCGGCGCCGAGCGCCTCAAGCCCCTCGTCGTCGCCTGGCTCGTGGGCACGCGCAAGGTGGCCCGCGTCGTCGAGCGCGGCGACGCCGACGTGCGCAAGAAGGAGGGCCTGCCGCAAACGAAGGGCATCCTGCACGGCACGGCGCCCACGGCCCCCATCGTCACCCGCGAGCACGGCCTCACCTTCAAGGTCGACGTCGAGGGCGGCCACAAGACCGGCTTCTACCTCGACCAGCGCGACAGCCGGCACGTGCTGCGCGGCCTCTCGCACGGAAAGACCGTGCTCAACTGCTTCTGCTACACGGGCGGCTTCTCGGTGGCGGCCCTCGCCGGCGGCGCCACGAAGGTCACCTCCGTCGACACGTCGCAGCCGGCTCTCGAGCTGGGCCAGCAGAACGCCTTCGCCAACGGCTTCGCCGACGAGCGGCACGACTGGCTCAAGGGCGACTGCTTCGACGTCCTCACCGGGCTGCGCGACGACGGCGAGCGCTTCGACGTCGTCATCCTCGACCCGCCGAAGTTCGCGCCGTCGGCCCAGCACCTCGAGAAAGCAGCCCGCGGCTATCGCGAACTCATGATGCGCGGCCTCGAGGTCACAAAGCCCGGCGGCCTGCTGCTGACGTTTTCGTGCTCGGGCGCTGTCGACCGCGCCTACTTCCGGCAGCTGCTCCTCGAGGCGAGCCTCAACGTCTCGCGCGAGGTCCAGCTCCTCTCGGAGCTCGGCCACAGCCGCTGTCACCCCGTCGCGATCACGTTCCCCGAGGGCGAGTACCTCAAGGGGCTGCTCGCCCGCGCTCTCTAATCGAGGATCATCCCATGCACCGCTCGGTCCCCGCGCTCGTCGGCGCGCTCCTGTCGTCGTCGTCGTTGCTCGCCCAGGACATCGATGTCCCCGACCTCGAGCTGCCCGAGATCGACACCTCGGGCCTCGATGTGCCCGCCGACGACGCGCTGGTGCCGACGCCGGAGGCCCCCGCCGACGCCGCGCCCGCCGACGCTGCGCCCACCGATGTCACTGCGCCCGTCGACGCCGCGTCCGCCGACGCCGCGGCCCTCGCGCCCGCCGTCGTCGACGACCCGGCGAAGGGCTGGTCGGCCTACACCGAGGGCCTCACGTGGTCGCCGGTGCTCGAGCCGCTGAACCTGCAGGTGCTGCCGACGTCGCAGGCGTGGTTCGACAGCTACGTCCCCTTCTTCGGCGACGAGGGCGGCGCGGGCGGCCTGTGGCTCGGCTACCAGGGCACCGGCGTCGCCGGCCTCATGACGATGGGGGCGACGGCGGCCACCAACGCCCTGTTCGAGTTCCCGTCCGACAAGGACCTCTCGCTGGCCTTCGCCGCCGGCGGCTTCAACGATCGCGCGCCCCTCGCCGTGGGCGCCGGGCTCCTCGGGCTCTATGGCCGCGTCGGTGGCGTCTCCCTCGCCGTCGGCGGCAGCGGCGCGCTGGAGTCGGTGCCGGTCTTTGCCGCCGACGGCAGCCTCTCGCCCTTCGCGTTCGGCGCCGGCTACGGCGCCGCCGCCGAGCTGGGCGTCGCGCTGTGGGACGACGGGCACCTCGTGGCGCGCACGAGCGTGAGCCAGATCGCGGCCTTCGACACCTTCGACACGAAGCTCACCAAGATCGATCCCACCGTCGGCCTCATGGTGCAGCTCTTCGGCACGCCGCTCGTCGTCGCCGTCGGCGCCTCCATCGTGGCCCCCGACGGGCGGGAGCCCATCATCGCGCCGCGCATCTTCTTCGGTGGCGGCTTCGACGACGAGCCGAGGGACGCCGACGGGCCCGGCGCCCCCGTGGAACCCGTGGAACCCGCGCCCGGCGAGCCCGTGGAACCCGTGGAACCCGGTGCGCCCATCGACGGCGGCGCCCGCACCCCGGTGGAACCCGGCTGACGGCCGGGGCATCCAAGCCCCATGCGCCGTCCGCTCGCCGTCCTTGCCGCTGCCGTGGGCCTCGCCGCCTGTGGCGACGACCCCATCGTCACCAGCATCGAGCCGCCCACGTCGACGACGACGCCGGCGGCGGAGCCGGGCCCCTGGCTCGTGCACCGCGTCGACCTCGGCGACGGCCACACGCTGGCGCTGCCGTCGACGTCGGTGTCGGCGCCGGAGCCGTCGCTCGCGCCGCTGCCGCTCGTCCTGTTCTCGCCGGGCTTCTCGGCGTCGCCGGGCGACTACGCCGTCACCGTCGACCACCTCGCGAGCCATGGCTTCGCCGTCGTCGCCGCCGACCACGGCTTCTCGATCGGCTCGTCGCTGTTCTGCGGCACCCAGCGCGACGGCTTCGAGCGGGTGCAGCAAGCCGTGCAGCTGGCCCGCCGCCGCGGGCGCACGCCGGGCGACCCCCTCTTCGGCGTCGTGGACGACGGCCCCCTCGCGACGGTGGGGCACTCCTACGGCGGCAAGCTCGCGCTGTGGCTGGCGGCCGAGCGCGACCTCGCCGTCGACGCCGTCGTCGCCCTCGACCCCGTCGACGGCGGCGACGAGCGCCGGCCCGGCTGGTGCGGCGACGACGACGACGGCTTCCCGGCGCTGGCGCCGGCCCTCGCGGCCTCGACGCTGACGACGACGCCGCTGCCAGAGACGTTGATCCTGCTGGCAGGCCTGTCGGGGGACTGCGCGCCCGCGGACGGCAACGGCCAGGTGCTGTTCGACGCGCTGCCAGCGGGGACGCGGGCAACGTTGCTGCGCCTGCCCCGGGCCACGCACACAGACTTCATCGACGACGTCGAAGATGGCGACTGCGCGGCCTGCGGCCTGTGTCCGCCGTCGCAGGAGACGGGCGCCGAGGTGCTGCGGCTGGTGCGCGGGGCCACGGTGTCTTTCCTGCGCCACCGGTTGCTGCGCGACGACGGCGCCGCCCGCTGGCCCTTCGACGTCGAGGTCGTCGGCGACGACGTCGCCGTCGAGCGGGTCGAGCGGCGCTGACGAGGTCATGTAGGCCTGCGACATACCCGGGTGCGTTTGCGTTTCCGGGCGCGGCCGTGGGATCACCCGACCCATATGACCAAGACCCGCAGCTCGTCCGCCTCCTCGAAGACCAGCACCACGTCGGCGAAGTCGACGAAGACGCCGAAAGGCAGCACGACGGCGGCGAAGGCCAACGCGAGCCTGAAGAGCGCCCAGAAGGCCGGCGCGAAGGCGGGGGCGAAGGCCCTGGCAACGCCGACGGCGGCGCGGGCGGCGAAGGCCACCGACCGCAAGATCTTCGTCCTCGACACCAACGTCCTGCTGCACGACCCGCGCGCCATCTTCTCCTTCGAGGAGCACGACGTCGTCATCCCGATCTACGTCGTCGAGGAGATCGACACCTTCAAGAAGGACCTCAGCGAGCTCGGTCGCAACGCGCGTCAGGTGAGCCGCTACCTGGACCAGCTCCGCGAAGACGGCTCGCTGGCCATGGGCGTGAAGCTCGACCGTGGCGGCATGCTGCGCGTGGCGACGACGCACCTGGCGCTGCCCGAGGAGGTCACCCTCGACAAGGGCCAGGACAGCAAGATCATGGCGGTGGCCCTCGAGCTCACCATCACCCACAAGAACACCGACCGCCGCGTCGTGTTCATCACGAAGGACACGAACCTCCGCATCCGCGCCGACGCCATCGGCATCTACACCGAGGACTTCGAGCCCGAGCACGTCCAGATCGACGAGCTCTACAAGGGCTGGCAGGAGCTCGACGTCGACGGCCCCCTCGTCGACAAGTTCTTCGCCGAGGGCACGGTGAACCTGCCCGACCCGTACTACGCGCCCAACGAGTACATCTGCCTGAAGGACAAGGACCGGCCGACGCGCACGGCCATCGGCCGCGCCAACTTCGACGCCGAAACCGGCACGACGAAGCTCGTCCCCGTCGACCTCTACAAGGCCGGCGTGTGGGGCATCCGCCCGCGCAACCGCGAGCAGAACTACGCCCTCGACGCGCTCCTCGACGACAACATCAAGCTCGTCACGCTCGTCGGCAAGGCCGGCTCGGGCAAGACGCTGCTGGCGATCGCCGCCGGCCTCGCCAAGGTGACGGACCAGAACATCTTCCAGCGGATGCTCGTGAGCCGCCCGATCTTCCCCCTCGGCAAGGACCTCGGCTACCTGCCGGGCGACGTCGAGGAGAAGCTCAACCCGTGGATGCAGCCCATCTTCGACAACGTCGAGTTCCTCATGGGCCTCACGCAGAAGGAGAAGAAGCGCGGCCGCTCCTACAAGGAGCTGATGGACCTCGGCATCGTCCAGATCGAACCGCTGACCTACATCCGCGGCCGCTCGATCCCGCAGCAGTACATGATCGTCGACGAGGCCCAGAACCTCACGCCCCACGAGGTGAAGACGATCATCTCCCGCGCCGGCGAGGGCACCAAGATCGTGCTCACCGGCGACCCCTACCAGATCGACAACCCCTACGTGGACCAGACCAACAACGGCCTCATCCACGTCGTCAACCGCTTCCGCGCCGAGAAGATCGCGGCCCACGTCGTGCTCACCCGCGGCGAGCGCTCCGAGCTGGCCGAGATCGCCGCGAACCTGCTCTGACGATTCGCGCTGTCGCGCCAACGCCAGACACGACAACGGGCGCCCTGCGGCGCCCGTCGTCGTTGGTCGTCGGCGTTCTCGATCGCCTACGCTCTCCGGGCACTCGACATCGTGACGAAGGCGACCCATTCTGCGCAGCGATTGGGGGAACGCGTGACACATGAGCTCGAAGAGCGGCTCTCAGGGCTTCCGGCCAAAGGTCGGGTTCTCTTCGCCCTGGGGTGTGCCGTTCATGGTTTCGAGGCGCTGCGGTTGCTGGGCGAGGGCCGCGATGGCCGCTACGACGACGCCCGACGTGTGGCGCTGGAGCTGACGGAGCACCTCGACGGGGATGTTCCAGCGCATCTGCTCGAGGTCGCGATGCGCCTTGTGGTGCATGACGACGACTTGATGGATCAGGAGTACCCCCTGGAACACCTCTCGGGTGGTCAGGAGGCCATCGTCGCGCTCGTGCATGCGGTCCGCGCAGCCGCAGCCGACGGGGCGCTCGACGACGTCCTCTTCGCCGCAGAGGCGGCGGTGACCGCGGCCGATGCAGAGGCCATCGAGCTCATGCCCGATGCGAGCGACGACGAACTCGCCCGAAGCCCGCCAGTCCGTGCGGAACGCGAGCGTCAATGGAACACGGTTCTCGACATCGAGTCCCGTGGGGTGGACGAGGTCGCCACCGACCTGCGCACGCGAATCCGCGCGATGCCCCCAACGGCTGCGCCGGCAGCCACGGACACGCGATTCTGACGATCAGAAGAGACCGCTCAGTTCATCGATAGGGAAGGTGTGTGATGACCGAAGAATGGAGGATCACCATCAAGAGGACGCCAGGCTCGGATACTGAAATCGAGAACGATGGCGAACTCGACGAGGTGGTCATCGGTCGCTGGTTTCATCTGGAGAAGATGTCGCCGTCGACATGGTGGATGCGGATCGGGAACCACGGCGTGTCGGTGGATGTATCGGGGGAGCGTCCGGTCGTTGATGTCGATCTTGATCGGTACTGAGCGTCCACGGCTCGGCATGTTGGAATCACGGCTGCGCCGCGGGCGCGCGACAACCTCGGCGGTGTGGAATGGACGACGTGAATCCCACAGCACCGGGCGGGATCCCCTGGGCGTCGCTCCGCACCGCGTGCGGTACGGCAGAGCGAATCCCTGTCGCCGTGCGTCAGCTTGGCGCAAGTGATCCCGCCGAGCGACAGGCCGCCGTCTGGATGATCGACAACCACGCGATCCTCCAGGGCGACCTCTCTGAGGCCGCCCCCTTCACCGTCCTCGCGCTCGTTGAAGCGCTGGGGTCGTCGACGGTCTCGGCCAGCGAGACCTATGCCCTCCTTACGGAGTTCGCGTACGGATGGGCACCAGAAACCATGATGGTGTCGTGTGAGGGATCGATGGTCCCGGTTCACGACGCAACCCGCCGGGCGCTGAGGAGCGGTCTTGCGGTGTATCGGCGTGATCTCGTGGGTGGCGACCTCGAGACGAGGCGACACGCCGCCACACTGCTGCTGGCCTTGCACGAACAGGCGGTGCTCGGCGACGCCGGGCACACCACCGGTCGTTGAGCACTCCCGGTCTGCGGGGCCTCGCCCGCCGGCGCGACCGGGCCCCACCGGCTCTGCTACGGTCGCCGCCATGTGGACGAGGCAGCAGCTCGAGGGTGAGATCGACGACGTCCGGGCCCGCATCGCGCGGCACCGTCGCGAGCTCGCCACCTGGTTCGTGAACCGCGCCGTCGAGGTGGACCTCATGACGGTCTGCGCCGCGGCGCAGGAGCCGCTGTTGCTCGTCGGCCCGCCGGGCACCGCCAAGAGCGACATCATCTTGAAGTGGGTCGAGAGCGTCGGTCTCTCTGACAGCGACTACTTCGAGTACATGCTCACGAAGTTCACCGAGCCGAGCGAGATCCTCGGGCCCATCGACATCGACCTGCTGAAGCAGGGCCGCTTCGTGCGCCGCACGAAGGGCAAGCTGCCGGAGGCGAAGGTCGCGTTCCTCGACGAGATCTTCAAGTCGAACTCGGCGATCCTGAACCTGCTCCTCACCATCTTGAACGAGCGCAAGTTCTATCAGGACGGCGAGCCCATCCCGGTGCCGCTGCAGGTGCTCTTCGCCGCCACCAACGACATCCCCGACCAGGGCGAGCTCGACGCCCTGAGCGACCGCTTCATCCTCAAGGTCGAGACGAAGCCGGTGAAGGACACGCACTTCAGCGAGCTCATCGACGCCGGCATGCGCGGTGAGAGCCTGCGCGCCACCGGTCAGCGGCCGTGGGTCACGGGGGCCGCGTCCCTCGTCGACTACCAGAAGGCGAAGCGCTTCATGGACCTCACCTTCGCCTACGAGGGCGAGGAGCCCGGTCGTCGCGACACGCTCTTTCCGCCCCGCGCCTTCGCCGAGCTGCGCCGGCTGGTCCGCGCGCTGGAGACCGAAGACAAGGTCCTCGTCTCGGACCGCAAGCTCGTGAAGCTCTACAAGCTCATCCGCACGCGCGCGTTCTTGTTCCACGGCGGCGCCGTCGACACGCCCGACCTCGCCCTGTGCGCCTTCATCGGCAACCGCAAGCACGAGCTGCCCGTCGTGGCCCACAAGGTCCACACGCTGCTCGGCCTCGCGACCCGCTGACGACGTCCATCCAGGCCACGATGACGACGACGACGACGACGACGACCGCGCCCATCCTCGACGACGTCGCCGCCGCCGTTGCCGTCTGCGTCGTCGATGAGCCGCCGTCGGAGGCGCTGCCGCGGGCGCTGGGCTGGGCCATCGAGATCCTCGGCGGCGGCCTCGACGAGGTGCCGCTCGCCGCCATCCACGACCTCGGCTTCCTGCTCTTGCGCGGGCGGGCGGTGCGGCTGTGCGGCGGTCGCGAGCGCGTCGCCCTCGACCTCGATGGCGTCGTCGACGACGACGACGGCCCGCAGGAGGCCCGCGCCGTCGTGCGGCGGGAGCGCCTCGTGTGGGAGGAGCGGGTGGTGGCGCCGCTGTTGCGGGACGCGGCGGTGATGCAGGCGGCGGTGATCGTCGCCGGGGCGCCGACGGAGCGGGTGGACACGCTCGTGGTCCACGCCCTGCGGGCCATGCTGCCGCGGCTGTTGCCGTCGACGCTGTCGCTGCCGCGGACGTCGCCGGCGGCGCTGCGGCCGCTGCTGGAGTCGCTGCCGGCCGTCCTCGCCCACGACGTCACGGGATCGGGAGCGGCCGCCGTCGTCGACGCCGCCCGCGACCTCGGCGAGATCGCGCGGGCCCGCGTCGTCGAGGGTGGGCCGCCGTTGTTGCTCGCCGACGAGCTGTGGGAGCTGTCGCGGCTCGATCAGATCCCGTCGGAGGCCATGCGCCTCGCGCTGCGCACCGTGCACCGCACGATGGACGGCATCGGCCCGGTGTCGCCCGCCCTCATCGCGCGGCTGCGGGATCGTCGCCAGGACGTCATCGTCGACGAGGTCGTCGCCGACGCCTTCCCCGCCGGCGGCTTCGACGCCATGAGCACCCGCGGCGTCCTCGAGAACCTCGTGCGCAGCGAGGTCGGCTACGTCGGCGTCGGCAGCGACGTCGACGACGCTGGCCGCCCCACCGGGCCCGACCTCTTCGATGTGCGCTTCGTCGAGGGGGAGCTGCTCTACTACACGCGCGACGAGAGCCCGCTGCTCGAGCGCCGCCGTCAGCTCGTCGTCCTCATCGACGAGGTGGAGCGCCTGCGCCACAAGCTGCGCGAGCTGCCGAGCCAGACCATCGTCCTCGTCGAGGCCGTCGTGCTGCAGGCGTGGCGCGACCTGCAGGTGGCCTGCGGGCCCCACGTCGTGCAGCTCGCCGTCGCCGTGGCCGGCGAAGACGAGGGTGCCGTCGCCGAGGAGCAGGGGCTCCTGCGCACGAGCCTGCACGCCGATCTCGCCCATCGCCGGGCCGCCCTCGTCGACGTCGCGGCGCTGCCGCTGCCGTCGCGGGTCACGTTCTCGCCGCGGCCACCGCCGCTGTCACCGACGTCGTCGACGCCGCGTCGGCGGGGCCTGTGGGTGCGGGTGGGCGGGCCGCTGTGGGAGCTGAGCGACGGCGCCACCGTCGGCACGCTCGATCCGACGACGTCGCTGCGGGCCCTCGTGGACCGCCTGATGCTGATGGCCTGACGTGTCGGCGGGGGAACGATGCCAGCTTTTCTCCTGGGCCTCGTGTGGAGACTCCTAGCTAGTCGGGCCAGGCATGCGGGCGCTCGTTCGGTCGCTCGCACGGACGCCTCGACCCTGAGCAGCGGTTTCCGGTCGCTCACGTCGGCGACGACGACACCGTCGGCGCGCTCCGAGCCCGGACGGCGCCCGCGCTACTGGTTGAACGTCACGCGGTGCAGCTCGTTGGAGCCGCCCCCGGTGAAGGCCACCCACGCCTCGTCGGCGCTGGTGAAGGGGATGAGGCCGACGGCGATGCTCACGCCGCTGCGGTTGATGACGGCGCCGCGCACGTCGTTGGTGAAGTTGTCCTTGTCGGTGCCGTGCAGGGGCAGGCGCCAACCGATGGGCTCGTTGGTGAGCATGTAGAACACACCGCCGGCGACGCCGGGGATGTCGGTGATGAGGATGCGGTCACTGCTGGGGGGCACCGCCGCCGGCAGCACACCCTGTCGATCGATGAGCAGGTCCTGGAAGCCGAAGCCCTCGCCGCTGAAGACCGCGTCGCCCTCGGTGATCGTGCGCTCGAGGCGACCGAAGGAGACACGGCCCTCGGTGGGCAGGAACACGGTGAGGTTCACCACGGTGGCGTCGTTGCCGATGGTGAGGTTGCGGGGTTCGGGGATGGCGCCGATGCGCACGGCGTGGGTCGCGTCCGGCAGGGTGATGGTCCGCCATGGGTCCCGGGCCAGCGACCACGTCGTCTCAGGGCCGTCGAAGGAGCGCTCGATCGGCACAAGCGCCGGCTTGCCGTCGGCGAGGGGCGAGGCCCGGTCGAAGACGAGCACGAGGTCGCCGAAGTCCAGCCGTTGGTCGATCGTGGAGACCTTGAACAGCCCGGCGATCTCGCCGAAGGTGACGTCCGTCAGCGTGTCGCGCTGCCGTTCGGTGGCGGCGTCCTCGCCTTGTTGTGCCCGCTCGATGATGAGCGTCGGCGTTCCCCGGCGCGCGAAGACCCGACGCTGAAGGACATTGGGGTCGCGGGGGTCGGCGCCGAAGGCGACGACGAGGTCGGCGCCCTCGGCGTCGGCGACGGGCGTCATGAAATTCAGGAAGTCTTCGCCGCGCGCCTGCACCAGACCGGTGGTGTTGCAGGAGAACCAGACCTCGTCTTCGCCGTCGGTGCGGTAGTCGCGCTCCACCGACGCATGATCGAGGTTGCAGCCGTCGCCGCCGAAGTCGACCGTGTTTCTGAAGTCGACGCCGTCGCCGGGCGCCGGCAGCGTGGGCAGGTCACCGCGGGCGACGTCGAAGAACATCACCTGGTCGCGACCACCGGGCTCGTAGATGCCAAGCAGGGCCGTGCCCGCTGGCTGACCGGCGTCCACGCCGAGGGCGCCAATGTTGCCCGGCTGGAACATCGAGATGGGGCCATCGACCTGGATGATGAGCGGGACGTCGTTGCCGCCGCCGCCGCCGCCGCCGCCGCCGCCACCACCGCCGCCACCGGCGGCGGCGGTGCAGACGCCCTCGAGGCAGACCTGGCCGAAGGCGCAGTCGCTGTTGGCGTCGCAGCTCGTGTTTTCAGGCGGGCAGCCCGTCGCGGCACCGACGACGAAGGCGAGGGTCGAGAGGGAGCGAAGGTTCAGGGTCGGCACGAGATGTTCTCCTCGCACTTTTCCGCGATGGATGTGCAGCCGGCCACGCCGGCGGGAAAGTCGGGCAGGAAGGACAGCTGCACCTCGACGAGGGCGTTGGCGCCGAGGTCGCGGGCGACGGCCGCGTCGTCGTCGGACAGGGTGGCGTCGTCGCCAAAGAGGTCGACGACGGTGCAGCCGCGCAGGATCGGGCGGCCGTCGACGTCGATGCCCTCGACGAACAGCACGCGGCGGCCGACCCCCACGCCGTCGAGGGTGACGCCCCCGGCGGGCAGCAGGCAGGCGTCGGTGTTGCCCGACGTGGCGAGGACCTGCACGCCGGCGGGCGGCGTCGGCGGGTTCTGGCTCAGGGCCCGGCAGATGGCGTCGGGGCTGCGGTCGCCGGCGTCGCTGCCGTCGTAGACGTCGACGCGGGCGACGGCCGTGTGGAGGAACGCGAGCTCGGACGGAAAGACGACCCGCACGCCGACGGTGGGCTCCTGACAGCCGGCACACCACGCGCCGCCGGCGAGCGCGAGGGCGCCGAGGCGGGCGCGGAGCGGGGGCACGGGCGACATGACGGGCAGTCTACGCCGTCCCCAGACCGCCGCGAGATTCTCGCTTCCGGGCGGATCCCCGTGCATCCCACTTCGTCCCACATGGCCGCCACGTCGACGTCAGGCTGCTATACCGGGCCCATGTCGCCTGTCGCCGCCCTCTTCGTCGCCGCCGCCGTCGCCGGTGCTGGCACCGCTCCCCCTGCCGCTCCGGAGCCGGTGTCGCCGGTGTCGCCGTCTGCGCCAGCGGCGTCGACGACATCGACGCCGGCGCCCGCCGAGGCGCCCGGGGCCGTGCGGGGCGCGTGGGGCGTGGGGCTGCTGGCGGCGGGCGCGGGGCTCGCGACCGGCAGCGTCGTGGGCCTCACGCTGCTCGAGAGTGTGACGACGCCGGATCGCGCGAACCAGCCGGTGACCTCGTCGCAGGAGACGCTGCGCAGCGTCGGCGGCTTCGCGAGCGCGGCCATCGCGGGCGTGAGCGTGGTGGCGATGGTGGTGGGCGGTGGGCTCGCGATCAGTGCCGGCCTCGACGCCCGGGGTGCGCCGTCGTCGACGCCGGCGGAGTAGTCCCCACCAGCCTCAGGGGCAGGCCCCATTGTTGGCGACGGCGCAGGTGCCGGCGTCGAAGCCGAAGGCGCCCACGATGCCATTGCTGCAGCAGCGTTCACCGGCGAGGCAGTCGCGGTCGCCGTTGCAGACCTCGGCGCTGTTGCTGTTGGCGCGGCAGTCGCCGGACGGCACGCAGGAGGCGCCAAACCCCGTGAAGCAGCACTCGGTGCCCGGCCCGCAGTCCTCGGGGCCGTCACAGACCGCGGAGCCGCCAAAGGCGCAGGTGTCGGGCCCGGCGACGCAGGTCGGTGTCGTCGTGAGGATTTCGAAGCAGCAGGCCTCGGGGCAGGTGCCGGCGGCGCCGCAGACGACGCCGTCTTCGGGCGTGCCGCTGTAGGGCTGCGAGGGCTCGCCCTCACCCTCTCCTTCGCCCTCGCCGCTGCCGCCCACGCAGCGGGGCCCGCTGAATTCGGTGCTGCAGAACGCGCCGTTGGTGCAGCGGACGCCGCAGCCGCCACAGTTGGCGTTGTCGACGAAGTCGCTCTCGCGCTGGCAGGTGCCGTTGCAGCGGGCGCGTCCGCAGCTGCCATCGCAGGCGGCGCTGCCGTCGGTGCAGGCAAGGGACAGGGTGACGTCGGCGAAGGCCTCGAGGCCGGCCTGATCGAAGAAGCGGCCGCGCACGACGCGGGTGGTGCCCGTCGTGAAGTCGATGGCGCGGACGGCGCCAAGCACCCGCCAGTCGACGGCGATCGAGAACGTGCCGGCGCCGGTGGCCGTGAACGTGCCGTAGGTCGTGTCGGTCGTCGGGTCGAGCAGGACGCCGCCAAGGAGGTCGCCCACGCCGTCGGGGTCGGTGACGACGGCCGACAGCGTCGCGCCGTCGTTCTCGTCGAGGCTCGTGCGGTTGCTCGAGAAGCTCAGGATCTCGGGGCAGCCCGGCGTGCCACAGGCAGGCGGCGGCGGCGGTGGCGGTTCACCTTCCCCCTCACCTTCGCCCTCGCCCTCGCCGATGGCGACGCACTCGCCGTCGTCACAGCGCTCGCCGCCGTTGCAGTCGCGGTCGTCGTTGCATTCGTCGTCGTCGCGGCGGGGGCGCGTCGGCTCCTCGCTGGCCGGCGGCGCGAAGAGGAGGTCACAGGCCGGCAGGATCAGCAGGAGGGGAAGGGCGCGCCACATGCCCGAAGCGTACCCGGCCCGGCCGCGCCGTGAAGCGGGGCGCCCCCGCGCTGCGCGCGGACCTCATCCCCCCGGCCTCCTTCTCCCTGAAGGGAGAAGGGGGAGCAGAAGGCCGGTCACGTCGTCAGCGAGTGGTTGCCTTCCTCGACACGCCCCCCGCGCTGCGCGCGGACCTCACCCCCCCGGCCCCCTTCTCCCTGAAGGGAGAAGGGGAGCAGAAGGCCGGTCACGTCGTCAGCGAGGCGCGGCAGCCGCTCCTGCGCACGGTCACGTCGTCAGCGAGGGGCGGCAGCCGTCGCGTGCAGCCGTCGCGCGGCAGCGAGGAGGATGCCTGCCCACGGCATCGAATCGAGCGCGGCGAGCGCGACGAGCGCCCATGAGGCCATTTTTCGCCCTCGGCGGCTGGCCTCCCCCGCCGTCGCCGCCACAGCCGCGCCGCCGAACCGAAAAATGTGCAGGACACGCCCCGTGCTCGACAGAAGGCCCGGGATTCCAAAGGGGGCGGCCAGGCCCTTTGGCCGCCGGAGGCAGAGACGCCCACGCCAGTGACCACACACGAGTCGAGAGCCCCGCCGGAGGCACAGACGCCCCACGCGAGTGGCACACCAGGAGTCGAGAGCCCCGCCGGAGGCAGAGACGCCCACGCCAGTGACCACATACGAGCCGAGCAGCCGCCCACCGCACGACGACAACACGCGAACCCGAGTCGAAGGAGAAGACTCAGTTCAACCCGCGCGCATCGAGATCATCCTCGTCGAGCCCGAGGTGATGCCCGATCTCATGCAACAGCGTCACCGAGATCTCGTCGACCATCTCCTCCCGGTTGGCACAGCTCACCTCGAGGTTCTTCCGGAACAGGAAGATGCGCACGGGCTGACCGGGGCCGGCGTGGGGCGCGAGCGGCTCGGGGTCGAAGAGGCCCACGGCCGACGGCGACAGCGGCGGATCGCTCTTCTTCAGCACCTCGAGGTCGGGCAGGTCCTGCACGATCACCGAGACATTCTTCATGGCGCCGCGCACGACGTCGGGCAGCTCGGCCATCGCCGCCTCGAGGACGGAGGCGAAGGCGTCCTCGTCGATGCGGAACGGCGGCTGGAAGCGCTCGCCGTCGTAGCTGACGGCCTTCTCGAAGGCCTTGTCGGCGGCGGCGTGGTCGCCCTTCACCGTCGCGAGGCGGCCGCGCAGCCACCAAGCATCGGCGCAGCGGGGATCCTTGTCGACGGCCTTCGCCACCTCGGCGGTGGACTCCTCGAGGCGGCCGAGGTCGAAGAGGGCCGAGGCACGGGCGACCCGCGTCATCGGGTCGTCCTTGTCGAGGGAGACGGCGACGTCGGCGGCCGCCAGCGCCCCGGCGGGGTCGTGGTCGGCGCCGCGGACGTCGGCGAGGGTGAGCCACACCTCGAGGGCGAAGTCGGTGGCGGCCTCCTTCTTCGTCTCGGCGTCGTCGGCGGCGACGTCGGGGGCCTCGCCCTTCTTGAGGCGGCGGGCGAGGTCTTCGAGCATCGGGCGGGCGGTCTGCACGTCGTCGAGGGCGTCGAGCAGCAGCGTCGCGAGGCGCAGCTTCACGATCATGGAGCGGCCGTTGTCCTCGAGGGCCTCTTCGGCGGCGGCGATGGCCTCGTCGACGAGGTCTTCCGAGACGAGGACGTCGACCTCGAGCAGGCGGACCTCGGGGTGGCGGCCGTCGAGGCGGCGGGCCTCGTCGAGGAGCCGGCGGGCGTCCTGGACGCGGTCGTCGTAGAGGGCTTCGTGGGCTTCGTCGATGAGATCGGTCAGGCGGCTCATGGCGACGGGGTCGCCCATGACGACGGGGCTGGCAAGTCGGGGGCGCCCCTCCCCCGCGCGAACGCCGCACGTGACGCGATGCGGTATCGACGGCGGCCGGTGCCGTCGGCCCTGGTTGCGCCGAAATCCGCCCGAATCGGCTAACAGCCCTGTCGACGTGTTTCCGATCGGATCCGGGCACCCGCCCCACAGATCTGCCGAAAACACCTACATCCCGGTTTCTCGCCGTTTCTGGAGCGTCCGATGGCCATTTCGATGAACCCCGCGAACCTCGCCGCCGCGCAGAACTTCCTGAAGACGATGGGCATGGCGGTGGATCCGGCGTCGTCCCGCGGCGTGAAGGTCTCGGTCGAGGAGGCCCAGCAGCTGGCGACGGCGTTTGAGGCCATCCCCGACGCCGGCACGAAGAAGGCGGTCGGCGCCGCGCTGCTGGGCCTCATCCAGATGGACCTCTTCGAGGTCCCGAGCAAGACCGCCCAGGACGTCATCGCGAAGGTCGTCGGCAAGCCGACGGACCAGGTGTTCTCGGCCCGCGAGAAGGCCGAGCTCGTCGGCGGCGCCAGCATCAAGACGGTGGCGGCGGCGACGATGGGGCTGCTGGCGAAGATGCCGAACCTCGACAAGGCCCAGGTGGAGAAGCTCACGAAGGGCCTCGAGACCATCGCCCCCGAGGCGAAGAACCTCGTGTTGTCGGTGCTCAACAAGCTCGGCAAGGACGGCGAGCTGAAGTTCCAGCCCGACGCGCGCTCGTCGTTTACGAAGGCCTACGCAAAGGCCGAGGCCCAGAGTGAGGGCGCGGTCGGCAAGTTCGAGGAGAACTTCTCGACGAAGGCCGACGGCGCGATGGAGTTCTTCGCGAGCCAGATGGCGGCGTCGCCGTACTTCGAGGACCGCCTCGCGGCGCTGATGTTCATGATCTGCGCCAAGACCATGAAGGAGGTCGACAACGACCTCCGCTCCCTCGACAACACCGTCCAGAAGGACAACAAGAAGGGCGCTGGCAAGCCCGGCACGCCCGCCGGCAAGCCCGGCACCATCGGTGGTGCAGCGACGGGCCAGACCGGCCAGATCACGAATGGTCCGGGTCAGGTGCAGAGCCCGACGCAGCAGCTGCGCACGTCGTACGAGGCCGTCGTGCAGTCGGCGGCCGCCCAGCGCGGCAACGACGGCATCATCACCGAGAGCGAGGCGAAGGCCCTCGTCGGCAAGCTCGACGGGATCGCGCCGCCCGAGGCGAAGCTCCTGCAGGCCGAGGCGATGGGCCGCGCGCTCCTCGCCACCGGTGGCGGCGACCTCACGCCCGAGATGAAGCCGCTGGCCGACTGGGTCGAAAAGACCACCGGCAAGCCGCTGGCCCAGGTGGCCGACGCGAAGGCCCTCTACGAGGCGAAGACGCCGCTCGCCCAGACGATCGGCGGCAGCGACAAGCTCGAGAACAAGGTGGCCGCCTTCATCCTCGAGGGCGTCTTCGGCGACGGCAAGGCGCCGAAGCTGCAGGCCGTGATGAGCGAGATGAAGCCACTGTTCTCGGCGATGGAGAACCAGGTCACCGGCCGCACCGTCGAGCAGGCGCGCGCCGAGGCGCCAAAGACCTCGCAGCACAGCCAGAACATCGAGGACCGCTTCGGCCGCATCGCCGAGGCCGTGAAGACCGGCAAGGTGCCGATGGGCGAGCTCGCCAATGTGGCGAAGAGCATGGTGGATCGCCTGCCGATCCCCGGCGACAAGAAGCCCATCCTCGACGGCATCACCGCCGGCCTCACCGCCATCGCCGCCGACAAGACCGTCGACGTCAAGAGCGTCTTCGGCAAGGCCGTCGCCCCCCTCGTCGCCGATGCCACGAAGGGCAGCGCCGAGCACGACACACTCGTGGGTGGCGCCGTCGATCGCGTGAAGAACGCGGTCGCCGAGCAGCTCTTCAACGAGGGTGACGCCGGCCGTCCCCTCTCGCCCGACGCCGCGAAGCAGGCCCTCGAGGGGGCCCTGCAGAACGCGAAGGGTCAGGTCCTCGCCGAGGGCCAGAAGAACGGCTACTCGCCGGCGCAGCTCGAGGCCCTGGGGGCCGCCTTCGAGCACGAGGCCAACCCGGTGCGCGCCGAGCTGGCGAAGACCGGCACGCTGAAGGCGACCGAGCCGCGCGGCTTCAACACCGACGCCGCCAACCCGACCGGCACCGACGAGAGCCGCTCGCGCCAGATCATGTTCGAGACGCTCAAGCTCAAGATGACGCGCCTCTCCGAGATGATGCAGGCCATGAGCAACATCCTCAACGCCGTGCACCAGACGGCCGAGAACGCCATCCGCGCCATCCGCTGACGTCGCCGGCGAGCCCGGCTGCCGGAGCGACCCGCCGCGAGGCGGGTTGTCTCTTTCGTGGGCCCGGGCGGGGCGCTACGACAGGGCCATGAACAGCAGCGAGCGCCGCGACGACGACATCCTCTGGGCCGCCCTCGGCGAGCCCGGCACCACCGAGCAGCGGCGCGCCGTCGTCGCCGCCTTCGCCCTCATGGCCGTCGCCGACGGCGAGGCCAGCCCGGCCGAGGTGCTCGCGTTTCGCACGAAGGTGGGGGACTCGAAGGTCTTTGCCGCCTTCGACCTGCCGGCCCTGTGGGCCGACTTCGACGACCTCGTCGCCCGCCTGCTGCGCCACGAGCCCGGCGCCCTCGACGAGGTGAACCACCGGCTGCGCGGCGCCGACGACCCCGACAGCCGCGAGGTCGTCATGGCTGCCGCGCGCGCGGCGCTGGTGGCCGACGGCGCCGACGCCGACCGCGAGGAGGTCGTCATCGCCCACATCGCGAAGCAGATCGGCCTCAGCGGCGAGGCCTGAGCGTCAGTTCGAGCAGCCGCCGTTGCCGCACTCGCAGTCGGGGCTGTTGTCGCAGGTCTGACCGGCGCCGAAGGCGGCGCAGCCGTCGTCGGTACAGGCGCACGAGGAGAGGTCGCACTCACACGGGCCTTCGCAGGCCGGGCCACCTTGCGAGGTGTCGATGTTGCAGTCGGGCCCATCGCAGGTGCAGGTGTCGCCGGTGCAGGAGCAGCCGGCCCCCTCGCAGTCGCAAATGGGGTTGTCACAGCTGGTGTCGCCGTCGCCAGGCGGGGTGTCGGTCTCGCCGGTGAGGAGGGGGGCGACGCCGTTGGCGATGCCACAGCCACCAAGACAGAGCAGGGCAGTCAGCAGGATGGTGCGCATCAGCGGGCTCCCTTGTCGTCGTCGGATGGGGCGAACAGCAGCATGCCGAGGCCGGTCAGCATGAGGCCGGGCCCGATGACGCAGTAGGTCGCGGGCCAGAGGAAGTCGACGCCGTCGAGGGTGTCGTCGGACGACGTCGGCGAGAGGTTGTCGGCGGCGATGGTGCCGGCGGCGAGCGCGGCGCCCGAGCCGACGAGAGGATCGCCCCCGACGACGTGGTCGTGACCGCCGGGGCCGGCACCATCGTGGCGCCGGTGAGGGGAGCCGTGAGCTCGCGCAGCGGGCCGGGAACGGCCGCGGGCAGGGCGTCGACGCCGTCGGCCTTCACGGCCACCCGGTTCACGGCCTGCGTCGTCTGGCTGTCGAAGAGGTTGAGGTTCAGCACGACGGTGCCGCCAAGCGTGCCGGCGTCGCCGAAGATGACGTAGCGGGCACCCATCGCCCCGGCGAGCTCGGCGAGGCAGCTCTCGTCGCCGCAGCCGACGGCCTGGCGATCCCCCTCGAGCTCGGCGAGGCGCTGCACCTCGGCGGCGGAAATGACGTCGAGGGAGGCGTCCTTCGCCAGCTCGACGATGATGAGGCCGGCGATGGTCGAGGTCGTCGCGGCGTCGAAGCTCTTCGATGCCGGCTCCAGCACGAGCACGCGGGGCCGGGCGGGCAGGACCGACGGTGCCCCGGCGCGCAGGGCCGGCGACAACAGGAACAGACACAGCAGGGCGGCGACACACATGGCCGGTCCGTAGCCCATCACATCCTCAGCCGTCGCGTCGTATGCCGTGGGTGCACAGCCCGGGTGCGACGCATCACGTCGGCGGGCGCCACGCGCAGGCGGCCTCGACGAGGTCGAGCACGGCCTGCCGTAGCGGTGCGGCCCGGTCGTCGAGCCAGGCGAAGCTCCCCTCGTCCATGTAGAGGTCGCGGTTGACCTCGACCTGGATGGCGTGGACGCCCCGCAGCGGCCGGCCATGCTGGCGGGTGATGTAGCCGCCCATGTAGGGGTCATTGGGGAGCACGGTGTAGCCCCGGGCGGCGAAGTGCGCGCCGACGAGCCCCGACAGCGACGGCGCACAGGAGGCGCCGCGGACGTCGCCGGGGACGATGTCGGCCCGGCGCGCGCCGGGGTCGGTGTGGCCCGGGCGCCCCGTCGAGGGCATCGAGTGCATGTCGAGCAGGACCGCGAAGCCGAAGCGCTGGCGGCGCTCCTCGAGCAGGGTCTCGAGGGCCTGGTGGTAGGGCGCGTGGATGCGGGCCCGCCGGCTGTTCACCTCGTCGAGGCGCAACGGCCGTCGCAGCACCTGGCCCCCGTCGGTGGTCGTGCGCCAGCACAGGCCGCGGGCCGAGGGCCGGGCCGGGCGTTGCACCTCGGGGCAGACCTCGCGGTCGACGTCGTCGGGGGCGCGGTTGATGTCGACGATGTAGCGGCTGACGAGGGCCTCGACGACGACGACGCCGTGGCGGGTCGCGCCCTCGACGAGGCGGTCGACGTGGAGGTCGGCGTCGCGCAGCAGGGCATTGCCCGAGATGGCGAGCAGGGCGGCGTCTTCGTCGGGGACGAGGGTGCCGGCGTGCGGGACGCTCACGACCACCGGTGTCGCGGGGAGCCCGCGATCGGGGTGGTGCAGGCGGAACGTCGGCGATCCCATCCCGGCAAGGCTATCGGCCGGCGCGGCGATGCGCATCACCCCGGATGCGCGGCGGGCACGCCCGGCCTCAGGCGGCCTCGCCCTCGATGCCGAAAAGGGCGAGGGGCTCCTGCCGACCGCGCACCGTCGCGGTGCCGAGCGCCACGAGGGGCACGCTGTCGCCGACGAGGGCGGCGGTGGCGCCCGAGAGCAGCGTGCGCCGGTGGTGTTCCTTGGTGAGCGATTCCAGCCGCGAGCCGACGTTCACGGTGTCACCGATCACGGTGTACTGCATGCGCCGCGGCGAGCCGATGTTGCCGGCGACGAGCTCACCGGTGTGCACGCCGATGCCGATGCGGATCGGGGCCTTGCCCGCCGCCACACGCCGCTCGTTGAGGACGTCGAGCCGCTCGCCCATCGTCCGGGCGCAGGCGACGGCGGCGCGGGCATCGGCCTCGACGCTGCCCCGGCTCACCGGGACGCCAAAGACGGCGAGGACGGCGTCGCCGATGAACTTGTCGAGGACGCCGCCGTGCTCGAGCACGCAGTCCACCATCATCTCGAGGAACTCGTTGAGGAAGGCCACGACCTCTTCGGGAGAGAGCTGCTCGGAGAGCGTCGTGAAGCCGCGGATGTCCGAGAACAGCACCGTCGCCGTGCGTCGCTCGCCGCCGAGGCGGATGCGGCCGGCAAGGATCTCGTCGGCGACCTGCTGGGTGACGTAGCGGCCGAAGGTCTCCTTCAGCAGCTCGCGCTGCTTGAGCCCGTCCACCATGTGGTTGAACGCCGAGGACACCTCACCAAAGGTGTCGAGGGCGTCGATGCGGGCGCGCGTGTCGAGCTGCCCGCGCCCGATCTCGAGGAGCCGCTCGCGCAGGTGACCGGCCGGCCGTGAGATGGCCCCGAGGGCGCCAAAGACCTGCCCCGACGTCGTGACGACGTAGAGGATGACGATGACGATGACCGCCGCCATGCCCGGGCTCTTGCCGTAGCGCAGCACGAGGTAGCCGAGGGTCGGCCAGGCGACGCCGAGGGTGAAGACGAGCCCGGCGAGGTGGTGGAAGGTCCGATAGCCACCGACCTCGCCGAGGTGATCGAGGCGCCCGTCGGGCAGGAGCACCGGAGCCACCCGGGTCGTGACGAGCCGCTGCAACACATAGCCGTGGGCCGTCGCCGTGATGACCGCGAGGCAGAGGCTGCCGACGAAGAACACCGGCCACGGCGCCGCCTGCACCTGCTGGTCGACAATCGCCATCGAGAAGACCACGCCGATGACGACGGTGATGCCGATGACCACGCCGAGGATGCGGCTCGGCAGACGCAGCGCGGCCACGACGTCGTCGGCGGGCAGCTGCGTCGGCGCCGTGCCGTTCGCGAGCGCCGCCTGCAGCCGCCCCAGCGGGCGTGCGAGCCACCAGGCGACCGGGGCGGCCCCGACGACGAGGAAGGCGCTGTAGGCGAGGACGCCCGCCACGAGGCGGGCGCCGATCTCATCGTCGTGGTCGAGGGCGAAGAAGCCGCCGATGCCGGCCGTGAAGACGAGCACCACCGCCACGAGGCGGCCCCAGATCGGCAGGAAGCCGGGCAGCGTCGGGCGCGTCGCCGTGCTCGTCGCCGTGGTGGTCGCCGGGGCGGTCGACGTCGTCATGCGGCCTCTCGTCGTCGTCGGCGCTCAGGTGCTGCGGCGGGCCGCAGGGTTCTCACCGACGATCTCGCCATTCTCCCACACGTAGAAGCCGCGGCCGCTCTTTCGACCCAGGTGTCCCAGCTTCACGAGGCGCTTGAGCAGGCGCGGCGGACGGAAGCCGTCGGTGCCGAGCTCGGCGAAGAGGCCCTCGCTGATCGCGCAGCGCACATCGAGACCCACGAGGTCCGACAGCGCGAGCGGCCCCATCGGGTGGCCGTAGCCGAGCTTCATCGCCTGGTCGATGTCGGCCGCCGACGCCACGCCCTCCTCGAGCATGCGCATCGCCTCGTTGCCCAGACAGATGCCAAGGCGGCTCGTGGCGAAGCCCGGCGCGTCGTTGACGACGATGGCGGTCTTGCCGAGCCGGCCCGCGAGCTCCTTCGCCTCGTCGACGGTGTCGCCCGAGGTGAGGGGCCCGCGCACGATCTCGAGGAGCTTCATGATGTGGACGGGGTTGAAGAAGTGCAGGCCGACGACGCGATCCGGCCGCTTCGTCGCCGCGGCGATCTCGGTGATCGACAGCGACGAGGTGTTGCTCGCGAGCAGCGATCCCTCGGGCATCAGCCGGTCGGCCTCGGCGAAGAGCTGCTTCTTCAGCTCCATCCGCTCGGGGATCGCCTCGACGAAGAGCTGCGCCGACGACAGCACCGCCGTCGACGTCGACGTCGCGAGGCGGGCGAGGGCGGCGTCGCGGTCGGCCTCGCTGACCTTGCCCTTCTTCACACCGAGGGCGAGGTTCTCCTCGATCTTCTTCTGGCCGGCGGCGAGGACCTCGGCGTTGAGGTCGACGAGGGTCGTTCGGTGCCCGGCCTGACAGAGCACCTGGGCGATGCCGTGACCCATGGTGCCGGCACCGACGACGACGGCCTGCTTCAACTGCATCTGATCCTCCTGCGGTGGGTTGCCACGATGACGCCCGCTCCATCGCCCACGGCGTTCCTCCCCGCAAGCCGCGACGGTAGCCGGGGGGCATGAACGAGGTCGTCGACGCCCGCTGGGATCGCCCCGATCAGGAAGAAGAGCGCCGACGTGGCCTGCGCTGGCTCGCGCTGCTGCGCTGGTGGGCGGCGTCGGGCGCCATGCTCGGGGTCCTGCTCAGCATCGCCCTGTCGTGGGGCTTCCTGTCGACGCCGGCCATCGTCTCGGGCCTCGTCGCCATGGTCGTCGTCAACGCCGTGCTGCTCGTGCGCACCCGTGGCGACGTGCGCCTCGACCGCAACGAGCTGCTGCTGCACGCCGCCGTCGACATGCTCATGCTCACGTGGCTGCTGGCCTGGTCCGGCGGCGTCGAGAACCCGCTCTCGATGGCCTACGCCTTCCACGTCGTCCTCGGGGCCCTGCTCAACGGTCGTCGCGGCGTGCTCTTCGCCCTGGCGGGCAGCCTCGCCTGCATGGGCGGCCTGTGGGCCCTGCAGCTCACGCACCTGCTGCCGGTGCCACCCCTCAAGGAGCCGCCGACGCTCCTGTGGGCCCTGTCGCTCGGGCTGCTCGTCACGGGCCTCGCCTACCTCGCCCACGTCACCGCCGAGCGCACGGCGCTGGCGCGCGAGCGCGTCCGCCAGAAACAGGAGGACAGCGCCCAGGCCCTCGGCCTCCTCCTCGAGATGCTCACGGCGCTGAAGGTCGGCGTCGAGGTGCGCGACGAGCACGGCCGCACGATCCTTGAGAACGCCGGCAACGTCGCCTCCACGCCGGCGGCGGCCTCGGCCATCGAGCGGGCGCGGCAGATCCTCGACGTCGACGCCACCGTCCCCGGCGGCGCCGAGCCCCGCCGCGTCACCGAGCGCCTCAGCCTCGGCAAGGCCGCCGATGGCAACGCCGAGCGCGTCGTCGAGCTCATCGCCCTGCGGCCCTCGCACCCGCGGGTGCGCCACGCCTTCCTCACCGTCGACCGGACCGACAGCCTGCTCGTCGAGCAGCGGCACGTGATGCTCGAGCGCTTCGCCACCCTCGGGCGGGCGATGCAGGGCGTGGCCCACGAGCTCAACACCCCGCTGACGACGATGCTGACCCTCGCCCGCGACGTGCAGGCGGCGCTGCAGACGGCGTCGCTGCCGGCAGCCCTGCGTGCCGACGTCGAAGAGAGCCTTGCGCTCATCGTCGAGGAGACCCGCCGCTGCCGCTCCCTCACGCAGTCGCTGCTGTCGACGGCCAACGAGAGCGGCCGACGCCGGGGCCTGCCGGCCTCCCTCGACGAGGTGGCCCGGCGCGCGACCCGCATGGTGGGGGGCCCCGCCGACGCCGTCGTCCTCGACAAGAGCCTCGCCGGCATCGACGGCGTCGACGCCGACCGCGTCGTACAGATCCTGATGAACCTCATCCAGAATGCCCTCGCCGCCACCACCGACGTCGACGACCCCGAGGATCCCCGGGTCTGGGTCCGCGCCGAGGTCGACGGCGGGCGCGTGCACCTCACGGTGCGGGATCGTGGCCCCGGGCTGCCCCCCGAGGTCCGCGGTCGCCTCTTCGAGCCCTTCGTGACGACGAAGGCCGAGGGCACGGGCCTCGGCCTCTACACCTGCCAGCAGCTCGCCCGCGAGCTCGGCGGCGCGCTCACCCTGCAGGACAATCCCGACGGACCAGGTACCCTCGCCGAGCTCACGCTGCCGCTGTCGGCGTGACGGTTCGACCACATGGACGGCGTCGGGAGGCGGCGCGGATGTAGGCCCCGGGCGCACCCGGCGGGGCGTTTTTCGTGATCTTGCTTGGAGTTGGTCGCTACACTTCAAGTATGTCCGAGGTGCGATCAGCGCGCATCGTCGCGGTGGGGGGCGGCAAGGGCGGCGTCGGCAAGACGCTCGTCGCGACCAATCTCGCCCTCGCGCTGGCGGGCCGCGGACAGCGGGTCCTCCTCGTCGACGCCGACCTCGGCGGCGCCAACGTCCACACCGTTCTCGGCGTGCCGCCGCCGCTCGTCACCCTCTCCGACGTCGTGTCGCATCGTGCGACGCTCGACGACGTCACCGTCGGCACCCCGTACGAGAACCTGCGCTTCGTCTCGGGCGCCCTCGACGATGTCGGCGCCGCCAACCCGCAGCACGCGTCGAAGATGCGGCTCCTGCGCCAGCTCGGCCAGCAGCGCTACGACGTCGTCGTCCTCGATCTCGGCGCCGGCACCGCCTTCAACACGCTCGACTTCTTCCTCATCGCCCACACCGGCATCCTCGTGGTGCTGCCCGAGCCCACCAGCGTCGAGAACGCCTACCGCTTCCTGAAGGCCACCTTCCTGCGCCGCATGGCCGTGATCGAGAAGGCCTACGGCATCAAGGACCTCGTCGACGAGGCCCGCAGCCAGCGCGGCGGCGGCAGCCTGCACACCCCCGCCGACCTGCTCGCGGCCATCGCCGCCAGAAACCCCGACGTCGGCCGCGTCGTCTATGAGCAGATGAGCCGCTTCGTGCCCCGGCTCGTGTTGAACCAGGCCCGCCGCGGTACCAGCGAGGGCATCGACGACGCCACCGTCGCCTTCGACATGGCGAGCGCGTGTCGGCGCTTCCTCGGCCTCCGTCTCGACGTGCTCGGGGTCCTCCCCGACGACGACGCCGTGCGCAAGGCGATCCGCCTGCGCCAGCCGCTGCGGTTGGTGGCGCCGCTGTCGCCCATCGGTCGCGCCCTCGACGCCCTCGCCGAGAAGGTCATGCTCTCACCCATCGAGGCCGAGGTGAGCGCATGACGACGACGTCGCCGCCGCCTCCCTTCGCCGGCGAGCAGCCGGATCGGCCGCGCGGCGCCGCGACCTGGTACGACGTCCTCGACGTCCCGCGCGACGCCGACGTCGCGACCATCCAGCAGGCCTACGAGCGCGCCATCGCCCTCATCGAGGGCAAACACCTCGGCGCCTACTTCGTCCTGGATCCGGCGGCGACGGCGACGGCCCGCAAGGACATCGAGGCCGCCTTCGCCATCCTCGCCGACGACGATCGCCGCCACGCCTACGACCGGTCCCTCATCGGCGACGACACCGACGGCCCCCTCACGCTGCCCATGTCGACACCGCCCGGGGCCGCGCGCCCGTCGACGCTGCCAGCGTCGCAGACGCCGAGGGCGGCCCTGCGCTTCCTCGCCCCCGTCGACAGCACCCCGGTCGCGGGCTCGCCCCTCGTCAAGGAGGCGCCGCCGTCGACGCCAGCGACGTCGACGCCAACGCCGTCGCCCCACGCCGGCTCCAGCAAGGAGACTTCGTCGGGGCGCTCGGTGGGCGGGATCGCCTTCGCGCCGCCGTCGACCGACGTCGAGGCCCCGGCGCCCGGCGCTCCCATCGCCCCCACCGCCGCCACGACGACGTCGACATCGCTGCCGACGCTGCCCCCGACGAGCCTGCCGCCGATGGACGCGACGTTGCCGCCCCTCACGCTGCCGCCCCAGGCGCCTCGGCGCATCGAGGTGCCGGCGACGGCGACGCCCACGCCGCCGCCGGGGCTCATGAACCTCGACGGCGAGGTCAACGGGCAGACGCTGCGGCGGCTGCGGGAGTTCCGGGGCCTGAGCCTCGATGAGCTCGCCGAGGCCACCAAGATCCGGCGGCCCTACCTCGCCGCCATCGAGGCCCAGGACTTCGAGAACCTGCCGAGCCGGGTCTACCTGCGGGGCTTCCTGACCCAGATCGCCCGCGTCCTGCGCGTCGACAAGAACCGCCTCGCCGACGGCTACCTCGCCTTCATCGCCCGCTTCGGCGGCTGAGACCCGGCCGGCGTCGAAGTAGCCCCCGCGCTGGACCCTCTGCTAGAACCGCTTCCATGGCAGCCCCCATCGATACGCCGGAGCGCGCGATCCGCCTGGCCCGCACCATCGCCTCGGACATCTCCCTCTACAACGAGGAGAAGATCCTGCGGGGCCTCGCCGAGGACAAGCTCTTCACCGAGCTGCGCGACGAGATCGAGGAGGGCCGCGAACTCTACCGGACCCGCGTCGCCCCCGACCTCTACGATCGCACCAACTTCTTCGACCGCGCCGTCGTCGACATCATCTTGAAGTCGAAGGGCCACGTGAAGTCGAAGATCTGGTGACGACGGCCGTTCCCGGGATCGCCCGCGAGCCCGACGACATCGACGACACAGAAGACGGCGACGAGGAGCTGCTCCCGCTCCCGTCGTCGTCATCGTCTGGGCCGTCGGCGCCGCCCGGCCCCCTCACCTTCACCGCGCCCTTCGGGGGTGCCCGCCTCGACGCCGTCCTCGCCGGGGCCGAAGTCCTCGCCGGCCTCGGCCTGTCGCGCTCGCGCCTCAAGTCCCTCGTCGAGGAGGGCCAGGTCGTTGTGGGCGGCGTCGTCGTCACGCGTGGGGCGACGAAGCTGCGCGGCGGCGAGAAGGTCACCGTGACGGTCCCAGCGCCGGCGCCCGTCGAGCTCGTTGCCGAGGACCTGCCCCTGTCGCTCGTGTGGGACGACGAAGACCTCTGCGTCGTCGACAAGCCCGCCGGCCTCGTCGTGCACCCGGGCGCGGGGCACGCGCGCGGCACCGTCGCCAACGCGCTGCTGCATCGCTTCCCGGGGCTGTCCATCTCGGGGGAGCGGCGTCCGGGCATCGTGCACCGCCTCGACAAGGACACCTCGGGCCTGCTGGTGGTGGCGAAGAACGACGTCACGCTGCAGGCGCTGCAGGCCCAGTTCGTCGCCCGCACCGTCGAGAAGCGCTACCTCGCCCTGAGCCTCGGGGCCCCCGGCGACGTCGGCGTCGTCGTCGACATCCAGACCGGCCACCGCCGCGCCGACAACGACCGCCGCCGCTTCACGACCCGGGTGCCACCGCCTGCGCCGGGGAGCGCGTCGACGGTGCGCTTCGCCCACACGGTGGCGGTGACGCGGGCGCTGCGCGACGGCGTCGCCGTCGTCGACGTCACTTTGCATACGGGGCGCACGCACCAGATCCGGGCCCACCTCGCCGACCGCGGCCACCCCCTGCTCCAGGACACGCTCTATGGCGGCGGCCACGCCGAGCGGCGCCTGCCGACGGGGCCGGTGCGGGACGCGGTGGTGCGGCTGTCGCGGCAGGCGCTGCACGCGGTGTCATTGGCCTTCACGCAGCCGCGAACGGGGCAGCGCCTGGCGCTGACGTCGACGGTGCCGCCGGACCTGCAGGCCATCATCGCCGCCGTGGCGGGGCCGGACGAGGGGTCGGGGGCAGGATTCGTCGTCAAGTCGACGACGCGATAGACTCCCCGGGTGATTTCCCGCTCTCGGAGCGACGGCACCGCCACGGCGACGGCCCAGCTCCCCATCCCGGATCAGATCGGTCGCTACCAGGTGATCGATCGACTCGCGACCGGCGGGATGGCCGAGGTCTTCATCTGCGTCGAGCGTCAGCTCGCCGGGCTCGAACGGCTCGTCGTCGTCAAACGCATCCTGCCCCATCTCGCCGTGCACGAGTCCTTCGTCGAGATGTTCCAGGCGGAGGCCCGCTACACGATCAACGTGAACCACCCGAACGTGGTGAAGATCCACGAGCTCGGCGAGGACAGCGGCCTGCCGTACCTGTCGATGGAGTACGTGCCGGGCTGCTCGCTGCGCGACCTCCTCGTCGCCGCCATCGAGGCCGGCCGCCCGCTGCCCCCCGGCGTCGCCGTCGGCCTCGCGATCCAGGCCTGCGCCGGCGCCCACGCCGCCCACGAGCTCACCGATGCCCGCGGCCGACCCCTTGGCCTCGTGCACCGGGACATCTCACCGCACAACCTGATGGTCACCGTCGACGGGCACGTGAAGCTCCTCGACTTCGGCATCGCCAAGGCCACCGAGGACAGCGGCCTCGACAACACCCGCACCGGCACCCTCAAGGGCAAGGTGCACTACATGGCGCCGGAGCAGTGCAAGCAGGAGCCGCTCGACAGGCGCGCCGACGTCTTCGCCCTCGGCGTCGTCGCCTGGGAGCTGCTCGCGAGTGAGCGCCTGTTCAAGCGCGACAGCGAGCTCGAAGCCATGCAGGCCATCGTCGCCGGCGACGTCCGCGACCTGCGCGCGATCCGCAAGGACCTGCCCACCATCGTCGTCGCCGCCGTCGAGAAGGCGCTGCAGCCGAAGAAGGAGTCGCGCTTCCAGACCGCCGACGCCATGAAGCGCGCCCTCGTCGACGCCGCCCGCGGCTTCGACACGAGCCCCGAGGCCATCGCCGCCTTCCTCAAGCCGCTGCTCGGCGAGGTGCTTGAGAAGCGCCGCCAGGGCTTCCTCGACGCGTCGCGCTCCCGGCGGGCGCCCCGCGACCTGTCGACGACGCGCACCGGGACCCGCTCGCGCTCCTTCGCGCCCGACGACGAGGGCGACTCCACCGTCGCCGACAAGCCCGGCGCCCAGCGGGTGATGAGCGCCGCCCACGAGCGCATCGGCGCCGTCGACGACCCCGCCGCCTTCGACGACCTCGCCGACATGGAGACCGTCCGCGCCCGCGGCGGAGGCTTCCCGACCGAGGGGCCGCCGCCGTCGCCGGGGGGTACCGCACAGACCGTGGCCCAGAGCATCGGCTCGACGTCGCAGCCGTCGTTGCCGTCGTTGCCAGGCGTGCCCGCGCCGGTGGCGAAGCGGCGCCCGTGGCTCACGGCGGTGGCGGTGGCGGCGCTGTCGTGCGCCGTCGTCCTCGCCGTCGTGCTGGTGCCGCGCCTGCGGGGCCCGAGCGTGAGCGGGCCGCCGCTCGTGCTGGCGTGGCCGCCGACGGTCGAGCCGGCGCAGCTGCAGCAGGAGCTGCAGGTGCTCGATCGGCTCCTCGAGGAGGCCACGCACCGCCCCGTCGAGATCCGCCTGCAGCCCTCCTACGACGCCGTCGTGACGTCGTTGAAGGAAGGCAGCGCCGCCTTCGGCATCCTGCCCCCGTTTCTGTTCGTGACGGCCCGCAAGGAGATGCCCGGCCTCGTGCCGCTTGCGACCAAGCTCGTCGACGGCAGCGCCGGCAGCGACGGCGTCATCCTCGTGCGCGAGGAGAGCGACATCACGACGATGGCCGACCTCAAGGGCAAGACCTTCTGCTACCCCGACAAGAAGTCGACGTCGGGCTACCTGCTGCCGCGCGCGGCGATGCGGCAGGCGGGCCTCGACCCCGACGTCGACGTCGTCGCCCACTTCTCCGGCAACCACACCCAGGTCATCAAGGACCTCGCCGCCGACGTCTGCCCGGCGGGCGCCACCTACTCGGGCGGCTACCTCGCCGCCGACCGCGCGGGCATCAAGGTGGCCCGCACGCGCCAGCTCGCCATCACCGGCCGCTCGCCGCAGGACATGGTGGTGGCGTCGCCGACGGCGCCGTCGACGGACCGGGCCATCTTCGGCGCGGCGCTGCTCGCCCTCGACCCGAAGAAGTCCCTCGGGCAGGAGACGGTGGGCGTGCTGGAGCGCATCTCCGGCTTCTCGGTGCCGCGCCTCGCCGACTACGACGCCCTCGAGAAGCTGCTGCCCGAAAAGCCGTGACGCTCAGGCGTGGGCGGCGAGCTCGTCGGCGAGGCGGGCGAGGAGTCCCACGGTACCCTCGCGGCGACTCGCGCCGCCGTCGTTGCCGTCGAGGAACACGCTGTGCTCGGTGATCACGAGCGTGGTGCCGCCGTCCTTCGCCACGAACTCGAGCGAGGCGAGCGACGTCGACATCGGCGCGCCATTGAAGTTCATGTGGTAGGCGTAGACCATCCGCGTGTCGACGACGACGTCGGTGTACCAGCTCTCCAGCGTCATCGGCGGACCACCCACCGGCGAGAAGCGACACCGCTCGAAGCCACCGACGCGGCAGTCGAGCTCGTAGTGGGTGATGACGAAGCCCGGACCCTCGGCGAACCAGCGGCGCTTCTTCACCGGGTCGGTGAAGGCGGCGAACACGCGCGACGGCGGCGCCGCGTAGTGGCGCTCGACGGTGAAGGTGCGGTGGATCGGGGCGGTTGTCGTCGTCATCGGGCGCTACTCCCAGGTCTGGCTGCAGGTGGTGCGGCGGGGGCGCGGCCCCTCGTCCTCGTCGCGGGGTAAAAACGGCGCCGCCGTCGTCGTCGTCGCCGTCGCCGTGGGCGTCATCCTCGGCGCCGCGGCGGCCTCCTCGTCGAGCAGGGCGCCAGGCTGGTCGAGGCGGCGGTGCCAGAGGGCGAGGTGCTGGGCGAACCAGGCGTCGGCGGCGCGCAGGGTCTCTCCCTGCAGCTCGACGGTGCGGACCCGCCCGACCTTCTGGCTGCGCACGAGCCCGCAGGCCTCGAGGAGCTGCAGGTGCTGGCCGATGGCCGACAGCGACACCGGAAACGGCGCGGCCAGCTCGCTCACCGAGGCCGGCCCGGCCGACAGGCGCTCCACCATCGCCCGCCGGGTCGGGTCGGCCAGGGCGGCAAAGACCGCATCCAGACGCAAATGGTGAAGCATGGGCTTCAGTATTGGTCGACGCAGTGGAAACAGTCAAGCAATTTCTTCAATGAAGCCGCCTTGATGACTGAACGGATGTTCTGTAGATTCGGTCCACCAGCCGAGGAGTCCCCATGTCGATCGCCGCCGCCGCCACCACCTCCCAGGACGTCATGGAGGCCACCCTGTGGGTGAGCCGGGGCTGGCGGGCGAAGGTCGTGAAGAACGAGGACGACGACGGCTGGGCCGTCGAGATGTACCGCGTCGGCGACGCCGAGCCGGCCCTCGTGGGCCCGTGGACGATGGGGCGCGACAAGAAGAACCCGAAGCCCCTCAACGCGAAGGACTTCGCGACGCTGGTGAAGACGGCCAGCGAGGTCCTCGACCGCGCCGCCGCCGCCCAGCGCGCGGCCCTGCACAAGTCCATCGACATCGTCGTCGGTGACGCGAAGGTCCGCGTCGACCTCGACATCGCGCCCGACGAAGACGACCCCCATGCCATCGTCACGGCCGTCGACCTCGCCAGCGGTGAGGAGCTGCGGCGTATGCGGGTGCTGCCGAACTGGAAGCTCACCGGCCGGAGTGCCCAGGACGTCGTCGCCGGCAAGGTGGGGTGAGCAGGCTTGCCGTGCCCGGGCCACGCCTACGCAGGCAGGCGACGCTGGATCGTGAATCGGCACCCCCCGACGCGGGCGTAGTCGAGCCGGGCCTCGGCCTGGCGCGCCAGGGACTGGACAATGCGCAGGCCAAGTGTGGTCGGTCGCTCCAGGAGTGACGCATCGAGGCCGGGACCTTCGTCGGCGACGACGAGGGTCATCGCATCGGCGTGCTTGCGGAGCTCCACGCCGACTCCAGCGGCGCCCGCGTGCTTGATGGCGTTCGTGAGGAGCTCGTTGACGATCAGCCCCAGTGGGACCGCGACGTCGATGGGGACACAGACGGGGTCGGCGTGAAAGGCGACGGGGCGGGTGACGGCGAGGGATCGCCGCACCCCCTCCGTGAGGCGGGCGAGGTAGGCGCTGAGGTCGACCACCTCAATCGAGTCTCCCTGAAAGAGCGATTGGTGGACGAGGGCCATGGCCTGGATGCGGAGGGCGCTGTCGCGCATGGCGGCGACGGCACCCGGGTCGGGGTTGGCGGTCTGCTGCAGGTTCAAAAGGCTCGATACAATCTGCAGGTTGTTCTTCACGCGATGGTGCACCTCGCGAACCAGCAGCTGCTGTTGGGCCAGAATCTGTTGGAGCCGCTGCAGCGCGAGCTGGCGCTCGGTCACATCGAGAATCCCGACCAGGAACATGTCCTCGATGGTGCTGATGCCGATCTCGAGCTCGATAGCTGCGCCGTCGAGTCGTCGTGCGGCGAAGCTCCGGGTCCCCGACATCGGCCGTTCGCTGGATGAAAAGCCATCTCGAAGCGCGCGATGGCGCTCCTGCAGATGCAGCGGGAGGAGGTCATCGACCGAACGACCACGCAGGGGGATGTGGTCCGCCCCAAAGAGCATGCGGGCGCGCGCGTTGTCTTGAACGATGACACCCGTAGAGCGGTTCACGACGAGCATGGCCTGCGGGGCCTGCTCGAAGAAGCGGAGCAGGTCTCGTCGGTGGCGGAGCCGGCTGGAGATCACGTCACCAAGGACGCCGAGAAGGCCCCCGAGCTCCTCGGCCGTGAGCTCCTGCTCCTGCGGAGCCTCGATCACCAGCAGCCCGCCATCCGCCGCCAACGACACGCACCAGCATTGGTCGACCAACAGCAGCGCGTTCGCGGCATGCGGGGCGTCCGGCGTGGACAGCACGACCCGTCGATCGGCCATGGCTTCCCGGATGCGGTCGACGACGGACTCCGACCATCTGCCCTCGTCGGGGACCGCATGCAGTTCCGACCGTGGGCTTGCGAGGTGGAGCCACACCCGACGTGCGCCGACGCCGTTCATGATGCAGCCAAGCGCGCCCACGACGGCGCCGCTGGTGTCGGCGTGCATGGCAAAGGCCTGCGACACCTTCGCGATCGTCGCCTGCAGCCGCGTCAGCGAATCGAGACGGCGCTCGGCGATGACGCGTGGGGTGACGTCTGTCGTGACGCCGATGGCGTGGCGGGCGGCGCCGTCAGCGGCCATCACCTGCAGCTCGTCTCGAAACCATCGGGAGTCGCCATCGGTGTCCCGAAGGCGATACTCATGGACGAGCCTGCTTCCAGCTTCCGACGAGCGAATGCTGTGCAGCATCCGCTCGCGATCTCCGGGATGGATCCGCTCCAACCAGAGGGCGGGAGCCTCCACGTCATCTGGCGTGCACCCCAGGCACCGGGTGATCGAAGGGCTCACCTGCTCGACGACCAGCTCGTGGTCGGTGGCGAGGTAGATGGTCGTCGCCGCACCGCGGAGGAGCAGCGTGAGGCGTGCCCGCTCGGCGTCGGGCAGCTTGAGCCGGGCGCGCCGGTCGGCAGCCGTGGCGATGAGGTCGGCGAGGAATCCAAGAACGACGGTGGTGTCGTCGAGTTCGCGTTCATCCGGGTTGTCGAGACCCACGAGGCCCAGGAACTCATCACCGATCCTGAGAGGCGCCATCACGCGTGATCGGATGCCCTGGGCCATCAGGACGTCGCGCCTGCGATCGGCCGGGGCAAGGTCCGCCACCGATGCGAAGCGGACGTCCTCGCCGCGCTGCAGGGCAGCGAGATCGTCGGGGTCGAGGTCACACCGCCAGCCGGGTGGGGCAACGCCGTCGCGACACCAGACCTGCGTGTGGATGGTGCGGCCCCGATCGTCGGCTGACTTCGTGCCCCGGGCCCACGCTGCGGATGTCGACTGATGCACACCGGGTGGACTCGCGGTCGGAGCGGGGCCGACCACCCACGCACGATCAGCACCGGCGCGTCGGCCGACGGAGGCCACGGCCCGCTCGACAAGCGCCGGCCAACGCTCCGATGGCTCGACCAGCAGGGCTCGCGAGAGCGCCAGCAGGATGCCGACGTCAGGCACGGGGGCCCGCCACGCTTCGCGCCTCGAACTCGACAGCGGAGCGGACCGGGAACTCGACGGTGATGCACGTACCCGTGCGGCCACTGGCGAGCTGCACGGTGCCACCGGCCCGTTCGGCGATGACCCGCACCATCATGAGTCCCAGGCCGTTGCCGCCTGTTCCCTTGGTCGAGAAGCCGGCGTCAAACGCATGGGCCATGACGTCGTCCGACATGCCGCGGCCGTTGTCCTCGACGATGAGGCGGGCTCGACCGTCGCGCGACTCGACCGTCAAGGATACCAGACCGACCATTTCGGCGGTCGCATCACGGGCGTTCATGACGAGGTTCATCAGCAGCTGGGCGAGCGATGTGGCCGACATGGAGCACCGCCACCCCCTGCCAGAGCCATTGACCGTGAACGTGGCTGGCCGGGCCGCACGCGCCAGCAGCGGTGTCAGCTGCTCCACCACGGCGCCAAGCTCGATGGTATCGCCTTCCGCGGCCCGAGAGAGGTCGAGGAGTTGATGGGTCAGGGCCGATGCCCGCGACGCCGCCTGCCGGACGAGCAGCAGGTCATCGTCCAGATCCCTCGTCGTCAACCGCTCCATCATCAGTTCGGTCGACGCCATGATGATCGTCAGCTCGTTGTTGAAGTCATGGGCCAGGCCCTGCACGAAGCGTGAGACCACCTCCTGGCGCTGGCTGGCCTCCAGCTGCACTTCGGCCTCGTGCAGGCGGGTGATGTCGGTGGCGAAGACCACGACCCGGTGCTGCTCCACGATCTCGGCGTGAATGGAGAGCGTTCGTCGACCGCTCGTGCTGACCACCGTTCGTGTGCGCTCCCTGCTCGTCAAGATGTCGCGACAGGTGTCCAGGATCACGCCACGGATGGCATCGCCCTCCGCCCAGCTGGCGAACGCCGGGTTCGCCAGCACCGGCACGATGAGTTCATCGTCCATGACGTCGCAAAGGAACACACCCACATCGACGCGGTTGATGACATCGCTCAGCGTCCGGAGCTGTGCTTCGCTGTCACGCCGCTCCAGCGCCACACTGATTGCTGCGAAGAGCGCGCGCTCGTCGAATGGCTTGATGAGGAATCCGTAGGGCCTCGTGGCGGTGGCCTTCGCGACCGTCTGATCGTCGGAGAACGAGGTCAGGAACAGGACGGCCGGGAAGGCGCCGGCCACGGCCCGGGCGACGTCCAGCCCACTCGTCGATGAGGCCAGCTGGACATCGAGCAAGACGAGGTCGGGCTTGTTCTGGAGGATCAGGTCGATGGCGTCGCCGCCGTCGGCCGCGACCCCGAGAACGTGCAGTCCGAGTCGGGTGAGGCGGGTCTCGAGATCCATGGCCACGATGGCCTCGTCCTCGACGATGATGGCTGTTCTTCCCGCAATTCCGACCATTGGGCGCCCCTTGGTGGAGGAGTACCCTACAGTAGAGGCCGGCTGCTCTCGCAGACAGTGCGAATGAGTGGATAGACAGAAGCTGGTCATGTCTCATGTCAAGACAGAAAAACCCTCGATGCTGCCAGGCGCGCCATGTCCGTTTCACCACGGCACGATCGATCGATGCAGATGGCCCATACACGCGCGCTCGGACTCGCTGCACTGGTGACCGAGGTCGGGGCGGCGATCGCCCGAGCCGATGGAGGCTCGCGGGACGACGTGATCAACACGGCGCTTGCCCACGTCGGCACTTTCGTCGACGCGGACCGCGCCTACGTGATGACCTTCGACGACGACCAGTGGATCACCACCAACACCCACGAGTGGTGTGCCCCCGGCATCGAGCCCCAGATCGACAACCTCCAGGAGACGCCGTTGGATCTCGTCCCCTGGTTCATGCAGCAGCTGGCGCAGGGGCCGGTGGTCGCCGATGTGGCCGAGCTCCCCCCGGAGGCCCAGGCGGAGCGGGAACTCCTGGAGGCCCAGGGCATTGCCTCCATCATCGTCGTGCCGATGCGCGTGTCGAGCCGCATCATCGGCTTCGTGGGGTTCGACGCCGTTCGCGGCGTGCGGCACTGGACGGCGACCGATGCGAGTCTGCTGACGACGATGGCCCACGGCTTCGCCGCGCTCCTCGAACGGTGTCGTGCCATGGAGCGGATCGAAGGTCAGCGGCTGGAGCTCCAGGCCATTCTGCAGGCCATCCCGGACCTCGTCTTCGCCGTCGATCGGCTTGGCGTGGTGCAGTACCAGAAGGTCGGCAGCGTCGCCGACCTCGCCGTTTCGCCCGAGTTCGGGGATGGCCGGACGTTGCACGAGCTGCTGCCGGCCACCGTGGCCGACAAGGTCCTCGCAGGCGTCCATCAGGCCCTCGAGACCTCGACCGTCGTCGCGGTCCGCTATGAGCTGGCGCTGCAGCATGGACAGCAGGGATTCGAGGCCCGGTTGTTTGTTCGGGACCAGAAGTCGGTGGTCGCGATCGTCCGCAACATCACCGAGGAACTGCGGGCCCATCGGGCGCTCGAGCATCACACTGCCCGGCTCCAACAGCTCGCGGAGCGCCTCGCCCACGAGGAGGCCGGGCTGCGCAAGCGCATCGCCGGTGAGGTCCATGACGGCATCGCCCAGGAGCTCGCCATGACCAAGATGCTCCTGCGCAAGGCAATGAGCGAGCCCGACCCCGGTGAAGCGCTCGAGCTGGCCGTCACCGTCATCGATGCCGCCATCGACCGGGTCGACAACCTGACCGAGGAGCTCGCGCCCCCTTCGCTGCGCGCACTGGGCCTCGCTTCGGCCCTGCGTGCGGTGTGCACGCGGCTCCGACACCTTCATGGGATCGAGTTCGTCGTGCAGGAGGGACCACGGCCCAGCCTGTCATACGAGCTGGAGTCCATGCTCTACTGGTCGGCCCGCGAGCTCATCCTCAATTCGGTCAAGCACGCGGACTGCACGCGAATCGATGTGCGCATCGGGGAGAACGCGGATCGCCACGAGATCATCGTCGAGGACGACGGCCGTGGAACCGGCGATCCCGATGCGCTGTTCTCGAACGGGTTCGGGCTCTTCAACACCCGGGAGCGGATGCGATTGGCCGGTGGTGAACTCACCCTGACAGCGACGGGCAAGGGCATCCGGGGCTGCATCGGCCTGCCACATCGGCGGGAACCATGCTGAGCGTCGTTCTTGTGGACGACCACCATCTCGTGCGGCAATGCCTGCGCATGTGCCTCGGCACAAGCCCGGACGTCACCGTGTCGGGGGAGGCCTCCAACGGTGAAGCCGCCATCGACCTGGCGGCCCGCCTCACCCCCGATGTTCTCGTCCTCGACGTGAGTCTCCCCGGTCTGACCGGACCCGAGGTTGCCGTCGCGGTGCGGAAGCAGTCGCCGCTGACCCGCATCCTCGCCCTCTCGATGCACGCCGAACGCGAGTTCGTCATGTCGATGTTTCGAGCCGGGGCGCAGGGCTACGTGCTGAAGGCCAGCGCCTATGACGAGCTCGTGGAGGCGATTTCAGTGGTCGGTGCCGGCGGCAGCTATGTGAGTCCGGCGCTCGGCGGTCACATCCTCCTCGATGTGGCCCAGGGCAGGGGCGCCGATGGCCTGGCGCCGTTGACGCCCCGAGAGCGGGATGTGCTGCGCCTCCTGGCGCGGGGGCTGAGCACCAAGGAAGCGGCCTGGGAACTCGGACTGAGCGACAAGACCGTGCACGCCGTGCGAAGCCGACTGCAACGCAAGACCGGCTTGCGCAGCACCGCAGAACTCACCCGCTACGCCATGCGGACCGGCCTGACATCGTAGCGGCGCCGGGCCACCGGCCAACGAAAACGGGCGCCCGAGGGCGCCCGTCGTCGTCATCGCTGGAAGGCGAGTTTCACTTCGCAGCCTTGATGGCCGCGGTGAGCTCGGGCGCCGCCTTGAAGAGGTCGGCGACGAGGCCGTAGTCGGCCACCTGGAAGATGGGCGCCTCGGGCTCCTTGTTGATGGCCACGATGCACTTGCTGCCCTTCATGCCGGCGACGTGCTGGATGGCGCCGGAGATGCCGACGGCGACGTAGAGCTCGGGGGCGACGACCTTGCCGGTCTGGCCCACCTGCCAGTCGTTGGGGACCCAGCCGGCGTCGCAGACGGCGCGGCTGGCACCGATGGCGGCGCCGAGGGCGTCGGCGAGGGGCTCGATGACGGTCTTGAAGCCCTCGGGGCCCTTCACGCCGCGGCCGCCGGACACGATCACGCGGGCATCGCTGAGGGCGGGGCGGTCGGAGACGACGGCGTCGAACGACACGAACTGCATCTTGCTCGTGCCCGGGTCGCACGCCATCGACGTCACGTTGCCGGCAGCACCGGCGGCGGGCGGAGCGAACTCGGTGGGGCGCACGGTGATCACCTTCGTCGCCGTCGTGATCTCGACGGTGCCGATGATGTTGCCGGCCCACATCGGGCGCTTGAACGTGTTGTCGCTGACGACGGCGCTGATGTCCGAGGCCATGCCGGCGTCGAGGCGCGCGGCGACGCGGGGCAGGATGTCCTTGCCGGCGCCCGTCGAGGCCGCCCAGATGTGGGTGGCACCGAGGGACTTCGCGGCGTCGGCGATGACCTTCGCGTGCGGCTGGGCCGCGCGGTCCTTCACGCCGGCGTGCTCGGCGGTGTGGACGGTCTTGGCGTACGGCGCGAGCTCGGCGGCGACGGCAGCGACGCCCTGGCCGATGACGAGGGCGTGGATGTCGCCGCCGACCTTCTGGGCCGCAGCGACGGCGGCGAGGGTTGCCTTCACGAGCTTGCCGCCGGTGTGCTCGGCGACGATCAGATGGAGAGCCATGATGTGTGTTCCTGACGAAAGGGTGATGGTGAAGCGATGACGTCGAGCGGGCGCTCAGGGAGCGGCGGCGCTCAGATCGCCTTGGCCTCGGTCTTGAGCTTCTGCACGAGGGTCGCGACGTCGGGCACCTTCTGGCCGGCCTGCTTGGCGGCGGGCTCCTCGAAGGCCTTGACCTTCACCTTCAGCGCGGTGTCGACGCCGAGGGACGACAGCTCGATCTCGTCGAGGGGCTTCTTCTTGGCCTTCATGATGCCCGGCAGCGAGGCGTAGCGGGGCTCGTTGAGGCGCAGGTCCGTCGTGATGATGCAGGGCAGGTCGCACTTCACGGTCTCGAGACCGCCGTCGGCCTCGCGGGCCACGGTGGCCGAGCGCGCGTCGAGGGTGACGACGTTGGCGAAGGTGGCCTGGCCCCAGCCGAGGAGCTCGGCGAGGATCTGGGCGGCCTGGTTGCTGTCGTCGTCGATGGCCTGCTTGCCCATGATGACGACGTCGGGGCTCTCCTTCGCGACGATCTTCGCGAGGATCTTCGCGACGCCGAACGAGTCCAGCTCACCGTCGTTCTTCACGAGGATCGCGCGGTCGGCACCCATCGCGAGGGCCGAGCGCAGCTGCGCGACGCTGTCGGTGGTGCCGATGGAGACGACGACGACCTCGCCGCCGTGCTTCTCCTTCTGGCGCAGGGCCTCCTCGACGCCGATCTCGTCGAAGGGGTTCATGATCATGTTGACGCCGTCGGTGACGATCCCGCTCTTATCGGCCTTGAGCTTGATCTTCGCCTCGTAGTCCGTCACGCGCTTGACGGTCACCAGGAACTTCATCGCAACACTCCTCAAGTGGGCGTTGACACAAATGTCAACGACGGGGTCTGTGGCCGGGTTAGCCGCTTGGTGCCGACGCCGCAAGCACGGCGCGGGCGCGGTCTGCCGTCGCGCCGCAGCCGCGCCACCCCACAACGACCACGCCCGCCGGAGGGCGGGCGTGGCGTTCAGACCATCCTGCGGTGAAGCGTCCCGTCAGGGCAGCGTCACGGCGAGGTCGTAGGCGTTCGTCCCGCTCGAGAACCCGAAGACCTCGACGAAGTACGTGCCGGTCACCGGCGCCGTGCCGGTGAAGCGCTCGCTGCCCGACACGCCGCTGCACGTCGAGCACGACAGCAGATCCACCTGGGTGTCGCTGTCGGGGGGGCTCACGCTGTTGTCGGGACCAAACACCCGCAGGTCGATGTCGCCGCCACTGCGGTGGGTGTAGGTGACGTCGACCTGGAAGGCCTGACCCTGCGTGAGCGACATCGTGTAGAAGTCGCTGTTGCCCGAGCAGACCTGCATCGCCGGCAGCGTCTCGGGCGGCGACAGCGACGTCGGCGCGATGAGCGTGGCGTCGCTCAGGTTCGGGTCGGTGATGGCGTCGTTCTTGTGCGTGCGCACCTGCGTGCTCGACGTCGACGTCCAGGTGTCGAAGCGGTCGTCGACGCAGCCGGTCGTCGGCGACTCGGCGAGCTCGAGCCCGATCGTATAGGGCAGGCCGGCCGCCGGCATCGTGCCGAACTCCGTGACCTTGATGAGCAGGCGCGAGGCCGCGTTCACCTGGCCCTCGACGACGTCGAGCGTCGACGTCGAGATGGCGCGGGCGAGGCTGCGCGGCACCGTGGCTGCGCCACGCAGCTCAAGGACCTCGACGTCGAGATCCGACGACGTCGCGTGGTTCAGGGCGATGCGGAAGCGACGGTTGGCGGGGATGTCGATCGCGAAGTGGTCGGTGTTGACGGACGCGTCACACATCACGAGCTTCGACAGGTCGTAGGAGCCGTCGGCGAGGAGGGCGGCGTCGAGGGCGAAGGCGGTGTCGGTGCTGTTGTTGACCTCGGCGCCGTCGTCGACGCAGCGGGTGGGCGACGTCGTAATGGCCGGCGTCAGCGTGTAGTCGACGCCGTTGACGCCGCTGCCGGTGACGCGGATCAGGTAGGTGTCGGCGGGCAGCGAGGCCACCTGCAGGCGGCGGTTGTTGCCGTCGGCGGCGTCGCCCTGCAGCACCGTGCCGGTCTTGTTGAGCAGCGCCATCGTCAGGCCGGTGCCCGTGAGGGTCGCGTTCAGGGTGTCGCCGGTCTCGAGGCGGATCGCGTAGAGGTCGTCGTTGCTGGCGCAGCGGGTCGCGCTCAGGGCCGCCGGGCCCACCGGCGTCGCGCGGGCCGGGGTGTCGTTGGGCTCGAAGGCGTCCTCGGTGCAGTCGCCGGCGGCGGTGACGGCGATCGTGTAGGTGTTCACGGCGCCGGAGAAGCCGAAGACCTCGACGGAGTAGCTGCCCGCCGCCAGCGAGCGGACGATGAGCTCCTCGTCGGAGACGCCCGCCGAGGACGTCAGCGTGGCGCCGCCGGCGTCCTTGAGGCGGATGTCGAGATCACCGTCGTCGTCGACGAAGCGGACCGAGATGCTCACCGTCTGGGTGCCGGTGACGTCGAAGCGGAAGAAGTCGGTGTCGCTGGCGCAGATCCGGCCGGCGGCAACGCTGCCGTCGGTGGCAATGGTGCGGGGCGCGGTGCCGGAGTCGGGCTCGAGGCCACCCTCGGTGCACGGATCCGGCGCGGGCTCCGGCGTGAGCGTCGCCCGCAGCGTGTAGGCGGCCTCCGTCGACGACAGCGACCCGCGGATCTCGACGCGGTAGTTGCCGGCGTCGACGTCGGCGATCGTGAAGGTGCTGGTGCCCTCGCCAACGACAGCGCCGCCGGCGTCGAAGACGCGGGCGCGGACGTTGTTGCCGGTGAGCGCGATCGTGACGTCGTCGAGGGCCGCGGCGGTGAAGCGCCACTGGTCGACGTCGGCGGCGCAGATCTGGCCGTTCACCGTCGTGGCCGGTGTGAGCGCGATGGCCTGGCCGGCGGCGTCGTTGGGCTCGGCGTCCTGCTGCACGCACTGGGGCGGCGCCGCCGTCGTCGTCGCCCGCAGCGAGTAGTCGACGTCGCCGCCGGTGGCCCGCACGCGCACGATGAGGGAGCCGCCCGGGGAACTCGCGATCTCGGCCGGCGTGTCGGCGGTGCCGCTGGCGAGGACGTTGCCGCCGCTGGTCTCCACCGAGAACGTCGGCGTGCCAGCGCCGGTACCGCGCACGAGGGTCACGCTCACGCCGTCGCCAGCGCCGGTGTTGAACGACCAGAGGTCGATGCCACCGTTGCAGATGGTGCCGCTGCGCAGCGAGCCGTTGGTCGGCAGGGCGATGGCCTGGGCGACGGCGTCGTTGGGCTCGTCGTCGAGCTCGGTGCAGACGACAGGCGGCGTCACCGTCAGCCGCAGCTGGTACGACGACTGGACGTCGCCATCCTGGCCCTGCACCCGCAGGCGGAAGGTGCCCGCGGGCGCCGACGGTACGTTCACCGAGGTGGCACCGCTCGCGAGCACCGTGCCCTGGCTGTTGAGGAGCGTGAGGGTGAGGCGGCCGCCGTCGACGACGAGGGAGGCCTCGATGCGGCCCTCGCCGGTGAAGGTGAACTCATCGACGTCGCCGGGGCAGATGTTGCCGTTGTGCTCGCCCCCCGAGGTGATGGGGCCGGGCTGGCCGCCCTCGCTGCCGGCGTTGGGCTCGGTGCCGTCGTCGTCGACGCAGGCGGCGAGGCAGGTGCGGCTGATGGTGTCGCAGGTGCCCGAGGCGCAGTGGACGTCGGCGAAACACTGCACGCAGACGGCGGTGTTGGTCTCACAGACCGGCGTCGCGCCCGAGCAATTGAAGTCGCTCGTGCAGCCCTGGCGGGTGATGCAGCTGCGGGTCAGCGTGTCGCAGACCTGGCCCTCGCCGCAGTCGCCGTCGTCGAGGCAGTCGACGCAGGCGCCGCGGGCGGTGTCGCAGAAGCCGCGGTCGCAGTCCTGATCACCGGTGCAGCCGGCGACGTCGGAGGTGCACTCGCGGGTGAAGGCGTTGCAGACCTGCCCGTCGGGACAGTCGGTGTTGTCGCGGCACTGCACGCAGGTGCCGGTGTTCTCGTCGCAGAAGCCGGTCGCGCCGCAGGAGTCGGCGGAGCAGGGCTCGACGCAGGTGCCGTCGGCGCAGACGAGGCCGTCGGCGCAGGGCTCGGCGAGGGAGCAGGGGCCCGGGGTGGGCGGCCCGACCTCGGTGGGGCTGCAGGCCTGTCCGCCGAGGAGGCCGACGAAGGCGATGGAGGCGAGGAGGACGCGGGCGAGAGAGAGATCACCGGACATGTAGGCGAGTATCGCCCATGCCATCGGCCGCTGCCCGGATCAGGCCTCGGTAGATCGCCCGATGCGCAGCCTCGTGCATGCTCTCGGGGTGCCACTGCACGCCGATGCAGAAGGGCAGGGTCGGGTCCTCGATGCCCTCGACGAGGCCGTCGTCGGCGACGGCGCTGACGACGAGGCCGTCGCCGACGCCCTTGATCGCCTGATGGTGGGTGCTGTTGACGCCGAGGGGGCCGTCGCCGCACAGCCCGGCGAGGCGGGTCCCGGGGATGACCATGACGCCGTGGCCGGCGAGGTCCTTGGTCTGCACCTGGCTGTGGCCGATGGGGCTCGTGCGCTGGCTGGGCAGGTCCTGCCACAGGGAGCCGCCGCGCTCGACGTTGAGCAGCTGCATGCCGCCGCAGATGCCAAGGATGGGACGGCCGCGCCGACGGGCCTCGCGCAGCAGGGCGAGTTCCAGCGCCGTCCAGGCGGGCTTGAGGGTGCCGAGCTTCGGGTGCGGGGGCTCGTCGAAGAGGGCCGGGTCGACGTCGAAGTCGCCGCCCGTGAGCAGCAGCCCGTCGCACACGTCCACGAGGTCGGCCACGGCGTCGTCGTCGAGGCCGATGGGGGCGATGACGGGGATGGCCCCCTCCTCGAGCAGGCGGGCGATATAGGGCCGGTCGACGGCGACGACGTCCAGCAGGGGGCCCCGCTTCGTGGGGCGGGTCTCGAGGTCGGGGCTGACGAGGATGCGGGGACGCCGGGCCATGCCGCGTCATATCGCAGCGGACGGCCGCGCCATCCGGGGCAGCCGCTGACGCGGCGCTTCCTCGCGGCGCCGACTTTGGTATGCCTCGCCCTGCGTTTCTGAACACAGCCGGTTCGGGGCACGACCCCGACCCCAAGGCGAGGAGCACCCCATGATCGACGGCGTCGAGCTCATCCAGAAAACCTACTCCACGATGAAGGAGCGCCACGAGGCGGCGCGCAAGGCCTTTGGCCGCCCCCTCACGCTGACGGAGAAGATCCTCGCCGCCCACATGCCGGCGCCCGTCGACGAGGACGGCAAGGCCCTCGTCCGCAAGAAGTCCTACGCGAACCTCTTCCCCGATCGCGTCGCCCTGCAGGACGCCACCGCCCAGATGGCGCTCTTGCAGTTCATGCAGGCCGGCAAGAAGGAGGTGGCCGTGCCCTCGACGGTGCACTGCGACCACCTCATCTCGGCCCAGAAGGGTGCCAAGCCCGACCTGCTGCGCGCCATCGACGAGAACCAGGAGGTCTATGACTTCCTGCAGACCGTCTCGCAGAAGTACGGCCTCGGCTTCTGGAAGCCCGGCGCCGGCATCATCCACCAGGTCGTCCTCGAGAACTACGCGTTCCCGGGCGGCATGATGATCGGCACCGACTCGCACACGCCGAACGCTGGCGGCCTCGGCATGATCGCCATCGGCATCGGCGGCGCCGACGCCGTCGACGTCATGGCCGGCTTCCCCCTCAACCTCCGCTGGCCCGGTGTCATCGGCGTGAAGCTCACCGGCAAGCTGTCGGGCTTCGCCGCCGCCAAGGACGTCATCCTCAAGCTGATGGGCATCCTCACCGTCAAGGGCGGCACGAACCACATCGTCGAGTTCTTCGGCGAAGGCGCCGCCAGCATCTCGGCGACCGGCAAGGGCACCATCGCCAACATGGGCGCCGAGCACGGCGCGACGACGTCGGTGTTCGCCTACGACGCCAGCATGGAGCGCTACCTGCGCGCCACCAACCGCGGCGCCTGGGCCGACCTCGCCAACGCCCACAAGGCCGAGCTGCAGGCCGACCCCGAGGTCTACGCCGACCCGTCGAAGTTCTACGACCAGGTCGTCGAGATCGACCTCTCGACCCTCGACCCGCACCTCGTCGGTCCGCACACCCCCGACCTCGCCCACCCCGTGCAGACGATGAAGGCGAAGGTCGCTGGTGAGGGCTGGCCCGCCGAGATCACGTCGGCGCTCATCGGCTCGTGCACGAACTCCTCCTACGAGGACGTCTCGCGCGCGGCGTCGCTGGCCGACGCGGCGCTGAAGGCCGGCCTCAAGGCGAAGGTGCCGTTCTTGATCTCGCCCGGATCGGAGACCATCCACCTCACCATCCAGCGCGACGGGCAGATGGGCACCTTCGATGCTGCCGGCGGCACCGTGCTCACCAACGCCTGCGGCCCCTGCATCGGTCAGTGGGATCGCGAGGACGTGAAGAAGGGCACGAAGAACGCCATCGTCACGTCGTTCAACCGCAACTTCCGCGGCCGCCAGGACAGCAACCCCGAGACCCTCGCGTTCATCGGCTCCCCCGAGCAGGTGACGGCGATGGCCTTCTCCGGTCGCCTCGACTTCGACCCCCGCACCGACACCATCAAGACCCCGGACGGCAAGGACTTCAAGTTCCCCGCGCCCACCGGCGACGAGCTGCCGAAGCAGGGCTTCCTGGTGGACAAGGACGGCTTCCTCGCCCCCGCCGAGGACGGCAGCAAGGTGACCGTCGCCGTCGACCCGAAGAGCAAGCGCATCGCCCTGCTCGATCCCTTCAAGCCCTGGGATGGCAAGGACATCACCGGCGCCCGCGTGCTCATGAAGGCGAAGGGCAAGTGCACGACCGACCACATCTCGGCGGCCGGCAAGTGGCTCACGTTCCGCGGCCACCTCGACAACATCGCCAACAACACGTTCATCGGCGCCACCAACGCCTTCAACGACAAGATCGGTGAGGGCAAGAACCTCCTCGACGGGTCGACGAAGAGCTACCCGGACGTCGCGCGCGCCTACAAGGCCGCCGGCATCCCGTGGATCGCGGTCGGCGACGAGAACTACGGTGAGGGCTCGTCGCGCGAGCACGCGGCGATGCAGCCGCGTCACCTCGGCGGTCGCGCCATCCTCGTGCGCAGCTTCGCCCGCATCCACGAGAGCAACCTGAAGAAGCAGGGCATGCTGCCGCTGACGTTTGCGAACCCCGCCGACTACGACAAGGTCCGCGAGGACGACCTCGTCGACATCGTCGGCCTCGCGACGCTCGCCCCCGGCCAGCAGCTCACCGTCAAGCTGACCCACAGCGACGGCACCACCGAGAGCTTCCCGGTGAACCACACGATGAGCGGCGAGCAGATCGAGTACTTCAAGGCCGGCTCGGCCCTGAACCTCGTGGCGGCCCAGCAGAAGAAGTGAGCACCACGCCGTGAGGGTCGACGACAACGTCGTCGACCAGCACGCACCGAAGCCCCGCGCCGACATCGTCGTCGTCGCGGGGCTTCTGCTTCAAGCCCGTTGCGCGTCTCTTCTCCCGGGCGTCATGACACAGACATGACCACGCCGACGGAGGCTCCGCCCCATGTCGACCGACACCCCCACCGTCCTGCTCGACCACGTGCGTCCGAAAGGCGGGCAGAAGCCCGACCAGTGGCCGACGTGGAAGACGATGGCCTACACGCTCGACATCTCGCTGCGCTTCCTGGCGTCGTCGGCGGTGGGCAAGGGCTCCATCGCCCGCGCCGACGAGCTCATCGCCGGCTACTGGACCCGCATCCTCAAGGCCGGCAACGCGAGCCTCGCCGCCGTCGGTCGCGAGAAGTTCCCGCCGGGGCAGGCCTGCGTCGTCATGTCGAACCACAGCTCGCTGCTCGACATCCCGGCCCTCATGGGCGCGGTGCCGGGCTCGGTGCGGATGGTGACGAAGGAGGAGCTCACGAAGGTGCCGGTGTGGGGGCAGGCCCTCGTGAAGTCGGGCTTCATCGCGCTGGATCGCAGGAACCGCGAGAAGGCCATCGCCCAGCTGCAGAAGGCCAAGCGTGTGCTCGCCGAGGGCGTGCATGTGTGGATCGCGCCCGAGGGCACGCGCTCGCGCAGCGGTGTGCTCGGGGCCTTCAAGAAGGGCGGCTTCCACGTCGCCATGGACCTCTCGGTGCCCATCATCCCCTGCTGGATCCACGGCGCCCACGACATCATCCCGCCGGACTCCTTCGTCTCCCGCTACGACGGCGAGATCGTGGTGCGCTTCGGCGATCCGATCCCCACCGCCGGTCGCTCCCGCGACGACATGGAGGCCCTCATGCTCGAGGTCCGCGAGGCCATGGTGGCGCTGTCGCAGCAGGGCTGACGTCGACCCGATCCCTCAGTCGCCGAAGCTGATGCCGATGTCGCGGGCGGTGCGCATCGAGTCGCAGTCGAGGGGCACCGACTTCATGCGGCGGGTGGCGTCGGCGAGAGGCACGTACTTCACCGTCGGCGGGTCGAGGGCCACCATGACGCCGTTTTGGCCCTCTTCGAGGGCGCGGACGGCGGCGGCGCCGAAGCGCAGCGACAGCAGACGGTCGAACGTCGTCGGCGAGCCGCCCCGCAGCAGATGGCCGAGCACGACGGCGCGGGTCTCGTGGCCGGTGAGCTTCTCGAGCTCGTCGGCGACGCGCTGACCGGCGCCGCCGAGGCGCTCGGCCTGGCCGACGGCCTTGCCGATCACCGACGTCGTGCCGCCGATCGGCTTTGCGCCCTCGGCGACGACGACGATGGAGAACGCGCGGCCGCGGGCGTCGCGCTCGCGGATCTTCTCGGCGACCTTCGTGAGGTCGTAGGGGATCTCGGGGATCAAGATGGCGTCGGCGGAGCCGGCGACGCCGGAGTTGAGCGCGATCCAGCCCGCATAGCGACCCATGACCTCGACGACGATGACGCGGCCGTGGCTCGCCGCGGTGGTGTGCAGGCGATCGAGGCACTCGGTGGCGAAGGCCACGGCGGTGTCGAAGCCGAACGTGATCACGGTGCCGTCGAGGTCGTTGTCGATGGTCTTGGGCACGCCGATCACGCGCAGCCCGCGCTCCTGCAGCACGCTGGCGATGCTCAGCGAGCCGTCGCCGCCGCAGGTGATGAGGGCGTCGAGGCCGTGCATGTGGAAGAGCCGCACGAGCTCGTCGCCACGGTCCAGCTCCTCCCACTCGCCCGACGTCGCGTTCTTCACGGGGAACTTCAGCGGGTTGCCGCGGTTCGTCGTGCCGAGGATCGTGCCGCCCTGGTGGGTGATGCCCCGCACCGTCTCCGGCGTGAGGCGCATGAGGCCGCCCTCGGGGTAGCGCTCGGGCAGGAGCAGGCCGTTGTAGCCGTCGCGAATGCCGTAGCTCTCCCAGCCCCGCTTCGCCGAGGCGAGCACGATGGCGCGGATGACGGCGTTGAGGCCGGGGGCGTCGCCGCCGCCGGTGGAGATCGCGATGCGCTTGATGGTCATGCTCTACCTTTTCCGGTCAGGATCTCGTCGTCGAAGTCAGGGACGTCAGTCGTCGTCGCCGCCACCACCACCGCCGCCGAACATCGTCGTGAACGCGTCGGCGAGTGTCTTCTTCTCGGCGGTGGAGAGGACGGCCTCGGGGTGCAGCGGCAGGTAGATGGCCATCGGCATCTCGCCCTCGAGGAGCTCCTCGGCGGCCTCGTCGGCCTCCTTCTGGGGCCTGTCCCATTCCGAGAAGTTGAGGGCCGCGCGGCCCTCGTCGACGTCGTGGACGGCGAGCCAGGAGACGGGCGCGACGTTCGTGTACCAGGGCCACTTCGTCTCGTTGCTGTGACAGTCGAAGCAGGCCCGCACCGCGAGGGCGCGGCTCTCCGCCGACGGCCACGGCGGCTCGGCCCGCACCGGCGGGTTCTCGCCGTGACGACCGAGGGGCACGAGCTGCAGCACGCCGAGGACGACGACGGCGCCGAGCACGAGGCGGGGGAAGACCTTCATGTCCCACCCCTTCGCATGCGGAATGCCAGCCCCCGCAGGGTGTCGACGAGGAGCACCGGGACGACGCCGGCGACGACGCCAGCGCCGAGCAGGTCGAGCGGGGCGGCGCCGAGGCTGAAGAGGCGCTGCAGTGGCGGAACGAACACGAGGAGGGCGAGAACACCCAGGGCCGCCCCGCAGAGAACGGGCAGGGCGAGGTGGCCGCGCCAGCGCGCCTCCCAGAACGGGCCGGGGGTGCGGCTGGCGACGAGGATGGCGAGGTTCCCCATGACAAGGGCCACGAAGGTGGCGGTGCGGACGACGTCGTCGGCGTGGCCGAGGGCGCGGGCCTGCAAGGCGACCGCGAGGCAGGCGGCGAGGGACACGAGGCCGAGGGTCACGCTGCGCAGCGCCTGACGCCAGCCGAGCAGGCGCTCGCTGGCGGGGCGCGGCGGGCGCTGCATGAGGTCGTTCTCTTCGGGCTCGGACTCGAAGACGACCGAGCAGGTCGGGTCGATGATCAGCTCGAGAAACACCACGTGCAGCGGCGACAACACCATGCCGTGCCCGAACAGCGGCGGCAGCAGCGACAGCCCGGCGAGGGGCAGGTGCACGGCGACGATGTAGCTCACCGACTTGCGCAGGTTGTCGAAGATGCGTCGGCCGAGCCGCACGGCGTGCACGATGGAGCCGAAGGCGTCGTCGACGAGCACGAGGGACGCGGCCTCGCGAGCGACGTCGGTGCCGCGCCTGCCCATCGCCACGCCGATGTCGGCGGCCTTCAGCGCCGGCGCGTCGTTGACACCGTCGCCCGTCATGGCGACGACGCGGCCGGCCTTGCGCAGGGCCTGCACGATGCGGAGCTTGTGCTCGGGGACGGCGCGGGCCACCACGCTCGTCTGGGCGAGGCGGGCTGCCAGGGCCTCGTCGTCGAGGGCCATCAGCTCGGCGCCGGTGACGACGTCGCCGTCCTTGAGGCCGGCCTGCTGCGCGATGACCCGGGCCGTGCCGGTGTGGTCGCCCGTGATCATGAGGACGCGGATGTGCGCCGAGCGACACAGGGCGATGGCCTCCGGCACCTCGGGGCGCACGGGGTCTTCGAGGCCCACGAGCCCGAGGAACACGAAGTCGACGTCGTGGGGGTGCACGGGCACCTGCGCCACCGGTCGGGTGCTGCGGGCCACGCCGAGGACGCGCAGGCCCCGCGTGGCGAGCGCCTCGATCTCGGCCCGCCAGCGCGCGCTCGTGTCGACGTCGAGGTGGCAGAGGTCGAAGATGGCCTCGGGGGCACCCTTGGTGGCGACGACGAGGCCGCCGGAGGGGTCGCCCCGCCACAGGTGCGTGACGGCGAGCAGCTCCGGCGACAGCGGGAACTCGCGGGCCGCGCTCCAGTCGGGGTGCAGGTGCTCCGTCGTCGACAGCGCCCGCCCGCCGAGGGCGAGGAAGGCCTTCTCCATCGGGTCGAAGGGCTCGCGGGGCGAGGCGAGGATGCCGAACTCGATGAGGGCGTGCACGGCCTCGGGCAGGGCGGTGTCGTCGTCGGCGACGTCGATGGCGTCGACGACGGCCGCACCCGGGGTGGCACCCGGGGCGGCACCCGGGGCGGCGTCGGGGCGCGCCGGCACGAGGCGGCGGATCGTCATCCGGTTCTCGGTGAGGGTGCCGGTCTTGTCGGTGCAGAGCACCTGCGTCGTGCCGAGGGTCTCCACCGCCGTCGTCTGCCGGGTGAGCACGTTGACGCGCGTCATCCGCCAGGCGCCCAGCGCGAGGAAGACCGTGAGGACGACGGGGAACTCCTCGGGCAACAGCGCCATCGCGAGCGCGATGCCCGACAGCAGCGCCTCGAGCCACGGCGTGCCCATGACGCCGCGGGCGACGACGAGCAGCACGGCGAGGGCGCCGCCGGCGATCGCCATCCAGCGCACGAGCACGTCGACCTCATGCTGCAGGCGCGTGCGGCCACGCTGCAGCCCGGCGAGGGACGCACCGATGCGGCCGAGCTCGGAGCGGGCGCCGGTGGCCATCACCTCGGCGTAGCCGCGGCCGCCGACGACGAGGGTGCCGGCGTAGAGGGAGGCGTGGCCCTCGCCGCCCGGCGGCGTGAGCGCGGTGGCAGCGGCGTCGGGCTGGCGCGCCACGGGCACCGACTCGCCGGTGAGCAGCGACTCGTCGACGACGACGGTGCTGCCCTCGCGCAGCAGCGCGTCGGCGGGGACGCGGTCGCCCTCGGCGATCCACAGCGTGTCGCCGCGCACCACCTCGAGGCTCGAGATGACCCGCCGTTCACCGTCGCGCACGACGGTGGCCTTTGGGCTCGACAGGTCGCGCAGCGCGTCGAGGGCGCGCTCGGTGCGTCCCTCCTGCACGACGGTGATGCCGATGATCACGAGCACGAAGCCCAGCAGCGTCGCGCCTTCCGAGACGTCGCCGAGCACGAGGTAGAGGGTCGCCGCACCGAGCAGCAGCAGGAACATCGGCTCCCGCACCACCTCGAGGAGCACGTGCCAGAGCGTTCGACGCTGCTGCTGCGCGAGGGCGTTTTCGCCGTCCTCCGCCAGGCGGCGCGCCGCCTCGGCGGCCGTGAGACCGGGCCGGGGCGGCGGGGTGGGAGAAGCGCTCATATCGACACCCTACCTGCCACAGCGGCGCCAGTTGGAGCCACTTTCTTTGGGCCTCCCACCCCGCGTGGCACAGTCGGGCCGTGATCGAACTGTTCCACGTGGGCAAGGTCTATCCCGACGCCGAGCGCCCCGCCCTCGTCGACGTCAACCTGTCCATCGGCCGCGGCGAGTTCGTCGTGCTCGCCGGCTCGTCGGGCGCCGGCAAGAGCTCGCTGTTGCGGCTGCTGTTCTGCGCCGAGCAGGCCACGACGGGGCAGGTGCACTTCTCGGGCAAGAACCTCGCGCGCCTTTCACGCAGCGAGGTCGCGGCCATCCGTCGCCAGGTCGGCGTCGTCTTTCAGGACTTCAAACTGCTGCCGACGATGACGGTGTTCGAGAACGTGGCCCTCGCTCTCGAGGTGCAGGGGCTGCGGCGCGACGATGTCACCCGCCGCACCCTCACCGTGCTCAAGGAGGTGGGCCTCGCCCACAAGACGCACCAGCCGGCGGCGGCGCTGTCGGGCGGTGAGCAGCAACGGGCCGCCATCGCGCGCGCCCTCGTCGTCGAGCCCCGCGTGCTCCTGTGCGACGAGCCCACCGGCAACCTCGACGCCGACCGCGCGAAGGAGGTCATCGAGCTGCTGCTCACGGCCCACGTGCGCGGCACCACCGTGATCGTGGCGACCCACGACCCCGCGCTGCTGTCGGCGGGGCGTCGCCGCGTCGTCGTGCTCGACCATGGCCGGGTCGTGCACGACGCCCCCGCCTTCGGCGAGCTGCCGGCGCTGCGCGGCCAGAAGGAGCGCGCGGCGTGATCCTCGCCCTCGTCGACAGCCTCTGGCGCTACGGCCGTCGCAGCCTCCGATCGGGCGGGCTGCCGCTGTTCTTCTCGGTGATGATGAGCGCGCTGGGGCTCTTTGCCGTCACGGCGCTCGGCACCGTCGTGTGGAACTTCCGCGACTTCGCCCACACCGTGTCCACGAGCGTCGCCGCCGTTGCCTTCCTTGACGAGAGCCGCGTGCAGGGTGCCGCCGCCGCCGAGGAGGTGCGGGCCCGGCTGCAGCTGTTGCCCGGCGTCGGTCGGGCCACGCTCATCGCCCCCGACGAAGCCCTCGCCCGCGCCCGCCGCGGCCTGCCGAAGGACGCTGGCCTCGACGTCGCCGGCCTGACGATGCCGTGGATTGTCGAGGTCGCGCCGCGCGTGGGTGCCGACGCGGACCACGCCGACACCAACGCTGCCGCGGCCACCGGCGACGATGCCCGCGGCGCCCTCGCCCGCGCGATCCGCGGCGTCGATGGCGTCGCCGACGTGGCCTGGCCCGGCGGTGAGCTCGCGCGCATCGACACGCTGCTGCGGGTGATGCACGGCGCCGGCGCCTTCCTCACGCTGCTCATCGCCCTCGTCGTCGTCGTCGTCAGCAGCAACGCCGTGCGGCTCACGGTGCTCGTGCGCAAGGACGAGATCGCGATCCAGCAGCTCGTGGGCGCCTCCGACGCCTTCATCGCCGCGCCGCTGCTGCTCTCGGGCGTTGTGCAGGGGGCCGGTGGCGGCGTCCTCGCGCTGCTCGCGATGGCGCTCGCCCACACGTCCCTCGCCCGCGTCCTCGGCGGCGCCCTGTCGGGTCCCCTCGGCTCCTTCACGGTGGCGCCGCTGCCGCCGTCGCTGTGGCTGCTCGTCGTGGTGGCCGGCGGCGGCCTCGGCGCGCTCGGCGCCCTGCTGTCGGTGTGGCGCCACCTGCGGGGGCGCGATTGAGCCGCGCCGTCGTCGTCGCCCTCGCCCTCGCCGTCGGCGCCGGGCCCGGTGACGCGCAGCCCGCGCCGTCGTCGTCGTCGTCGTCGTCGTCGTCGCCGATCACGCTGAAGGAGGGCACCGAGACCCTCGCCCGCATGCGGGCCGAGCTCGAGCACAAGCAGGCGGCCCTCGAGGGGCTCACGACGGCGGAGAGCTCGCTGGTGGAGTCCCTCGGCTCCCTCGACGAGAGCCTCGCCGGCCTCGCCGACGCCCGACGCGAGGCGGCCACCCGGCTCGAGAAGCTGAAGGCCGAGCGCTTCGCGCTGGAGCGCGACGCCGGCCTCGACGAGGAGGAGCTGGCCCGGCTGCGTCAGCGGCTGCGGCGTCGCCTGATGACCCTCGCCGTCGAGGGGGAGGGGCAGGCGGCCCGGTCGCTGCTGGGCGCCGAGAGCTTCACGGACCTCGCGCTGCGGCGGCACCTGCTGGCCCGCGTCGCCGACACCGACGCCCGCCTCGTGCAGGACGTGCGCCGCGTCGAGGCCTCGGCGCTGGGCAAGCGCGCGGCCCTCATCGAGGGCGCCCGCGAGGTCGAGGCCCTTGGTCGCCTGCTCGCCGAGCAGGAGGCCCTGCTGACGGCGACGCGCGAGGAGCGGGCGGCGACGCTTTCGCGCATCCGCGGCGAGCGGGCCGTCTTGAAGGCGGCCCAGACCGAGCTCGTGGCGCGACACCGCGACCTGCAGTTCGTTGTCGCGAAGCTCGCCGACGGGCCGCGCTACCAGCCCCCCACCGGCAAGAGCGGCGTGCTGCGCCAGGGCCTCGGCTTTCCCGTCGAGGGGGCCGTCGTCATCCGCCGCTTCGGCAGCGTCATCGACCCGACGACGAAGGCCGAGATCGTGAGCAACGGCATCGAGCTGCGCGCCGACGAGGGGGCGCCCGTTGTCGCCGTCGCCGACGGACGCGTCGTCCACAGCGGCTGGTTGCGGGGCTTCGGGCGGATCGTGATCGTCGACCACGGCGAGGGCCACCACACGCTGTCGGCGCACCTGTCGGAGGCGCTCGTCGGCCGTGGTGACGAGGTGCAGCGCGGCCAGACCATCGGCCGCGTCGGCGACACCGAGAGCCAGAACGGGCCCAAGCTCTACTTCGAGCTGCGCGAGAGCGGCCGACCCCGCGACCCGCTGCCCTTCCTGCGGCGCTGACGATGACGACGTCGACGTCGCTCGCGCTGCTGTTCCAGCTCGCCGCCATGGCCGATGAGAGCGTCGTCGGCGTGCCGATCGCACCCGACGCCGTGGTGGTGCGCGTGTCCGACGAGCGCTGCATCGCCGCCGACGCCCTCATCGCCCGCGTCGAGGCCCGCGCCGGCGCCGGCAGCGTCGTCGACGACGGGCCCCGCGTGATCACGGCCCGCTTCGCCGGCATCGCCCCGGAGGTCACCGTCGACCTCCATCTCGAGGTCGCCGGCCAGCGCGCGGGCGCGCGTCGCCTCGGGCCCTTTGGCCGCTGCGAGGCCGCCGTCGACGCCGCCGTCCTCGCCATCGCTCTCGTCATCGATCCCCTCGGCGCGCCATCGCCGCCGTCGTCGCCATCGCCGCCGTCGCCGCCGTCGTCGTCGCCGCCATCGCCGCCATCGCCGCCATCGCCGCCATCGCCGCCGTCGTCGCCGCCGCTGACCGTGCTGGTGCGGCCGTCGTCGACGGTGCCGCCGTCGTCGGTGGCGGTGGGGGCCGGCGTCGGGGTGGGCAGCGGCTTTGGCGTGGTGCCCGGCCCGATGGGGCTCGTGCGTCTGCGCCTCGACCCCGGCGTGGTGCCGCTCGTCGTGGGGCTCGGTGGGCGGGTCGATCTGCCCGCACCCCTCGTGCACGACGGGGCCCGCACGGTGACCTCGGTCGGTGGCGCCTTCTTCGTCGAGGGCTGCTGGGTCGGCCGGGTCGTGGGCGCGACCGTCGATGTCTGCGGGCTCGGCCAGGCCGGCGGGATGCGGGCCGTCGGCGTCGGCGTCGACAACCCGGCGCCGGCGACGCCGCGGCTCATCGCGCTGGGCGGCGCGCTCACGGCGCGGGTGCCGCTGTGGGCCGGCCTCGGGGCCTTCGCCCGGGTGGGCCTCGATGCCCCGGTGCTGCGGGCGCGCCTGATCGCCGACGGCGAGGTGTTCTGGGAGAGCCCGCCCGTCACCGGCCAGCTCACCGTCGGCCTCGATGGCCTCGCCCGGGGCGGGAGCTGATCGGTGACAGATCCGGCCACGCCGCCCCAAACCCCGGATGTGGCGCCCGTCCCGTCCCCTGCTGCGGCCTCCGGCCCGTCCCGCCTGTCGGTGCCGCGCCCCGCAGCCCCCACATTCACCGACATCTACGCCGCCGAGGCCCGCTGGGTCTGGCGCGCGTTGTGGCGCCTCGGCGTCCCCGAGCGCGACCTCGAAGATGTCGCCCACGATGTCTTCGTCGTCGTCCACCGGAAGCTGGCCGACTACGACCCCGCCCGCCCGCTGCGCCCCTGGCTCTTTGGCATCTGCTTCCGCGTGGCCCTCGACCGGCGCCGCAAGGCGAGCACCACCCGCGAGCAGCTCGCCCGCGACGACGACGCCGCCCGCGGCGACGACACCGCTGCCGACGTCGACGACGCCATCGCCGTCATCGCCCGCAAACAGCGGGGGGCCCTCGTGCAGCAGGCCCTGCAGTCATTGCCCCTCGAGCAGCGCGCCGTCCTCGTGCTGCATGAGCTCGAGGGCCTCGCCGTCGCCGACTGCGTCGCCGTCCTCGACGCGCCCCTCAACACCCTCTACTCGCGCCTGCGCCTCGGGCGCGCCGCCTTCGCCCGCGCCATCGCGCGCCTCGGCCCCGGCGACGGGAGTCCCCCATGACCCATCCCCCCGACGACCGCGACGAACTCGACGACGACGCGCTGCCGCCGCACCTGCGTCGGCTCCTCGACGAGGGCAGCGACGGCCCGCCCCTGTCGCGCGCCGCGCAGGAGCGCGTGCTGGGCCGCGTCCTCGCCACCGTCGGCGTGGCCGCCGTCGGCGCGGCCGGCGTCGCGAGCGCGGCCACCAGCAGCTCTGCCACATCTACCGCCGCCGCCTCTGCCGCGACGACGACCGGCGCCACCGCGACGACCGCGACGGCGGCCGTCGCCGCGACCACCACGACCGCTGCCGCGACGACGGCGACCGCCGCTGGTGGCCTCGCGCTGTCGGTGAAGGCGGCCGTGCTCGCTGCCGGACTCGGCGTGGCCGGTCTCGCCGGCGTGGGTGTCGTCGCCGTCGTCGATCGGGCCCCGACCCTGCCGGCCCGCGATCCGGTGCCGGCGTGGTCGCCCCCGCCCGCGGCAGCGTCGACGTCGACCTCGACGCCCACGGCCGCGCCGGTCGCGCCGGACGCCGAGCCGGCGTCGACGCCAGCCCCGGCGCCATCGACCGCGTCGACGTCTTCGCCCGCTTCGCCCTCTTCGCCCTCGTCGGCGCCGGTGAAGAAGGCGGCGGTGGCGTCGCCGGCGCTGGAGTCGTCGTGGGAGCTGCCGCAGCTGGAGTCGGCGCGGGCGGCGCTGTCGGCCGGGCGCGCGGCGGAGGCGCTCGCGCTCGTCGAGGATCATGCCCGGCGGGCGCCCGGCAGCGCGCTGCGCGAGGAGGGTCGCGCCCTCGCGGTGTGGTCGCTGGTGGCGCTCGGCCGTCATGACGAGGCCCGCGCGGCGGCGACGACGTTTGCGACCCTGCACCCGCAGAGCCTGTTCCTGCCGCGCGTGCAGCGGGCAGTGGCGTCGTTGTCGCCGTCGTCACCGCCGTCATCGGCGGCGCCGGCGCCGACACCGTGACGGATCTGGCGGCCCCGCCCCAAACACCGGGCACCACCGAAGGAGCACCCCATGCCCCGTGATCGCCGCGCCCCTGTCCCCGTCCTGCTGTCGGTCGTCATTGCCAGCCTCGCGGCGGGCTGCACCGTCGACTACGCCCTCGACGCGCCCCCGCCGAATCCGCGGCTGCCGATCGTGAAGGCGGCGCCGCTCGACATCCTCTTCGTCGTCGACAACTCGGGATCGATGCAGGAGGAGCAGGAAACGCTGTTGCGCTCGGTGTGGGATCCCCGCTGCCCGCTGTCGGACACGCGCCAGGTGCCGCAGCACCTGCAGGATCCATCACGCGAGACCTTCGAGGCTCTCACCGACGTCTGCGGCCTCGCGCAGCTGATGGCGATGATGCGCGGCGACTTCCATATCGGCGTGATCACGACCGACGTCGGCATGTGCGACGAGCGGCTGTCGGCGGCCCAGGACCCGGACAACCTCCACGAGCCGACGCCGATGCGCGGCTGCCTGCAGGGACCCGGGACCATCACCCGCGACAGCGATGTCGAGGCTGACTTCAAGAGCGCCATGCTCGGGGTCGGCACCTACGGCTCGTCAATCGAGCGGGGCCTCGATGCGATGGAGGTCTTCCTCACCCCCGACAGCCGGCGCGGCGAGGGCTGCGACAACGACCTTGACGGCTTCCTGCGGCCCGACGGTCACCTGCTCGTGGTCTTCGTCGTCGACGAGGACGACTGCAGCCACCGCGATGGCGAGGGTGGCTTCCCCGATGAGCTGGCCGATGAGCCGCAGACCTGCGGGGATCATCCGTCGCTGTTCACCAACCACTCGTCGACGCGTTGCGTGGAGCAGGCCGACCGCCTCGCGAGCATCGACAGCTACCGCGCGACCCTGCGTGGCCTCGTCGCCGGCGGCCGCACCACCGACGTCTACGTCGCCGTCGTCGGTGGCCTCGTGGAGCAGGGCGGTCGCCTCGAGCCCGCGGGCTGCCTCGGCACCGACGATGGTGGCGTCACCGGCGGCTGCCTCGAGACCTTCGGCACCTCGACGGAGTGCGCCCAGACCGATGGGTGCTGCACCGCCGACGCCGCCAGCCGCTACGTGCAGCTTGCCCGCGCCGTCAACGCCGACAGCCTCGTCGGATCCATCTGCGCGCCCGACTTCCGTGCACCGCTGCTGCCGCTCTTCTTCCAGGCCGAGCTCGGTGGCGATGACGTCTTTCAGTGAGGTGGCGCCGGCAGCGGCGAGGCCTTCGCGGCGTCGTCGATGCAGGAGGACAGCCGACCGTAGAGCAGCTCGGCGGCGCGCGCGTCGGGCGCCGTGATCCGCGCCATGCGCACGAGCTCGCCGTCGTCGACGCGGGCCTGCACATCGGTCCCGAGCAGCAGCGGGCCCCAGGGGCGGAAGCCCTCGACGTCGGCGAAGCCGGTGTCGCGCGGCGCCATCGGGCGTGACGCCGGCAGGGCACAGCGGGCGGCCGCCGTCGAAAAGGCCTGGCGCAGCTCGCGCACCCGGGCCGTGAGCCACGGGCGCCAGCGCGCCTGCGCGAGGGGGCTCACGCGCGCGGCGACGCCGATCGCGAGGGGGATGGCGCCGTCGTCGACGACGAAGAGGGGCGTCCACGTCGCGACGTCCTCGATCGGCAGCGCCGGGCCGGGCGGCGGCGCTGGCGGCAGCTCTGGCGGCAGCGGCGTCACGGGCCGGAGGGGGCGCGGCAGGATCTGCGGGCCGGTGCTGCCGACGACGGCGTTGTCGTCGTCGTCGTTGGACCGGGCCGGCGGTGGCGGCGCCAGGGTGGCGAGGGCCTGCTGCAGACGGGCGATGAGGGCCGCGCGCTTTTCACCGGTGGGCGAGGGCGAAGTCGATCGCGGTCTGCACGGCGACGACCTGGGCGGCGTCGCAGATCGCCGGCGTCGCCCGCGGGCTGTCCGGGTAGACCTCCGTCGTCGTCGTGAAGCGGGCGTTGGTGAGGCCGGCGCAGAGGCCGAGGCTCTTCACGGCGTACTCGATGACGCCCTCGCTCTTCACCGGACAGCCGATGAGCTCGCCCTTGTGATCGGCGGGGGCGATGTGGGTCACCTCGCGCACGGCGGCGATGATGGCCTGCTGGAAGGCCGGCTGCGGCTTCGCCGCGTCGTCGACGAGATAGAAGCCATCGGGGATCGTGCCGGGCGTGTATGGCTTGCCGTCGCGCGCCGCGAGGGCCGGACGGAACTCGCCCTCGTCGCTGTCGGTGGTCTCGTGCAGGTCGATGTGCACGAGGGCCACGTCCTTCCACGGCGCCATGAAGGCCATCAGCGCGAGGCTCTCCTTCGCCGTGCCAGCGGCGCGGAAGGAGCGGTTCGGGTCGATGGCGTCCTCGTTCCAGCGCTGGATGCGCTCGTAGGCCCACGGGCTCACGCACGGCGCGACGATGAGGTTCACGCGGCCGTCGTACGCCGCAGCATGCTGCTCGAGGAAGGTGAGGGCGCCATGCACGCCGCTCGTCTCGTAGCCGTGCACGCCGCCGGTGACGACGACGACGGGGCGCTGGGCGTGCCAGGCGCGCGTGCGCAGCGCGAAGAGCGGATGCACACCGACACGGCCGTACTCGACGACGTCGAAGCGGCCGCCGCCGCCGAGGGCCCGCACGCGATCGACGACGTCGCTGTAGCTGCGACGCGGCACCTGCCGGGCGCGCCAGCGGGCCTTGTCGTCGTCGTTCCAGGGGCGGCCGGGTTCACCGATGGGGTAGAAGCGCGTGCTCATGCGCCGCCGTGTAGCAGGCTGAGGTGAAAACGGCCGCAGGCAGATTTTCAACCGGTCCTGCGTCCTGGGAGGGGGGCCCCGATCGAGCTCCGCTCGTCGGGGGGAGGGTCTGGAACAGACCCTCCAGAAGTGCAGCGCAGCGCTGACGACGACACCAGCCGGTCAGCGGGATGGCTCGTCCACGAGGATCTGCCCGTTGGCGTCGGTGACCGTCAATCGTGCCTTCGGCACGGAGAGCGGCATGCCGTCCGAGCGTCGGCGGAAGACGAGCCGGATGCCCACCTCAGCGTCGGCGGCCTCGGCGCAGAGCAGGACATCGCGCACCTCGCGGATCGCGGTGAGCTCGTTGGCCACCACCGGTGCGGTGAGAAGCTCGGTGTCGTTGAGCATGACCTGCGCGGTGCCGTTGGCCGCGCTGGTCACCCTGGCCACCAGCTCAAGCGACGCACCGGTGACGATGGGATCGGAGTCGAACTCCACCTCGACGAAGAAGGGGCCGGCGCTCGCCTCGGGCGGCAAGGTGATGGGGAAGCCGCCAGACAAGATCGGGATCTCGGGCGGGGTGCTGGCAATGGTGGCCGCCATGCCAGAGATGAAAGTTGCAGCGATGGCGATGTGGCGCGGGAAGCGGTGCATCGTGGCCCCCCGCATCGAGTGTGCCGGTCAGCGCGCCTTCGCCGCCCGCTCCTTCAGGACCTTGAGGAAGGCCACCATGTTGTCGCGCTGGCCGGAGCGGGCGAGCCAGGCCGGCACGTTGCCCCCGGTCTCGGCGTAGACGGTGTGGACGACGCGGCTCTTGTCCGGGCCGTCGGCGACGACGACGGTGCTGCCGGCGATGTGGGGGATGCGGACCCGGTCCTGCTGCGGCGGGCGGCGGGCGTCGTCGATGGTGACGAAGCGGAGCGTGCCGGCGTCGTCGTCCCGCGTGAAGCGCAGCACGTAGTCGCGGGTGGTGATCATCGGCGCCGCCGCCGTCTCATAGATGAGGCGCTCATGGCCCCGTTCCTCGATGACCTCCGTCGTCGTCACGCCGGGCGCGGGCTGCTTGGCCCACAGCAGGTCGAGGACCTTCGCGACGGGCAGGGGCACCGTCGTCGACGCGCGGACCTCCTCGAAGCCGCTGTCCTTGATGGGGCGGACCTCGACGGCGATGTCGCCGCTGCGCTGCACCTCCTGCCAGGGCCCGGCGGGGACGAGGACACGGGCGGCGACGGCGGCGAGGATCATGGACCACATGGGCCCAGCGTACCGCGACGTCGACGTCGACGCCGTCACCGGCGCGTCATCGCGGATCCAATGCTGCCGGGGTGCTCAGGAGGCGCGGGCCAGGTTGGCGGGCAGCGGCGGCAGCGTGAGGCCTGCGTCCTTCGCGCGCTCCTTCACCCAGGCGAGGGCCTCGTCCCAGCTGGCGACGACGGCGTGGGGGTAGGGCGGCAGCGTGACCCACTGGATGGCGGTGATGGCGCCGCGCACGACGGCGCCGGGGGCCACCTGCACCGCGCCCTTGCAGAGCTTCGCGCTGCGCTCGCGCTCGGCGGCCATGAAGCCGCCGGCCTTCTTGCGCATGCCCGCCTTCGACATGTTCTCGGCGAGGGAGATGTCCGAGATGTGGACGAAGGGCAGGCCGCGATCGTGCACCGCCACGAAGGCGGCGAAGTAGGCGTCGAGCTCGCCCTCATCCCACGTCGTCGGGAAGCGGCTGATGAGGAGGGGCAGGTGCCTGCTGTCGAGGACGATGGTGGCCATGTCACTCCTCCTTCGTGCGCCGTCGGATGGCATCTTCGGTGGGCCTCAAGTCGAGAGCCATGCAGAGGTTCGAGGCCATCTGCGACGAGAGCTTCTGCACCGCGGCGAGAGCGACCTCGCCCCGGCCGGACCGGCGCAAGAGCCCCACCCCGACCTTGCGGGCGCCGCAGTCGCTGCCCTGCTCCACGTCGAGCATGCCGACCTTCATGCGGTCGTCGTCGGTGGCCTTGCCGCGCTTCTCGAGGGTGTTGAGCGCGTGGTGTCGGGGCCACCACTCCCCGCCGATGGTGTCTCGCAGGCGGCCGTCGATGTCGTCGGGCCAGGCGGCGAGCAGCTCGACGCCGTCGCCGGCGTCGCGGAAGGCGAAGGCGGCAAAGACGCCGTCGACGATGTCGTCGTCTGTGCTGCCCTTGACGATGGCCGCCTTGAAGGCGGTGAGGCCCTCGCGGCGACGCTCACTGGCGATGAGGGCGAGGCCGAGGTCGACGAGGTCGGAGGGGCCGCGGTCCTCCTCGGGGATCGCCTCGATCTCGCCGATCACGGCGCGGGCCTCGCCGTCCTCGATGCGGTCCCGGCGGTCGCGGGCAAAGATCGCGAGCAGCAGCGCGACGACGACGATGGCGGCGACGGCGGCGACGGCGCCGCGCAGCAGCACCGGCTCCGGGATGGCGGCGAGGGCGCCCTGCACACGCACGAGCCCACCGCGCACGGCGGGCGCCACGGCATCCATCGCCGTCGTCGACACGCGCGCGAGGGTGACCTCGCCGAAGGGCGGCCGACCCTCGCCACCGGTCGGCACGACGGCGTAGACGTTGACCTCGCGCGAGATGCCCTTGAAGGCATGGACGCCGCGCGGGGCCGTCTTCACCTCGGCCTGGTTCATCGTCGCAAAGACCGCGTCGGTGAGCAGGACCTCGCCGGCCTCGGCGAGCCCCTCGAGGCGGGCGGCGAGGTTCACGGGTTCGCCGAAGATGTCGCCGCCGACGCCGAGCAGGCCGCGCAGGCGCACCTCGCCGGCCGACAGGGCCACGCGCACGCGGATGTGGTCGCTCGCCGGCGCGCTCCGGTTGTGCAGGAAGAGCCGGTCCTGGATCGCCATGCCGCAGTGGACGGCGTCGGTCGGCGACGAGAACACGACGAGGAAGGCGTCGCCGATGGTCTTGATGACCTTGCCCGAGAAGGCCCGGAAGATGGGCTGCAGCAGGCTGTCGTGCAGCGCGAGCCAGCGGGCGGCCTCGTCGCGGCTCTGGCGGCTCGTGCGCTCGGTGTAGCCGGCGATGTCGGTCATCATCACCGTGTACGTCGCCGTCCGCACCGTCGACGCCTTCGGTGACGACACGAGCGGATCGCCCTCGCTCCCCGTCGTCGGTGGTGGCGAAAACGTCAAGGCCGGCGCCGCCGGCGGGGCCGGGTCCGCCGTCGTCGTCGTCGCGGCCGCACCGGTCGGCACGCGCTCCGGTCCGAGGGTGCCCAGCACGAGGGTGCCCGTGCCTCCCGGCGTCGTCGACGACGGCGACGGCGACGGCATGGCGATGGCGCCGGTCGTGTCCGCAGCGGTGCTCGCCGCCGGCGCGGTCGGAGCAGGCGACGTCGTCCTCGTCGACGACGCGGTGGCGGCGAGCCGCTCGAGCACGGCGGCCGCGCTCGCCGGTCGCTGCTCCGGCGTCTTCTGCAGGAGGTCCCCCAGCAGCTCATCGAGCGATGGCGGCGTCGCCGGGCGGAGGCTCGAGGCGCGAGGCGCCGGCTCGAGCACCGCCTTCGTGAGGACGTCGATGGGGGCGTCGCCGGCGAAGGGCGGGGTGCCCGTCCAGAGGTGGAACAGCGTCGCGCCGAGGGCGTAGAGGTCCGACGCTGGCGAAGCCGGGCGGCCGCGCGCGCATTCGGGGGCGAGGTAGGCCGGGGTGCCGACGACGACGTCGGCCGAGGTGAGCTGCGACGCCGGCACCGCGTCGGTGGCGCCGGGGCCCGCCGGCGCCTCGCCCCAGTCCTTGGCGAGGCCGAAGTCGGTGACGACGACGTCGCTGCAGCGGCCCCCGCGGAGGAACAGGTTCGCCGGCTTGATGTCTCTGTGCAGCAGGCCGGCGGCGTGGGCGTCCTTGAGGCCGAGGGCGACGCCCCGGGCCACGGCAAGGACGTCGTCGAGATCGAGGGGCCCGTGGCGCAGTCGCGACAGCAGGTCCTCGCCGACGAGCCGCTCCATCACGACATAGGGGCCAAGGGCCGCGTCCTCGCCGATGGCGTGCACCGTGACGACGTGGGTGCTCTTCACGCGTGCCAGCGCCCGGGCTTCGCGCACGAAGCGCTCGCGCATCACGGCGTCGTCGAGGAGGTGGGGCTGCAGCGTCTTCACGGCGACCTGCCGGCCGAGGCCGGTGTCGGTGCACTGGTAGACGCGGCCCATGCCGCCCTCACCGAGGAGGGCGTCGACGCGCAAACCGCCGATGGCGTCGGGCAGGGACATCGTCGCCGGTGATAGCAGAAGGCCCCCGTCACGCCGACGTCGGCGCCCTCGTCTCGGACCGAAGCAGGCAGGATGGGGTGCGAGAAAGGCCTACATCATGGCGGTGACAGCCATGCCACGGGACGATGTCGCGCGTGTGTCGGGGCCTCGCGTCATGACCCCTGTTCTGCGAATGCAGGCGCATGACGTCGCCCGTCCTCGTCGCCGTGGCCCTGCTCGTCTCCTCCGCTGCGGCCGATGGGCCAGCCCCGTCGGCGCCGGTCCCGATGGCCGGGCAGAAGGCCCTGCCGCCGCAGAACGATCCGCACGGTCCGGCGCTGCAGTGGTACGCGGCGCCCGGCGACGGCGCCACGCTGTGGGCGAAGGACGGCAGCTGGAGCCTCAACGCCCGCGCCCGCATCCAGCTCCGCGCTGCCGCGACGAGCGACCCGACCTCCGACGACGTCGACGACCTGCTGGCGGCCGAGTTCCTCGTGCGGCGCGCCCGCCTCGCCTTCAAGGGCATGATGTTCCAGGACGTCATCCGCTGGAACGTGCAGCTCGGCATGTCGCAGAACGACGTCGAGCTCGACCGCCCGATCATCGTGCGCGACGCCTGGGTCCAGTGGAACGCGCCGCTCGGGGTCGGGCTGCGCCTCGGTCAGATGAAGGTGCCCTTCGACCGCCAGCGGCAGGTGTCGTCGTCGGCGCTGCAGTTCGCCGACCGCACCCGCACGATGACCGAGCTGACCCTCGACCGCGACATCGGCCTGCAGCTCATGCACATGGGCCTCCTCGACAAACGCCTCGTCGTGCAGGCCGGTCTCTTTGGCGGCGACGGCCGCAACCGGCCCACGCCCAACAGCGGCTTCCTCTCCGTCGGACGCGTGCAGCTGCAGCCCTTCGGCGCCTTCGACGACCTCGCTGAGGGCGACGTCGAGCGCCGGGAGTCGCCGGGCCTCGCGATCGCGGCCGCCGCCGGCACCTCGGTGCGCACCACCCGCGTGCTGGCGACGACGGGGCGCATCCTCGAGAAGGACGGCAGCGAGGGCCTGCTCGACTACGGCCACGCCACCGTCGATGCCGTCTTCAAGTGGCGCGGCTTCTCGCTCTTCGTCGCCGGTCTGGGTCGCGTGGGTTTCGACGACCACGGCGCGCCCGAGCCCATCGCCCGCTCCGCCATCGGCGGCATCGTCCAGGCCGGCGTGATGACCATCGGCGGCCTCGAGCTCGTCGCCCGCGCGGCCCACACCCAGCCTCTCCAGTTCGACGGCATGGCGGTGAACGATCCGACCCTCGTCCCCGAGTGGGAGGCCTCCGGCGGCGTGAACTTCTACTGGCTCGGCCACGACCTGAAGCTCAACACCGACCTCGGCGCCATCGGCCCCGAGGGGGGCCCGGTCCGCGCCTTCGGGCGCACCCAGCTGCAGCTGTACTTCTGAGAAGTGGAGGAGGGGGAGCGGCCGACGGAGGAACCGTCGGCCGCTCCCCCTCCTCCACTTCTCAGGTGCCCATGGATTTCTGGCACAAGCGCCAGGAATTCGGGCGCTTCGCGCCCGAATAGTGTTGATTATTCAAACTCTTGGGCGGAGCCCAAGAGTGTGAATCCCCGCTGTCGCGGAGTGCCCGCGTTGCCACCGGTGTCGCTGACGCCCGTCACAGACACCGGCGGAATCGGACACCGCGCCCGATTGCCCGACGGCGCCGTCGCGCTACCGTCGGGCCGTGGGCTGGATCCTCCCTCCTGGTGGCGTCGTCGAGCTGACGCACACGATCGCGAAGAATCTCTACGCGCGTCCGCCCGCGAAGCTCACGCCCGCCGAGCAGGACGTCGTCGTGGCGTGGGTCGCCGGCCGCGCCCCCGTCACCGAGGCCGAGGTCCGCGCCGCCCTCCTGCAGGAGTGGACGGCCCACAACGACGACAAGGGCCAGGCCCTCGCGCGGCACACCGGCGGCAGCGCCCCGGCGTCGCAGGCGACGCAGACGCGTTCGGTGCAGGGCTCGGCCCTCGGCGTGCGCCTGCAGCAGCTCGGCGGCACGTCGTCGGCGCCGACGACGTCACCGACGCCGTGGTCGGCGAAGAAGGAGCTCACCCTCTGGGAGGGGGCGCAGCGCCTCGACGACGCGGCGACCTTTGCCACCCTCGGCAAGGCCGGCGAGCTGCCCGGCGTCGGCGCGATGCGGGAGGTGAAGTTCATCATCACCGGCGCACAGACGTCGTCGCCGCAGCTCGCCTTCATGAACACCGGCGCCTATCCGCTGCACCACGCGTTCGCGAAGGGCGCGCTGGGGGCTGCGGACGACCTCGCCACCTTCAACGCCCGCGCCTACTTCGACCCGCACCGGGATGTCGTCTGCGGCAGCGTTGTTGCCATCGAAGGCGCCGACGGCAAGCCGACCTACGCGCTGCAGTTCCTGCCGACGGACCCGATGACGGCCCCGCTCGTCGATCTGGCGGCGGGCCTCGTGCGGGAGCGCGCGCCCTTCCTCGCGGGCGACCTCGTCTACCACCCCGTCGGGCAGGGCCAGGTCGACGTCGCCCGCGGCGGCGCCCTCGCCGTACCCGTGAAGGAGACCCGCGAGATCCTCGGCGATGTGCGCTTCTCGCCGCTGAACCAGGGCGTGGGCTACGGCGTGCTGCGCCTCATCGACGGCAGCGACCCGCGGCCACCGACGGCAAAGGACGTCGTCATCTTCTCCCGACTGCCCAACGACCTGAGCCACACCGCCGGCGTCATCACGCTCGATCCGCAGACGCCGCTGTCCCATGTGAACCTCAAGGCGAAGCAGAACGGCACGCCCAACGCGTACATCGACGGCGCCGACCAGCTCACAGACGTGAAGAAGCTCATCGGCTCGATGGTGCGCTTCGAGGTGACGGCGCAGGGCTACAGCATCCGGGCAGCGACCCCGCAGGAGGCCAGCGCCCACCTCGAGAAGCTGCGACCCACGACGACGACGACGCCGCCGCGGGACCTGTCGGTGAAGACGCCGATGCCGCTGTCGCAGGTGGGCCTCAAGGATCTCCCGGCCTTCGGCGCCAAGAGCGTCAACGCCGCCGAGCTGTCCCGCATCCTGCCGCCCGAGGCCCGCATGGACGGCGTGGCCGTGCCCTTCGCCCTCTACGATGACTTCATGAAGGCAAGCGGCCTGTACGACGTGGCGAAGGCCATGATGCAGGAGCCGCGCTTCCAATCGGACGAGACGTACCGCCACAATCAGTTGAAGCACTTCCGTCGTCAGCTGCGCGACACGCCGCTGCCGCCGGCGCTTCAGCAGCAGCTCAAGGCGCTCGAGGCGTCGTTTCCGCCGGGCACCGCGCTGCGCCTGCGCAGCAGCACCAACAACGAGGACCTGCCGGGCTTCAACGGCGCCGGCCTCTACTCGTCGCGCACCTGGGATCCAGCGGCGCCAAAGTCGGCCCAGAAGGGCAGCTTCAGCGACGTCATGAAGGATGTGTGGTCGAGCCTGTGGAGCTTCCGCGCGTTCGAGGAGCGGGAGTTCCACCGCATCGACCATGCGACGACGGCGATGGGCGTGCTCGTGCATCCGAGCTACGACCACGACGGCGCCGCCGGCGTCGCCGTGACGAAGAACATCTACGACCCCCACGGTGTGGCCCACTACGTCAACGTGCAGCCCACCGACGACGCCGTCACGAGCCCCGAGGGTGGCGCGGTGCCCGAGGAGCTGCTGCTGCGGCCCGACGCCCGCACCGGCCGCTTCGAGCCGCAGACGCTGCGCCACAGCAACCTCGTCGACGCGAGCCGCGCCGATCGGGCCGTGCTCACGCCGGCGCAGCAGCAGGAGCTCGGCCAGACCCTCGACGTCATCCAGGCCCACTTCGAACGCCTGGCGTTCGAAGCAAAAAGACAACTCGGGCGCGAAGCGCCCGAGTTCCAGCGCGCGGTGGGTGCGCAGCAGGACCGCGGCTTCGCCATGGACGTCGAGTTCATCGTCGACAACGACCGCATCCGCGTGCTGCAGGCCCGGCCCTGGGTCGACTGACGATGACGTCCTCCCACCGTGATGCCGACCGCGCCGAAGACGACGTCGTCGCCCACGTCGTCGCCACCCATGGCGAGGCCGGCCGTCTGGCCCTCGCGCCCTGGCTGGCACAGGGGTCGCTGCGCCTGCAGCGTCGTGGTCCCCTTACGTGGGTCGTCACGGGTGTGGGTGGTCTGCCCGACGCGTTGTTCTTCGTCGACGGGGCGTGGCGCGTGCTCACCGGTGCTGCCGCGTTTCAGCAGGCCCTCGCCGACGCGATGCCGCCGCTGTCGCCGTGGGAGCCGCTGGTCCAGGCGTGGCAGACGCTCACGCTGCAGGACGTGCTCGTCACCCGTGATGACGTCGACGACGCGTCCCATCCGGGCTTTGTGCTTTTTCCCCTGTCGGCTGCCGCGCGTGAGCGCTGGGAGCCGCCGGCAGTCACCTCGGCACCCCGGGGGCGATGGCCCCCGAGGGTGCGACGACGGCGCGGCCCTCTGCAGCGGCGGGTGGGATGGCCGCGTGCGGGTCCTCGCCCTGCCCTGACGCACCTCCTCGTCGCCTGGTGTCGGTCTGGCGGTCTGTCTCGCGGCGGTGCGCCGCGCGGGCGTGCTTGCGACCCGGCGGGTGGGGGTGGACGCTTCCCGACGGAGGTCCCTCATGCGTCGCCTGGCTTCGATTCCCCTCGCCCTCGCCTTCGCCGTGTCTGGCTGTCAGGGCTGTTCGTTCCCCTTCGAGACGTCGTCTGACGGCGTCATCCGGCTGTCGCTGCACGCGCCCGGCCCCGACTGCATCGACGAGGGCAGCGAGGTCCTCGACAACGGCACGCCCGACGACCCGAGCGATGACTCCACCATCTCCTGGTCGCACAACGCCGCCGCCAACACCTGCGCGCTGTCGTCGACGTGGCAGGGCACCCTGCTCGCGATGGCCGGCATCCGCGAGGACGTCGACGAGGCCGTCGCCGAGGCCGGCCTCGAGGGCCAGAGCGTGAGCGTCGAGATCACGTCGATCACGCCCACCATCGAGAGCGTCGCCATGGTCGACGACGTCGAGGGCGACAACGATCCCGACGTCACCGGCATCCTGCAGGACGTCGTGCAGCGCTACGCCGGCTGCGTCGCTCTCGGCGACGGCAGCTGCGACGCCAACGACGCCGCCAGCGGGATGTTCACGGTCACCACCGAGGGCGGCTCTCTCGCGGCGCCCGTCACCGCCGTGAACGACCCCGAAGGCCTCGTCGCTGCCGCCAACGCCGCCATCGCCGGCGAGGACAACGTCGCCGGCACGGGCGCCGCCCTCACCGAGGCCGCCCTCGTCGACGACGGCGCCGGCACCTTCGTGGTGCCCCCCGCCCTGCAGGGCCTGAACGACCCGACCCTCGTCATCACCGTCCGCTTCGACGTCGAGGGTCAGGTCAGCCTCGCGCCCTGACATCAGCGCCGCGCTGTTCGGGCCGCCCGCTCCCGCGTCACGGCGAGGGCGGGCGGCGCCGCTTTCCGTGGTCCGGTCGGCCGCACTCTTCTGGGGATATCCGCAGGCGGATGCGGACAGCACTGCGTGCTTTGACGCCAGTGTCCCGACCTGACGGCCTGACCTGCGCGATTTGACGCACTCGGCGTCGTCGTCGCTGGCGCAGGTGCTGCCGTGAGCGCGCGGGTGGATGCGCGCGAGCGCGAGCTCCTGCAGCAGACCCGCGCCTTCGCCGTCGGCGCCCGGTCCTCCGACGACGTGTGGGGGGCCTGGCAGTTCGGCAGCACGCTCATCGTCGTCGCCGCCGTCACGCTCGGGATGCGTGCCCTCGATGCGTTCGCCGTGCTGCTCATGCCGGTATGGGCGCTGGTGGCGGTGCGGGTGTTCGTGCTGCAGCACGACTGCGGGCACCGCTCGTTGTTCACGTCGAAGGCGGTCAACGATGTCGTCGGCCGCGTCCTCGCCGTCGTCACCGACGTGGCCCACGACGGCTGACGCCTCGAGCACGATTGGCACCACCAGGTGACGGGCCGCCTCGATCGTCGCGGCATCGATCTGTTCAACAGCCCGATGACCGTCGACGAGGTCCGTGCTCGTCCTCGCCAACCTCTGCGCCCTCGTCTCGACGCTGGCCCTGCTCGGCCTCGTGCTCGCCGATGTCCCGCCCGGCCTGCACCTGCCGGCGCTCCTCGTCCTGTCGGGCCTCGGCTTTGGTCTGCAGTGGCCGGCGTGGGGCAAGGCGATGACGGCGCTGGTGTCACCGGCGCAGCTGTCGACGGCGGCGGCGCTGCTGCAGCTCGGCACCGTCGCCCAGTACGTGCTTGCGCCCGCCGTGGCCGGCGCCCTCGTGGGCGTCTTTGGCACCGCCGGTCTGCTGGGCCTCGACGCGGCGCTGCTCGTCGTGGCGATCGTGACGGCGCTGCTGGCGCCGACGGCGGCAACGACGTCGACGACGGCCGGCAGCGCCATCGTCGACGGTGTACGCGAGGCGTGGGCCTTCCTCCGGGTGCGGCCGGCGCTGCTCACGTTGCAGGGCTTCTCCTTCTGCTCGTACTTCTTCGGCGGCGTGAGCGTGTCGCTGTCGACACCGCTGCTGTTGTCGATGACCGACCCGCGGACGGCGGGGATATGTCTGTCGGTGTCGGGCGCTGGCATGTTGGTCGGCGTCGCCGTCGCCATCGGCCTGTCGCTGCGGCGCGCGCGGGCCACGGTGGTGCTCGTGCTCGAGGGCCTGTGCGGGCTCGCGTTGCTCGGCATGGGGCTGTCGTCCGGCCTCATCGGCGTCACGGCATGGTCGATGGCGTTTCTCGCCGGCACCGCGGTGTCGAACGCGGCGTCGCAGGCGCTGTGGCAGGAGGCCGTGCCGCTGCCGCTGCAGGTGCGGGTCTTTGCGCTGCGGCGGATGCTGGCGTGGGGGGCGCTGCCCGTCGGCTACCTCGTCGCCGGCCACGCCGCCGACCTCGTCGGCCGCCTGCTGCACGATCGCACCGCCGGGGTCGCCGCCATCTTCGTCATCGCCGGCGGTGGCAAGGCGCTGGTGTCGCTGGCGTTCTCGCGCTCGCGGGTTCGCCAGCTCGACGCGTGAGGGTCACCCGGGGAGGTCGCCGCGGCGGCACTCGTCGTCGTCGGGCGGGCCCGGTCGTGGCGGCAGCCGTTCGCCGCGGGCGATGGCGCCGATGATGCGCGACAGGGCGGCGACGCCGTCGGTCAGCGCCGCCGGGCCGGGCTGCAGGATGAGCTCCGACGGAATCTCGTAGAGCTGGTCGTCCTGCACCGCCGTCGTCGACGCATAGCGCGCGGGAAACGACGTGCGCTTCACCTTCTTGCCGCACCACGAGGCGATGATGCCGTCGGGGTTCCGGGCGATGACGTCGTCGGTGGTGACGAAGCGGCCCTTCGCGTCGTGGCGCGTGCGGGTATGGGCGAAGACGTCGTCTCCGCCGCACAGCTCGATGAGCTCGCTGACCCAGCGGATGCCCGAGATGGTGGGTTCGGCCCACTCCTCGAAGAAGATCTTCGGCCGTCGGGGCAGGGTGGCGGCGGCAGCGGCTGTGTCACGCAGACCGGCCACCAGCTCGTCGACGAGGGCGGCAGCCTCGCGGTCCTTGCCGACGAGAGCGCCCGTCATCTGGATCGTCTGCAGGATCTCCCCGACGCTGCGCTGGTTGAAGATGACGACGGGAACACCGCGCGTCGCCAGCTCCTTCGCGATGTCGCCCTGCAGATCCGAGAAGCCGATCACGAGGTCGGGCTTCAAGGCCAGCAGCCGATCGAAGTTCGCGTCGAGAAACGAGCTCACCTTCGGCTTGTGGCGCGCGGGCTCGGGGCGCAGTGTGAACGACGAGACGCCGACGACGAGGTCGCCGCAGCCGAGGCGGTAGAGGGTCTCGGTGGGCTCCTCGGTGAGGCAGGCGATGCGGCGCGGATGGCGCGGCGTCTGCGCGAGCAGGGTGTCGATGTCCATGGTCCGTGCTGTATCGCGTTGCCGTTCGCCCCGGTGCCCGGTGCCGCGCTTCGCGCCCGGATCAAGATGACCATTCGGGCGCGTCGCGCTCGAATCGTGGAATCGTCCGACCATGCGCCGAACGACCCTCCTCGCCCTGACCTGAGCCCTGTCCCTGCTGGCGGCCGCCGGCTGCGCCACCGTCAAGGATGACCTCGCCATCCTGTGTGCGGCACCGGAGGGCGCGCCTGCGTTTGCCGATGTCCTGCCGATCGACCGGTGGTGATCATGAGCTGGGCCGGTGAGCGCATGAAGACCACGGAGGGTCGCCAGCTCGTGGACGCCCTTGGTCAGGTCCATCCCAACGATCGCCCGACGATCCTGCGCAACACCGCCCGGGAAGAAGGGCTCGCGACCTGCGGCTTTGCCGATTGGCTCGAGAAGGCCCAGGCCGAAGCGGCCGCGCCGGTCGACGGTGCAGCACCGCCGGTCACGCCCTGACCCATCGCGTCGGCGACGTCAGCGCTCGCCGGTGTCCTTCTGGATGCGGCCGTCGACGATCTCGACGACGCGACGGCAGCGGGCGGCGATGCGCGGGTCGTGGGTCACGATGAGGAAGGCGCAGTCGTACTCCTGATGGGCCTTCTCCATGAGGGCGAAGGCCTGGGCGCTGCTCTCGGTGTCGAGGTTGCCGGTGGGCTCGTCGGCGAGGATCAACGCCGGCCGCGGCGCCAGCGCCCGGGCGATGGCCACGCGCTGCTGCTGACCACCCGAGAGTTCGCCAGGCTTGCGCTTCTCCTTGTCGGCGAGGCCCACCTCGGCGAGGAGGTGCCGGCCCCAGTCGACGTCGGCCTTCGTCAGCGGCCGCACGACGCGGATGGGCATCAGCACGTTCTCGAGGGCCGAAAACGCCGGCAGCAGATGATGGAACTGGAAGATGAAGCCGAGGGTCTGCCCGCGCAGCGTGGTGCGGGCCGCGTCGTCGAAGCCGCTGGCGTCGATGCCGTTGACCTCGAGGAGGCCGGCCGTCGGCCGATCGAGCAGGCCGAGAATATTGAGCAGCGTTGATTTGCCGGAGCCGGAAGGGCCGATGAGCGCCGCGAAGTCATGACGCCCGATTTCGAGGTCGATGCCCTTGAGCACCCGGGCCAACGTCTCGCCCTCGCCGAAGTCCTTGGTGAGGCCGCGCAGTCGCATCACCGGCGTGGCGGCGTCGGTGGGCCGCTGCGGGCCGCCGGTCGTCGTCGTGGCGTTCGATGTTGTCGTCGCGTTCGGTGTCGACATGGTCAGCTCCGGATGGCGACGGCAGGGTCGAGCTTCGCGGCCCGGCGGGCGGGGACGACGGCGGCGACGAGGCCGGTGACGAGCGCAATGACGCAGGCGCGGATGATGAGGGCCGGCGGCGTCTCGATGGTGAAGGTGAGGGGCGCCATCTTGAAGAGGCCCAGCAGGCCAAGGCCCATCGCGGTGCCGAGGAGCGAGCCGCTGAGGCCGACGATGGCGCCCTGCCACAGGAACACGCGCTGGATCTGGGAGGCGCTGGCGCCCATCGCGCGCAGGATGCCGACCTCCTTGCTCTTCTGCACGACGCTGACGACGAGCACCGACGAGATGCCGAGGGCGACGGCGACAATGACGAAGAACTGGATCATGTCTGACGACGAGCCCTGCGACTGCAGCGCCACCATGAGCTGGGCGTTGAGCGTCATCCAGCTGTCGGCGACGAGGCCGGTGCGGGCGGTGATGTCGGCGGCGACGGCGGTGGCGGCGAAGATGTCGTCGACGCGGGCCTCGATGATCGAGATGCCACCATCCAGCGCAAAGAGCGTCTGGGCCTGACGCAACGGCACGAGCACCCAGCGCAGGTTCACGTCCTTGGCGCCGAGGTCGAAGATGCCCTGCACGCGACAGGTGCTGCTGTGCTCATCGTCGACGAGGATGCGGGTGCGGTCGCCTACGGCGAGGCCCAGCTCGCGGGCGAGCTCGGTGCCGACGAGGCAGCCATCGCCGCTCACCTGCCAGGTGCCCTGCTTCATGCGGCCCTTCAGGTCGATGATCCCGTCGAAGGACTCCGGCACGATGCCCCGCACGGTGACGGCGCGCTTGGCGAGACCCCGCAGGGCCTGACCGCTGCCCGACACCACCGGCGACGTCGCGACGATGCCGGGGGTGCCCTTGACGGCGTCGAGGACGCGCGGCCACTGCTCGATGGGCGTGAGGCGCTGGGCGGCCTTCTCGACGCTGCGCAGCGCCTGCTCGCTGCGCACCGGGCTCACCACCTCGTCGGGGGGCCGCACGACGATGTGGGCCTGGCTGCCGAGGGTCTGGGTGATGAGGCTGTTCTGCAGCGACGTGATGAGACACGACAGGAACACGAGCACGGCGACGCCGACGCCGGCGCCGATGAGAATGAGCGCGCTCTGGGTGCGCCCCTCCTTGAGGAAGCGCACCGCCACCTGCAGCGGGAACGATGGTCCGCTCATCATGACGGCTTCACCTTCGCGCCGGCCTTCACCTTCGGGTCCTGCACGACGACGGCGCCGTCGGCGAGGCCGCTGAGGATTTCGACGACATCACTCCCGCGGGCGCCGAGGGTCACGGGGGTCTTCTCCGCCACGCCGTCCTTGATGGTGAGCACGAACGGGCTCTTCGTGGCGAGGTCGCGCACGGCGGCGAGGGGCACGACGAGGGCGTTCTTCTTCTCGCCGGTCGTGATCTCGACGGAGACCGTCATGTCGGACCGCAGGAACGCCGGCGGCTCGGGCACGCTGAGGCGTACCTCGACGGTGCCGCGGTTCCGGTCGACGAGGGGCGAGATCTCCTTCACGGTGGCGGAAAACGGCCGATCGACGAAGGCGTCGGCGGCGCAGTCGGCGCTCTGGCCCACGGCGAGGACGGCGAGGTTCTTCTCGTCGGGCTCGACGACGATCTCCATGCGCGAGGCCGCAGCGTCGCTCGTCTTGCCGAGCACCATGAGCGTGCGCCCCGCAAAGACCGCCTCGCCGGGCTCGACCTTGCGTTGCAGGACGATGGCGTCGGTGAGGGCGGTGACGCGGGTCTGGGCGAGGCGGGCCTCGGCGGTCTGCAGCGCGGCCGCGGCGGCGTCCACCTGGGCCTCGGCGAGGCGGACCTGGGCGCCCCCGTCGGCGTTGGCGGCGACGTCGACGGCGGCGGCGTCGCGCTTCGCCTGGGCGAGCTGCAGGGCGGTCGCTGTGCCCTCGAGGTCGACGGCGGTGCTGGCGCCGCTGTCGGCGAGCTTCTTCGTGCGGGTGAGCGTGCTCTGCGCGCGCTGCAGCTCGGCGTCGGCGGCCATCAGATTCGCCTGCGCGCGGCCCCGCTGCAGCTCACGCACCTCGACGAGGCGGGCGCGGGCCTGGGCGACAGCGGCGCGGGCCTGGGCGACGGCGGCCACCTCGACGCGGTCGTCGAGCCGCAGCAGCACGTCGCCGGCCTTCACCGTCTGCCCCTCGCTGGCCTTCACCTCGGCGACGACGCCGGCAGAGACGACGCCGACCTCGATGCGGGCGGGGGCGACGACGCGGCCCGAGGCCACCGCCGTCTCGCGCACGTCGCGGCGCTCGACGACGACGGTGCTCGTCTCCTTCGGCGCGCAGGCGCCGGTGGTGGTGGCCCCGACGGCGAGCGCCAGCGCAAGGGTGACGGCAGACGGGCGGGGCAGGCGGACCATGGGACACTCCAGCGGCGCGATATTTCGTATCTAGAAACAAATACGAAAAATGCAATGCGATCCGATCGCATCCGGGCGCGGCGGAGGCCTGCGACACGGGTATGTCCAGGTGTGATGCCGCCGCGCCGCGGGGCGCGTCAGCCGAGGGTCGCGGCCTTCAGCGCCGGCAGCGCCGCCATCGCCCGCCGGACGACGTCGTGGGGCATCGCCGGAACGACGACGCCGTCCTTGCCGCGCATCGTCGTGTTGGCCGTCAGCGCGTTGAGGATCGCCTCGTCGACGGCCTCGACGACGGCGCCAAAGACCGGGCTCAGGGCGTCGTCGGGGACGGCGGTGAGCGGGCGTGGGCCGTAGCCGTGCGTCGAGGCCGGCGCGAGGAAGTCGCCGTGCGCCGTCGAGAACGCGACGAAGATGTCGCCCGAGCCGTGGCCGGCGATGCTGCCGCTGCGGCCGATGCCGAGGCCGGCACGCTTCGCGAGGCGCTTGAGCTGGTGCGGCACGAGCGGCAGGTCGGTGGCGACGACGACGATGATGGAGCCCTGCTCGTCGGGCACCGGCGCCGCGGCGTCGACGAGCCAGCGACCGATGGGCACGCCGGCGACGTGGCAGTGGATGCGTCGGCCGAAGTTCGCCTGGACGAAGGCGCCGACGACGCCGTGGTGCTGGGCCGGTCCGCCCGGCGGACCGAGGGCCACGACGCGGCTCGCCGTGCCCGAGCCGCCCTTCCACTCGTAGCAGACCATGCCGGTGCCGCCGCCGACGCTGCCCTCGTCGATGGGGCCGTCGTGGGCCGCGTCGAGGGCGGCGAAGACGTCGTCGCTGGTGACATGGTGGCCCTCGACGTCGTTGAGGGTGCCGTCGAAGGTCTCGGCGATCACGGGCAGCACCCACGTCGGCGTCGTCGCGTTGTGCCGGCGCATCCAGCGGATCGTGGCGTCGTGGGCGACGCCGACGCTGTGGGTGTTGGTGAGTACGATCGGACTCTCGACGCGGCCACACTCCTCGGCCCAGACGAAGCCGGTCATCTCGCCGTTGCCGTTGAGGCTGTGGACGCCGGCGTGCACGGGGACGCCAACGCCATCGTGGCCCCGGGGCAGGATCGCCGTGACGCCGGTGCGCACGGCGTCGCCGCGGATGAGGGTGCGGTAGCCGACGCGGACGCCGGCGACGTCGGTGATGCTGTTGTGCGGGCCGGGGGTGCCGGTGAAGGGCACGCCAAGGGCGCGGGCGCGCGGCAGGCCAGAGGGGGTCAGGAGCAGCGGCGTGGTCGTCATGCGCGTCGCTACCACGTCGACACGGTCGCGATCGATGGCCGAGCCTGCTACAGCGACCTCGCGGGTACACCATGGCGTTTCGTGGGTGGTTGAAGGCGTGGTCGCTGGTGTCGACGGGCCTGGCGCTGTCGGCATGCGGATCGGCGTCGCTGCAGAGCGACATCGTGTTGCCCACGGCCGACACCTTCTGCGTCGTCGACAGCGACTGCGTGCTGCTCGTCGACAGCTGTGCCTGCGAGCCCGGCAGTATGCTGGCCGTGCGCGCCGACGCCGTCGGCCGTGCCACCGTCGGCGAGATGGGGATCTGTCCGCTCGTCTTCGACGACACCCTCTGCGGGGCCCGCGCCGTCTGCGCCGTGGGCCGCTGCGCCATCGGTGCTGCGCCATGACGTGTGGAGTCGCGCCCTCCACCGGATGACCGATGTGGGGTGCCCGCTCCCCAGATCCCCTGTGGCGTCGAGGCCACACTCCCTTCGCCCGACCGCATCGCCATGCCGTCGGCGCCGCTGTGCCTGCTGGCGCGGTTCTTTCATGTGGGACGATGTCGTTGGGTGTTTCCCCACAGCGGGGTCCCCACCTGGAGGTCGCTGCACATGACGCGATGGCGCGCGCTCCCCCTCGCCGCGATGGTCCTCGCCGGCTGCGACACCGTGATGACGCTGCCCGAGCTGAACGGGCCGGTGTCGACGACGCCGCCGCCGGTGGTGCCCGAGGGCTTCGAGCAGCCGGCGCCCCACGCCCGCGCCATCCGCCTCACGCTCGCCCAGTGGGAAAACACCGTGCAGGACCTCCTGCGCCTGCCCGAGCCCACCGGCTTCTCGTCGGAGCTGCCCCAGGACGCGCTGCCCGCCGGCTTCCTCTTCGACAACCCCGCCGACACCCTCGGCGTCGACCAGACCCAGCAGGAGGGCTTCGCGCGCGCGTCGGCCCTGGTCGCCGCCCACGTCGCCACCGACCCCGCCCGCCTCGCCGCCATCCTGCCCGGGGGCGCCGCCGATACGAGCCGCTCCCTCGACGAGCGCGGCGCGAGCCTGATCGCGGCGCTCGTGCCCCGCGCCTTCCGCGTGCTGCCCGACGACGTCGACGCCGAAGATGTCGCCGCCCTGCAGGCCCTCTTCGTCACCGGCCAGACGGCGTACGACGAGCACCTCGCCGACCCCTTCGTCGGCGGTGTGCGCCTGCTGCTCGAGGGCCTGCTGCAGTCGCCGCGGTTCCTCTATCGCTTCGAACTCGAGCCCACCGACGGCGAGCTCGCCCGCGTGTCGGCGACGACGATGGCGAGCCGCCTGAGCTACGCCCTGTGGAACACGATGCCCGACGACGCGCTCTTCGCCGCCGCCGAAGACGGCAGCCTCGTCGACGACGCCGGCCTCGAGCGCGAGGTGCGTCGGCTGCTCGCCTCGCCGCGGGCGAAGGCCCAGCTGGAGCGGGTCTTCGAGGCCGTCCTCGAGGCGAAGAAGCTCGACGACGTCGAGCCCTCGCGCGAACTCTTTGGCGATGTGCCCGTCGACCTCGGCCGCCTGGCGCGCGAGGAGAACCGCCGCTTCATCGCCGCCATCCTCGACGAGGGCGGCAGCTACGGCGACCTGCTCACGTCGACGTCGACCTTCGTGAACGCCGACACCGCGCCGCTCTATGGCCTCGAGGGCGCCTTCGGTGCCGAGTTCGTGCGGGCCGAGCTCGATCCGTCCTCGCGTCGGGGCATCTTCACGCACCTCGGGTTTCTCGCGCAGTTCGCGACGTCGTCGGACCCGGACCCGATCCACCGCGGCGTCTTTCTCGCGAAGAACATCCTCTGCCATCCGCTGTCGGCGCCGCCCGACGCCATCCCGCCGCTGCCGCCCGCCGAGGCGCAGGAGAGCAACCGCCAGCTCGTCGAGCGTCACACCCAGCAGCCCGGCACAAGCTGCAACGCCTGTCACGCGACCTACATCAACCCGCTCGGCTTCCCCTTCGAGAACTACGACGCCGTCGGCCGCGTCCGCGCCGATGACCGCGGACTGCCGATCGACACCGCGACCGCGCCGCTGCTCGACGACGTCGTCAGCGTCGCCGGCGCCGTCGACCTCGCCGACCAGCTCGCGGCGAGCCGCGCGGCGCATGTGTGCCTCGCGAAGCACTTCATCGAGGCGAGCCTCGGCCGCGCGAACCACCTCGAGGACGACGTCTGGACCGCGCGCCTCGGTGACGCCTCGCGCGACGGCGACAGCCTCGAGGATGTCCTCGTGTCGATGTTCCTGAGCCCGGGCTTCCGCCTGCGCTCCCCCGTCGAGCTTTCCGTGGAGGGCCAGCCGTGAAGACCCCGCAGACCACGCCGACCCCGACGCCCCACGGGCTGCAGACCCTCACCCGCCGCCGCATGCTGCGCGGCCTCGGCGGCGTCGCCCTCGCGCTGCCCTTCCTCGAGGGGCTCGCGCCGAAGAAGGCGCGCGCGCAGCAGGCCGTCGGCGACGGCTTCGCGGTGTTCTTCCGTCAGGCCAACGGCGTCGCCCAGCAGAGCGGCAGCGAGCCGGAGCGCTTCTTCCCGCGCGCCCTCGGCGCCCTCACGGCGGAGTCGATGGCGGACCGCGCCGTCGACGAGCTGTCGGCGTATCGCTCGAAGCTGCTCATCCTGAAGAACGTGAACTACGGCAGCTACAACTGGGGCGACGGCCACGCCGCCGGCGCCCTGCACGCGCTGACGGCCCGGCCTCCCGTCGTCGACGGCGCCGGCGGCAGCGCCGAGGCGGCCGGCGAGTCAATCGATCACCGCATCGGCCGCGCCCTCAACGATGGCGGCCGCGAGAGCCTCTTCATGTACGCCGGTCGCGGCGGCGGCTGGCTCAACGGGCCCTGCATCTCGTATCGCGGTGCCGGCGTGCGGCGCTCGGCGCTGCACAACCCGCTCACGGCCTACCAGACGCTCGTGGGCGCCGCCGGTGGCCTCTCGCCCGAGGCCACCGAGCGCCTCGTGCGCCGCGGCCAGAGTGTGAACGACCTCGTGCGCGGGCAGTTTGGCCGCCTGCTCGGCAACCCCGCGTTGTCGCAGGCCGACAAGCGTCGGCTCGAGCTGCACCAGCAGGCCATCCGCGACGTCGAGGTCCGCGTCGGCTGTCGCATGAGCGAAGACGAAGAACGCCTCCTCGCCGAGCAGGCGCCGGGCTTCGACTCCACCGACGGCGACGAGACGCTGCAGACGGCGCGGCTGCACATGGACATCGCCGCCATCGCGATTGCCTGTGGCTTCACGCGCTCCGTCGCCATCCAGGTGGGCGTCGGCAACGACGGCTTCACGCGCTACAGAAACCTCGACACCGGCGCGGTGATGGAGAACTACCACTTCATCTCGCACCGTCGGCTGAGCCACGGCGGCGACGGCGAGGTCATCGCGGGCGCCGACCTGCAGCACCACTTCGTCGACCGTCACTTCGGCCGCACCTTCAAGCACCTCCTCGACAAGCTCGCCGAGTGGCCGATGCCCGACGGCGGCACCCTCCTCGATCGGGGCCTGGCCGTCTGGTACAACGACAACGCCTCGGGCCCGCCCCACGCCGTGCGCAACGTGCCGTGGATCCTCGCCGGAGGTGCGGGGGGATTCATGAAGACCGGTCAGTACGTCGAGCTCACGCCGGGCAGCACCGCGCCGAACCACGGGCGCCTGCTCAACTCGATCGCCAGCGCCGTCGGCGTCCGCAAGGACGACGGCAGCCCCATCGATGACTTCGGCGACCCGGCGCTGGACCGCAGCTTCCTCGACGAGCTGCGCGCGTGAACCGGCGGGACGTCACGGCGCTCGCGGCCGTCCCCGGCGTCCCGAGCGGCCGATAGCGCCGCTGTGCAATCGAGGCCTGCGGTGTGCAGATCGCATCGCTGACGCCGCCGCCTGCGTCGCCGATCGCGTCCGGCTGCGCCGCGGCCTCTGGCATGTCACTTGGAACGTCTCCGCCATGACGAGCCCGGCGACACGACAGTGGACGTGGATGGTGTGGGGACTGTGCGCGGCGGTGGCCGCCGGTTGTGTGGAGCCCCCCGTCATCGCGCCGAGCCGCCGCGACCGCGAGGAGCCGGCGGAGCCGGCGCCGCCCCTCGACCTCGACCTCGGCGTCGACGATCCCGTCGCCCTCGAGGCCGCGCTGCGGGAGGTCGGCGTCGTCGGCGTCAGCCCCCTCACGGCGGAGGACCCGGCGACGCTCGCCTTCGAGCTGTTCATCGAGCAGCCCCTCGATCACGACGCACCCGACGGTCGCACCTTCCTGCAGCGGGCCGTGCTGGTGCATCGCCACACGCGTTCGCCGATGGTGCTGAACCCGACGGGCTACATGCTTTTTGACGGCTACACCCAGCTTCCCGAGGAGCTCACGTCGATGCTCGCGGCCAACCAGCTGCAGGTCGAGCACCGCTTCTTCGGCACCTCGATGCCCGACGACCTCGAGCCGGCGGACTGGGAGCACCTCACAGTGGCGCAGGCGGCGGCCGACCACCACCGCATCGTCACCCTGCTGAAGCGACTCTACGGCGACGCCTGGCTCGAGACCGGCCACAGCAAGGGCGGCATGACGAGCGTGTTCCACCACGTGCTGTACCCCGACGACGTCGACGCCGTGGTCGCCTACGTCGCGCCGATCTCCTTTGCCATCAACGACCCGCGGGGACAGGCATTTCTCGACGACATCGGCGACCCCGGCTGTCGGGGGGCGGTCCGCGCCTATCAGGAGAACGCGGCGCTGCAGCGGGCGGACCTCATCCCGATCATGCAGGAGGCCTCCCCGACGTTGAGCGTCACCCAGCTCGAGGCCTACTACGCCGCCGCCATCGCCACCCTGGAATGGGGCTTCTGGCAGTTCGGCAACGGCTGCGACGACACGGCCTTCTATGTGCCAAACGCCGACCCGGCGGGCACCGCCGCCGAGCTGGGGCTCAACTTCAACCTTGCCGGCTCGGTCATCGACCTGCCGACGTCCTACGTGTCCTACTCCCATCAGGTGCAGCATGAGCTCGGGCAGCCGGATCAGTACTCGGCGCACCTCGACGGATACATCGGCGATATCGACAAGGGCCCCTTCGCGGCCTACCTCGACGCCGCGCTGCCCTTTGCCCTGCCGACGTACGACGGCGGCGCGATGATGCAGGAGGTGCAGCAGCGCGTGCTCGCCCACGACGACATCGTCTTTGTCTACGGCGGCTTCGACCCGTGGACGGCGGTGGCCTTCGATCCCGGCGAGGCCGGCAACGTCAGCGTCGTCGCCGAAGGCCGGAACCACGGCGCGCTGCTGCTCGACCTCACGCCCGAAGACCGCGACGCTGCCCTCGACGTCGTGCTGGGGCAGACGGGCATCGATGTCGGCGGCGACGCCTTCGCCATGAGCCACGTGCAGGAGCCGAGGTGGCGGGCCTGGCGCGCGGTGGCGCGTGCCCACTACGCGGGCCGCGCCGGCATCCGCCCGTGAGGCCCCTCAGCAGATGAGCAGCAGGCGCAGCGGATCGGCCGACATCGTCGACGGCGCCCGGTGGATGCAGGGCGGCACCGGACTGCCGGGCCAGGCCACCGCGAGCTTCCACAGGGCGCCGACCCCGCAGGACCACTCGCGGGCGTGCTCGACGGCGCGGTAGTGCAGGTCGAAGCTGCCGTCGCGGAGGAACCCGACAAACGCCTCGTCATCGCTGCAGCCCGACGCGATCCGCAGGCGCTCGCGGGCGCCGTCGTCGTCGAGGCGCAAGACGGCGTCGTCGTTGTCGAGGATGAGGGAGCTGTCGCCGTGATAGGTGCAGAGAAAGGTGTCGACCTCGATGGGAGCCCGGTCGACGTGAAACGACATCACGTCGGTGGCGATGGGCAGCCCGCGCGTGTCGCGGGCGTAGGCGCGGATGCAGTTCAACGTCGGGTCCCGGCCGAGTGCCGCGAGCCGGGCATGATCTTCGCGCATGTGCTCGGCGGCGCGCCGTCCAGCGGGTGACAGGGGCAGCGTGCGCAGGACGTCGTCGTCGATGACGACGAGGTCGTCGTCGTCGCCCATCTGCGCGCCGACGAGGCGGGCCACCTCGCCGAAGTCGCCGTCGAGGGCGCGCGGCAGGCACAGGGCGTTTCTGCCATCGACGAAGGGCCGGGCGACGAGGTCCGCGAAGTTGTCGACGAGGGCGGCGCGCGGGGGCAGCTCGGGCCGGGGCATGGCGGCGAGCCTGACCCATTCGCCACGCTGCGTCATCGGGCGTTGCCCGGCGCGGGGAGGGCGGCTACCGACGGCGCATGAGCACCGAGCGCCCCGACCTGCTTTTGTCCTCGACGACGAACCGCGTGACGACGCTGACGATGAACGACCCGCGTCGCCTCAACGGCTGGACCAACGAGATGATGCGGGCCCTGCAGGCGGCGCTGTCGAAGGCGGCCACCGATGCGGGCACCGCCGTCGTCGTGCTCACCGGCACCGGCCGCTACTACAGCGCCGGCGTGAACCTCGGTGGCACGCTGTCGCTCGGGCATCCGGAGAAGCTGCGGCAGGAGATCATCCGCCACAACCAGGCCCTCTTCGACATGTTCCTCGACTTTCCAAAGCCGATCCTCATCGCGGTGAACGGCCCGGCCATCGGTGCCACCGTGACGTCGGCGACGCTGTGCGACGGCGTCATGGCGGCAGAGTCGGCGACGTTCTCGACGCCGTTTCACCGCCTCGGTGTGCCACCCGAGGGCTGCTCCAGCGTGCACTTTGCCCGCCTCATGGGGGAGGCCACCGCGCAGCGCATGCTCGGCAAGGAGGGCTTCACCCCGACGGCGAAGGAGGCCAGGGAGGCCGGCCTCATCACCCACGTCGTCGCCGACAACGCGCTGATGGCCGAGGCGCAGAAGCTGGCGGAGCAGTGGATCGCCGAGGGCAAGGCCCGCTCCTTCCGCGGCGGCGCCACGAAGGAGGAGCTGAAGGCCGTCAACGCCCGCGAGTCCGTCGCCCTCGCCAACGCCTTCCTGAGCCCGAAGTTCCTCGAGGGACAGTTCAAGTTCCTCGCCTCGAAGAAGAAGACCGGCCCGGCGCTGACCTTCCTCGCCCTGCGCGTCACGCGCCCGCTGTGGTCGCGCCTGCTCAAGGGCTGACGACGACGACGAAACGTGATGACGAAGACGCCCCGCGTGCAGCGGGGCGTCTTGTTTTTTGGGGCGCATCGTCCGCCGTCACTGGACGATGATGTCACGGTCCAGCTGACTCTCGGGCAGCGTGCCGCCGACGATGGCGTTGTCGCTGACGAAGACACCCTCGACGTCCGGCGTGTAGGGGTCGGTGGTGTCGACGTCCTCCCACGAGGTGATGCCGACGGCCTCATGCCCGCTGAAGATGGTGTTGCCGACGACGACGGAGGCGAGGGACTGGTGGATGTTCACGCCCGAGTAGCCGGCGAGGAGCACGTTCTCCTGCACGAGGAGGTGCTGGCTGCCCCACGACGTGGCCACGGCCTCGTAGCAGGACGCGACGGCGCTCTGCACGACGCTGAGGCGCTGGCTGTCCCACGACTGCGACGCGCCCGAGTAGCCGGCGGCGATGCGCGAGCGGCAGACGGTGACGTCGACGTCGGCGCCCCAGCTCACCTGCAGACCCTCGTAGCCGGCGCGCAGGGCGGCCTCGCTCACGAGGAGGTCGCCGACGGGGCCGATGGCGGCGTACTCGGCGTCGATGGCGACGCGGGCGATGATGGCGTCGGCGGCGCTCACGGTGCCGTGGATGCGGGTCGCGTCGCCGGCGCCCTCGAGGACCGCGCAGCCGATGCCGACGTCGCCGTCGAAGTCACCGGCCGGCAGCACGATGTGGCAGGTGGTGCCCGGCACGCAGGCGTCGATGTGCTCGGCGAGCGTCGCGCCGGTCGTCGGGGTGAGCGGGCCGCAGCGGGCGACGAGGGCCTCGATGCGGGCGGCCTCATCGCACAGCAGCGCCTCGGTGCCGAAGGCCGGCAGGGTCGGCGTCGGCGGGATCACCGAGAAGTCGTCGCCGTTGCCGAGCGCCTCGTCGTTGCAGACGGCCTGGAACGCGGCGAGGTCCCTGGCGTCCATGCCGGGCGCCTGCACCGCGAGGTTCTCCTCGAGGTCGAGGGCGGCCGCGATGCCGGCCGGCAGGGCCACCCGCTGCAGCGGCCCGTCGCTCGTCGAGAACAGCGATCCGTCGCCGCAGGCGGTGAGGCCGGCGCACAGACCGAGGGTGGCGCCGAGGCCGAGGGTCTTCGTCATCGTCTTCGTCGTCGTCTTCTTCATCGTGCAGTGCTCCCGACGCGCGCCGCCGTCCCATCCGTCGTGCGGGGCGTGCGTTCTGCAGTGTCTGGTTCGCGGCGCGCAGATCCGGGCAAGGCGGCCCTGTGCGGTCCGTCACGCCTACTCGACGATGATGTTCCGCGCCGGATCCGACGACGGCATCGCGCCCCGCACCACGGTGTTGCCGCGCACGAGGATGTCTTCGACGTCGGGCTCGTAGGGGTCGTCGCCGAGGTTGTCGGCGGCGAAGATGTCGACGGCGGCGACGGTGGCGGCGATGACGTTGCCGACGATGACGATACCGGGGCTCTGGTGGATCGAGGCGCCCACCACGTCGCTCAAGAGCAGGTTCTGGCTGACGAGCTGCAGCGAGCTGCCCCAGTTCGCCGACGTCGCCTCGTAGCAGGCGGCGATGCTGTTGCCGGCGACGGTGACGCGGCGGCTGCCCCAGGACTGGTTGACGCCGGCGTAGCCTGCGCTCACCCGCGAGCGGCACAGGGCGACGTCGATCTCCTGATCCCACGACAGCCCGAGCCCCTCATAGCCGCCCACGAGCACGACGTCGGAGAGCAGCAGGTCCGCCGTCGTCGACACCGCGCCGTATTCGTCGGTGACGGAGAGCCGCGAGGCGACCGCCGGTCCGCTGAAGGACAGGGTGCCGCGCACGATGGTGTCGTCGGCGCGGCCCTCGCCCTGCAGGACGACGCAGCCGAGGGTCTGGCCGCCGGTGTGCGTGCCGGGCGGCAGCGCGACGAGGCAGGTGGTGCCGCTGGCGCAGCCGGCGAGGCGGGCGTCGAGGTCACCCTCCTCGACGGACGACGGCGTGAGGGGTCCGCAGACCGCCTCGAGGCGGGCGAGGCGGTCCTCGACGTCGCAGCGGGCCGGCAGGTCGTCGACGGGCGCCACCGCGGGCGGCAGCGGCGGCGGCGTCGCCGGGACGTCATCGCCGACGCAGTGGGCCTGCAGCGCGTCGTGCAGGCCGGCGACGTCGTCGATGGTCGGCGGCGACACCGCGATGTCGCTCTCGGTGAGGGCGAGGCGCTTCACGGTGTCGGTGACGTCGCCCGGATCGCAGCCCGACGCGAGCGCGCCGAGCGCCACCACCACCACGACGGGGCGGCGGTGACGTCGTCGATGCGGACGGTCGTGGGCGCTCACAGGGTCCATCCGAGGGAAGTATGCCAGCCCACGACCAGGGGCGTGGCGGTGTGGGGAGATCCGAGGGGCGTGAGGACCGCCGTGCGGGCCTCCACACCGCCCGACAGGGCCAGACCAAAGGGCAGGGGCAGCGACAGCTCCCCCATCACGCCGATGGTGGGCCACACCGACGTCAGCGTCGGCGCCTTCCCCGTCGTCGTGAACTGCTGCTGCATGAGGGTCACGCCGCCGGTGGCGCCGACGGCGAGGCTGACGACGGGGAGGTCGAAGACGTGGGCGAGGGCGATGTCGCCGCTGCCCTCCAGCTCGGTGGCCGCGAGGAACTCGTTCTCCCACGTCGCCACGCACGTCGACAGGCGCGGGATGACGCTGAGGTAGCGGGACTCGAAGGGCACCGCGAGGCCGCCGCCGTGGCAGGCGCCGCCGCCGCCGAACCACGGGCTGTGGCCGACGACCCCGAGCCGCGGCGACAGCACGACGCTGCGCTCGCCCTCGCCCTTGCGCACGAGGCGGGCGTACTCGCTGCGGGCGAGCGTCGAGAGGTCGAGGGGCCGGGGGACGCCGCTGTCGACGGTGACGTCGCCGTCGTAGAGCACGTCGCGGCCGCGCACGCGCACGAGGTAGCGGCCCGGCAGCAGGCGCACCCGCCGCGCGTTGCCGGCCCGGACCTCGGCGACGACGTCGCCGCCCTCGTCGAAGAGCAGCGTGTCGAGCCCGTCGGGCAGGTCGAGGGCCCCAAGGCGCGTCCCGGCCGCCCGGAACGACGACAGCACGATGTCGCCCTTGCCCCGCACGTCGTAGCGGAACGTGGGGTGCTGGGTCCCGGCCAGCGTCGCCGACGACGAGCGCACCGTCTCGCGGAAGGCGTGGCGGTAGACCTCGTCGAGGCTCACCTCGTCGTTCTTGTTCTCGTCGGCGGCGCCGAGGAGGCCGGAGATGAAGTGGTGCGTGAAGAAGGACCCCCGGAGCTTCTCGCTCTCCTGGGCGTCTTCGCCGGCGGCGGCGGCCGTCAGCACCACGTAGCCCTCGGCGACGTCGCCGCCCGGGGAGCCCGGCCCCGATGACGACGTCGCGCCGTCGAGGGGAAAGGTCGGCGCGCTCGTGACACCCTTCACCCGGGTGAGGGCGCCGCTGCGACAGGCGTCGAGCACCAGCAGGCGGAACGAGGCCGCGGAGCCGCGCACGATGGTCTCGAGCTCCTCGAGCTCGAGGCGCTCCCCGCCGAGGTGCAGGGCGTCGCTGTCGGCGTGGCCGCTGAAGGACACCATGAGCAGGGCGTCGCTCCTGCCGGTGGCGCGGATGCGGTCGTTCATCGTGAGCAGGGCCCGCCGAACCGTCGCGGTGTCGTCGCCGCGCAGCACGAGGACGTCTTCGGGGCGGAAGCCACCCACCTGCAGCAGCGTCTCACCGAGCCGCGTGGCGTCGCGCTCGGCGTAGCGCAGCGGCACCTCGCCCGGCTGTCCCTCGTTGTGGCCGATGATCACGGCAAAGCGCCGCTCGGCCAGCGCCGAAGTCGACGCCAGACACGCCCACAGCAACGCCGCGAGCAGCAGCGCGCCGGGAGCGGGGCACAGGGACGGCGGGCGCCGGCTCATGGCGTGGCTGCACCTCCGGGCCGCTGCAGCGACAGGGTCTCTCTCGCGCAGCCCGTCGGCACCGTCTGCGTCGACGTCGCCGTCACGAGGGCCGCCATCGCGATGGGGGCGTCACAGGACCACACCACCACCTTGAGGGTGCCGGCAACGGGGGCCTCGTCGAGGGTCACCGCCTCGGGCAGCGGGGCCGGGGCGCCGCCCGCCACGACGAGGGCGTCGCCGCCGGCGGGGATCCAGGCCGCGATGCCGTCGTGGTCGATGCCGACGACGCCGACGTGGCGGGGACCGACGGTGCCGACGTCGATGCGCAGCAGGTCGCCGGCGAAGACGACGTCGCCGGCGCCGAGGGGGCGCACGACGTCGCCGCGCTTGCCGTGCACGAGCACCCGGGGCGCTTCACCCTTGGCGCGCACGACGTCGGCGCCGATGACGGGGTCGCCGTCGGCGCCTCCGTCATGGGTGGCCGGGCCCCGCAGCGCGATGATGAGGCCGGCGGCCGCGGCGAGCACCGGGGCGAGGGCCAGCAGCCGGCCGCGCAGCGACGGGGCCTTCTGCGCCGGCGGCGTCGGTGCGGGCGCGGGCGCGGCCTGCACATCCCCTTCGACGAGGCGCAGCGGCGGCGGCGCCGCGACGAAGGCGTCGCGGTCGGCCTGCAGCTCGGCCAGCCGGGCCGCGCAGCGGGGCGAGGACTCGAGGTGCACGCGCAGGGCGTGGGCGTCGCCGTCGTCGAGCTCGCCGCACAGGAGCTGATCGAGGCGGAGGTCGCTGCAGCAGCGGCCGGAGGTGCGCAGGGGCAGGGCGGGGCTCTTCATGGGGCGTCTCCGCGGGTGTCGTCGTCGTCGCGGGGGTCGATGGGGCCGCCTTCGTTGCTGGCGTCGCGGCGCAGCAGCGCCCGCACCTTGTCGTGGAAGCGCTCCAACAGGTTGCCGACGGTGCGGCGCGAGCAGCCCACGAGGCCGGCGACCTCGTCGTGGGTCAGCTCGTCGAGGTAGACGTAGGTGGCCACCGTGGCGAGTTCCTGCGGCACGCGTCCGAGGACATCGCGCAGCACCGCGAGGTGCTCACCCATCGGGCCGCTGGCGTCGTCGCGGCGCTGCGGCTCGACGAAGAGGGCCACGAGCCGGGCCCGGTGCGTGCGGTCGCGCATGCGACGCAGGGCGAGGTTCGTCGTCGCGGCGTAGAGGAACGTCGATACCGCGCTGCGGCCGGCGAACTGTTCGGGCCGCTGCACGAGGGAGGCGAAGACCTCCTGCGTGACGTCGCGGGCCTCCTCCTCGTCGCCGAGCAGGGCGCGCGCGCGCCGCAGGACCATGTGGCCGTGGCTGGCATAGGCGCGGGCGATGGCGCCGGGTTCGGCGAGGGGCGCGTTCATGGCGCCTCCTGCGTCGCGCTGCCGTCGACAAGCTCGAGAGGGATGATGCTCGCGAGCGGCACCGGAGAGAAGGCGGCGTCGACGTCGGCGCGCGACAGCAGGTGGAAGCCCGGGCCCAGTGGCGCGCGCAGGCCGAGCCGGGCGGTCTCGCCGGCGGCGGCGGCGGCGTCGGGCAGCCACACGAGCTCGAAGCGGTCGGTGCGGCCGTGGACGCCGTCGATGGGACGGCCGGCGGAAAGGTCACCCAGCTGCTCGTCGCTGACGACGACGACGTGGCCGCGGGCGGCGTCGTAGCCGTCGGGGCGCTGCACCACCTCGTCGGGTGGGGCGGTGTAGAGGGCGATGGAGAAGTTGGCGGGCAGGCGGGTCTCGACGGTGGTGCTGGCGGCCACCTGGTTGCGGCCGACGCCGCCGACGTCGTCGGCCCACACGAGGTGGGCGCTGGCGCCGGCGGGCAGGCCGAGGCCCTCGGGGTTCGCCACGACACCGCGCAGGATGGCGAGGGCCTCGCCGGGGTGCTCGGGCGTCGCCACCTCGCCGCAGCCGGCCAGCGCGGCCAGCAGGCCGAGGTGCGCGGCGAGCGGCAGGTCACACAGGGGGCGGGAGGCACGGGCCATGTCGTCTCGGCGGTTGTCGGTCGGGGCTCTGGTCGTGTTCCATGGTGGGGACCGCGAGCGCCGGATCCGGGCAACGCCGGCCTGTGATGTCGATCAACTGCGCCATCCGGCGGCGTGCGGATGCGTCGGCGGCGCTCCCACCGGTCGGGTGACCGACCCGGCAGCGTGGGCCGGCGGCCTCGGACGACGGGTGACGGAGGCCGGTGTGCGGATGTGGGCGATGTCGGCTCCCCGCACACTTCCAGCCACAGGAGCCACCATGCACCAGCGCCCGATCCCGTCCCTTGCCCTCGCGGTCACCGCCCTGACGGGTCTCGCCGGCTGCATCACCGACATCGACGTCGACGGCGCCGGCGGCGGCGAGAGCGACACGAAGAGCGCCCTCGAGGTGCTGCAGCCCGACGACGGCGATGGCCTGCCGCAGGACGGCGAGGGCACCACCGGTGACGACGGCGGCGGTGCTGGCGACGGCACTGGCGACGGCGCGGGCACTGGCGACTGCGGGGCCGAGATCTGCGGCGGCGGCGGCGACGGCGACGGCGAACCGCGCGAGGAGGACTGCCGCGCCGACTTTCCCAACTGCAACGGCTTCATGGGTCACGCCGAGCCCGAGTGCTGGCAGGACAACCGCGGCGGCTGCAGCGACGAGGTGCTCGACGCGTGGTGCACGCGCCGCACGACGGGGGAGGTGTGGGATGGCCTGCACCAGGAGTGGGTCGATGCCCGCTGCGACGGCGAGGTGATCCTCGACGACAATACCTTCTCGTGCGCCGACAGCTCCGGCGAGGTGCTCTACACCTGCACGACACCGCTCGTGCTGGCCTTCGCCCGCCAGCCGGTGCGCACCATCGTCGACGACGGTCAGACGACCTTCGAGCTCGCGCCCGCTGGTCGGGCCCCGCAGCAGCGCACCGACTGGCCCACCGCCGACACCCCCTGGTTGGCCCTCGACCGCGACGGCGATGGTCGGATCACGTCGGGGGCCGAACTCTTCGGTTCGGCGACGATGACCGCGCGGGGGCCCGCCGCCCACGGCTTCGCCGCCCTGCAGGAGCTCGACGACAACGCCGACGGCCTCGTCGACGCCCGCGACGCCGCCTTCACGCGTCTCGTGCTCTGGCGCGACGTCGACGGCGACCGGGTGTCGGCGGCGGCGGAGCTCAGCCCGCTGTCGGCCTCCGGTGTGGTCGCACTCGGCGTGGCCTTCTCCGTCTCGCCTCGCTGTGATGAGCGCGGCAACTGCGAGCGCGAGCGCGGCGCGTTCACCTTCGTCGACGGCGGCGTCATGAAGCGCGGCGACATCGTCGACCTGCACCTCGTGGCTCGCGACGCCGCGACGGTGGCGACGACGCTCGGCCGCTGACGTCGGGCCACGCGAGACGGATGCCGCGCGCGGCGATCAGGCGTGCGCGGCCACCTCGACGAGGGCCGCCAGCCAGAGCACGTGACGGCCGATGTTCTGCGCCGACGTGAGCTCCTTCTCGCTCTCGGGCGCGAAGTAGCCGGTGCCGAGGTTGGCGATGGGGATGCCGTGCGCGAGGAACGGGTCGACGCCGGTCCCGCCGCGGATGGGGCGTCGCACGCAGGCGACACCGGCGACCCGCCCGGCCTCCTCGGCGAGGGCCGGCACCGCGGGGAAGCGGGCGAGCGTCGCGCCCATGTTCACGTATTGCTGCTCGACGACGGCGGTGAGGCCGACGCTGGACGCGCAGGCGACGACATGCGCGGCGCGCGCCGCGAGGGCCTGCGTCGTGAAGTCCCGCAGACGGAAGTCGACGCCCACGCCGTCGCCATCGACGACGACGCGGTGGGGGTTGCTGTAGCCCTGGTGGCCATCGCTGTCTTCGGACAGCAGCGGTTGTGGGCCGGGGGTCGTGAAGAACGCCGACAGCAGGGCCAGCACGCGGCGGGCGGCGTTGCCGGCCACATCGATGTCGACCTCGGCGCGGGACAGGATCTCGATGCGCGCGCCGCGGCGCTGCGCCGGCGACACCTCGCGCGACAACGCCGCCACCAGGCCGCGCTCCAGATCGTCGCGCGCGTCGCGCGTGGCGGCGCCGCCGACGACCTCGACGACGGCGTTGCATTCCTGATCACCATCGGAGACGAACGACACCGGATCGACCGGCAGCCCGGCGAGCGCGCGCGAAAAGACCGTCGTGGCGTTCAGGTAGCCCTCGCTGTGCGCAGTGGCGCCGTGCGTGTTGACGCCGTGGATGCACAGCCGCAGCGCCAGGCGCGGCACGCCCGGCCCGCGCGGCGAGAGCGGCGCATCGACGTCGGCGATGTGCACGCGGGCGCGGGCGGCGTCGAAGTTCTCGACATTGACCTCGAAGGGCAGCAGGCCGTCGACCGTGTAGCCAGCGGTGACGCCGCGGCGCGCGAGCTCGGCGGCGAGGCCGTGGATGGCCTCCATGCGACCGATCTCCTCGTCGGGGCGGAACACGAGCAGCAGCTCGCCGTGGGCGCGCGTCGGCTCGTCGTGCAGCAGTTGCGCGAGCGTCATGAGCTCGGCCATGCCGAGCTTGTCGTCGAGGCCGAAGGCGTAGTCGCCGTCGCCATGCACGAGGTCGTCGCCGACGAAGGCCTGCAGCATCGGGTAGGCGTCGACGTCGACGTGGATGTGGGGATTCTTCGGGTAGGGGACACGATCGCCGCGCCAGCCGCGGATGACATGCAGGTGGGGGACAGCGTGGGTGCCGTGGGCGGTGTCCATGTGTACGAGCAGCGCCAGCGGGGCCCGGGCCTCATGTCCCGTCGTCGCCGGGATGCGGACGATGAGGTTCGCGTGGGCGTCGCTGACGGCGGCAAAGCCGAGCCCGGCGAAGAAGCTCGCGAGCTCCGCCGACAGGTGCCGCTGGCCCTCGGACGAGGGGATCGTCGTGCTCTTCTCGTCGCTCTGCGAGTCGATGGCGACGACGCGCTGCAGGTTCTGCAGGCCCGTGGTGGACAGGCGGGCGAGCAGGGCATCAGCGGGCAGCGACGTCATGGGTCCTCCGGGGTCGGGCCGCGTCGGACCCGGGCGCCGGAGTGTGCCCCACCACCGCGTCGTCGTCTGCGGGCTCGCCGGACGCCGCGAGGACGTCGCGCGGTGGTGTGCGAGACCGCACCGCGGGCCGTGCGCGATCGCCCGCGCGCCCACGCGAGCTGCGGGGCCGGGGCGCGCTGGGATGCGGACGTCGTGCTGGTGTGCTTGTTGCGAAGTCGCCGACATGCACCATGACATCGAGGTGACGCCGGCCCTGCTCTCCCGCCTCGATCGGCCGGTGCCCCGCTACACGAGCTATCCGACCGCCGATCGTTTCGGCCCCCTCGACGAAGCCGCCGCCATCGCCGCCTTCGCGCGGGCCGACGCCGACGTCGACGTCCCCCTGGCCCTCTACGTCCACATCCCGTTCTGCGCGAAGATGTGCACCTATTGCGGCTGCGCCGTCGTGGTGAGCCAGAGCGACGAGCGCAAGACCGACTACGTCGACCGCCTCCTGGGGGAGATCGATCTGGTGGCGCAGCGGCTGCCGCGTCGTCGTCGGGTGCGGGAGCTGCACCTCGGCGGTGGCACGCCCAACAGCCTGTCGGTCGAGGCCCTCGGGCGCCTCGTCGCCGCGCTGCGCCGCACCTTCGACTTCCTCGCCGACGCCGAGCTGTCCATCGAGCTCGATCCGCGCCGCGTGGTGCCGGGCCAGCTGCGCGGGCTGCGGGCGCTTGGCTTCTCGCGCGTCTCGTTTGGCGTGCAGGACACCGATGACGAGGTCCAGGCGGCGATCGGGCGCGACCAGTCCGCCGAGGTCACGCGCCGCGCCGTCGTCGAAGCCCGCGCGGCGGGCTTCGCGTCGGTAAACGTCGACCTCGTCTACGGCCTGCCGCAGCAGACCCGCGAGAGCTTCGCGGCGACGGTCCGCGAAGTCATCGCGCTGCAGCCGGACCGAATCGCGCTGTTCTCGTTTGCCTATGTGCCCCACGTGCGTCCGAACCAGCGCCGCATCAACGCCGCGTCGCTGCCGCCGGCCGACACCAAGCTCGAGCTGTTCTGCGAGGCCCGCGCGGCCTTCCTGCAGGCCGGCTACCTCGGCATCGGCATGGACCACTTCGCGCGCCCCGCCGATCCCCTCGCGAAGGCCTGGGCCGACGGCCGCCTCAGCCGCACCTTCCAGGGCTACGCCGTCGCCGGCGTGTCGGGGGCCCGCGTCGACGTCGTCGGCCTCGGCATGAGCGCCATCTCCGACATCGGCGGTGCCTACCTGCAAAACGAGAAGGACCTGCGCGCCTACGAAGACGTCATCGACGCCGGCCACCTTGCCTGTGCCCGTGGCCATGTGCTCTCGCGCGACGAGGAGGCCCGCCGCTTCATCATCCGCACCCTCATGTGCAGCTTCCGCCTCGACGAGGCCACGCTGAAGGCGGCCACCGGGCTGCGCTTCGTCGACCTCGCCCTCGAGCGTGCCCGCCTCGAGCCGCTGCAGCAGGACGGCCTCGTCGTCGTGAAGCGTGACGTCATCGAGGTCACGCCGCTCGGCCGCCTGTTCGTCCGCCTTGTCGCCGCCGCTTTCGACGCCGAGCTCGCCCGCGCGCCGTCGCCGTCGCCGACCATCGAGGCGCCGGCGAAGCGGGGCGCGCTGCCGGTGTGGTCGCGGGCGGTGTGAGCCGCGCGTTGTGCGCGTCGCGTCGCGCGCGCGATGGCGCCGGCAGCGCAAGCCAGACGACGCAGACGGCGACGGCCCTGCGGGCCGACGTCGAGGGGCGGGTGGCGACGACGACGTCGACGCCGTCATCGCCGGTGATGGCGCTGCCGGACCTGGCCCGGGGAGCCACCGGCGAGCCGGTGCGGGTGCTGCAGGATCACCTCGTGAAGGCCGGCCTCATGACGCAGGCCGAGGTCGATACGGGCCCCGGCGTCTTTGGTCCGCGCACGGCGCGTGCACTCTCACAGCTGCAGGCGTCGCAGGGGCTGCCGGTCACCGGCCGTCTCGACGGCGGCACCCGTCGGGCCGGGACGCAAAACGCCTGGAACAGCTGGTGTCTCGCGTTCGTCTCGACGGCCTATGGCCGTCAGGTGCCCGAACTGCAGGCCCCCGACGCCATCACGTCGTCGCGCAAGTTCGAGGCGGCCGGAAAGCTGCACGAGTCGACGGCGAACATCCCCGCCGGCGCCCCCGTCTTCTTCGCCGCCACCCCGAGCAACGGCCAGTTCGGCCACATCGCCCTCGCCACCGGTCGCACCGACCCGGCGACGGGCGAGCCCCTCATCCGCTCGACGGGGTGGAACGGCAAGCCCGGCATCTTCGAGGCGCCGCTGTCGTACTTCACACGCACCACCGGCCCGTGGATCGGCTGGGGTGACGTCGGCGCGCGTTGACGTCGGCGCGCCCGATCCATTCCTGGTGCGTGGGTGGTGTGGCGTGCCTCGCTGGCTACACCGGCGAGGCGTCGTCGCAGCGGCTGAGGGCTGGCGCGATGATGTGGTGGAGGTGTGCTGGCAGGGGACCGTCGGCGCGGGCCCGGGCCGCCGACTCGATGCCCTCGATGCGGCTGGTGCCGACGAGCACCACGGTCACGCCGGGTGTGCCGAGCGCGTAGCGCAGAAACAGCGACTCCGGTGCAAGGCCGTCGGCGGCGAGCGACTCGACGATGGGCGGCAGCCCGGCGCGCGCATAGCGCCGGGCCTGGTGGGCTTCGTCGTCGCGGGGCACCGCCCGCGTCCGCCATGGGGTGTTGGCGAGGACCCGCTTGGCGATCACATCGGCGCCCGCGGCGACCGCACGGGGAAGGGTGTGGATCCGGGCATGCCCGTCGAGGAGGGAAAGGCTCTGCTCGAAGAGGGTCAACCGCAGCGCGGCGGCACGGTCGAGGGCGAGGTGCAGGTCGGCGTTGTCGCCGGCGTAGCCCACCCGCCTCGCCAGGCCCTCATCGAGGATGCCGTGAAGGGCAGCGGCGACGTCGGGCTGCGCGAGCACCGCGCCAGTGCAGGAGTGCAGGAGGAAGGCATCGAGCACGTCGACGGCCAGGCGTTCGCGCGCGTTGGCCGCCCCACGGTGGATGCAGCCACCGGTCCAGTCATGCTCACCCGCCACGCCGTATCCGCCCTTGGTCACCACCCTCAGGGCGTCGGCCCGACTGCCGCGTGCCCGTCGCCAACGGCCGACGCGGGCTTCGGCGTCGCCGTAGGAGGGCGCCAGGTCCACGAGCGAAAAGCCGGCCGCCACGGCCGCATCCAACACCCGAAAGGCCGCGCCATCGTCGATGGACCCGAGCGCGCCACCCCCAAGGCCAAGGGTCGCCATCGTCACCGTGGACGCTCACCGCGGGCGCGGCGCACACGCTCGCGCTGCACAAACAGGTAGAGCCCCTCGACCTTCGCGCGCGCCCACGGCGTCTTGCGCAGGAACTTGAGGCTCGACGACACGCTGGGCTCGCTCTGGAAGCAGCGGATCGGGATGCGCTCGCCGAGCTCCTGCCAGCCGAAGAAGTCCACCAGCTCGTTCACCATCGCCTCGAGGGTGATGCCGTGCAGCGGGTCCTTCGAGGGGGCCTTCGTCGGCGTCGGCGCCGTCGTCGTCGGGGGCGTCGCGTCGTCGTCCTTCGTCGTCGTCATCGGGCCTTCCGCCGCAGCGCCTCGAGCTTCTGTTTCATGGCCGCGGGCAGGGGCGCGCCGCTGTTGCCGGAGAAGAGCTCGAGGGTCGCGCGCTCGTAGCGGGCAAAGCACGAGCGGGCCAGCGGCGTGTGGGGCAGCGCCTCGACGCAGGCGGCGTCGTAGAAGAGGAAGAGGCCCCAGACGTCGAGGTCGGTGAGGTTCTCGTAGGCGATGCCGAGCCACGCGAGGGCCTGGGCCCACTCGGCGGGCGACAGCGTCGTCGACGACGACAGCGCCTGGTGAAGCGCCGCGCTCGCGCGCAGAAACAGGATCTCGGCCGAGGCGTCGCCGCCGGGGCGCCGCTGCTCGATGGCGAGGTTCATGAGGCGCGCGGCGCGAACGAAGCCGCGGTCGGCGTCGTCGACACGCTCGTGACGCCACGCCTGCAGGTCCCGCTGCCACGCGTCGGCGGCGGGCCACAGCGCCTCGGCCGTCGGCGTCGCGAGCACCTGGGACGCGAGGGCCGAGGCCGCCTTCGGGTCGCTCTGCACCCGCACCTCGAGGGCGAGGCCCCGGCGCACGGCCCGCTCCCATCGCCACGGCTCCTTCGCCGCGAAGCCCTCGTCGAACACGACCTGCCGGTAGGCCCGGCGGGCGTCGTCGAAGCGTCGCGTCGCCGCGAAGATGTCGGCGCGCACGTCGGGGTCGAGGGCGCTGTCGACGGCGGCGAGGCCGGCGTCGACGGAGGGCGCCTTCGTGCGCGTGTGGCAGGCGATGCAGGTGGAGGCGAGCGACAGGGCCGTCTGCGGCAGGCGGTCCGGGCGGCTGTGGTCGACGTCGTCGACGGAGCGCACGAGCTCGCCCATGACGATGCCGATCGTCGGGTCGGCGTCGGGCAACGCCGTGCCGGGCATCGCCGACAGCGCGTGCGACACCTGCTGCAGCGCGGTGATGCCCGTCTTCAACCGCGTCGCGCGGGCCTCGTCGACGGGACCCCGCTGCAGGGCGTCGGGCAGCACGCTGGCGAGCACGCCGGCGAGGGCGTCCATCGAAGCGCGAAACCCCGGCGTCGCCGTCGCTGGTGGTGGTGTCGTCGTCGTGGGCGTCGTCGTCGGCGGCGGAGGTGGTGACGGTTCACCGGCGAGGGCGGCCACGGCACAGAGGGAGGCAAGGAGCGCGGAGGCGAAGCGGCGCATGGAACGACCCTACACCGACGACGATGGCGGCGCGCCACACTTCGGACACGACTGCTCGAGGCGCCGCTTCGTGCCGCAGCTGTAGCAGGTGGTCTTGCCGGCCTTGCGCTCCTTCTTGAAGTCGCTGCTGGTCTTGCCGACGTCGGACAGGAACATCCCGCCCATGAAGCAGGCCATGCCGACGGCGGCGGCGCCGAAGCCGAGCATGCCGTCGTCGGCCTCGTCGAGGGAGCCCCCCATCGACGAGATGAACACGAGCACGCCGATGATGGCGACGCCGAAGCCGCCATACATGAGGATCGTGCCGAAGGTCCGGATGCCGCCCGTCATGCGCCCATCATGCCGACGCCAGACCCGCCGGGCCACCTGTGCCCCGGCGCACCGCCGCAGGTCTTGCGTCGGCGTCGGCGTCGGGGGACTCCCCGACGCGGAGGGAACCATGAACCAGCGCATCCTTGTGACCGCGGCAGCGACGCTCGCCCTGACCGCCTGCAACACCGGCAATCCCCGCGACGCCAGCACCAGCACCGACGTCAGCGGGCTCGACTGCCACGACGGCCTCATCGAGGCCGCCCACGACATCGCGGCCCGCTACCCCGACGTGCGGACGGCGAAGTCGGCCCGGTCCCTGTCCGGCTTCGACTACCGCGAGGCCCACGCCAACAAGGAGCTCGAGGGCGCCGGCTACACACTCGTGACGATGACGGGCATCGCCACCGTGCGCGACTGGACGGGCAACCTCAACGATCCGTCGCTGCTCTTCTTCGAGAAGACGAGCGCCGCCTCGGGCGACTGGCAGCTCATCGGGTTCGGCTACCACATGGAGTGGGACGACGACGACGCGATGGGCGGCTGCGTGCGTCCGACGGCGTCATGCCTGAACGCCGACGAGTTCGAGGCCCAGTTCCTCGTCCACGAGGCCGGCTACCACGTCAACGGCTTCACGGTCGCGCGGCAGCAGGACCTCCGGCGCGGCACCCTCGACGCCGAGGGCTGCAACCTCATCGATCACAACGATCTGCAGGACACCCTGTGGGCCATCGGTGAGATCGGCGCGAAGCACGGGCGCGCGTGGACGATGCACGTGTGGCTCTCGCCCGAGACGAACCACCCGTTCGCCACCGCCGCCGATCCATGGAACCGCGACGGCGGCGACGGCTGGCAGTACTCCATCCCCGACAACACCTTCTACGCCCAGGCCGACTGCGGCTGCGGCACGCTGCAGCCCGAGACGCTGACGAAGACGCCGGGGAGCGGCACCTCGTTCCGCCTGCTCGACACCGAGCTCAACACGATGGCGGTCCGCGACAGCGACAGCGACATCGGCCTGCGCACCTACCCCGAGCTCGTCGGCAACACCTCGACGGGCATCCGCGTTACCGGCCTCACCTGGTTCTCGCTGCTCGACGACGTCGGCCTGCGCACCGACGACATCATCGAGCGCGTCGTCACCATTGGCGCCACGTTCAACAACGTCGCCGTCACCGACGTCACCTCCTTCGACACGGCCCTCGCCAACGTCCGCGCCCTCACCCCCGGCAGCCTGTTCTGGATCCAGATCAAGCGCGACGGCGTGACGACGTACCTGTCCTTCTGGGTTGACTGACCACGCCCCAGCCGCGCCGACACCGACAGCACTGGAGAAACGACGACGGGCGCCGTGTGGCGCCCGTCGCTCGTCTGGAATGCAGTGCGCTCAGCGCACGAGCTTCGCGCGGTCGAGCATCGCGTGCAGGAGCACGTTGCCGCCGGCCTCGATGTGCTCGGGCTTGGCGTCTTCGATCTCGTTGTGGCTGATGCCATCCTTGCATGGGATGAAGATCATGCCGGCGGGCGCGAGGCGGGCGACGTAGATGGCGTCGTGGCCGGCGCCGGAGACGACGTCCATCACCGAGTAGCCGAGCTTCTTCGCGCCCTCGCGCACGGCGCCGACGCAGCCGTCTTCAAAGGGGCAGGGCGGGAAGTACGAGACCTGCTCGATGGAGACCTTGCAGGGACCCTCGTCGTTCATCTTCTGCACGAAGGCGCGGATCTCGGCGTCCATCTTGTTCAGGAGGTCGTCGTTCACGTTGCGCAGATCGATGGAGAACTTCACGCGACCGGGGATGACGTTCCGGCTGTTGGGGTGCACCTGGATGAAACCGTTGGTCCCGCGACCGTAGGGCGGGTGACGCAGGGCGACGGCGACGGTCTCCTGCATGATCTTCGCCGCCACCTGCATCGCATCCTTGCGCAGCGGCATCGGCGTCGGGCCGGCGTGGGCCTCCATGCCATCGACGACACAGTCGTACCAGCGCTGACCGAGGCAGGCGGTGACGACGCCGATGGTGACGTCGGCGTCCTCGAGAACGGGGCCCTGCTCGATGTGGGCCTCGAAGTAGGCGCCGATGGGGTGGTCGCCGGGCTTCTGCGGGCCGACGTAGCCGATGCGCTCCAGCTCGCCCTTCACCGTCTTGCCGTCGACGTCCTTCGCGCTCCAGGCGTGCTCGAGGGAGAAGGCGTTGGCGAACACGCCGGAGCCCATCATCACGGGGACGAAGCGCGAGCCCTCCTCGTTGGTCCAGAAGGCCACCTCGATGGGCGCCTCCGTCTGCAGGCCGAGGTCGTTGAGGGTGCGCACCACCTCGAGGCCCGCGAGCACGCCGTAGTTGCCATCGAACTTGCCGCCGGTGGGCTGGGTGTCGATGTGGCTGCCACACATGATCGGGGGCAGCGCGTTGTTGCGGCCCGGCCGGCGCATGAACACGTTGCCGATCTGGTCGACGACGACGCTCATGCCCGCCTCCTTCGCCCACGACACCACGAGGTCACGCCCCTGCTTGTCGAGGTCGGTGAGCGCGAGGCGCTTCACACCACCCTTCTCGGTGGCGCCCAGCTTCGCCAGCGTCATGAGCGAGTCCCACAGGCGGGCGCCGTTGATTCGCAGCGTGTCGATCGTGCCGTCGCTCATCGTTTCCATCTCCGTGCAGAAAGAGGTCGCGAGTGTAGCGCAGGCGGACGGCGACGGCGCAGCACGACGCAGCGCGCTACGCCACGCTATGCTCGCGACATGCGCGCCCTCCTCCTCGCCGCCGCCGTGTCGCTGATGACCGGCTGCAGCCTCCTCGCCAGCACCGCCGATGGCGTCGATGGTGGCGAGGGCGAAGGCGAGGGCGAGGGCGAAGGCGAGGGTGAGGGTGAGGGCGAGGGCGAAGGCGAAGGCGAGGGCGAGGGGGAAGGCGAGGGCGAGGGCGAGGGGGAAGGCGAGGGCGAGGGCGAGGGCGAAGGTGAGGGCGAAGGTGAGGGCGAAGGTGAAGGCGAAGGCGAAGGCGAGGGTGGAGGCGAGGGCGAAGGTGAAGGCGAAGGTGAGGGATCGAGGGAGACCCGCTTCGCCTGTGGCGGCGTCGCCTTCGTCGGCATCCACCAGGGTGGGGCCACGACGATCTGCGGCGTGCCGGCGACCATCAGCGCGGCGAACCGGTTGAACCCCGACTCCACCGCCACCATCTCGCTGTCCCCGTCGACGTCGCGGCTGATCCTGCCGGCGGGGCAGGAGCTGCGCTTCATCGCCGAGAACAACGCGGTGACGCTGTCGATCCCGAACGCCGACCTCGTCGTCGAGGGGCGTATCGAGGTGCTCGCCGGCCGCACCGAGCCCTGCGCGCCACCGCAGCAGCCCCTCGACGTGATCGACTTCTGTGACGGCGGCGGCGGCGGCGCCCACGCCCACGGTGGCGGACAGGGCGGCGCCTGCTCGAATGCTGGCGGGGCGGCCGGTGTCGGCAACGCGACCCAGCAGTTCTCCTGCCCGGGGGCGCACGGCGGCGGCGGCTTCTTGAGCCGCAGCAACCCGCGGGTCGGCGGCGGCAGCGGCGGCGCAGGCGGCGGTCATCTGAGCGTCATTGTCGGCAGTGGTCGCCGCATCAGCGTGGCGGCGGCCGGTGGCATCCACGTCGACGGCGGCGCCGGCACCAGCGGGCGCAGCGACATCACCCCCAACAGCGGCGGTGGCGGTGGCGGCTCCGGGGGGCGGCTCACGCTCAACGGCCCCGGCGGCGTCGAGGTCGCGGGAGCCCTCACGGCCCGTGGCGGGCGCGGCGGCAATGGCGCCACCTGCGACGCTCGCCCGGGCGGGCCTGGCGGCCGTGGCGGCGGCTTCGCCGCGGGGCTCGTGGGCGAGCCGGGCGCCAACAGCCCGGGGGTCTGCGGCGGCAACGACGCCATCGGCGCGGGCGGCGGTGGCGGCGGCGCCGGGCTCATCCAGATCTTCACCGCGGGCGCGTGCACGCTGTCGGCGGGCATCGTGCCGCCACCGACGGCCACGACGAACTGTCCGTAGCCCGGGTGCGCGGGCGACATGTGGGTCGATGTGGGCGGCACTGGACCCGTTCTTGGACGACGGGGCCGCAGACGTGCGACAGTCCGCGTGTTTTCAGACTTCCGCGGCACCGCAGGGTGATCGCGGCATGGACCCGCCGGTGGCGCGTCCCGGAGTGTGCGGCATGGCGAAGAGCCCGCTGAAGGACAAGGACTTCATCCCCGACGACGACAGCCTCCAGAAGATCCTGGGGAACCGCTGGGCCCGCTACAGCGAGTGTCTCGAGGAGCTGAAGAAGCGGAACCTCTACCCCGAGATGTACTGGTACGGCCCGTCGTCGGGCTGGGCGCCCCGCTTCTGCATCGGCGAGGTCACCGTCTGCGGCATGTACCTCGCGCAGAACCCGCTCATGGGGCTCGTCGGCGTCGGCGACAAGGTCGGCGCCTACCTCGACTCGGATCGCCAGCTCAGCCAGCGCGCCCGCGCCCTCTACGAGATGACGCCGAAGAAGGGGCCGCTGCGCTGGATCGAGGCGCAGCTCGCCACCCGCGGCGACCTCGAGGCCTTCCTCAGCCTCGTCGACGGCAAGCTGCGCGCGCTCGCCCTCGAGGGCGTGAAGCCCAGCGAGGGCCCGCCGCCGCCGCGCCTGCGCCGCAAGGATCCGGGCCCCAAGAAGGAGCCGGGCAAGCCGGGCCGCAAGCCGACGAAGCAGCCCAAGCCCCTCGTGAAGCCGCTGCAGATCGGACCGCCGCAGCGCTTCACCCCCGCCATCCTCACCGCCGCCGGGCGCGGCTGACGACGTCATGGCGGCGTTGTCGTCGCCTGCGTCGTCGTCCGCCCCGGTGCCGGGTCGTACCCGCGCCGTCGTCGCTGTCGCTGTCGCCGCCGTGATCGTGCTCGTGCTGCCGCACGTGCCCATCGCGTCATTGCTCGTCCGCCCCCTCGTGTGGCTCTCGACGCTGGCCCACGAGGGCGGCCACGGCGTCGGCGCCATGCTCGTCGGCGGCACCTTCAAGCGCCTCGAGATCTGGCCCGACGCCTCGGGCGTCGCCACCTCCAGCTACGACGCGAGCGTCCCCGTCCGCCGCGCCGTCGTCGCCGCCGCCGGCCTGCTTGGCCCCGCCGTCGTCGCGGTGCTGCTCCTGTGGCTCGGTCTCTCGGCCCGGCTCGCCCGCGCCGGCGTCGTCGTCGCCGCCCTCGCGAGCGTGGCGCTGCTGTCGGTCACCACCGGCTTCGCGACCCTCCTCGTGCTCGCCTTCGCTGCCGTCTGCGTCGCCGTCGCCGTCGTGTCGTCGTCGTCGTCGCCCCTGTCGCTGGCGCGGCTGTTCCTGCTCGTGCTCGCCGTCGACCTGTCGCTGTCGGTGTTCTCGCGGGCCGACTACCTCTTCGTCGGCGAGGCGCAGACCGGCGGCGGCACCATGCCCTCCGACGTCGCCCAGGTCGCCATGGCCCTCGGCGGGCACTACCTGCTGTGGGGCGCGCTCATCGGGCTCGGCTCGGTGCTGCTGCTGGCGCTGGGGCTACTGGGCTTCTTCGCCGGCGACGCCGCCCTGCACCGCCTGCACGACTGGCGGGCCCGTCGCCGGAGACGCTGACACCGGCCCCGTCGCCCATGTCGCCGCCGTCGCTCGCCTTCCTCGTCGTCATCGCGCTGGTGCGCGTGCTCGGGCGCGGCGTCGACGCGCTGCTGCTCCTGCGCCGGCCGCGCCTGTGGCGCCTGTGGTGGCGGGGACTCACGGCGCCGCCGTCGCCGTGGCGGGCGGGCTTTCTCGCGGTGATGACCGCGCAGAAGGCGGGCGTCCCCGCCGACGACCTCGTCTACGGCGAGGCCTTCGTCGTCGCGGCCCGCGCGCTGCTGCGCCGGCTCGGCGTGGGCCCGGGGGCGGTCGTCGTCGATCTCGGCTGCGGCCGCGGTGGCGTGCTGGTGGCGGCGGCGGGCCTCGGCGCCATCACCCGCGGCATCGACCTGCTGCCGGCCCACGTCGAGGCCATCGGTACCGCCGCGTCGCAGGCCGGCGTCGCCGTCGACGTCGGCGACGCCCGCCATGTCGCCGACGCTGTCGTCGCTGACGCCGACGTGGTCTGGCTGTCGTGGGTGACCTGGTCGCCAGCGACCCGCGCGGCGGTCACGGCGCGGCTGCGGGCCATGAAGCCCGGGGCCCACGTCGTCGGCGTCGCCTGGGCCGTCGATGACGACGCCTTCGAGGTCGTCATGCGCCCGCGCCTGTGGTGTACGTGGGGTCGCGCCGACGTCGTCGTCAGCCGTCGCCGCGCCGAGGGGGTTGCGGATGGCGGACCGCATCGTGGGATGCTTGAGGCATGAGCACGCCCGAGCCGAACCGCGCCGTCGAGCAGTACCACGAGATCGCCGACACGGTGGGCCTCGTCCCCAACGTTCGCAAGAAGGACAACGTCATCCAGGGCATCGCCGTCGCCGGAACGACGGTGGTCGGCGTGGCGATCGGCGCCGTCGTCGGTGGGACCACCGAGGCCGCCCTCATCGGCGCGCTGGGGGGGCTCGTCGTGGGCGGCTTCGTCAGCGGCCTCGTGCTCATGGTGGTCGGGCTCGTGCGCCGTCGTTGACACCGTCGTCTGCCCCGGAGCAGCCGGCGCGCGCCGGCGGCACCGACGCGAGCCCCGACGACGACCCGCGATCCGCTGCCGGCGGCGTCATCGAAGACGCCGTCGTCGACGGAGGCGAGGCTCAGGTCGTGCGCTGGCCGACGTCCTGCCGCAGCGGGATCTGCTTGCCCTTGCCCTGCTCGTGGGTGACCACGATGACGGCGCCGATGCCGCCGCGCACATTGAAGCGACCGGTGATGGTGAGCTTCTTCGGGCCGAGGGCGGCCACGAGGTCGTCGGCGATGGTGTTGGTGACCTTCTCGTGGAAGGCGCCCTCGTTGCGGTAGCTCCACAGGTAGTTCTTGAGGCTCTTGCTCTCGACGCAGAAGCGGTCGGGCACGTAGCGGATCTCGAAGTGGGCGAAGTCCGGCTGGCCCGTGAGGGGGCACAGGCAGGTGAACTCCGGGCAGTCGAACACGATCTCGAAATCGCGGGCGGGCTCGGGGTTGTCGAAGCGCTCGAGGATCTTGGAGGGCGAAGAGCTCATGACGACGACGTAGTGGCCGCCGTCGACGTCGGCAACGCCCACGTGGGGGGGCGTGCATCCCGGCCTCGCAGGGCCGCCGCACCTATTCGATGAGCTCGCGCGCCCGGGCCGAGAGGGGGTCGGCGGCGGCGAGGGCGGCGATGGCGTCGTCGGTGCTTTCGCCGAGGGCGCGCCGCACCGTCACGGTGAGGAACTCACGGGCCGGGCCGCCGCGGAGGTTCGCGAGGCGGGTGGTGGCGTCGGCGTCGCGGCGGGCGGCAGCGAGGCGGACGGCGAGGACCTTCGCGGCGTCCTGCAGCCAGGGATCGAGGCGTGGCATGGCCTCGACCTTGAGCAGGGCGGCAGCGGCGTGCTCGATGCGGGCGGCGTCGAGATCCTGTGCCGCCACGAGCAGCAGCAACGTCGGGTCGGCGGGCCTTGCCTTGATGGCCGCCACGAGCGGCGCCGAGCCGCCGAGCACCAGCTCCCGCATCGCCCGCGCGGCGGGGTCGGTGGCGGTGAGGCCTTCGACGACGAGGCGCTCGTCGTCATCAAGGCGCGACGGCAATGGCACCGGCGCGGCGACCCACAGGGGCAGGGCGCGGCCGACGTCGCCGGTCGCGGCGGCGAGGGCGCCGACGAGGGAGTGCGGTCGCGCCGCCGCGAAGCTGCCGTCGCCGGCGCGGCCCTTCGCGCGGGTCCGCAGCGCGGCGACGCGGCTCTGTTGCGGGGGCGTGAGCGGCGCGCGGTCGGCGATGGCGAGGGCGGGGCCGACGTCGGCGAAGCGCTGCAGGGCCACGAGGGCCGCGGCCCGGGCGATGGCGACGTCGACGCGCTCGCCCGCGAGCGCCATGGTCTCCTTGTCGTCGACGGCGGCGCCGAGCTTTGGATCGCGCCGGGTGCGCAGGGCGTCGAGGCGGGCAGCCCGGGCGAATGCGGCGTGGTGCGGGGGGAGCGCGAGGGCGGCCTCGGCGGCGGCGGCGAAGGTGCGGGCGTCGGCGCCCTCGGCGGCGGCGATGCGCACGCGGGCGATGACGGCGAGGGCGGCCGGGCGGGCGTCGCCGATGGCGGCGTCGACGTCGGCGTGCGCGCCTGCCGGGTTGCGGCTCGCGAGGCGCACGAGGGCGCGCAGTCCGCGCGCGGTGGCGTCGTCGGGCACGGCGACGAGGCGCTCGTCGAGGAGGCGGCCGGCACGGGTCAGCTCGCCGTAGGCGAGGGCGACGGCGGCCTCGGCGCGGGCGACGCGCGAGCCGAGGCCCCGCGGCGGCGCCGTGGCGAGCAGGGCGCGGGCGCGCGGGGCGTCGATCGGCCAGAGCAGCTCGGCGAGCAGCAGGCGTGCGCGGCCGGCGCCGTCGTCGTCACCGGCGGTGAGGGGCTCGAGGAGGCGGCGGGCGTCGTCGAGATCGCCGAGGCTGCCGACGAGGGCGCCACGGGCGCGCTGCACGATCGGGTCATCGCCGACGAGGTTGATCAGCAGGGCGCGGGCCTCGCGCTCGTCGGCGCCGTCGAAGCCACCGCGTAGCGCGCTGCGCTCCACGAGGAGCTCGGCCACCCGGGCCGCTCCGCCCGCGCCGGTGGCGGCGATGCGGGCCCGCTCGAGGGCGCTGTCGATGTCGCGCAGGGTCCCCTGCTGCTCGCGGGCGCCGATGGCGTCGTCGAGGGTGTCGGCGTGGACGTCGGGGCCGACGACGGGCGCCCTGTCGATGGGCCGTCCGAGACCGCCACCGCGAAAGACGAAGTGGCCGACGGCGGCGGTGCCGAGCACGCCAAGCACGACGACCAGCTGCTTGATGCGGGGGTGCAGCGGAGGGCCCGGGGCCCGCGCCCGCGGCGGCGCGGCCGTTGTCGTCGTCGTCGGAGGCGGCCGCGGCGGGGGCGCGAGCTCGAGGGCGAGGGCCTTCGGCGACGCGAGCTGCAGCCCCGAGCTGGCGGCCATCGGCGGCGGGCCGAACGTCGGGGCGCGCGGCGCCACCGGTGGCAGCGGCGCGACGAAGGGCGGGGGTGGCGGCAGCGGTGGTGGCGGCGGGCGCGGCGTCGGCGCTGCCGGCGCGGGTGCCGGTGTCATCGCCGCCGGCGTCGTCGTGGCGGGCGGTGTCGGCGTCGTCGTGGCGGGCGGCGGCGGCGGCGGCAGCGTCG
>Ga0172372_10000132_pt1 | contig 110601 bp, 109 predicted proteins | sample LakKiv5m_2_FD_114544 | JGI IMG/M metagenome (GOLD analysis project Ga0172372, IMG submission 114544) | Freshwater microbial communities from Kabuno Bay, South-Kivu, Congo - kab_092012_9.5m | ecosystem: Environmental > Aquatic > Freshwater > Lake | place: Democratic Republic of the Congo... | reverse complement strand
CGCCCATGGGCGTGACCGCATCAATCTCGCATTTTTCCAGGCTCTGGGGAAATTCTTGTTGTAAAAATTCAATAATTTCAGCACGGTTACTTTTCATTGTGATCAAAAAATCCTTTATCATCACGCTACTATAGAAGATTTTTAGTCTTGACCCAAATTTAAGCAGCAACTGTCTGTAAATATTTGAGCGCCTCGGCAAAGACCAGATCCGGACTTTGGGTGGCATCTAAACGTTTAATCCGCACCGGTTCTGCCTGCCACAACTCCTGATAGCCAGCACGCACCTTTTCAAAAAAGGTGACTTTTTCCTGTTCAAAACGGTCCAGCGCACCGCGTTCACGCGCACGGGACATGCCCAATTCAATCGGTGCATCTAGCCAGAAAGTCAGAGCCGGCATGTGCGAAACAAAATTCTGGTTCAGCAATTGCAACTTTTCCCGGCTTAGGCCACGCCCAGCACACTGGTAGGCAAAGCTGGCATCGGTAAAGCGGTCACAGAGTACCGTTTTGCCAGCTGCCAGTGCAGGCAGAATCACCTGCGCCAGATGCTGGGCACGCGCTGCATACATCAGCAGTAATTCAGTGTCATTACACATCTGTTCGTCATGATTCACCGAAAGCAGCAGACTGCGAATCTGCTCGGCCATCGGGGTACCACCCGGCTCACGGGTTAGCACTACTTCAATGCCTTGGGCCTGCAAATGTTCATAAATACGACGGATGAGCGTGGTTTTACCTACCCCTTCGGTGCCTTCAAAGCTAATAAACATGCTCACTCCTTGTTCTTCGCACGAATGACCGCCAGATATTCCTGAACTGCGCGGTTATGATCTTGCAGATTGGTACTGAATTTATGTCCGCCATCACCGGTGGCGACAAAATAGAGATTGTCGGAATCATCCGGATGCATTGCTGCTTCAATCGCGCGTTTGCTTGGCAGTGCAATTGGTGTGGGCGGCAAACCATAGATGGTGTAGGTATTGTACGGGGTTGGGGTACGTAAATCCTTACGGGTAATATTGCCCTGATATTTGTCGCCCATCCCATAAATGACGGTCGGGTCAGTTTGTAAACGCATGCCAATCTTTAAACGGCGCACAAATACGCCGGAGACCTGACGCAATTCGCTATCGACATGGGTTTCTTTTTCAATAATCGACGCCATCACCAGCGCTTCATATTTATTCTTGTACGGTAAATCTGCTGCACGGTTGGCCCAGGCTTCATCCAGTGCTTTCATCTGGCGCTGATACAAATCGGTCAGAATTTTACGGTCCGATTCGCCCTTGGCAAAGAAATAGGTATCTGGCGCAAACAGGCCTTCCGGATGCTCAAATGGAATATTCAGCGCTTTTAACAACTGATCGGTCGGAAGATGGCTGACTTCTTTAGTCACCAGTTCATCCTTTTGCAGTCGCTGCACCAATTGTTTAAAAGTAGTGCCTTCAATGACCAGAATCCGGTTCATCTGCGCATTTTCTGCGTTGGAGATCATTTCCATGACTTCACGGATACTCATGCCCTGCTGGATTTCATAAACCCCGGCTTTCATCGAATCATGAATCATGATTTTCTGGTACAGCTTCAGAATAATCGGGAAACTGACCTGATCATTTTTTTTCAGACGATCAATAAAACCGGAATAGGTATCGCCATCGCCAATGGCCAGTAATTCTTTCTGGCCTTTTACCGGATAGTCTTTAAACAGGCTGGACCAGAGGATGACTACGACAATGAGGAGTACGCCCAATAACAAGGTCAAAATACCTTTAATCGGCAATGAGGAACGAGCCTTGTTTTTCTTTTTCGTTTTAGAGCGGGATGAAGACATATTAATGCATCTGATTCAATTGAAGACGATTAAACAGTTCAATACAAGCTTGAACATCTAAAGGGCGCGCATCGAGCTGGGTCACGATTTTCATCGGACTGAGCGCATTACAGAAGAACAGACTCTGGAACTGCGCAATTTCCTCCATATCAACATAACGCTGGCGACAGGAAATGCCGTGCTGCTGCATACGGGCCAGAATTTCAGCCCGCATCACGCCGTGGACGCCATTATAGCGAAGTTCCGGCGTAATCCATTCATTGTTTATAAGAATGAAACAATTACTACTCACCCCTTCAACAACCGAGCCTTGCACATCAGTCACTAAGGCTTCCGGCCAGCCCTGTGCATCGGCTTCTTTTTTCAGTATCACCTGTTCTAAACGGTTCAGGCTTTTAATACCGACCAGCTGCGGCATACTCAGCCCCATGGCTTGTTTCAACACACCACTAGCAATTTTTTCATAGTGGAAATCATCCACCGCTTTAGGATAAAAAAAGACCCAGACATCAGCATCTTGTGCAGGCAGGCTATAACCGCGCTGTCCATCCCCCCGACTGATGATGATTTTTAAAGTGCCGTTAACCTGCGGATAGCGCTGCTGCAGCTGTTGAATCGACTGCTGGATAAAAGCCAGATTGGCATGTAAATACAAATGCTCACAGCCGCGTTGTAACCGCAGCAAATGTAAGGCATCCAGTTCAATCTGGCCATTACGGATGCGCGCGGTGCTAAAGCAGCCATCGCCATAATGAAAGGCACGGTCCAGCACTGAAACGGCCGATATTTCCTCAGCATTCTTAAAACATTGCATACAACAAGTATCCATTTGAGCTGGCTTTAGTGTAAGAATGGAAGAGCTATTTATATTTCTTTTTTATTCATATAAAATTCATTTTTTATTATTTTTTTAGGAATAAGACTAGCGCTATTCTTGCCTCATGTTACAAAACAGCGAAAAATTTGAGGTTAGTCATGAGTTTTACAAAATTAAAAATTGGGGTACTGGCCGCATTAATTTCGGCATCCTCCTTTGGTGTTGCTGCAAAAGATTTTCTGAACGTGTCGTATGACCCGACCCGTGAATTATATGATGATGTGAATAAACAGTTCGGCAAATACTGGGAAAGCCGGACCGGACAAAAAATTAATTTTAAACAGTCACATGGCGGTTCAGGCAAACAGGCCCGTGCCGTGATTGATGGCCTGAGTGCCGATGTGGTGACGCTGGCTCTGGCCGCCGATATTGATGTAATTGCGGAAAAAGCCAAACTGTTTCCGGCAGACTGGCAAAAGAAATTACCACATAACTCGACGCCTTATACCTCGACCATTGTATTTTTAGTGCGTAAAGGCAACCCGAAAGGCATTCAGGACTGGGGCGATCTGGTTAAACCGGGCGTGGGTATAATTACCCCGAACCCGAAAACTTCAGGCGGTGCTCGCTGGAACTATCTGGCCGCCTGGGCTTGGGCCAAACATCAGCCGGGTGGCAATGATCAAAGCGCACAGGAATTTGTACGTAAAATTTATAAAAACACCAAAGTTCTTGATTCGGGCGCCCGCGGTTCAACCACCACCTTTGCCGAGCGTGGAATTGGTGATGTGCTGCTGGCCTGGGAAAATGAAGCGCACTTAGCCATTCGTGAGCAGCCGGGTAAATTTGAAATTATTACCCCTAGCCTGTCGGTACTGGCAGAACCGCCGGTGGCCATTGTTGAGAAAAATGCCGAAAAACACGGCAACAAATATTTGGCCCAAGGCTATTTAAACTTCCTGTATTCCCCACTCGGACAGGATTTAGCCGGCAAACATTATTATCGTCCTCGTAGCGAAGCAGCATTAAAGAAATACAGCCAGGTGTTTAAGCCCTTAAAACTGGTCACGGTAGATCAGGAATTTGGGGGCTGGGCCAAAGTCCAGTCTGCACATTTTGGAAATGGCGGCATTTTCGACCAGATCGTAAAAGCCAATAGCGCGAAATAATTCAGCTGTAGCAGCAACAACTGTAAGGTAAGCAAAGGAGCATCGACATGATTCATACCGTAATTGTTCCGGGTGTAGGTGGCAGTGAATATGGCCACTGGCAATCCTGGTTACAACGACAGCTCATGTCCTGCTCCCGCGTCGAGCAGCAGGACTGGAATGCCCCGGTACTCGAAACCTGGGTAGAACAGTTCCGAAGCACGGTAGCGGCGATTGATGCACCGCTGCAAATTGTGGCGCATAGCTTTGGCTGCCTGACTACCGTAGCCGCTCTGGCGCAATACCCGGCACTGCAACGCAAGGTCAAGAATCTGGTGCTGGTGGCGCCGGCCAATCCGGGCCGTTTTGGTGAAGCCGGTTTTGCCCGTGACAGCCAGCATGACTATCAGGATTATTTTCATCAGCTGCAAGTGCAGGTTCCGGCCAGCATGCTGATCAGTGAAAATGACCCCTGGTTAAGTGCCGAACATGCACTGGAACTGGCGCAGTCCTGGCAATTAGAGCCAGTGAGCTTGGGCCATGTCGGGCATATTAATGTCGCCTCTGGTTTTGGTCCTTTTCCTGAACTCTGGAACTACCTGATTTCAGAAAAGGCTATGCAGCATATCAGTATTACTGATGACAGCAAGTATTTATTTAAATTTGCAATTTAACCCTCGCAAATTATGCTTGTGCCGAAATTTATTTATTTTTCGCTGGCTGATTTCAGCCCGCATTCTCTCTTTGAGGAGTAATCATGTCGCAGCGGTCCCGAGTGCTGCCAGGATTGGTCTTTCTCTAGGCTTTACCCTAGCGTATTTATCATTAATCGTTCTGATTCCTTTGTCTGCCGTATTTTTAAAATCGCTGGACATTGGCTGGGAAGGTTTATGGGAAATTTTAAGTTCTGAACGTATCTTAAAATCTTTGCAGTTAAGTTTTAGTGCTGCGCTGATCGCAGCGCTGGTGAACGTCGTTTTTGGTTTATTGCTGGCCTGGTGTCTGGTGCGTTACCGCTTCCCGGGCAAACGCCTGATTGATGCGCTGGTCGATTTACCTTTTGCCTTACCGACCGCCGTGGCCGGTATCGCCCTGACTTCTTTATATGCACCGACCGGCTGGATTGGTCAATATCTGGAACCTTTAGGCATTCAGGTGGCCTATACCCCTATCGGGATTACCCTGGCCCTGATCTTCATTGGTATTCCATTTGTGGTGCGTACCGTACAGCCGGTACTTAGCGATCTGGAAACCGAGCTAGAAGAAGCGGCATCTGCTCTGGGCGCAAACCGTCTGCAGATTGTTACCAAAGTGATTTTCCCGATTTTACTGCCGGCGTTAATTACCGGTTTTGCCCTGGCCTTTGCCCGTGGCGTGGGCGAATATGGTTCGGTAATCTTCATTGCCGGGAACCAGCCTTTTGAAACTGAAATTGCCCCGCTGATGATTATCTCCCGTTTAGAAGAATATGATTATGCCGGTGCAACCACTATTGCGGTGGTGATGCTGCTGATTTCATTCGTGATGCTGTTCCTGATTAACTTATTACAAGCATGGGCCAGCCGTCGTACAGGGAGAACAGCCCGATGAGTTTAAATACCAATAGCAATGCTTTGGCCGACAAGCTGCAATCGCGTGATGCCACCCGTGAACCGACCTGGGTTCGCTACACCTTACTGGCCATTGCCCTGATTTTTTTCCTGAGCTGCCTGATTCTGCCGTTAATTCTGGTATTTGTTGAAGCCTTTAAACAAGGCGTGGGTGTGTATACCCAGGCGCTGGTACATCCAGATACCTTATCTGCGGTCAAACTGACCTTACTCACTGCGGCCATTGCCGTTCCACTCAACGTGGTGTTTGGGGTAGCCGCAGCCTGGTCGGTGGCCAAGTTTAACTTCCCAGGTAAATCGATTCTGACCACCATCATTGATTTGCCGTTCTCGGTCTCTCCGGTGATTGCCGGGATGATGCTGGTACTGATTTTTGGTACCCAGGGCTGGATGGGCAACTGGTTAATGGACAACGACATCAAGATTTTGTATGCGGTGCCAGCGATTGTCATTGCCACCATCTTTATTACCGTACCCTTTGTAGCGCGTGAACTGATTCCGCTCATGGAAGCGCAAGGCACGGAAGAAGAAGAAGCGGCCATTGTCCTGGGTGCATCTGGCTGGCAAACCTTCTGGAAAGTCACCTTACCGAATATTAAATGGGGCCTGATTTACGGTGTCATTCTGTGTAATGCCCGGGCGATGGGTGAGTTTGGTGCGGTCTCGGTCGTGTCTGGACACATTCGCGGTGAAACCAATACCTTGCCTTTACACGTTGAGATTCTCTATAACGAATATACCTTCAGTGCTGCGTTTGCGGTGTCATCCCTACTGGCCCTGCTGGCAATTGTGACCTTGATCCTAAAAACCTGGGTCGAAATCCGTCAGGAAAAGCAGGACAAACGTAATGAAGATTCAACAGTTTCTTAAGGAATGACCTCATGAGTATTCAAGTTAAAAATATTGAAAAACACTTTGGTGCATTCCATGCACTGAACAACATCTCCCTCGATTTTCCAGACGGCCAGCTGGTGGCTCTCCTAGGTCCATCGGGCTGTGGTAAAACCACCCTGCTGCGGATTATTGCCGGTTTGGAATCTGCCGATGGTGGTCAGGTGATTCTGGAAGGTCAGGATGCCACCGATGTTCACGTGCGTGAGCGTCAGGTCGGTTTCGTCTTCCAGCATTATGCGCTGTTCCGTCACATGACCGTTTTTGACAACATTGCCTTTGGTTTACGTGTACGTCCGCGTGCCACTCGTCCATCGGAAGCTGAAATTAAAAAACGCGTGACTCGCCTGCTTGATCTGGTGCAACTCGGCTTTCTGGCCGACCGTTATCCGGCGCAATTGTCTGGCGGTCAGCGTCAGCGTATTGCCCTGGCGCGTGCCTTAGCCGTTGAACCACGTGTCCTGCTGCTGGATGAACCGTTTGGTGCGCTGGATGCCAAAGTGCGTAAAGAACTACGCCGCTGGTTACGTACCTTGCATGATGAATTGCACATCACCTCTATTTTTGTTACCCATGATCAGGAAGAAGCTTTAGAAGTGGCGGACCAGATCGTGGTGATGAACAAAGGCAACATTGAGCAGATTGGCTCACCGCGTGAAGTCTATGAAAAACCGGCAACGCCGTTTGTGTTTGACTTCCTGGGTCAGGCCAACCGTTTTGAAGGTCAGAACAGCAATGGCCTGATTCAGCTGGGTGAAGACCGTATTCAGCTGGCCAGCGCACAACAGGGGCCTCAGGGCGAGATTATTGCCTTTGCCCGCCCGGATGAGCTGACCATTCATGCCCAGCCACAGGACAATGCCATTCAAGCCACCTTCTTACGTGAAGTCTGGATTGCCGGGAAAGTACTGGCAGAACTGAATGACCGTCAGGGTAACCTGATTGAAATTTCACTGACGCCTGAAGAAGCGCGAGCGCATCAATTCCGACCAAATCAGACTGTCTGGCTGACAGCAAGTCAATTACATTTATTTGAAAATCAAGTCGCTTAAACGCGCACCGATGGGGCATTTCAAGCCCCATCCTTTTTTGAGGGAAAAAAGGACATGAACTTCCAACAGCTCAGAATTATTCGAGAAACTGTGCGCCAGAACTTCAATTTAACCGAAGCCTCTGCGGCGCTGTACACCTCCCAGTCGGGGGTGAGCAAGCATATTAAAGACCTAGAAGATGAACTGGGTGTGCAGCTGTTTATCCGTAAAGGCAAACGTCTGCTCGGTTTGACTGAACCTGGCCAGGCCCTACTCGGTATTGTTGAGCGCATGTTGGTGGATGCCGATAATATTAAACGTCTGGCCGATGATTTTAATAAAGTGGATGAAGGCACCCTAACCATTGCCACCACCCACACTCAGGCACGTTATGTACTCCCGCCGATTGTGAACCAGTTTAAAAAAGAATTTCCCAAGGTCCATCTGATTCTGCAACAGGCCAGTCCGGTTGAAATTACCGAAATGCTGCTACAAGGCGAAGCCGATATTGGTATTGCAACAGAATCCTTAACCACAGAAAGCAATCTGGCCAGTGTGCCTTACTATACTTGGCAGCACAGTATTATTACCCCACAAAACCATCCGCTGGCCCATAAAGCCGAGATCAGCATTCAGGATTTGGCGGAATATCCGATTATTACCTATCACGGCGGTTTTACTGGCCGTTCTAAAATTGATAAAGCCTTTGAAGATGCCGGTATTGATGTTGATATCGTAATGTCTGCCCTAGACGCCGACGTCATTAAAACCTATGTCGAATTAGGCATGGGCGTCGGTGTGGTCAACAATGTGGCTTATGATCAGGAACGGGATTATCGTTTAAAACAGATTGAAACCGATATTTTTGGCCTGAATACCACCTGGCTGGCGGTGCGTAAAGGACATTTATTGCGTGGTTATGGCTATGAGTTTATCTCCCTGTGCTCACCTGAAGCCGATATTAAAGCCCTGAAAAAAGTCGCGTATCCCGAAGACTAAATCTCCATACAAAATGGAAATAAAGAGGATGGCATCAGCATCCTCTTTTTTATATCACTCCAGTTGATCCACTAAGCAGATGAACCCAATCCGCACTTCTTAAATTTTATGTTAACGCTCATTTTGCACTGCATTACAGCATCCCTAAAAAATGGGATAAAGATCACTTAAACCTGTTTATTTTTTCATCAAATTCAGTTTTAATAGCTAGATAATTTTTTAATATCAATACTTTATAAATTTATAATTTAACCAAAAATTAAAGGACAGCCAATGAAGGTCCATTTTTTCTGGGTGTCGATGAGCCTGCTTTTACCAGTGCAAGCTGTCTCTGCAGCAGCGCTGGAGCAGTCCGGCCAATCCATGCATATTTTTTTCCAGCCCGATCATTATGCCGAAATCTCCCTGGTGCATTTAGAGGCCGATGTCGCAGGACAAGTCGAAAATCAGGCTGCACTGGCCGAGTTAGGGATTCATGATTATTCCACCGGCAATTTGGCACCCGAGCAGCGTTTTGTTCTCGGTGGTTTTAAACTGCAGCTGAATCCAGAGTTTTCCTTTGCCCTGCTTTATGATCAGCCCTTTGGGGTCAAGGTCAACTATAACTACAACCCGGATTTTTATGGTCAACCATTAGACGTCGAAGCTGCCGACATTCGCTTTAAAACAGAAAATATTAGCGCACTTGTCGGCTATCATCCGGATACGCACTGGACTTTTTATGCAGGGCTCAGTCATCAGTCTTTTCAGGGAAACCTAGAGCTTTGGGGACAAAATTATTATATTTTTCATGGCTATCAGGCCCATTTTCCTAAAGATGATGCTTGGGGTTGGCTGGCCGGGGTACGCTACCAGATTCCTGAATATGCCATGAGTGCGGCGTTCACTTATCGTTCGGCCATTCATCATCAGCTAGCGGTACAGGAACAGTCTCCACAAGGCCAATTGCAGATCGTGGCGGACCAGAATACTGCTGTTCGCACACCCGAATCGCTGAATCTGGATTTACACACCGGCATCAGTGCCAATAACCTGCTCTATGCAGGTATACGCTGGGTTAACTGGAAAGATTTTTATATACAACCGACTCAATTTGGCGCCGTGATTGATGCTTACGCAACATTCGTTCCTGAAATTAAAGACTTTAAATTAATTCATTATCAGAAAGATCAATGGTCGGCCAAACTGGGCGGGTTACATCGCTGGAATGCGCGCTGGATTAGTCAGTTGGAACTGGGCTGGGACTCCGGGATTGGCAATCCAGCCTCGACCCTAAATCCGGCAGATGGGCACTATAGCCTCGGCTTAGGCCAGCTATTTTATTTTCGACCCGACAGTTTTATTGCTGCAGGGGCCTATTATTTAAAGTTTAAACAACCACATATTCAACCCAGTAATTTTGCGGGCACTCAAATTTCCAGTCTAACCTCGGTCAATCGGGACAATCATGCCTGGGTATATGGACTAAGATTTGGCCATCATTTCTAAAGGCATAAAAAAACGAGCCGAAGCTCGTTTTTTTATAGAAATGGCTTAGAAGCGGAAGCTGACACCCAGTTTCGCCACTGGTAACCACTCGTATTCATTGTCATTACGAATATTTCGCTCTTCACGCTCAACTTGATCACCAAAATCTGCAATAACTCCATCCGTACTTACAGCAGTACCTGAAGGAGTTAATTCAACTGTTGGGTTACCATTATAGTAGGCACCGATCTCACCAAATACACCCCAACGGTTAGTAATTGCTGGAGAGAAACCAATCCCTACATAAGGGGCAATATTATTTTTGTAAGACATTTTACCGTTAATACGAGCATCGCCTTCTGCACGGAATTCTACATCATTGACTCTAAAAGTTTCACCATCACGGATACGGCGATCAACTTCATAGTCATTATCAATATAAGCTACACCAGCTGCCATATAGAACCAGTTCGCCCATGGACGAATTTCAGCATTTAAATATGTCAGGTTATTATCCATATCTAGATCATATTTGGAGCCATTGATAGACAAGTCATCTGACCAGGAAATATCGCCGCCGTTATAACCTAAAGTTACACCTACGTATGGGTTTGCACTCCAAGAAATCGCACCACCATAACCTGTTGTACCAACTTCAGCACGGACTGCGGCGGGTTTAAAGAAAGAGAAAGTTGAAACACCTTCATCTGTCACGACTGTCTGATCTGCCGCCATTGCTGAACCTGCTGCTGTTGCAAGCACGGAAATGGCTAAAATTTTATGTAAAGATTTCATGTAATGTGCTCCTCAAAATAAAAACTTATTTTTCATGTTTAGTACTATTGTTGATAAGCACAATATAAAGAAGTTCCCGCACAGTTTTTATGCACATTTTGCTCATTTTTTGTTATTTTTTGATACAAATCTATGTTTCTTTTTGAAAGATAACTCTTTTTTGAGGCGAAAGTTTAAGCAGATGTTTCTTCTATTGAGCGAAAACATTTTTCTTTATTATTAATTTCGATCTTAGTGCCAATTTTCATCTAACCCATGTTCAATTTAGTGTAAAATCTTGAAAATTTTTTTGGAAGGAAGATCATGTCTCAGCTTTCAACGATTATTGAACAAGCGTTTGAAGATCGTGCTAATTTCACCGCGGCAGACTGCCCGGCTGAAATCCGTCAGGCAGTAGAGGAAGCTATTGCTGGCTTAGATAACGGTACACTGCGTGTAGCGGAAAAAATTGACGGTGAATGGGTTGTACACCAATGGTTGAAAAAAGCCGTTTTGTTATCTTTTAAACTGAACGACAACAAACCAATTGAGTCATGTGATCTTCGTTTCTATGACAAAGTCGACACCAAATTCAAAGGCTGGACTGAAGAACAGTTTAAAGCGGCTGGCGTACGCGTAGTACCACCTGCAGTTGCACGTAAAGGTTCGTTCCAGGCGAAAAATGTGGTGCTGATGCCATCGTATGTCAATATTGGTGCATATGTAGATGAAGGCACCATGGTCGACACTTGGGCCACTGTTGGTTCATGTGCACAAATTGGTAAAAATGTACACTTGTCTGGTGGTGTCGGTATTGGTGGTGTACTTGAGCCACTCCAAGCCAATCCGACCATTATTGAAGATAACTGCTTCATCGGCGCACGTTCTGAAATCGTGGAAGGCGTGATTGTTGAAGAAGGTTCTGTGATTTCAATGGGCGTTTACATTGGTCAATCTACCAAGATTTATGACCGTGAAACTGGCGAAATCCACTACGGCCGTGTTCCTGCTGGTTCTGTAGTTGTTTCTGGTAGCCTGCCATCTAAATGTGGCACATACAGCTTATATGCTGCCATTATCGTGAAAAAAGTTGACGCGCAAACACGTGCGAAAACCAGCCTGAACGATTTATTACGCGAAGACTAATTTTTCTTTAGTTTAAGCGGAGCTATCGCTCCTCATCTCTACGGTTAGCAATGATCGTAGAGATTTTTGTTTTTCTACCCGGTGGTTAATTTGTTATGAGTACGCTTCGATCTTCCGCTATTCCTGTTTCTGATCCGTCTGCGGGTTTACGCATCACGGAGATCTTCTATTCATTACAAGGCGAAGCCAATACCTCAGGGCTGCCTACCGTATTTATCCGTTTAACCGGTTGTCCGCTGCGCTGTACTTATTGCGATACTACCTATTCTTTTGAAGGCGGCGAACGTCAGTCACTTGAAGCGATTATTCAGACCACGCTGGACTTTAACACACCGTATGTCTGCGTTACAGGCGGTGAACCGCTGGCACAGCCGAATGCCCTGCCTTTAATGCAGCGATTAGCAGATTTAGGCTGTGAAGTGTCCTTGGAAACCAGCGGTGCTTTAGATGTATCTAAGGTAGACCCACGTGTTTCCAAAGTTTTAGATTTAAAAACCCCAACCTCTGGGGAAGTTGCACGAAATTTGCTTTCGAATCTGGACTATTTGACTGCGCATGATCAAATCAAGTTTGTGATTTGTAACCGTGAAGATTATGAATGGTCGAAGCAGCAGCTGGAGTTGTATCAACTGCATAAAAAAGTCAGCACCGTCTGGTTTTCCCCTGCCTTTGAAGTTGAAAATGGTGCCGCACGCATGCCGCAACTGGCCCGTGATTTGGCCCAATGGATTTTAGAAGACCATCTCCCTGTTCGTTTTCAGCTACAGTTACACAAACTGCTGTGGAATGACGAAACTGGTCGTTAATCAGGCTGCTGTATAATTGCTCTGTTTGCAAAATTAAGCTGTAAAACGCAAAGCTTTATACACAGCTCAAATTGCTTTTTATTATTTTGGAGATTCTGATGCGCCCTCGTGCCATTGTATTGTTATCTGGTGGTTTAGACTCAACAACCTGTTTAGCGTGGGCGCAAGCGCGTTATGAATCTATCGCCCTCAGTTTTCGTTATGGCCAGCGTTCAACCACTGAACTGGACGCTGCCAAAGCCTTAACCCAGCGTGCAGGTGTAGAACATCGTGTCATTAATATAGATTTAGGTAACTTAGGTGGCTCTGCCCTGACCGATCATAATATTGAGGTACCCGAGCAGGAACAGGATGGTATTCCGGTGACTTATGTGCCGGCACGTAACACCATCTTCCTGTCTTATGCACTGGCAGCAGCGGAAGTATTTGATGCAGAAGCCATTGTTATTGGTATTAACGCGGTGGATTATTCCGGTTATCCGGACTGTCGTCCTGAGTTTATTGAGGCTTTTGCCAATATGGCGCGTCTGGCCACCAAAGTGGGCGTAGAAGGAAAACCACTCAAATTTGAAACACCTTTGTTACATTTATCCAAAGCAAATATCATTCGCTTAGGTCTTGATCATGGCGTAGACTATAGTCAAACGGTGTCTTGCTACCAGGCAGATGACCAAGGACGTGCTTGTGGAAAATGCGATAGCTGTCGTTTACGTAAACAGGGTTTCCTAGACGCAGGTGTGGCTGATCCAACACGTTATATACCGTATTGACAAGGTAGAATCTATGAAGAATTTAAAATCAAACATTATCCTTTCTGCGATTGTGTCTACTGTAGCCGTATTCGCAACATCTGCTCAGGCCAACACAGACAAATTGCAACAGGCATATAAAAGCACCAATGTAAAATCGGCGCTGATTAATGTTTGTAAAGAAGAAACTGCAAAAGGTAAAAAGTTAAGCGCTGCTGAAGTCAGCAAATACTGTACCTGTGCGGTTGAAGCAGATGGCAAGCTGACCAATGCACAAAAATGGGAAATCCAAAGTACCATTAACCAGAAGAAAAGCCCAAGTACCCTTGCTTTTGTCCAAAAACAAAACAAAGACTTACAGGCATGTTTTGGTCCTCAGTTAACCGGTAAATTAAAAACCTTAACTGAAGAAGCCATGAAAGCCGCGCAAGCGCAACAAAAGAAATAATCATATATTTCCTCCAGAGGCCTGCATCCATTGCAGGCTTTTTTTTACCCAGTTTGCTGCGTTCATTTTTCTCTACCGGTAATTTGTGAGAAAACGCAGGGAATTCGGTATGATAGAGGCAATTTAAAAACTGATACAATCTAAAAGGACGATATCATGAGCGACTTGAACTTACCGAATCAGACTTTTCCGACCACCACGGCGGAAATCAATCTGGCTGAACTACAGGCGGAATGGTTAATTGTGTATTTTTATCCAAAGGATTCCACTCCAGGCTGTACCACGCAGGCGGTAGATTTTTCTGGCCTGAAAGATCAGTTTGAGGCATTGGGTGCGACCATTCTTGGCGTGTCGCGTGATTCGGTGAAAGCGCATCAGAACTTTACTGCCAAACAGAACTTGACAATTGATTTGATCAGTGATAATGAAGAAGTGCTGTGCCAGCATTTTGATGTGATTAAAGAAAAAAATATGTATGGCAAAAAAGTCATGGGAATTGAGCGCTCTACCTTTATTTTCCATAACGGCCAGCTGGTCAAGGAATACCGTAAAGTCAAGGCTGCAGGACATGCCGAGCAGGTACTGGAAGATTTAAAAGCCTTACAAGCCAACAGTTAAACAATTGCTGGATCGGAAAAAAGCCTGAGGTAAGCTCGGGCTTGTGATCAGGATAATGTCAGTAAAGACCAGGCAATACTCCACATCATCAAGGCAATGATGCAATCTAAAATTTGCCAGGCGCTCGGGTTTTGAAACAGCGGCAATAACCACTTTGCGCCATAGCCCAAAGCAAAAAAGAACAGCCAAGATGCCGTAATTGCACCCCACATAAAATCGAGTTGCCCGGCACCGAATTGGCTTGAAATAGAACCCAACAGCAACACGGTATCTAAATAGACATGCGGATTGAGCCAGGTCAATGCCAAGCACAGCAACAATAAGGCTTTTAATGTCGGTTGCTCAATATCTGCAAGCTTCATCGACTTTTGTCCACACCAAGCCTGATAAAAGTGCTGAGACCCATATAAAAATAAAAATGCGACGCCCAAATATTTAATCACAGTAAGCACTTGAGGATGCTGCTGCACAACATCCCCCAAACCGAATACGCCGGCCATAATTAAAATGGAATCAGATACAGCACAGCACACACAAATCCAAAAGATATGCTGCCCTTTTAATCCCTGTTTCAAGACAAAGGCATTTTGTGCACCAATCGCTGCTATCAATCCCAAACCCATTGCCATTCCCTGTACATAGGCCAACATCTTTTTTACTCCACCTGAAATGCAAGCCATTATCTATTTTTTTATTTTTAAATAAGTAAAATTAAGGAAAAATAGGGATAGCTTAATTTTTCTCAATGAATATGTTGAACAGTAAACAATGTGAAGCTTTTCTGGCAGTAGCAGAAACCGGAAGTTTTGAGCTGGCCGCTGAGCGTTTATATGTAACTGCCTCAGCAATTACGCTGCGGGTGCAGAATTTAGAAAAAGATTTGGGACAGATGCTTATTTTAAGGGAGCGGCCCTGCCGTACCACTCAAGCCGGACAAGCGTTATTGCAGTATTTGCAGCATCGGCGCCTGCTGGAACAGAATCTGCGTCAGGAGTTGACAGGTTATTATCCCCATTCCAATTTTTATCAGGTGCATATCGCCAGTAATGCCGATTCTCTTGCCACCTGGTTATTAAGTGCCCTGCGGGACACCTTAATCCAAGACAAGATCGTGCTGAAATTACAGCTTGAAGATCAGAGTCAAACCCATCACTTACTGGAAACCGGTCAGGTAAATGCCTGTATTTCTACCCAGGCACAGGCCATTGCAGGCTGTGTCGCCGAATACCTTGGCAGTATGACTTATCGGATGGTCGCCAGCCCGACATTTGTACAACGCTGGTTTAAACAGGGTATGCATCGTGACAGTTTAAGAGTTGCTCCTGCTGTTATTTATAATCACAAAGACCGGCTGCATAGCGACCAACTGGAGCAGCAGTATGGTCTCACTGAATCCAGCTATCCTTATCATCAGATTCCTGATTCAACAGCCTTTGCGGATGCTATTTTTAAAGGCATCGGTTATGGCATGCTGCCGGAAGTCCAAATTGCGGATCGGCTTAAAGATGGCCAACTGATTGAAATTTTGCCTGAGGCAAAAACAGAAGTGGCACTATACTGGCATCACTGGAAACAGCAATCTGTGGCGATTGAGAAACTGGGACAAGCCTTAAAACAACAGGCAAAGCACTGGATGAATCCGACTGACTCATGATGCTCATCATCCACTTATTGAACACGCCACTGACTTAAGCTGAATATTGACCTTTTCTCCAACACCACCCATCGCCTTTTTCATGCCAAAATCACTGCGCTGAATTTGGGTTGATGATTGCACATCTAGCAATTTCGGATTTCCTGTATTCGGTTTTAAACTGGTATAAAAAACAACCGGACGCGTAACGCCGCGTAGGGTTAAATTACCGGCAATACGATATTGATCAGGACCTCAAGCAGTAAAACGCGTGCTTTTAAAACTGACGGTTTTATATTTTTGAGCATAGAATAAATCTTCACCCAGAATCATATGTCTTAAAGACGGTTTACTCAGCTGCAGACTGTCCACATTTAGCACAAATTGGGTTGAGGCCTGCTGCGGTGCTTTTGGATCAAAATGCATGACTGACTGCACCTCTTTAAACTGCCCTGCAACCAGTTGCACGCCCATGGATTTAATTTCAAAACCGACTTCACTTTTTGAGGTCAAGGCCCAGTGCTCGGCATAGGCCGGGCTGATACCCAGCAGCATAACGGCCGCACCCAATAAGCATTTGGTCTTTGACCTTGCTACATGTGACGGGTTCAAGTTCATCGCTTATCTCCTTGCTACGCAACTGGCTTGCTTTATTTTGTTAACAAGATGAAGCTGGCGAGCTTAGGTGAGATTACTACGGTCTTGCGCATGATATTTGTCTTGTAATTGTTGATAAACTGGCGTGTGCTGAAAATTCTGTAAAAATTTGATTGTGCCCGGCGGGAAAGCATCGGTCCAGATTTCTCCACGAAAATAGGCTTCACGTACCGGTGTGGCAGACATGGCACCTTCCAGACTGTCGAGTTCGACCATCTCCCACTCGGGGAAAAATTGCAGATAATAGGAAGACTCATCTTTAAAATGGCCAATTAAACCGACTTTGGCTTCTGGTCCGGCCACCGTGGCCACCAGCATTTTCACCAGTTTCTGCCATTTTTCATCATTATATACATCGACCACATGCACAAACTTGATCCGCTGCTGCTGCGCCGGGCTAAAGTTGGACAGAATCATCTGCTGGCGTTCAGCGGCGGTAAACGGATTTTTGATATTACGTTCATCTTGTGCTGAGCCCAGGGCCAAAATCACGTTTTCACTTTGCTCCAGCGCGATTAAAATGGTCTGCATATGTGCCAGATGAAAAGGCTGGAAGCGGCCAATAAACACAAGATAATCAAATTTATAATTCATAGCACATCAACTTTTATGAACTCACCAGTTGTGGCATCAACAATAATTTTCGCCATAATAAGCCCATAAATTCAAATTAATTGAAAGCAAGGATAGTACGATGACACTGAGCTGTATTCAACAACCTCATCCACATTTGAATGCGAATTTAGACAATGGCGTACTGACCTTAGCCATTCAGCGCCCGGAAGCCAAAAATGCCCTGTATGGTGAACTGTATCTCTGGATTGCGCAGGCACTGGACGAAGCCGATCAGAATAAAGACGTCCGCGTAGTGATTTTACGCGGGGTCGATGCCGATTTCAGTGCCGGTAACGACATGCAGGACTTCATGAAGTTTATTCAAACGCCACTGCAAGGCAAAGCCGGCGATACGCCACCTTTTGTATTACTAAAAGCTGCTGCACGTTTTTCCAAACCGCTGATTGCTGCGGTGCGTGGTGTGGCCATTGGCATTGGGGTCACGCTGTTATTACATGCAGATTTAGTCTATAGTGACAACACTGCCCTGTTCCAGATTCCATTTGTGAGCCTCGGCCTGTCCCCAGAAGGTGCGTCCAGCAAACTGCTGGTACAGCAAGCCGGTTTCCATAAAGCCGCAGAATTGCTGCTGACTGCACAGAAGTTTAACAGTGACAAAGCGCTCAGTGCCGGTCTGGTCAATAGCATTGAAGTGGAGGTATATGCCACTGCCCAGCAACAGGCGCACATTTTGGCAGCCTTGCCACTGGCCTCTCTCAAACAGACCAAAGCGCTAATGAAACACAATTTGGATGAAATTATTGACTGTATTGATCATGAAGCGGAAATCTTTATGAAACGGGTCGGCTCGCCAGAAATGATGGAAGCTGTACAGGCTTTTATGCAAAAACGTAAACCTGACTTTACCCAGTTTAATTAAGTATTATGCTCATCAACGTAGGTGCAGTCACTGTACCTACGTTTTTATGGTTTAGCTGTTTTCTCTTTCTTTTATTTCTTTTGTGATGGTTCCCATGTCAAATTCGTCAGATCCCTCATCTTTAAACTCTGCATCATCTTCAACCGAGAAAAAACGCTATTACGAACCGGCACCACAAGATATTGATGTCGAAAACTTTCGTAAAGTCATCACCAGTCGCCGTTCAGTACGTAAATTTACAGACAAGCCCATTCCAGCGGATATTTTAGATGCCTGTCTGGATTTAGCCTTACTGGCACCGAACTCCTCCAATTTACAGCCGTGGACCTTTTATGTGGTCCAGAATCCGGCCAAGAAAAAGCAGCTGGTCAAAGCCTGTCTGAGTCAACTGGCAGCCAAAACTGCGGCCGAGCTGATTGTTTGTGTAGCACGCACCGACCGCATTGATGAAATGGCCAAACTCAATATTTCCGAGTTCCCGTTTCCTGAAGCACCAGCCCCGGTAAAAAAATACTATAAATTTATTCCCTATAATTATAAAACTGGCTATTTCAATGCCTTCGGTCATTTCAAAAAAGTGGCCTTTAAAGTGGCACGTAGCTTGGACAAGCAATTGCCAGTGTCGGCATTTCATCCGGCCGATGCCAAACTGTGGGCCTCGAAAACTACCGCTTTGGCCTGTGAAAATCTGGTGCTGGCCTTACGCGCTTATGGCTTTGACAGCTGTATGATGGAAGGTTTTGATGAGCCAATGGTGCGTAAAATCTTAAAGCTGAATGAACAGCAATATGTGGTGATGGTAATTGCTGCCGGTGAACGTGCGAAAGATGGCGTGTTCTTCCCGCAATACCGTTTTGACCGGGCGCTGTTTATTCAGAAAGTTTAAACAAGATGTAAAAAGCCCCTCTTCTTTTCAAGGGATGGGTAACACTACCACATAAGGGAGAGCTGATTAAAAAGCTCTCCTTCTCTGTCAGATATTCCAATATTCAACAATTAAAACTGCACATCTACCATCTGAATAAACTCAAATGCTGGTTCTTCATAAGGATGGCTATCTTTTAAGGCACGGGCTACATTCGCTGCGTTATCTTCCGGTACAATGATTTCCACCCGCCATTCCTCTACTTTTTCAAGCGTACCGACTTCGCCAATATACGGATCTGCGCCGCGTAAGGGTTTAAATTGCCCGGTTCCCAGTACCTGCCAGGCACAGTGTTCATAATCGCCGATTCCCCCACCACCGGCTTTAAACACAGCAGCTTTGGTGGCTTCCAAATGCGATTCAGGCACATAAAAAATCAGTTTTAGCATAGTCACTCCCGGTATTGATCTGTCTTTCATACCGTATTGACTGACCTGTTGTCACCTGCTGTTTGCAAGAAATGACCTAAATCCTGAATAGCACTACATCTGTTTTGAATAGATACAGTACTGATTCCAAACAATTGTCCAGCTTTAGCTATGGCTTTGGATGAAACATAGCGATGGATTAGCGAGAATTATTGAATCTTCGAAATCGATCAGATCCTTTATTTGCTTAGGCTATTTCATTGAGCTCATTATTTATCTCAGCAAGGTAATCTACTTTAAATTTTTCTTAAGACACCCACAATATTCAGCATCTCAAAATTATCCTGATCGGTGTCCAGAGTATGTGACTTAATTTGCACCTGAATATGATCATTCACCTGAAAATGCCTTAACGGAAAACAGTGCTCATTGGCACTATAGGCACCCGAACTTGGGCTATCCGACAGCAATTGAGTAATACTTAAACGCAAGTCATTTTTTCTGGAGATGGAAATCTTATCCTGATTGGCATACTGGCTCTGAATACCCTTTCCATACAGCTGGATACAGAGCTGGTTATACTGTTTTTGCAGCGCCTGCGTGTACTGAAAACCATCACTCCAGACCAGACCTTGTGGCGCGGTCTGGATGCGGGTTTCCGGGTTTTTCACCAGTGAATCATCACCCAGATGAATTAAATGTAGTCCCTGCTGAAACACCACATGCGCTTCGGTTAAGGGTTTGAGCTGAACCAGATGACTATGCTGATCAATATATAAATGCTGGTTCTGATAGGACAGCAACAGGATTTCCGGTTGATACCCCTCCATCCAGACCGTGCCGGCAATATGATCCGGATAATCATATTCACGAGGCAGATATAAAGTGTAACGGCCATCGGTCTGAGAATGGGTGTTATAGTTGTGTTCGCCCAGCTGCACATAGATTTTGGCTTGAGCAACAGGCTGCCCACTGGCATCAAATACCTGACCTGAAACCGACCACTTTTCGCCTTGTGGCTGCGTACCAGACTGGGACTGGATTAAACTGGAATGCAGAGGCTGAGCATATCTGACAGATTCCTGAATCTTGGCACTCTCACCACCACAACCGTTCAGCATAATCAAGCTGGTAAAAATAGGAATGACCGTTCGCATCTGCATTTTTGTTATCCACTTTTATAATTATGCTGTTTATTGTACGGGGCCAGGCAAAATCAGCTATCCCCATTTTGGGATGAAACGCCGATAAAAAAGCCACCCGAAGGTGGCTTTTCAAAATAAGGTCAATTAACCAATGAATTTACGTGCGTTACGGAACATACGTAACCATGCACCATCTTCAGTCCATTCTTCAGGTTTCCAAGAATGTTGTACGGCACGGAAGTTACGCTCCGGGTGCGGCATCATAATCGTGGCACGACCGTCTTTAGAGGTCACACCGGTAATCCCTTCTGGAGAACCGTTCGGGTTCAGTGGATAGTGCTGGGTCACATTGCCCTGACTATCAACATAACGCAGGCTGATCTGGTTGCCAGCATTTAATGCGGCAAAGTCTTCAGCGCTGGCAACAGCACGACCTTCACCATGCGCAACAGCGATTGGCAGAATTGAACCTTCCATGCCATCAAACAGAATCGAGTTTGATTTTTCTACACGCACGTTCACAGTACGCGCTTCAAACACTTCAGAGGTATTGCGATGGAAACGAGGCCAATGCTCTGCACCCGGAATCAGTGGTGCCAATTGTGACAGCATTTGACAGCCGTTACAGATGCCCACACTGAAGGTTTCTTGACGGTTAAAGAATTTCTCGAACTGATCACGCAGTTTGGCATTAAACAGCACCGATTTTGCCCAGCCACCGCCGGCACCTAAAACGTCACCATAAGAGAAGCCGCCACAAGTCACCAGACCTTCAAAGTCATCCAGGCTGATACGACCGGCCAGCAGGTCACTCATATGTACGTCAACGGTGTTGAAACCGACTTTATCAAACGCAGCCGCCATTTCGACATGACCGTTAACACCCTGCTCACGCAGAATCGCCATGTTTGGACGACGGGTGTTGATGTACGGTGCTTCAACTGGCTCGTTCAGGTCATAAGTTGGCTGCGCGATAATCCCTTGATGGGCTTTATCTGCAATTAAGGCAAATTCCTGATCGGCATTTTCAACGTTGTCACGTAAACGCTGGATCTGATAAGACACTTCTGCCCATGCCTGTTGCAGGTCAGTACGTTCCAGCACCAAACCGTTTACCGCCAACTGGTCAGAGTGGTTGACTGTACCGACAACCGTAATCGCGTCTTTCAATGTAGACGCTGCAACTTCAGCTTGTAATGCATCCCAATCTGTTTTGGCAATTTGTAGCACCGCACCAATTTCTTCAGCAAATAGACCTGCAACTGATTGCTCTTCCAGTGCCACACCCAAGCGTGACGCAAACATCATCTCTGCAACAGTGGCCACTAAACCACCATCACCGATGTCGTGATAAGCCTTGATTAAGCCACGGTTATTCCAGTCTTGTACCAATGCGAAGAAGGCTTTGAAGTCATCGAAGCTGTCGACATCTGGTGTCACTGAACCAATGGCTTTGTACACTTGCGCCAGAATCGAACCACCCAGACGGAATTGGCCTTTAGACAGGTCGATACGTACCAGTACAGACTCTAGGTTTTTCAGTTCTGGTGTTAATGTCTTACGCACCTCGGTCACTGGTGCAAATGCAGTGATGACACCTGACATTGGCGAAGTCACAGATTTGTCTTCACCTTCGTCATTCCAGGTGGTACGCATAGACAGTGAGTCTTTACCGACTGGAATGGCAATGCCCAGTGCCGGACACATTTCCATACCAATGGCTTTTACGCCTTCGAACAGTGCCTGGTCTTCACCTTTTTGACCTGCAGCAGCCATCCAGTTCGCAGACAGTTTAATGTCACCAATCTGGTCAATTTTTGCAGACATCAGGTTGCTGATCGCTTCAGCCACTGCTAAACGTGCAGACGCTGCCGGGTTCAATAATGCCACTGGTGGACGTTCACCCATAGCCATCGCTTCACCGGTATAACCCACCAGGCTTGTGGTTGTTACTGCAGCATCCGCTACAGGCACTTGCCATGGGCCAACCATCTGGTCACGTGCCACCATACCGGTAATCGAACGGTCACCAATGGTAATCAGGAACGATTTAGAGGCAACGGTCGGGTTTTTCAGGACACGGTAAATCGCATCTTTCAGATCTGTCACTTGAGCCGCATCAAAATCATCGCCTTTACGCTCGATGCTTTCATATGAACGGCTCATACGTGGTGTACCGCCCAGCATCACCTGCATTGGCATATCCACTGGCTTGTTGCCAAAAAGTGGATCTTCAACGGTTAAGTGACGTGCTTCAGTCGCTTCACCCAGTACCGCAAACGGACAACGTTCACGCGCACAGATCGATTCAAACAGCGCTAAAGATTCTGGACGGATCGCCAGCACATAACGCTCTTGTGCTTCGTTCGACCAGATTTCCATTGGCGACATGCCTGGCTCAAGCGATGGAATCTTACGTAAATCCAGTACCGCACCGAGCTCATGATCGTTGACCAGTTCTGGCATTGCGTTTGAAATACCGCCCGCACCAACGTCATGCACCGATACGATTGGGTTTTCATCTTCCATGCGCCAGCAGGTATCAATTACTTCCTGGCAACGGCGTTCCATTTCCGGGTTTTCACGTTGTACAGAAGCGAAGTCCAGGCTCTCACCCATGGTACCGCTGTCTACAGAAGACGCTGCACCACCACCTAAACCGATCAGCATGGCTGGACCACCAAGCACGATGAGTAGATCGCCCGGTTGAATTGCATCTTTTTCGACATGATCCGGACGGATGTTCCCGTAACCACCGGCAATCATAATTGGCTTATGGAAGCCTTTGACTTCGCCATTGACGTTTTGTTCAAAGGTACGGAAGTAACCGTTTAGCGCAGGACGACCAAATTCGTTGTTAAACGCCGCACCACCGAGTGGGCCTTCAATCATGATTTGCAGCGGAGAGGCCATACGCGATGGCTTGCCGTAGTTATCTTCCCATGGCTGTTCAAAGCCAGGAATATTCAGGTTTGATGTGGTGAAACCAGTTAAACCCGCTTTAGGCTTACCACCACGACCGGTTGCGCCTTCATCACGGATTTCACCGCCTGAACCGGTTGCCGCACCCGCAAATGGGGCAATCGCGGTTGGGTGGTTATGGGTTTCCACCTTCATCAGGATATGAGCCGCCTGGCTCTTATATTTATAAACGTATTGACCGTTTTCTTCTTGCGTTGGGTAGAAACGCTGGGTATCAAAACCCACAATCACTGATGCGTTGTCTTTATATGCTGACAATACATCTGTTGGAGATTCTTTATAGGTGTTCTTGATCATCTGGAACAAAGACAACGGCTGAACTTCGCCATCAATGGTCCATTCTGAACCGAAGATTTTATGGCGGCAGTGCTCAGAGTTGGCTTGCGCGAACATCATCAGTTCGATGTCGTTCGGATTACGGCCCAGTTTGGTGAAAGCTTCAGTCAGATAATCAATTTCATCTTCAGACAGTGCAAAACCAAATTCTTTATTGGCTTTAACCAGTGCCTCTTTGCCCTGACCCAGAATATCAATCGAGTTTAATGGTTTTGGTGCGGTTTCCACGAACAGTGCGGCTGCATCTGCAATGTCAGTAAACACGCTTTCGGTCATGCGGTCATGCAAGATCTGTAATGCTTCTTTAGAAAGCGCTTTTACACCTTTTAGGGTAAACAGCAATCCGCGCTCCATACGGTGCACCGGAATATTACAGTTGGCAAAAATATCCGTCGCTTTAGATGACCACGGCGAAATGGTACCGACACGTGGGGTCACTAAAATTTGGACTTCGTCACTGGCAGGCTGACGTAATTCAAAAGATGCGCCATCATTTAACAGCTCTAAAGCTGATTGTTGCTGCTGCTCGTTGAGCGCTTGGTCAAACAGATAGATCCATTGGCTATCGAAAGATTGAACAGAACTAATTGACGATAAACGTGATAATAGTTGAGTTTTCTTAAAAGAAGAATGTGCAGGTGCACCGGCCACGATAAACATGCTGATTTTGGCTCCACGGGCAGATCTTTTGGACCTCGCCACAATGTGACTTGAAGAGAGCGCATATTCTACTGTGAAATGAGCCAATCAGCTAGAGAGGATTTGATAAATCTGATAGCGAAACGATCAGAGTTTTGATAAAAAGCTGTTTATTTCCAGTCAAAAAAATTGAACCGGCCGCGCAGCTTATCATATTTTGTTTCATATCGAGTAAAACTGTATTGATAAATTTTTGCATCAGGAAAATCGTATTATTTTTCAACAATTTCAATTTTCATGATGGTTTTTCGTCTTGCTTGATTCTGATCTTTTAACGTGACTCATCTGCAGCAGAGCCATTCAGATACTGCAACATATCCAGCACGGCTTCACTGGCCAGCTGCAAAGAGGCCGGATCAACCTGTTCCAGCGTATCGCAGGCCTGGTGATAACACGGCGCGAACTCCAGTACATCACCTTTCATCTGTTCATTAAATAAAATCAATGAAGTGACCGGTACTTTGCCTAAAAATGGCAGCGTATCACTAGCAGTTAAAGTCGACACATCCTATTTCACTTCTACCTGTTTATTCTTAAAAAAGGCCAGCAAGCGCTGCTCGAGTTCGACATCGCCCGCATGTTTGGGAATACTGCGCAGGCCATCGGTCAGTGGCTTATAGTCAGCCTCGGCCATACCGCGTTGTTGCAGCATCTGTTCCATCTCTGTAATCGAGGAATGATCGCCATCGGCAAGCTGGATGGTCGGATGTTTGGTTCCAACCATATCAATATTGATATAGGCCTGAATCCCGTTTAACTGTTCAGGACTTAGCTTGCGGACAAAATCCTGCGAGCCACCAATGCCTTCTTCTTCAGAGTCCCAAAAGGCTAGATAGAGCGTGTGCTTTGGCGCTTGGCTACTTGTGGCATAGTGATGCATCAGCTCCAGCAGCAAAGCCACACCGGAACCATTGTCATTAATTCCCGGTCCCATCGGCACCGAATCATAGTGCGCACCGACAATAACTGCAGTGTCTTTGGACTGTCCGGCAATCTCGACAATAATATTCTGACCCACCGCTTTTTTGCGGTTTTCAAACGGAATCATCTGGGCCTGCAAGCCGGCTACTTTGGCCTGATCTAAAATATATTCTGCTGTCGCCAAACTGACAGGACTGCCCACCGCCCGATGCCCGCCATGCTGCGCTGCAATACTTTGCAATGCTTGTAAATGGTGCATCATTTTCGCACTGTCTAAAGTCGTGACCGCCGCTGCAGAAGATTATTGTGCAGATGTGCTGGTTGGCATGGACTGACAGCCCGACAGTAATACGCCCAGGGAGAGTGCGGAGGCCAGTGCCAGCTTGGATGGGTTCAGCATGTTTTTCCTTATCTTTTGTTTATATTTCAAAACCGCAGTTTAAAAGAAGTACGGCATGATGAAACAGATACTTTCAGTAAACGCCAGCCAGAACATGCGTCGAGTCAATAAAACACATAAAGATTGCACCGTATTCAGTTTTGATTCAATTGGCTGATGTTGATTAAGGATCATTTTCGACCGATGAATGTAGATTAAGGCTCAAACCGATTTACACGGCAACTTATGTCGCAAGGCAATATATTTTTGCGCCGGTTTTTGGCATGATGTGTTCAGGTAAAAAGTGAATAATGATAAATGACTCAAATGCGTTGGCTTGAACTTCTGTCGACCGTCCGGATTGGCAGCAAGAAACCCAGTACTGAACAGGCGCGTAGCCCGTTTCATAAAGATTATGACCGTATTATTTTCTCGCAGAGTTTCCGGCAGCTGAACCGCAAAACCCAGGTCCATCCGCTTACCCAACATGATGGTATTCATACCCGCCTGACCCATTCGCTGGAAGTGTCCTGTATTGGCCGTTCACTGGGGATGCTGGCGGCAGAAAAAATCAAGGATCAGCTGCCTCCATGGATTACCCCGGCCGATGTCGGCGCGATTATTCAGGCTGCCTGCCTGGCGCATGATATTGGCAATCCGCCTTTTGGTCATGCCGGTGAATATGCCATTCGTGAATGGTTTGATGATGCCTCACATACCGACTTTTTAAAGGACCTAAGTCCGGAACAGGAAGCCGATGTACGCCAGTTTGAAGGCAATGCCCAAGGCCTGCGCCTGCTGACCAAAATTGACTATCATCCGCATGATGGCGGTATGCGTCTGACCTATGCCACCTTGGGTTCCTATTTAAAATATCCGTGGCTGTCGAAAACCATGGCCTCGCAAGGCAATCGTCCGGCCAGTCAGCGCGCCAAATTCGGCTGCTATCAGGCAGAAAAAGACATTCTGAAACAGATTGCCGAACAGCTCGGCCTGATTGAAATCGGACCTTATCGTTATTGCCGCCATCCGCTGACCTATTTACTCGAAGCCGCAGATGACATCTGCTATGCGCTGATTGATCTGGAAGATGGCATTATCCTGAACATGCTCAGCTATGATGAGGTCGAGCCGATTTTCCTGAACCTGATTGGCGATTATGGCATGCCGGAAGAACTGTCTTTGGACAGCACCACCTGGCAGCAAAAAATTGCCGCGCTACGTGGCCGGGTGATGAAACGTCTGGTCGATGAAGTCACCAGTGCCTTTGCCAAGCAGCATGACCAAATTCTTTCGGGCCAGCTGAAAGGGACCTTACTGCAATATTGCTCGGCCGATATTGAAATTGGTATTAACCGGGCAAAAGAACTGGCGCGTGATAAAATTTTTGAACATCCGCAAAAAGCTGGTCTGGAAATTATTGCCCATCAGAGCCTGCAAAGTATTCTGGATGCCTTTATTCCGCTGACCACACCGCATAAAACCTTAAGCTTTAAAGAGCAGCGGCTGATGGCGATTTTGCAGCGTTCCGGTGCCCATTTTGGTTCAGATCACTATGACAATATTATGCAGGTGCTGGATATTATCTCGAAATTTTCGGATCATCAGGCGTATAACCTGGCGCAGGAATTACAAGGCAATAAAGCCGGATTCTTTTAAGTACAACCTGCCGTTTTGGGAGAACCTCCAAAACTGCTTTATACTTTTGCGCGTGCTGATATTGCTTGTGCAAAACCCCGGCCTATCGGCTGTATATCGTAGAGCATCACAGAAAAGTGGATGACTTCAAGATGCAGACGACAGGCTCGGAACTGAAAAACTTAACCGAATAGAAGTGAATAAACTGAATGATTGGATGTCTGATTGGTGAGGTGTTTGCCCTCGAAGCCCCTACGGTCTTATTAAATGTCAATGGTGTGGGCTATGAAGTCGATACACCGCTGTCTACATTTTGCCAATTACAACAAGGCCAGAAAGTCACCCTGTGGACCCATTTAGCAGTCCGTGAAGATGCACAACTGCTATACGGCTTTCTGGATGTGCAGGAAAAAACTATTTTCCGCACCCTGCTCAAGGTCAACGGCGTTGGTCCAAAAATGGCGCTCGGTATTCTGTCGACTTTAAGCGTCGACATGCTAATTCACACGGTTGAACATGAAGATATTAACACCCTGGTCAAAGTACCGGGTGTCGGCAAAAAAACCGCCGAACGACTGATGATTGAATTGCGCGACCGCTTTAAAGCCATGGCTGCCGGCAATACGCCAAGCAACACCAGCAGCGCACAAATCCAGTTTATGGGGAACTCTGCCGTGGCCGAAGCCGAAGCTGCGTTACAGTCACTGGGCTACAAACCACAGGAAGCACAAAAACTAGTTAGCGCTGCCAAAGGCGACTTCACCGAAGCCAGCGACATTATCCGGGCAGCATTAAAGTCGATGAACAAATAGAACACTCTATTTTGTTTCAAGGCCAGCATGAGATACGCGAAAATGTCATTCGCAACTGTTTGAGGTAGGAAGCATTTGCACAAAAATGTTTCTACGATATAGTCGAGACAAATCATCTTTTGACGAGTTTTGCGAATGATGAAGGTTTTGCTTACTTTTGCCGAATGAGAAATATATTTCGCAAGGTCAGGCCAACCGCAGGTTATTCCCGACATTTAATTTTCTTGGAACATCCGTCAAAAAGTGCTTTTGACGTCTGGCCCATTAAACTGTATTTACCTGAAGTTTACATAATATATGCAAGACCGTCTTATCAGTGGTTCTGAAAAACCCGAAGATCAAATTGATCGCGCCATCCGCCCCACCTCCCTCGATGACTACATCGGCCAACCGGTGGTGCGTGAACAAATGGAAATCTTTATTGGTGCAGCGCGCGGCCGCGGCGAAGCCCTCGATCACACCCTGATTTTCGGCCCACCGGGCTTAGGTAAAACCACCCTGGCCAATATTATTGCCCGTGAAATGGGCGGCAACCTGAAATCGACCTCAGGGCCTGTGCTTGAACGTGCCGGTGACTTGGCAGCCATGCTGACCAACCTTGAAGAAGGCGATGTACTGTTTATTGATGAAATCCATCGCCTGTCGCCAGTGATTGAAGAAATCCTCTATCCGGCGATGGAAGATTACCAGCTGGACATCATGATTGGTGAAGGCCCGGCAGCACGTTCGATCAAACTGGACCTGCCGGCATTTACCCTGGTCGCTGCCACCACGCGGGCCGGTCTGCTCACCTCGCCGCTGCGTGACCGCTTCGGGATTGTGCAGCGTTTAGAATTCTACTCGGTGGAAGATCTGACCCATATCGTAAAACGCTCTGCCAGTTTAATGGATGTCCCGATGACCGAAGAAGGCGCGGCAGAAATTGCCCGCCGTTCCCGCGGCACACCGCGTATTGCCAACCGCTTGTTGCGCCGGGTACGTGACTATGCCCAGGTCAAAGGCACCGGCGAAGTCACCCATGCAATGGCCCAGCGCGCTCTGGATATGCTCAATGTCGATAAAGATGGCCTAGACACCCTGGATCGTCGCTATCTGTCGATGTTACTGGAACGTTTTGATGGCGGACCTGCCGGGGTTGAAGCACTGGCCGCAGCCATGGCGGAAGATTCAGGCACCTTGGAAGATGTGATTGAGCCTTATCTGATTCAGCAAGGTTATGTGATGCGTACTGCACGTGGCCGGATTGCCACCAATATGGCTTATTTGCAGTTTGGCATGACCCCGCCGGAACCGAAAGAGAAATAATTTCAAAGGGAGCTACATGCTCCCTTTTTTATTTTCATTCGGATCGGGTTGAATTGCATGATTTTAACTACTGAAGATGAACGATGGCTTTTCTTGCTAACGATACCTTTAAATCAATTAAATATACCTATATGGTTTTTGCCATCTTGATTTACGAATGGCATATTTTACATGCTTAAAACTTATAATTCACAAGGCTGTGTATTTCATGAAACCATTTCTCTTATGCTGTTCAGTCGCTTCTCTTCTACTATCAAGTCCGTTGAGTTTTGCCGATTGGGTCAATCGCTCAGTCAATCAAGTTGAAACACACACAATTCAATTACGTCAACATATTCATCAGCATCCTGAACTGGGCAATATGGAATTCAATACAGCCAAACTGGTGCAAAAAGAACTTCAATCTTATGGCATAGAAGTAAAAACAGGCTTTGCCAAAACGGGGGTAATCGGAATCTTAAAAGGTACAAAAACAGGTCCTGTCATGGCGTTACGTGCCGATATGGATGCCTTGCCCATCGAAGAAAAAACCAATCTTGCATTTGCTAGCAAAACCAAGGCTATCTATCAAGGCAAAGAAGTTTCAGTCATGCATGCCTGCGGACATGATGCACATACTGCGATGTTACTTGGTGCTGCCAAAGTATTGGCCGAAAACAAAGATCAACTTGCAGGAACCGTTGTTTTTATCTTCCAGCCAGCCGAAGAAGGCGGTGCAGATATTGATAACTTTAGCCAAGGTGCTGAAATTGGCTCACGTAAGATGATTGCCGATGGTGCGTTAAAAAATCCAAAACCAGAAGTTATTTTTGGTTTGCATGTGATGGCCGGTATGCCAAGTAACCATCTATTCTATAAAGAAGGCGTAATACTGAATAGTGCGGATCATTTACGTATCCAAATCAACGGCAAGCAAGTGCATGGTTCTATGCCTTGGGATGGGCGTGATCCGATTTATGCCGCTTCGCAAATGATTAACAATTTACAAAGTTTGATTAGCCGTAGATCGAATCTGACCCAAGGTATGGGCGTGATTAGTATTGGCAGTATTCATGCCGGTACGACTGGGAATATCATTCCCGAACAAGTCAATATGGTCGGTACCATCCGCTCTAACAATGAAGATATTCGCCAGAACTTATTAAAAAATATTCCCATCATGTTAGAACATAATGCCTTGGCCAATGATGTAGAGGCGAAAGTTGAAATTGGGACCTACGCACCAGTCACCTCAAACAATCCCACGCTGACCCAACTGATGCAACCGACACTCAGCCAAGTCGCAGGTCAGGATAAACTCCATATCTTGGATCACAATGCCAGTGCCAGTGAAGACTTCTCTTATTACGGCCAACTGATGCCATCGCTCTTTGTATTTTTAGGAGCAACGCCTCCAACACAACAAATGGATCAGGCGGCACCCAATCATAGCCCGTATTTTATGGTGGATGACGCTACGCTCAAAACAGGTGTAGAACTGCATGTTCGTTTTATTCAAGACTATCCGAAGTTCGCGAATAAGATACAGAGCCAATGGAAAAAACCGTAAAGAACAGCAATTAAAAAATATGAAAAGGTGCACATCTAATGTCACCTTTTCATTCCATGTTGAAGTCTTGGACGGTAATCAAACGGCGCTCAATCGGGTTTTAATATTGGCAGTCATTGCTTAAAGTTCTCTGACTTCTTCAACCAACATCAATTCACATGCTCCCGCCCCTGTATCATGTCGGCTTAAAGAACTGCGCCACTGCCACCCATCTGCGGCAGTAACTTCAACCAATTTACCTTTCAAATAAATCAAATCATCTTCATCAATCTGTTTTAACTGTGTCGCAATCGCGGGCGTTGCAGGAATTAAATGCGTATTGGCGCTCAAACTTGCAATCTCTTGCACAGGAATTGGTGGTACCTGTTCATAACGCCAATGATACCAACGGTTGCTTTGACGAATAGACAACTGTTTATACACTTCAGGCTTGGCCATTTCGCCCCATCCCAAAGCAAAATCGACAGGGCTAAGTTCGGCCTCACGTCCAAAATTATAATTTTCACGTGACAATACCCGAAACTCACCTTCATAGATTTCCAAAGCTTGAATGGTATATTCTTTAAACTGATGGACTTGCTGCGATGACTGATAGGTTGTGCTATCCGCAATTCCTCCATCTGACTGGAACAGCGTCCTCCACAACAAATACAATATGGCAATTACCACAAAAAATTTAACTGAACGGCTCATGTACTACTCATTGAGAGGAATCATCTGGATGTGTAAGGCAGGCAGCTAATTTTAACTTAAAAGCATGTTTGAAATCTTGTGCCATTGGACCGAGCGTTGAGAATGATAAACTGCCACGCTATACACAGTTTGACTTATAGCCCCGATTCACGTCAATTTCATAGAAATGGCTTAAGCTATAAGTATTGCTTATCAAACAACTTTGCAACATTGAAGCGGAACATCATCATGGCGAATAAATTTGAATTTAAAATTCGTATCTATATGGAAGATACTGATGCAGGCGGTATAGTTTACCACGCCAACCATATTCGCTTTATGGAACGTACCCGTACCGAATGGCTTCGTGCATCGGGTGTTGATCACTATTGGCATCAACAAGACTATAACTTTGTCGTCCATAAAATTAACGTGAAATATTCACGTCCAATCTTAATGGATGACCTAATTACTGTTACAGCGAGTGTAGTTTCGTGTAAAGCGTCATCATTTGTATTGCAACAAAATATTTATCGTGGTGAAATCATGCTTGCATCTGGTGAGGTGGAATTGGCATGTTTAAGTTCTGAAATGCGTCCACGTCGCCTTCCGGATGAAATTCGTGGCCTGATTCTAAAAGAGCTAGGACAGGACCAAGACTAAAAACTTATGGCACTACGTAACTATGGCAACACAATTAGAATCATCTCTACAAGTCTCTGATCTTATTTTGCAGGCAAGCCCTGTGGTACAACTGGTCATGTTGGTGCTGTTACTGGCCTCCTTGTATAGTTGGTATCTGATCGCCAAGTTACATCTCAGTTATAAAAAAGCCCAGGCTGATGATGATCATTTCCAGAAAATCTTCTGGTCTGGTGCTGAATTAAATACGCTATATAACAACGCCCAACTCAATTCCAAACGCACCGGCCTGGAAGATATTTTCTATCAGGGTCTGGGTGAATTTCTCAAATTGAAAAAACGTCATGCCCCGACTGCACAAAGTCTAGAAGGTACCGAACGTATTTTACGTGTCGGTTTAAGCCGCGACCAGGGCCAACTGGAACAAGGCTTAGGCGCGCTGGCCAGCATTGGCTCTGTAGCACCATATATTGGCTTATTCGGAACCGTGTGGGGCATTATGAATGCCTTTATTGGCCTGGCCGATGTCGATCAGGTAACACTGGCTACCGTTGCACCGGGGATTGCCGAAGCACTGATTGCCACCGCAATTGGTTTATTTGCCGCAATTCCAGCAGTACTGGCTTTTAACCATTATACCGCCAAAGGTGAAAGCCTCTATTCAGACCGTGCCTTGTTTGCTGAAGAAATGGTGGCCTTATTACAACGTCAGTCTTTGAGTTCAGCACGGGAACATGACTAATGACCATTCAACGTTCCGGACGCTTCGAGCGTATTAAAAAGCCCTTAAAAAGTGATATGAACGTGGTGCCTTACATCGACGTGATGTTGGTACTACTGGTCATTTTTATGGTCACTGCCCCAATGATTACCAGCGGCATCAATGTCGATTTACCGCAGGCCAATGGCAATCCGATTGAATCCAAAGATGCACCGGCTGTGGTCAGTCTGGACAAAGACGGCCAGTATTTTCTGAAATACAAAGCTCAAAATTCCAGTCAGCCGCTAACACTCAGTGAACTAACCACACTATTAAGCGAAGCGCAGCAACAGGCGCGAGCAGAAAATAAAGAACTGCATGTGGTCATTGAAGGTGAAAAATCTCGTGCGTATGGCGAAGTCATGGCCCTGATGAGCAGCCTTCAGGACGCCGGTTTAACTCAGGTTGGCTTACTGACTGAGCCATTAAAGTAAAATGATGAAAAGATTGCAAAAACCACCGTTTCAGCAAAAGGCACTGGCCATTGGCTTCACGCTCGGCGTGCATGTCATTGCCGTGGTGGGTTTACTTTATCTGGGCATGAGCCAGCCACCGGAACCACCCAAACAGATTCGGACCGTGCTGATTAAACCGGAAGATTTACCCCCAGTTACTCGTGAAGAAACCGAGTTTACTGAAACTGCACATAAAAATGTGGCAGCCGAGATTCAGCAAACCGCGACTCCGGTTGAAGATGCCCCGGTAATTCCGGTCGCACCGCCAGCTGTGCCTCAGCCAGAACCGGCCAAAGCTCAGGCCAGTAATACTGCCGCACAGCAACAGGCCGAACAGCAAAAACGCCTGGAGGCACGTGCACAGGCGGAAGCAGAAAAATTACAGGCACAACAGGCCCAGCGCGCCAAAGCAGAAGCTGAGCGTAAAGCCCAAGCCGCAGAAAAAGCCAAGGCCACTGCACAGGCCAAAGCCGAGGTCGAAGCCAAACGCCGCAGCGAAGCCGAAGCCCTGCGTAAGGCAGAAGCTGCAGAAAAAGCCAAACTTGATGCACGTCGTAAGGCGGAAGCGGAAGCAAAACGTAAAGCCGAAGCGGCAGATAAGGCCAAGGCTGATGCGGCAGCCAAGGCGAAGGCAGATGCAGAGGCGAAACGTAAAGCCGATGCCGAGGCGAAACGTAAAGCCGATGCTGCGAATAAAGCCAAAGCAGAAGCAGCAGCCAAAGCCAAGGCTGAAGCGGAGGCCAAACGCAAAGCCGAAGCAGCTGAAAAAGCCAAAGCCGATGCAGCAGCGAAAGCAAAAGCCGATGCAGAGGCCAAAGCCCGCGCTGAAGCAGAAGCCAAAGCCTCAGCGGCCAAACAGGCGGCTGAAGAAGCGGCACAAAAGAAAGCTGAAGCCAAACGAATTGCCTCTACAGCCAAACGCGATTTTGAAAACAAGATCCGTCGCGCCTGGGATATTCCGGTCGGCTCTTCTGGCAAAACAGCCACGGCACGGGTTACGCTAACCGACAGCGGTTCGGTGGCCTCGGTGATTGTGAACTCCAGTGATCCGGACATGAAAGCCAGTGTTGAGGCCGCGGTGCGTGCCGCTGCACCATATCCAATGCCTTCGGACCCAGATGCACGCCGTGAAGCGCGCAGTTTCACCTCAAGCTTTACTGCCAAATAAGCTGACTCGCCATCCTGTCAAAAGCCGGGATGGCCTGTTATTTTTCAGTTACACTGCACAACAAGCGACAAAATTTTATTCACTTTTCACAGTGTTATAACAGTTTGGTCATAATTCTCTGCTTTAAATCTCAAATAAGCATGGCATTATGTAGAACAATCACATCAACAAGAATTATGTTTTGAGTAAATAGCGAATGATGGAAATGAAGCCTAAACATCTACTTTGCTTGGCAATTTTTACCGCTTTGGGTCCAATAATGGTCTCTCAAACCCATGCCCAGCTGCATCTGGAAATTGCCAAAGCACCTGCAGAAGCCCCGAAAATTGCCATCATTCCGTTTAGTAATGATCAAAGCATTTACCCAATTGTTGAAAATGACCTGAACCGTTCCGGTAAATTCACCAGCTCATCGAAAAACTTGCCGGCAAGTGCAGCAAATAATAGTCCGAATGCCGCTGCCTGGCAGGCCGCCGGTGTACCTTATGTGGTGACCGGTACCAGCAAGCCAACTGCAGATGGTGGCTTTGAAATCCACTATCAGCTGTATGATGTGCAAAAGCAGCAGTATTTATTAAACGAATTACTGACTGTGCCGGCTTCACGTACCCGCCAGGCTGCGCACATGATCAGTGACACCATCTATGAAGCACTGACCGGCATTAAAGGCGATTTCAGTGGTCGTATTGCCTATGTCTTGCGAAATCCGGCCACTCCGGAGCAGCGCTATACCCTGCAAATTGCCGACACCGATGGTGAACAGCCAAGAACTATTCTGACTTCACGCGATCCAATCTTGTCGCCGGCCTGGACGCCAGATGCCAAGAAAATTGCCTACGTGTCCTTTGAAACCAAACGCCCTGCGATTTATGTTCAGGATTTATCTACCGGTTCACGTGAAAAACTGGCCAGCTTCCGTGGCCTGAATGGTGCGCCAAGCTTCTCTCCAGATGGATCACGCATGCTGTTTACCGCTTCAATGCACGGCAACCCGGAAATTTACGAGATGGATCTGGGCACGCGTCAACTCAAGCGCATGACCAATGACAGCGCCATTGATACAGAAGCACGTTACGCACCCGATGGTAAATCGTTTATTTTTACGTCAGATCGTGGCGGCTCAGCGCAAATCTATCGCTATGACCTGAACACGGGCAGCAGCAAACGTCTGACCTTCCGCGGCGCATTTAATGCGCGTGGTACTTTAAGTGCCGATGGTAAAAAACTGGCGCTGGTTCATCGTCCAAGTGGCAGCAATTATAAAGTTGCGATTCAGGACATTAATACCGGCATTACCAATATTCTCACCCCAACCAGCCTGGATGAATCTCCAAGCTTCTCACCAAATGGACAGATGGTGGTCTATGCAACCCGTGAAGGTGCGCGTGGCCTGCTGTCTATTATGTCTTTAGATGGTCGTTTCCGTATGAATTTGCCAAGTGAACAAGGTGAAGTGCGTGAACCGGCTTGGGCACCAAAATAAGAGCAACTGAACAACCAAGTTTCATGGAGATGAAAATGAACGCAGTAAAATTATTTGTATTGCCTGTACTGGCCTCAGCGCTGGTGATGACTGGCTGTGCCAACCGTAAGCCTGCAACCGATGTTCAAGCAGGACAAACACCGACCTCTTCAACCACGGTCAATACACAAGGCTTAAGTGATGATGCAGCCTTGAATGCACAAAACCTGGCTGGTGCATCTGCCAAAGGTGTAACTGAAGCCAATAAAGCATTCTTGGCGAAACGTGTGGTGCACTTTGACTATGACAGCAGCGAACTGTCAAATGAAGACCTGCAAACCTTACAGGCGCATGCACAGTTCCTGATGGCCAATGCCAATTCGAAAGTTGCGCTTACAGGTCATACCGATGAACGTGGTACCCGTGAATACAACATGGCCCTTGGTGAGCGTCGTGCCAAAGCGGTTGAAAGCTTCCTGGTCACTACGGGTGTGAATCCGGGTCAATTAGAACCGGTCAGCTATGGTAAAGAAATGCCGGTTAACCCAGGTCATGATGAAAGTGCCTGGAAAGAAAACCGCCGTGTTGAAATCAACTATGAAGCGGTACCACCTTTACTGCGTTAAGATTGCACCATTGAGCAGAGTTGCTCAATATAAAAAAAGCGCTCCATCGGGCGCTTTTTTAATACTCAAACACAAGAGCTGAGCAAAATTCTATTTAAGGTGCATCTACCGCATCTTCTTCATCTTTGGTAGGTTGCATCGACTCAATCATGTCGTGCTTGTTAAATTTCTTGTACTCTGGTTTTGCTTCATACCCCTTCCAGGCCTCTTTAACCTTGTCGGCGCTAATTTCATCTAAACTAATGCCTTCGCTTGGAGTTGGAGTCGCATCAAACTTTAACGTTGTCATATGTGTGCTCCTATATACTGGTTGATTCTGTTCCTTCACATCAACATAGCACTTTCTAGCAGACTTGCAAGGGCAAAATCACGTCAAATAGTTGAGTTTAATTTTTCTTTTAAGCTGTTCTCATCTAAAATATCGGACAAAGTTTTTTTGATCATGCCCGATCGATTCTTATTCGGAGTTTTCCTATTATGTCTTATCGCACCCTGTCCCAATTTCTACAACAACAAAGCGGAAATTTAACCCCTGAACTTGCACAGGTGATTGAGACCATTGCCAATACCTGCAAAACCATTGATCAGGCTTTACAAAAAGGTGCCTTGGCTGGGGTTCTGGGCAGTGCACAAAATGAGAACGTGCAAGGCGAAGAGCAAAAGAAACTCGATGTCATTTCCAATGATTACCTGATTGATGCCTTACAGAAACATCCCAATGTCGGCGGTTTAGCCTCAGAAGAACTGAATGAATTCACTCCGGCACAGGAAAATGGTCAATATTTAGTGCTGTTCGATCCGCTAGATGGTTCAAGCAACATCGACATCAATATGTGTGTCGGCACCATTTTCTCGATTCTTCCGGCAAAAAATGCAGTGACACAAGCGGCTGATTTCATGCAGGCGGGCGTTCACCAGGTTGCTGCCGGTTATGTACTGTATGGTCCATCGACCATGATGGCCTTAACTGTCGGTGCAGGCGTAGTATTCTTTACCTTCGACCCGGAAGCTCAGGAATTCCTGCTGACTTCGGAAAATATCCAAGTGGCAGCGGATACCAAAGAATATGCAATTAATGCCTCTAACCAGCGTCATTGGGAAGCACCCGTTCAACGTTATATTGATGAACTGCTAGCAGGTAAAACCGGTCCGCGTGAAAAAGACTTTAACATGCGCTGGGTGGCCTGTATGGTGGGTGATATTCACCGTATTCTGTGCCGCAGCGGGATTTTCATGTATCCATATGACCTGAAAGACCCGAAAAAAGCTGGCCGTTTACGTTTAATGTATGAAGCCAACCCGATGAGTATGCTCATGGAACAAGCCGGCGGTGCGTCGACAACAGGTCGTGTACGTATTCTGGAAATTGAACCGACCGATCTGCATCAACGTGTACCAGTGATCATTGGTTCTAAAAACGAAGTTGATCTTGTTACTGGCTACCACGCTTAATTTTTTCTGATAACACCTGTGGGTCTGTGCTCACAGGTGTGGATGTTCTCCATGCCTACCTTATTTCTCGAATCGAAAGATAATCCTAAAATTAAGCACCTACGCGGCTTGATTGAACAAAACAGCTACCGTAAAAAACAAGGTCAGACTGTGCTTGAAGGTTCGCACCTTTGTCTGGCATGGTTAGAACAAAACCGGAAAATTAACGCGATTTTCACCACCGAAAATGCCCTGAAACATCCTGATCTGAACGATATTCTGGACCAGTATCAGGGTACGGTGTTTGTAATTGGCGAGTCTTTATATAAAGATTTAAGTACCTTGGGCACCACCCTTGCCTGTCTGGCCATTGTCGATTTACCAAGTTCCAGTCAGGCGCTTGACTATCAGGCCGATACCTTAATCTTGGAAAATGTCCAGGACCCGGGCAATGTCGGTACCCTGCTACGCTCGGCTGCTGCAGCCGGCATCCAGCAAATTGTCTGCACCAAAGGCTCCGCCTCGTTATGGTCACCACGGGTATTACGTGCCGGGATGGGTGCGCATTTTTCTTTGCAAACCTTTGAAAATATCCAGCTCGAGGAGATTCTGGAACAGTTTAAAATTCCGGTCTATGTCACCAGCTCACATCGTTCCACCAGCCTGTATGCCAAAGACTTAAGCCAGCCGTGTGTGTGGATTCTCGGCAATGAAGGTCAAGGTGTATCGGATTACGCACTAGCACATGCAGAAGCCGTTACCATTCCACAACCGGGCGGACAGGAATCTTTAAATGTCGCGATTGCCGGTTCAGTCTGTTTCTTTGAAATGGTACGCCAACGACTCTAATACGTTAATTTATATTAAATAGGCTGGCCCTATTAAAAAAATAGATTACACTAGAAAAATAATAACTTGTAATGTCAACCGAACCATTATTTTTAACGTTAATAGTGCCATGAAGTTAAAAATAATGGTGGGTATCCCATGACAGGATTTTCCATCTCTATGGATTTAGCACCCAAAAAGTCTCAACCTGAAAGTTTGAGTACTCTGAAGAGTACGGCTGAACAACGCCTGAAAACTTTTATGCACGAGGTCACCGGGCGCGCCTTAGTGATGATGGAAAGTGCCACTCAGGGACAGCATGGCATCGCGATGGATCTGGTACAGGAAGCCTTTATTTCCCTGCACAAATCCTATGCCGATAAAAGCACAGATGAGTGGTATCCGCTGTTCTACACCATTTTAAATAACAAATTACAGGACTGGCGACGTAAAGAAGCCCGTCGTGCACAACCCTTTTCATTTTTCCGCAAAGTCAGCCTGGATGACGATGATGTCGAACAAAATGATCTGGTCGATGAACGTGCACTCAATCCTGCTGAGTTTTTGGACCAAGCCATGACTGCTGAAGAAATTCAGGAGGCAATCGCCAAACTTCCGGTACGTCAGCAACAAGCGTTTATGCTGCGGGCCTGGGAAGGGTTCGATACTCAGACCACTGCCCAGATTATGAATTGTTCAGAAGGCAGTGTAAAAACCCATTATCATCGTGCTATTCAGGCTTTACGCCAGACCCTGGCACATATGAATCCATATCTGGGAGGATCATCCGAATGAAACAAGATGATTTCTTAAAACAAGTGACTTCCAAACTTGATGGACTCGCCCACCACCACAAAGACAAAGCTGTGGTGATGAATCATGTTCTGGATCAGATTCAGGACCAGCAGACATCACGCTATGGCTTGTGGAAAATGTCCGGTTTTGCGCTTGCGGCTGCCATCGCAGGGTTCGTCATTTTACCGAATTCGGTAGAAATGACCGCGCAACCGCAAAATCAGGTGGTGGCTACGCCAAAACTTTCACCACAAATGATGGAAGATCTAGAAATGTTATTGGTGCTGGGTGAGGATAAAGTTCAACATGGCAGCTAAACGTTTAGCATTCGCCTTCTGTGCGCTGGGCTTTTTGCAAACCAGCTTTGCTGGCTTTGAGCGTTTCTGGATTTTTTCCAAAGATGCAGACACAAAAATTGTTGAAAGCTGGGAAACCCTCTCAGATGAAGAACAATTGGCCTTAATCAAACGTTATCAGAATTTAAAAGAACTGCCGTCCGATAAAAGTGCTTCTTTGCAGCAGCGTATGGACTGGTTTATTCAACTGCCCGATGCTGAAAAGCAGAAAATGCGTGAAACCTGGCAAAAAATGAGTACCCAAGAACGCAAGGAACTCGGCCAAAGAATGCAGAAGGCCACGCCTGAAGAACGCGTGCTGATTCGTGAAGAATATATCAATAAATATATCACGCCGACGGAATACTAAGCGTTTAAGCGAAGCATCAACCCAATGCTGGTCCATAAAAAAGCCTCTTGAAAGAGGCTTTTTTTCATACTGATTTAATTCATGATTTAGGACTTAAACTGACGGCGTACACGATATGCCGCCATGCCCAATAAACCAAATAATCCAGCAAGCCCCAGGCCTCCACCACCGCTTCCTTCAGTATTGCTGTTTTTCGCGGTATTGATCAGGCTGATGGTCGCCTCATTGGACAGCTCCTGTTCAGCATCAAATACCGTGTATTTCAGCTCATAATCAAACGGGCTATAGCTGTTACGCACCTGAATCTGCAGGTTTCCACCATAACAGGTTTCACGCACATAATCTCCCGGGCATGGACCACTCCGGTCTGCCGTGACCAGTACACTTGAAGGTACATTGGTTAAACGGATTGGCAATTCAAGTCCATTGCTATCGGTATAAAAGGCCGGTTTGTTTTGTCCAGACAGCAGTGTATTGACAGGTCCATCGCCATCATCACTGTCATTTTCCAGCGGATTGACATTAATTTTCAAATCCGAACCGTATTCAATGGTGTAGCGGTCGGCTTTGGCAATCGGTTTGATGTTCATGAATTTTGCCTCAAGCAAACCACTCGACTGAACAGTTGGATCCGTCACCGAAGTAATGGTATAGGCACAATAGGCAGAATCAATATTCTGGGTCACCTGATCATCGACCCGATAGAACAGAATCCGTTTTACATCGGCATCCCATTCGCATTTCAGGTTTGGATCATGCAGTAGTTTACTGCGGTCAAAGGCCGCATCTTCTAAACCACCGCCAATACCATAGACTTCTGTACTGATATTAAAGTGTTCCGGTTTTAGTTCCAGCAATTGTGCCACGCTACCATCGGCATTTGGTTCATCATGCTTGAGGGCCAGTGCAAATGGATCGATATAAATAGTCCGATACTTCTGTTTTTGCTTGGAAAATTTAAGTAAATTTTCATAGTTTTGCAGATCTGCCTGATGTTGGGCCAACAGCTCTTTATTTTTCTCTGGTGCCTGAACCAGCGCTTTTAAACGATCAATCTCCTGCTGATAGCTGTCAAACAAGGTCACATGCGACACGTTTTTCAGATTGACAATATCTGCTGCGGTCATACGCATGAGTTCAACCGAACCAATTTCACAGCTGTTTTTCTGTTCTGGGTCTAAAATCAGGGTGCCATCAGTCACACGCTGTAAACCACGCTGATCTGACACTTCACAGCCAAATCCTTCGACATTGACCAGGTCTGCATCATTGCCTAGATTTTTTGGATAATATAACGGTAGGAATAAGTTGTAGGCTGAAGCTGGCTGCATTGGATAGAGCACATCACTTAACTGCTTGCCACTTAAATTCACCGAGCTCATTGAGTTTTCTTCTGTGCTCGCGAGCGTTTCTGGTAGGTCACACACCCCCTGCTCTGCACTTTGTGCATTCGGGAAAATTAGTGCATTGCGTGATGAGCTGATATTCGGCTGCCGCTCGGTTAAACTGCCATTGTTCAGTGCATAACGGCATGATTTTCCCGTATTAAATGCCAGCACATTAAATCTTAACACTTTGATGCCTGAATCATCATAATAGAAGGTGCTGACGGCCTCATTTTCGACAATGGTATTGTTATTTAAACTGAAGACCGATTGCGTACTGAGGCGGTGTTCCGGGCCATTGGCCAGGTTAAAAATATGCCCCTGCGTTAAGTTCGCTTTATTTTTGGCCACCGTGGTATTGGTTAAAGTCAGACGCGGCTTGCCACAAAAATCAAAGCTACTCAGGCTGTTGCTGTTGCCATTTTGAATGACACTGCTTTGCTGAATGGTGATATTGGCCTGGGTATCTGCCAGATTTGCCATACAGTCCATCGCCAGCACACTGCCGACACTGGCGCTGTTCCCCTGAATCAGGCTATTCACCACCGTAATCGGCTGTTCCTGATTATGGGCAGCAATATACAGTGCACCACCCCGCGCTGCCTGCGAATCCAGAATTGCGGTATTGGTCAAGGTTAACGGTCCGGCAACCAGTAAAGCCCCGCCGAGTCCATCACTATAGCCATTTTTAAGAGTCAGATCGTCAAACATGACATTGGCCTGACTGTCGAGCGTATTAACAATACGATGCTGCCCCTGGCCATTAATAATGGTCTGATGCGGTATCAGCGCCGGATAACGGTGGGTAATAGGATCTTTCTTGCTGTAATCAAGCGGTGTCGCCCCCATAATCCGCACATTGGACTGCGGGCGTAATTCAGCATTTAACTTGTATTCACCCGCTTGCAGACGAATATAGTCTACTGCAATATAGTTGGTATTGCCGACACTGCAGCCCCCGAAGGCTTTGTTCTGTTTGGCCGCCACTAAGGCTTCACGTAGCGAACATTTATCCGGGTTTTCACCATTTTCATCGGCAAATGTGGTGACATAAATAGTACGGTCTTCTGCGGCCATTAATGACATGGCACTGACAATCATGACTCCCAAGAGTGCTTTTTTATAATTTTTCATTCCCTTTCCCTGTTTTTATTTTTTACGGCGCCAAGCTGCCAGTAACATCAACATGAGCACGCCATAGCCAGCCACTGCTCCGCCAGATGTTTTAATTTTGTCACTGTCCATGTGGTTTTCAGGTGCCTGAATCACTTGTACACGAATTTCTACATATGGTTTGGTGGTATTAAAACGTGTACTGCTGGTCACCAGTTTAATTTTAAAAACATCTGCGCCATGCCAGGCAGAATCTGGGGTATAAATAATCTTGCCCTGCTCATCAATTGTCAGTTGGCCTTTGGAACTGGTCTGGGTCTGCTCAATCTGCACACAGCCGGCTTGCCAGGCTTTCCCGGTCGGATTGCTGCTAAACAGGCTATCACAGAACTCGGCTGGTACCAGATCACTATCACCAATTAAATCGCTGACCGACATTTCGGCAATTTCACCGGCCAGAATATCCCGACCAATAAGACCTGAGGCATCAGGTACGGTAATTTCAATTGCACCACGGTCACACAAGGTATTATCCGAAGCTCGGTTCACCCCGCGCTGATCTGCCGAGGCACAAGTAACCTGCTCAGTGGCACCCACTTGCGCATAGCCTTTGTTGACGATTGGAGAGTCAGCCAGAGCCTGGTAATTCAGTAAAATACGTGGGCGGATATAGCCCAGGAACTGCTCTTCTTTGACCTGATACGGGCAGAATAACGCGTCCTCATCTTCACTCAGCACCTTACAGGCGCCTTTCAGGATATTCCCGCTAAAAATATGGCTACCCTGCCAGATCTGGTTCGGATAATTGGTATCACCCAGTCCACATTCTTCAGAGACCAGATTATTTTGCAGCACGCTTTGATCGGCTGCCTCTTTGCTACAGTTAGCAGACTGCACCGTCACAGGATGTGGATTGGCCAGCAGAATACTGTTGGCAATATAGCCCTTTCCTGCCGGGGCTTCTAAACGTACCCCTGCGCTATTGCCCATTAAAGTGACATTATTGACCCCGATATTGTCTCTCAGGTTCAGCACATAGCCTTCATTGCGGTTAAAGGTCGTACTGCTGATGGTATTGGCAGCGGCCAGCAGCTTGAGATTTTCGACATCTTCTGTAGGTAACTGGGTGTAGAGGTTGGCAGATGCCAGATCGCTGGTTTTGTTGTCGCTAAACACCGCTGCATAAATCCGGAAGCTTGGCAGTCGGCTATAGATGGCGCCACCTTCGGTGGCATGGTTGTGCTGGATTAAACTGTTTTTAATTTCAATAAAGGCTGGCGCGATATTCTCTGCCACTTCAGCCAGATTATAGATGGCGCCGCCCTGGTTGGCTCGACCCTGACTCAGCTTGACATAATCCAGCACCAGGTATTCATGGTTCAGAATCAGACCGCCCTGATTGGGACGGCAACTGTCGCTGCCACAGCCTTGCAGGCTGACTTCGCTCAGGTTGACCTGAATACGTTTATCATCGCTGCTTTCAATATGAAAAATACGTTCATTACCAGCCATTTCGATAATGGCATTGTTCAGGCCTTTGATATTGTTTTCTTTCAAGCCGGTGTCATAGGTGGTTTTAATGCTTAAGGGTTGGGTAATTTTTAACTGCTGATTGAGTTTATAAACGGCGTGTTTTTCTAACAGAATGACATTGGAGGAATTTTCGCCACCGCAGCCATTATGACCTTCTTCCGGCAACCCCAAATTAATATACTCGACTGCTTCGCGCAGTGAGCATTCTTTATCATTGGCTTGAATATCTTCAGTGATGGTGACAACAATATTGCTACTATAAGCATGTCCCGCAATAAACAGCATACCAATGCCGATGCTCCGCTTGAGCATAAGCTTACTCCTTAACCTATTTATTCATTTTTATTTTTAAGTTGCAGCTTCCTTGCAACTAAGACTTATTTTGAGTGTAATTTGTCATAGCTAGAGTAATTACTCAAGTTTTTTTGTATTTTACCGATATTCGTCAATTAATGCGTAGATCTGGCGCAAATTCGCGCCGCTCAGTTTGGTTTTTTCGCCTTTTAGCAGCTGAATCAGTTGTTGCAGGCTTTGTAACAGCATTGAGGTCTGCTGCGGACCATGTAACAGCAAGTAGTCAATAATCTGCTGATCAATCTGAATGCCTTTACGTTGCAGCACCGACGTCACCAACGCCTGACGGTCAGCAAACAGGCTGCCGGTCGGCACTTTGACACTCACAGCCTGAGTTAAACGGGACTGTAAATCGGGCAATTCCAGTTTCAGTTCAATCGGTGCGAAACGTGATGAAAATACCAGTTGTCCGCCCATTTCATTGCTGTAATTGATTAAATGAAACACCGCGCGCTGCCAGTGCGGCACGCCGCTAATCGCTTCAATATCATCCAGACAGACCAGATCAAAATGATCTAAAGAAGTAATGGCTTCGGTCGGGGCATCCAGAAGTTCCAGCAAAGACACTTTAATCGCGGATTTGCCAATTTCCAGATAAGAATCGCAAATTGCTGAAAGCAGATGACTCTTGCCGGTACCCGCACCACCATAGACATAAAAACGGTTGACCAGCCCCGCATGCAACTGTCGCACTGCGTCAATTACATGGCCCCAGCCCGGACCAGAAAAATCACTGATTCGGGCATCGAGTTGAGGTTCTATATCAAGCTGCAGTTGACGCATATACAGAATAGGCCTTCGTTAAACATCTTTAGGATCAAGAGGATTCATCTTACTCGATTTTTCAGTCTGTTGCAGTGGCTTTGTCTGATCTTTCTCAAGATCAATATCGACATCCACCTGATCAGTTTCTATGCTGATACTGCCCGTTTGCTGGTCATGATGAATGATGGCCGTCGACTGTCCATACCACTGACTGCGTTCATAACAATCCCGGGCATGGCGTAGCAAGACCACAATTACCGCGGCAACCGGCAAGGCAATTAACATACCAAGGAAACCGGCCAGTTGCGCACCGGCCAGTACGGCAAATACCACCGCTACCGGTGACAATCCGATTTTATCGCCCAGTAAAAATGGTTGCAGCACATAGCCTTCTATCGCTTGGCCAATCATAAACACCACCAGCACCAAGAACAGTTGCATCCAGTCAATGCCAAACTGCAATAAGGTGGCAATAACCGCTGCAATAATCCCGACCGCAAAACCTAAATATGGGATGATACTGGCCAGACCTGCCACCATCCCGATAATCAGACCCACATCCAGACCAATCAGTTGCAGACCGGTGGCATAGACCACACCTAGGAGGATCATCACCAGGAACTGACCTTTGACAAACGCGCCTAATACGTTATGGCATTCATTCACAATATGCAGGGTGCTGCGCTCATACGGACGTGGAATTAAACGGCGCAGACTGTCCAGCATACGGTCCCAGTCGAGCAGAAAATAGAAGGCAATAATTGGAATTAAAACAATGGTCCCGCCAATCTGGATAAAGTTCAGACCGGACTGCGCCACCCGTAAAATCATGGCCTGAATGCTGTCGGCGCTGTAATTGGTCTGCACATAGTCCATGATAATGGTTGACATATGCGTGGTATCAATTTCCATCTCATCGACATTAAAGGTTTCAGAAATCCAAGGCAAAAAGGTGGTATTGATCCAGTTAATTCCGACCGGAATACTGTCGCGGGCAATCATCAGCTGTTTCCAGACCAGCGGAATGATGTACCAGACTGCCACGGTCAGTAGAATCCCGATTCCGACAAAAACGATGCTGATGGATAACCAGCGCGGCACCCCAACCCGATATAAAGTATCAACCAGTGGACTGAACAGATAAGCCACAAGAAAGGCGACAATAAATGGAATAACGACCGGCTTGAGTAAATATAAAATCCAAAAAATTAAAGCTATCCCGGCAAGGATAAAAATGCGACGTAAAGTACGATCTGCCATAGAATCTCGCCTTTTTGCAGTGTAATCGTTATATAAAGTAAAATATTTTAATAAAGATAGCATTTTAGCGCATAAATAACATAAGAGTTTCGTATATTCGGGTTATAATCCTCCGCGCGAATGCGGAGACTTCATTATGAGCAACTCAACTTCTAACCCTACCCCTGGTTTAAGCTATAAAGATGCTGGTGTCGACATCGAAGCCGGTGACGCGTTAGTCGATCGAATTAAATCTGTTGCGAAACGCACCACTCGTCCTGAAGTGATGGGCGGATTAGGCGGCTTTGGCGCACTTTGTAAAATTCCTAAAGGTTATGAAGAACCTGTTCTCGTATCAGGCACAGACGGTGTTGGTACAAAATTACGTTTAGCCCTTAATTTAAACCGTCATGACACCATTGGTCAGGACCTGGTGGCCATGTGTGTGAACGACCTGCTGGTTTGTGGCGCAGAACCACTGTTCTTCCTCGACTACTATGCAACGGGTCACTTAAACGTTGATGTTGCAGCCAATGTAGTTACCGGGATCGGTCAAGGTTGTGAGCTTGCGGGCTGTGCACTGGTTGGCGGTGAAACTGCTGAAATGCCTGGCATGTATGAAGGCGAAGATTATGACCTTGCAGGTTTCTGCGTAGGCGTGGTTGAGCAAAGCAAAATTATTGATGGCTCTAAAGTCAAAGCGGGTGACGTTCTGATTGGTGTTGCGTCTTCAGGTGCACACTCAAACGGCTATTCTCTGCTTCGTAAAATTCTGGACGTGAAAAACGTTGACCTGACCCAAATCGTAGATGGCCGTCCGCTGGCAGATGCAGCGATGGAGCCAACCCGTATTTATGTCAAACCGATTCTTGAATTACTTAAATCTGTTGATGTTCACGCAATGGCGCACATCACCGGTGGCGGTTTACCTGGTAACTTACCACGCGTTCTGCCAAATGGCGCGCAAGCGGTAATTAACGAATCATCTTGGGAATGGCCAGAACTGTTCAAACTGCTGCAAAAAGAAGGTGGTGTTGAACAATTCGAAATGTACCGTACCTTTAACTGTGGCGTTGGTATGGTATTGGCAGTGGATGCAGCAGATGCAGACAAAACTGTTGAATTACTAAACCAGTTGGGTGAAAAAGCCTGGGCCATGGGTCACATTGTTGACAATGCAGAATCTGTTGAAGGTGCTGACGAAAAAATCCGTGTGATTTTTGCGTAATTCTCTATGTTGAAAATTGCTGTACTTGTTTCAGGCAGTGGATCGAACTTACAGGCCCTGATTAATGCTCGTCTTTCGGGACAAATTGTCGGAGTCATTTCCAACAAGCCTGAAGCCTATGCGCTGGAACGTGCCCAAAAAGCCGGTATTGCCACTGCGGTAATTGAACACAAGCAATACCCAGACCGTGAAAGTTTTGATGATGTCATGCATCAACAGCTTTTAGACTGGGAGGTTGATCTGGTGGTGCTGGCAGGCTTTATGCGCATTTTAAGCGCCAAGTTTGTTAAAGCCTGGGAAGGGAAAATGCTGAACATTCACCCTTCTCTGCTGCCGCATTACAAAGGCATGCATACTCATCAACGGGTGTTAAACACGGGTGATGTCTATCATGGCTGTACGGTACATTATGTGACTGCCGAGCTGGATGCCGGTCAGGCGCTGGCCCAAGGAGTGCTTACTGTATCGCATCAGGACAGCGTGGAAAGCTTGGCCAATCGTGTGCATGTGCTGGAACATCTGATTTATCCACAAGTGGTGGAATGGATTTGTAGTGGTACGCTGCAGCACACACCAAACGCGGTGCTGTATCGTGGTCAGGTGTTAGCGCAACCGCTACAGTTCTGTCAGCGCTAAAGTAAAAAGTAATATCTATAAAAAAACGCATCCGAGGATGCGTTTTTTTATGACCCGATTTTTCCCCAAATTCTTTTAAGGTGCCTGATCCTGTAATAAGGATTTAATCATCTGTGCCACCTGCTCAGGCTGTTCCAGTGGGAACATATGACCGCCCGGCGCAACATGAAAAGGAATCCCGAATTTCTTCTCAATTTGCTGTGGAAACTTGCGTGCCAGAAACGGACCTTTCTCCGCCACCACCAATTGTGCCGGTACTTTCAATTTGGCCTGTGGTAACCACCATAAAGATGGATTGGTACGGAAAATCTGCACTTCATCCATTTTAGGAATGGTCAGCGTCACCCCACCGCGCACCGGATCTTCTGTCAGTGCATGGTCGATATAAGCCTGAAAACAGTCCGGATCAAAATCCTGATAAAAGCCTTTGGATCTGAGCAGCTCGGCCGCCTGCTGACGTGATTCCCAATGATCACGGCGGCGTTTAGACAATCCCGCCGGTGACATTTTATCGAGCGCTTTCAGCTTCAACAGTTTCGCTACATGCATCACTAAGGCTTCTTTACCCATAATCATTGGCGGATCCAGCATGATCAGCTGGGAAAACAGTTCCGGGCGTTGCTGCGCAGCCTGAAAACTCAACACCGAACCAAGCGAATGACCCAGTGCAATCACCTTGCGGCCTTGTGCCTGCCGCACAATACTGTCAATCACCTGCTGGGTCAGACTGTTCCAGTGATTGTCGATTGGATAACGTTTATCTGGCCCGAGCAAAGGCACATCAATCACGTCATAATCATCTTGCAGATGCTGAAACAGTTTTTGATAGACCCGTGACGGTACGCCATTGGCGTGAGCAAAATGGATTAATGGTTTCATTGTAATTTGGTACTTTGTTCAGATTGAATCTGCTGCGATACAGCGCTGGCCATCCCCTGACCTACCGCAGTGCCCATACGACCCAGCATCGAATCCAGCGGATTATATTCAATGGTATAGTTCACGGTTTTGTCGACTTTTAATTCACGTTTTAACGTATTCATACTGCCCAGACGGTCAATAATCCCCAGTTTCAACGCCTGATCGCCGGTCCAGAATAAACCCGAGAACAAGGTCGGATCATTGGCTTTTAACTTGTTGCCACGGCCCTGTTTGACTGCGCTAATGAAATGCGCATGCACATTATCCAGTACACCCTGAACATGGGCTTTTTGCGCTGGATCCACCGGTTGTGTCATCGACAGCAGCGCCTTATTTTCACCGGAGGTCATGGTGCGATCTTCAACACCCAGCTTTTGCATTAAGCCACTGACGCCATAATTCGGCATAATCACCCCAATCGAACCAACTAGACTGGATGGATTGGCAATAATTTCATCGGCAGCTGAAGCAATATAATAAGCCCCTGAAGCACCGGTATCGCCAATCACCGCATACAGTTTTTTATCCTGATGCTGCTGTTTTAAATACTGGATTTCCTGCCAGATTTCATCGGACTGAACCGGTGATCCGCCCGGTGAATTAATATTTAGCACCACCGCCTTACTGCCGGTTGCTTCATAGGCTTTACGCAGTGATTTAATGGTATTTTCACTATTGACGCTCTGTTTATCGGCTGCGATGGTACCCACAATATCGACCACGGCAATATGCGAACTGCTGGTCACGGCCGTAGCGGAATTATTGCTACAGCCTTTACCCATAATCACCAGCAGAATAAAAATATAAGCAAATGTCAGGAACTTAAAGAAAATTCCCCAGCGTCTGGCGCGGCGCTGTTCTTCAACAGAGGCTAAAACCGCTTTTTCCAGTAACTTCCATTCGTTTCCTGTCGGTTGTTGTGCTGTGGGTGGATGGCTATTCTTGATTTCATTTTCTGGTTTAGGCGGCCAATCGGACATAAAAACAATCCAAAACTCGAGTTAATTTTCCTCCATTATATACGCCGAAAAACTGATTGCTGTCTAAATTGAATGTTTTCCCCTATAATATTTTCATTTTTAACCTTTTCTTTAGATTTCACTATACTGAATGACTGATAAACTCGCCCCAACGACTATCTCTCGTTTACTTCATTTTGTCAGTCGACAGCCTCTCAGCCTTTCCCGCTGGGCGGCCCGCGTATTGGCGGCATTTTTGAATGTCTTTCAGCTCAGCAAGACCTCTCAGGTCATTCGCCTCAATTTAAATATTGCCTTGCCGCATTTAGATGCGACCCAGCGTGAACAGCTGGCGCGTCAGGCCATTCGCAATGAACTCACCTCTTATTTTGAGTTTTTTAATATCTGGGGTGCAGAAAACCATAAGAATATTTCCCGCATTCATCAGGTGCATGGCGAACAGCTGTTACATGAGGCACTGGCTGCACAAAAAGGCGTGGTACTGATTGTGCCGCATTTTGGCACCTGGGAAATCATGAATGCCTGGGTGGCGCAGCATACTGAAATGACCATCATGTATAAACCGGTGAAAAATCCATCGGCTGATGAGTTTGTCCGTAATGCTCGCAGCCGTGAACAGGCCAATCTGGTGCCGACCAATGATAGCGGCATTCGCCAGATTTTTAAGGCACTGAAACAAGGTGGAACCACGGTAATTCTGCCGGACCACACCCCGCATTTGGGGGGTGAAATGATTCACTATTTTGGTCTGCCACTTGAATCCAGTAACCTGAGCGCCAAGCTGATTCAAAAAACCAAAGCCGCCGCCCTGTTCTTATATGCACTGCGCAATGAACAGCAAGGTTTTGATATTTTCATTGAAGCCATGGACCCACAGCTCTACGACTGTTCTGCCAATGCAGGCACCGCAATGATTCACCAGAAGATTGAACAGCTGATTGCCCGGCATCCGGAACATTATCACTGGAGTTATAAACGCTTTAAGGCACATCCAGCCTTAAGACGGATTTATGATATTCCGGCGGATGAAGCCTTGGCGTTAATTCAAAATACCAAAGCTAATTCCGCTTAATCACGCCGCAGCCAAACCCGCGTATGCCGGTACGGCAGCACCTCATTCTCAGTGGGATAAAACTGGATGCTGCCCTGCTGCGCGGTCTGCCATAATGGAATTTCTAAGACGTTCAGTCGGGCTTGTACCTGCGTGCTTGGATGCCCATAACGGTTATTCAGCCCCGCCGATGCAATTGCCAGTTTAGGCTCCAGCTGTTTTAAAAACTGATAAGATGAACTGTGCCGGCTACCATGATGGCCGAGCACCAGCACATCCACTTTTAAACCCGGATAATCCTGTAATAACTGATATTCAGTCGGCCAGCCTGCATCGCCCACCAATAAAAAGCGTGAATAAGGCTGAGCCTGTGCAAACTCAACCAGCAGCACACAGGAACTTTCATTTTTCTGCTGTTCTACAGGATTTAACTGCTCCGGTTTCGGAGAGAGTACCTGAATCTGGATACCCGGCTGCCACTGCCATTGCTGTCCCTGCCGGCAATATTCAAAGCGACTGTCAGGATGCACCTCAAGCTGATCATTGGCATAGACCTGTTGCACCTGTAACTGTGGTTTTAAGGTCTGATAAGCACCGCTATGATCCTGATCCAGATGGGTCAACCATAAATAATCTAATTGCTGCACGCCTTTGACACTTAAAAAGGGCTGGATAATCTGCCGGCCGATACTCCATTTCTGTTCATCATAATGACCGCCCATATCAATCATCATGCTATGTTCACGATAGCGTAAAAAGATCGCCTGCCCCTGCCCAACATCCAGCACAGTAAGTTCCACCTGCCGAGAAAACTGGTCCTGAAACAGCAAAGGCAATAAACACAGCGCTGACCAGGCTTTAGGTACTAGACCTGCGGGGAGAAATAAAATCATCAGCCCCAGCACCAGACTCAGCAACATCGGTGGACTCAGCGCAACCGGAATCAGTTGTGGTGCAAACAGCAGATCCAGCAAGTGTAAGCAGCCCAATAACAGGCTTAAAGCCAGATCATTGAGCTGAAACAGCAACTGACTCAGCGGTTCCGCCAGATAAAAACTTAAACCAGCCAGAATATCCAGCGGTACAATCACCAGTCCGATCCCGGGAATCGCCAATAGATTACTCAGCGGCGCAATCCAGGCAATCTGCTTGAAGAAAATAATCATTAGCGGAAACAGCGCAATAAAAATTTTCCATTGCGATTCAAATAACAGCCGGAAGCCCTGCCACAATTTCTGTATTAACGTCTGCTGCGGATGCGCCGGTTGCTGCCGGAGGGTTTGATAAATCCTTAACAGCACAAAGCAGGCGCCATAAGACAGCCAGAATGCCGCCGACAGCACACTCAACGGATCAAGCAGCAGCAATAATGAAGCACTACCGATCAGCAAAGACAGCGGCTGTATCGGCTGCTTTAGCAACAGACAGGTGCCGGCCACCAGACAAATCAGTAAAGTCCTGAGCGCCGGAATTTCAAACCCAACATAGGCACAATATACAAATACACAGCCCATAAACGGCAGCAACAGCAGATAACTTCGGGGCAGTCGCGCATATAATTCGGGCCAATAGCGGGTGACCATGCGCTGCAGCACAAAACACAGCATGGCGGCAAAAATCAGCACATGCGGCCCGGAAATCGCCAGCAAATGACTCATCCCGAAACGCTGAAACTGCTGCTCGGTGGCTTCATCGAGTAAACTTTTATCGCCGGTCAGCAGTGCCAACATTAAACCGGGATGCCGCAATGCCTGCTGCTGGATAAAATCACGAATCTGTAAACGCTGCGTTTCGATCCACAATTTAAACTGCGGCCAGAGTTGTTGATGCTGGCTTAAATAGGCCCCAAATCCCAGCCGATAAAGTTCCGATTCAGTCAGTTCCACAATCGACTGGACCTGAAAGCCGCTCATGATATTTTGCTGGAGATACCACTGCTCTACATCAAACGCACCCGGAACGGCAAAACTGTGCGCCGGCAAGGTCTGCCCCTGTAAACGATAATAACGCCCCAGCTGTAGTTCCTGTTCAGCCGGTAGCAAGGCCAGCCATTGCACCGGCTGGCTATGCCGGTTTAGTACCTGAACCGGTTGCCGGATCTGGCTGCTACCCAGCTGATTGATTTGCTGGACATAGACCACCACCTCTGCCGGCTGGCGAATCAGTTCACGAAATATCAACCGCTCTTGCAACTGGCTTTGGGCAAAATTCAGCCCCAACAAAAATGTAATGACAAATGCTATACAGACATTGATCAATTGGATGCCCAGATGGGACCAATGTAAAGCGGCTATTTGCTGTAAAAGCAGAATGATCAGTAGCAGGCCTGACAACCAGAGCGGGAAATCCAGCATCGGCCATAGCGTTTTGCTCATACAGGCAATACCTAAAATCCAGCCGGCCCCCATGATTTTGAACATGTCGTTTTCTGTCTTATTTTTATTTTGAGCAAGCATAAAGCCCACCGGAGTGGGCTTCAAGGGTCATTGATCTGATAATCGGGTTTTAGTCGGGTACCCAGATCCCATCCTGCATATGCAAAATGGTATCGGCGGATTTGGCCAGCTCTTCATCATGGGTCACAATTAGCATGGCCATATTAAACTCACGGCGCAGCTCGCGTAACAGCTCGAAAATCTTGATGGCGGTTTTACGGTCCAGGTTCCCGGTCGGTTCATCGGCCAGCATGACTGCCGGCTTGGTGACAATGGCACGCGCCAAGGCCACACGCTGACGTTCACCACCCGACAGTTCACCCGGTTTATGGGTCAGACGATGCGATAAGCCCACCCGATCTAGCAGATATTCGGCCTGCTGTTTGACTTCTTTAAAGTTACTTTCCTTACGCAGCATCAAGGGCATCGCCACATTTTCCAGCGCACTAAATTCAGGTAGCAAATGGTGGAACTGATAAACAAAGCCCAGATACTGGTTACGCAAATAACCACGCTCAGCTTCGCCTAAATTGTCAAAGCGCTGGCCATTTAAATAAACCTCGCCCTGACTTGGACGATCAAGCCCGCCAAGGACGTGCAGCAAGGTACTTTTACCTGAACCTCTGGCGCCGACAATCGACACAAATTGTCCCTGTTCGATTTTTAAATCGAGGCCGCGCAGTACATCTACTGTGGTTTTGCCGTCAGTAAAATGTTTGGTGACCTGTTTGGCTTCTAGTACAGTTTTATTCATAACGAAGCGCCTCTGCAGGTTGAATTTTCGCCGCGCGTAACGCCGGATAAATTGTGGCCAGGAAACTTAAAATTAAAGACAGACTGACAATAACCACGACATCTTGCCATCTTAAATGCGATGGTAAGTAGTTAATGAAATAGGCATCAAACAGATTTAAGCCTAAAACATTGTTCAGCCAGGCAATAAAACCACTAATGCTGGAGGCAAAAATAATCCCGAGAATCGCGCCGGAGACTGTCCCGATCACGCCAATCACGGTACCTTGCACCATAAAGATTCGAGTAATCGTACCCGGAGATGCACCTAAAGTCCGTAAAATTGCGATATCAGCTTTTTTGTCCGTCACCACCATCACCAGAGACGAGACAATATTAAAGGCTGCGACCAGTACGATTAGGAACAGTAACAGGCTGACCATGGCCTTTTCCATCTGGATCGCACTAAACAGGTTGCCATGGGTATAGGTCCAGTCCGAAGCATAGAAATTGGCTGGCAGTTCACTCACAATGTCGTTGGCAACGGTAGGTGCGGCAAAAATATCGTCCAGCTTCATGCGTACGCCTTGTGCGCCATCCGGCAGACGTAACAAGGTCGAAGCATCATTCAGGGCGATATAGCCCATCATCGAATCAACTTCAGCACCAATGCTGAAAATCCCCACAATGGTAAAACGTTTAAAACGTGGCACCACACCGGCCGGTGATGGCGTTGCTTCAGGCAAGACCAAAGTAATACTGTCATTTAAACTGAGGCCCAAGGCATCGGTCATTTGCTTGCCCAGCACAATCCCAAACTCGCCTTTTTTCAGGTTATCAATGCTGCCTTCCACCATATGCTGATGAATAATCGAAACTTTCTTCTCATATTCCGGCTCGATACCGGTCACCATAATGCCGGAAACCTGACCGTGTGCGGTCAACATCCCCTGTAATTGGGTAAACGGTGCAGCACCTGTAACGTGCTCATGTTGCTCAACTTTTTTTGCAAGTTCAGGCCAATCTGTTAAAATCTGGGTAGATGAAACAGTCGCTTGCGGAATCATCCCCAAGACCCGGTTCTTCAATTCACGGTCAAATCCGTTCATCACAGATAACACTGTAATCAGAACAGCAACACCTAAAGTGAGACCGATCATTGAAACCAGAGCAATAAAAGAAATAAAGTGATTACTGCGCCGAGCGCGCGTATATCTCAACCCTATATATAGCGAGATTGGTTTAAACATACCATCTAGTCCGAGGTAATACATTATGGAAAATTTACAGCATCAAAACGCTCAAAATGAACGTCGCGTGATGTCACGTATCGATGCTGCGTTGAGAATCAACTATCAGCTTATTTCTGATCAAGTTGCTCTTAATGATCCTTACGATCCTAATTTTATGTTGCCGCGTTATTTTCTACTACTCGCTGAATTAGATCAATTTGATCATGCGCTTAACTACGAATTAGAACAATTATCTGAAAAAGATCAACAAATTGCTCGAATCTTATCCTTATTCAACCAAAAATTAAACCTGATTACCGGTTCTTTATACGATGCAATTGTACAAAGCATGTTACCTGTACCGGAACAGGTCAACTTTTCCGAAAGCGGTTTAAGCTTCTACAGCGAGCGTGAAATTGCCGATGGCAGCTATATTCACGTGACCTTAAGTCATCCAGAAAACTTCTTTCATATTGCCGCAACCGCCCAGGTGGTCTATAGCAATGCCGAAGACAATGGCCGCTATCGTACTGGGGCCTATTTTATTACTTTACACCCGCAAGACTGCAGCAAACTGGCCGAAGTCATCCAGCAGTGTCAATCTAAATAAGTTTCAGGATGTGCCTGTTTACGTGCCAACGTGCGGCTAGCACGTAAATCATGGAAAAAATATAAGAACAAGCCAAACAATAAGACCAAGGCTCCCATCAGCACCGTCAAGCTCAAAGCCTCCTGATTCAGGAATGCGCCAATTAATAAGGCCAGCATTGGGGTCATGACAGTGGTCAGTGACAATGTGGTCGCCTGAATATTCTGTACCAGCTTAAAATAACAGAACATGGCAATCAGTGAGGCCATCACCACGGTATACAGCAAAGAGAATAAGGCCTTGGTTTCCGGAATTTCAGTCGGTGCATAAGGCCAGATCAACGGCAACATCAAAATTGCCATCAAGGTTGAAACCAGGATTGATCCGGTGGCCTGTGCCACAGGTTCCACCTTGGCATTCACTTTTTTGACCCAGAAAATGGACATGGCATAAATCAGCACGCTCAGCAGCATCAGGCCAATCCCGACCGGCTGTACATGCTGGTTTTCTCCGCCCAAACAGATAATACCCAGTCCCAGCACCGCAACCAGCATCCCGAACCATTGCAGTTTTTTCAGACGCTGCTGAAAGGCAAAATGCCCGATCAGGCCGGCAATAATCGGCGCCAGACCAAACATCAGTGCAATCATGCCTGAACTTAAATAGCTGGTGGCCAGATAGGTAAAAATCTGGGAACCAAACAGGCTGCAGGAACCCGCCACATAACTGTGCAGTGCCGTCTGATCAACCGGAAAACGCACTTTGAGCAGCAATAAAAAAATAAAGGCCAGCGGCAAGGCAATAAAGAAACGTAAAGCCAGCGCCCACAGCATATGCAGATCCGACACGCTCCAGACAATCGCCAGCGGTGTCGAGGCCCAGATAAACACCAGCAGCATATAAGTCAGGGCAATATTATTTTTTGAAGGCATGTAATTCAGCCGGTTTTACGTTTTTGTTTTTGAATGGTCTGATCCAGACTGCTGGAAAATTCACGTTTATCGCGCTCAGAAATTGGCGGTGGCCCACCGGTCTGTACGCCAGCACCGCGCAAGGTATCCATAAAATCACGTAAATGCAGCCGCGCTTTAACATTAGCAGTGGTATAGATTTCACCACGCGGATGAATTGCGATGCCGCCCTTTTCAATCACCTGCGCTGCCAGTGGAATATCCTGAGTCACCACAATATCATTGGCCTGCATTCGCTCAACAATTTCCTGATCGGCCGCATCCGCCCCACTCATGACCTGCAAGGATTTAATTCGCACCGATGGGGTAATGCCCACATTCTGATTGGCCACAAAAATTACTTCGAGCTGATAGCGATCGGAAGCCCGGATAATCACATCTTTTAAAATTCTTGGTAAGGCATCGGCATCCACCCACAGCTTAAATGGCAGCACTTTCAATTCCGGCAATTTTGATGTCCCTAGTGTAGCAAAATTCACTCAACGCCGCGGTGGGAAATACAGGCTTTTTCTCGAAGATGCTGCTGGAGTAATAACTCGCTGGATCAGCTGATTTTGCTTAAGCTGCTTGAGCACATCTTTTGACTTTTCTCATCATTTCGGGCATTTTCAAAGGAGAAATCGGCGCCCAGACTTGAAAAATTTAAAACACCCTCGATTAAATAGATTAAGGCCACTCGACATTCTCTTAACGTGCTTATGAAAAATCAGAACAGACCAGACATTATTACCATTGAAGATCAAAGTTTTGGCAGCCATGTAGAGCATTGGACGCTGCTCACCGATCAGCCGAATGTTGATGTTCCCAAATGGTTAGGTCAGGCACTGGATGCACCCATCATGCCAATGGGGCTATGCACACAAGAATGTGATATGGATGACAGCACCTGGCTGATTCAGGGCCCGGTCAAACAGCCGATTCAACTGGCGCAGGTTATTGCCGTAGAAGCCAATCAGCCGAAAGCGGTTAAAACGGCCTTTCCATGCTTTGAAAGTCCGTATAAAACCCCGGTGACCATTGAACGGATCATTAGCTGCCCTTCCAATACCCAGGCGGTTTTGGGATTGAATCTGGGTGAAAACACCACGGTCTATGCCTTTGACAGTCTGTATAGCGTCAATCACCACCAGTACCAAAAAGATCAGACTTATATCGCGCATCTGAATGGGTGGGCTTATGAATTGGAAGCTGTGGCACAAGATGAGCAGCTGATTGTTGATGATCCGGCCTCGATTAAACATCACCGTGCCTTAAATGATATTCTGGCGGCCAATAATGGCGTTGCCCCGGCCAATTTGCAGGAACAGATTGACGCCTGGGAGCCAAAATCTGAAGAAGATAAAGCCCCGGTGACCGTGAATTTCTCCAAAATGGTGGCCTATTTATATGGCGAAGTCTTAGGACAGGAAGATGAAGCCTGGTTCCAAGGCAATGTGGTCGGTAAAACCCAAGCACAGTTTATGAATCAGGATTACACCCTGTATGATGTCTGCCTGATTCATGAAGACAACCAGCCAGCCACTTTAATCCGTATTGCGACCAAAGAACCCAAGTTTGCTGATTTTGAAATTGGCCAGTTCATTCGCGGCAATATCTGGATTCAGGTCAGTATTTACGCGAAAAAACAATAATTTATATTTAAAGAAAGACCTGCTTCAATATGAGCTTTCAGCTTGAAGCAGGTCTTTTTTGTATCTTTTGAATTTATTTGATTATATTTTATCCACAGCTTTATTCTAAATAGCGCTATTTTAAATTCAAAAAACACTTATTTATCCACAGTTTTAAATTTTAAATCTTATTATTTAATCTCCATTGATTTTCATAGACTTAGATTAAATCTGTTTAAAAATTGAATATTGAATAAATCCAGTCAACAGAATGAAGAGATGATGTTCTGATTTTAAATCGACTGAAAAGTTTATTAAGGAAAATGTATTTAGTACTTTATTTAACCAATTTTTTATGTTAATAATATGTGACAAATCGAAAGTATCAACGATAAATAGATCACTGGATATAATATCTATGAAAATCGTGCAAGAAGAAAACTTACAATCTGTTGAACATCAAATGGGTCAGCGTTATCGTCTGGATAAAATGTCCTGCCTGTTTTTTGTTCTGGGCATGATGATTTCTGCCTACCTGCTGCATCAATTTATTTTTTAATCCGTATTCCATATCCCATAAAAAAGCCCATCCTGATGATGGGCTTTTTCGTACACGCTGGATTAGCCGTTGCGTTTGGCAAAGTCATCCATAAAGTTAACCAATGCCTGAACCCCTTCAAGTGGCACGGCATTATAAATGCTGGCACGCATACCACCAACTGAACGGTGACCGGCCAGATTCAACAGATGATTGGCTTCCGCTTCTTGCAGGAACTGTTTTTCCAGATCGGCATTGGCCAGCGTAAATGGTACGTTCATGATCGAACGGTTGGCTTCAACAATCGGGTTGGCGTAGAAATCGCTTGAATCGATATAACCATAAAGCAGTTTGGCTTTTTCAAGGTTGGTCTGATGCATGGCATCAACCCCACCATTTTCCAGTAACCATTCAAAAACCAGACCCGATAAATACCATGCATAGGTCGATGGCGTATTCACCATTGAACCATTTTTCGCCTGATCTGAATATTTCAGGATGCTTGGAATTTCCGGCTTGGCCTGATCCAGTAAATCTTCACGGATAATTACCAGAGTTAAACCTGCCGGACCAATATTTTTCTGAGCACCCGCATAAATTAAACCAAACTTGCTAACATCTAGCGGTGCAGACAGAATGCTAGATGAATAGTCACATACCAACGGCTTGTCGGTTTCAGGAATGCTGGCAAATTGCAGACCACCAATGGTTTCATTGTCAGCATAATGCACATAAGCTGCATCTGCGGATAAATCCCACTCGCTTTGTGCGCTAATCGCATGTTTACCATCAATCTGAATACCTGCGTTCACGACATGAATATCGCCATAACGCTGTGCTTCTTTAAGAGCTTTTTCAGACCAGATACCGGTATGGATATAATCGGCCTTGTTATTTTTACCGAGCAGGTTTAATGGAATGGCCGAGAATTGTAAGGATGCCCCACCCTGCAAGAACAGTACTTTATAGTTCTCAGGAATGTTCATGAGTTTGCGTAAATCGGCTTCTGCTTTTTCTGCAACCGCAACATAATCTTTGCTACGATGGCTCATTTCCATGATCGAAAGGCCTTTGCCGTGCCAGTCCAGCATTTCTGCTTGAGCTTTTTCTAATACGGCAGTGGGTAATGCAGCAGGGCCAGCACAGAAGTTGTACGCGCGCATGATTTTTCCTTGTCAAGGTGAAACACAATAAAATAGGCATTTAACCACATCTTGCTCGGGCTTGCACAAAATTATTTCAATCTTGGCACCCAGATACAGTCGAAAAATCAATATAGATTCACAAGATAATTTGAACTTTTCCAGCAGATTGAAAACCTATTCATCTCTATATCTGGCCCAATGTGGATGACTTTTTTCTCTTGATTAAACATAATTGGCGCTGATCTTGAACATATATGCAGTAATAGGCAGCGATCTGGTAAAGCGCAGTAAAATGTAGCAATTAAGAGTGCACTCACTCACCAAATACCTGAATATTCAGGTTACGGATTTTGCTGTTACCGCCCGGCTGGTCAAAGCTGACGTCATATTGCACCAGATTTTTCGGATACGCATATTCATAGCTAATCTTGTACTGGCCCGGCTGATTGCTACCGGTTTCAATACTTTTGGTCATCAGGGTACGTGACTTATACTCACCTTTTGGAATCACCTTGGCAAAGCGTTTCATGACTTTCTGGTTGTCCTGAAAATGACGTTTGAGTTCTGGCTCGAGATGATTCAGAAACTGCTCGAACTCGCCATCACGTAAATTGTCATAAGCCGCCTGTGCCACCTGTTCCTGCTGCGGACTCGGGTTTGGAATGACGTCTATGGCTTTTTGACCCAGCTGATCACATCCGGCCAAAGCCAGAACACTCAAGCCCATCCATAATTTAAGCTGCATATCAGATTATTCCTGTACGGTGCTGTGTAAAAAAGGACGCCGAAGCGTCCTTTTCATGAGAAGAAAAATTATTCTTCAGCCGGTTTTTCATCCTGCTCAGCAGGTGCTACATCGGTCTCTACCGTATCTAAAGCTGTATTTTCATCAGCTAAATCTTCAGAAAATTCATCTTCTTCCACGGCTTCAATCGCTTCTACACCTACCAGCGTTTCGTTTTCACCTAAACGGATTAAACGTACACCTTGCGCATTACGACCGGTTTCCGCCACTTCCGAAGCACGGGTACGTACCAGCGTACCGCCATCTGAAATCAGCATCAGTTCTTTCGAGGCATCAATGGCCACCGCACCGACCAGTTCACCGTTACGTTCAGAGGTCTTGATTGCAATTACCCCCTTACCGCCACGTTTTTTGGTCGGGAAGTCATCGACCGGAGTACGTTTACCATAACCATTGGCGGATGCACACAGCACTTCACCGGTTTCTGGCACCACGACCAGCGACACAATCCGGCTAACAAAATTGCTATCGGTTGCATCATCTTCGCTATCGGCTGTATCGTCTTCGGCCTCTTCCGCTTGAGCTGCACCAATGGTGACACGCATACCACGCACACCTTTGGCTGAACGGCCCATGGCACGAACATCAGTTTCAGCAAAACGGATTGCCTTACCTTCATTCGAGAACAGCATGATCTGCTGCTCGCCATCGGTAATCGCCACGCCAATCAGGGTGTCTTCTTCGTTCAGTTCAATGGCACGTAAACCATTAGAACGCACATTGCTGAACTGCTCCAGCTCGACACGTTTAACCGTACCAGACGCTGTTGCCATAAACACATAGAAGTTTTTGCGCAGATTTTCAGCCTGCTCGGCAAGTTCTGCAACAATTTCATCATCCAGGTCTGTGGCTGACAGCTCTAGGCCCAACTGTTTTAACTGAACACGCAAGGCATCCGACAGATCATCACCATCTGCCAGTTCTGCAAACGCGGCTTCAAGCTTTGCATAATGGCTGGCAATTACTTGATTTTGCTGTAATTGCGCCGAGTTGGCTTTCACGAAACTACGGAAATCGGCCAGACGCTCTTTGAATTTCTTCGGTGCATCAATCACCGGCAGAATCGCAGTAATGGTTTCATTGGCATCTAATGGCAACAGGTTGACCATTGGACGACCTTTCGAACCACGTGAAGCTTGTGGCACTTCAAATACTTTCAGGCGATAGACCTTACCGACATCGGTAAAGCACAGTACGGTTGCGTGGTTCGAGGTGACAATCAGATGCTGAATATAGTCATCTTCTTTCATGCTTGTGGCAGACTTACCACGACCACCACGGCGCTGAGCCTGATAATCGGACAATGGCTGAGTCTTGGCATAACCGGATTGTGAAACGGTTAACACCACCTGCTCTTCAGGAATTAAATCTTCACGCGAGAAGTCGATGCGGGATTCAACAATTTCAGTGCGACGTGCATCGCCATATTGCTGCAATACCAGCGCCAGCTCTTCACGAATCACCGCCATCAATAAATTAAAGTCATTTAAAATAGCGGTGTATTCAGCGATTTGCGCCAGAATTTCAGAATATTCTGCATGTAACTTGTCTTGTTCCAGACCGGTTAAGCGGTGTAAACGCAGTTCCAGAATCGCACCGACCTGCGCTGGAGAAAGACGATAAACATCTCCATCCAAACCAAATGGACGGCTTAAATCTTCACCTTCAATTTCATCCGGGCGAATAGACACAGAACCGGCTTTTTCCAGCAATGCCACCACACCACCGGCAGCCCATTCGCCAGCCTGTAAACGCTCACGCGCTTCGGCCGGGTTGGCAGAAGTTTTAATGGTTTCGATGATGGCATCAATATTCGCCAAAGCAACGGTCAAACCTTCCAAGATATGACCGCGTTCACGTGCTTTGCGCAGTTCATACATGGTACGGCGAGTCACCACTTCCTGGCGGTGACGGATAAACGCGGCAATGATGTCTTTCAGGTTCATCAGTTTTGGCTGGCCGTTGTCAAGGCAGACCATGTTGATGCTGAACGAGTTTTCCAGCTGCGTGTTCAGGAACAGATTATTAACGATGACTTCGGCATTCTCACCACGTTTTAAGTCAATCGCAATTCGCATACCGTCTTTATCGGACTCGTCACGTAGCTCCGAGATTCCTTCCAGTTTTTTCTCTTTAACCAGTTCAGCAATACGCTCAATGGTTTTGGCCTTGTTAACCTGATACGGAATTTCAGTAAAGATAATGGTGGTACGACCGGATTTCTGGTCTTCTTCAAAATGATATTTACCACGGATATGCAAACGGCCTTTACCGGTACGGTAAGCATCGACAATGCCCGATTTACCGTAAATGATGCCGCCTGTCGGGAAGTCTGGACCACTGATGTGTTCCATCAGGCCTTCAATGCTGATATTTGGATTATCGGCATAGGCCAGGCAGGCATTAATCACTTCGGTAAGGTTATGCGGTGCCATGTTGGTCGCCATACCGACAGCAATACCGGCAGAACCATTCACCAGCAGGTTTGGAATACGGGTTGGCAGAACGTCAGGAATACGCTCCGAGCCATCGTAGTTATCGACCCAATCTACGGTATCTTTTTCCAGATCGGCCAGGAGTTCATGGGCCAGCTTGGTCATACGTACTTCGGTATAACGCATTGCGGCCGCACTATCGCCATCAATCGAACCGAAGTTACCCTGGCCATCCACCAGTTGATAGCGCAAACTGAAGTCTTGCGCCATACGAACGATGGTTTCATAGACTGCGGAATCGCCGTGTGGATGGTATTTACCGATCACATCACCCACAACACGGGCAGACTTTTTGTAGGCTTTGTTGTAGTCATTGCCCAATTCGTGCATTGCATAAAGCACACGACGATGAACAGGTTTTAAACCATCTCGTACATCTGGCAATGCCCGTGACACAATCACGCTCATTGCATAATCGAGATATGAATGCTTGAGTTCATCCTCAATGGCAATCGGTCTAATTTCCGATACGCTCATGCATACTCCTTGTTATACAAGCAGATTTCTGCCCGCATTTTATATCGTAAATTTGGCAAAAAATTTAACTCAAAACTTGAGTTAAAAAACGAAAATTTAGCTGGGAATTATAGCATAAATAGTCCTATTTTTGTGTCATCCTGTTCATCTTAATCTCGTTAATTTTCTAATGTTTAAAGATGAGTTTTTGGTACATTTTTAAGCTATTTTTGCCAATCGGTCTTGGAGCTACTTTTCATCAGCATATCCAGCTGTGAAATCCATCGCGCCACATGGCATTTCTGCTCATTTGATCAATATTGCGCTATGCATAAAATATACGCTTTGCGACAAAATTGGCCTTGGATCAAGCAATCTTCTTTTTTGAAATAAAAGACATAAAAAATCATGCCTCGGACAAGGCATGATTTATATTTGAGAGGTTATGTTGCATAAATAAAATAAGTTATTGATTTTTAATAAATATTCTTTAATGCTAAAAATGTTAAATTCATTTAAAATCAAAGCATTATTAAATATTTATGCAACAATGCTTATTTGAGAGCATAATGTGAAACCGACTTAGTTCTTGGCCACCGCTTCGTGATCATCCAGCTCCAGATATACTGGCTCGGCCACCACTGGCGGTTTATCCTGCTTCATAATATGCAAAGTCATCATGAATAAGCCCAGGATTAACGGGAATTCATACATTTCTTCCATAAAATCTTTATAAGCCACATCGTGCAGGAAAATAAAGCTGATGGCACGGCCATGTTCGATAGAATCTGCGGCAATTAGACCGACTACACTCAAAATTAAAACCCAGAGCGGCAAGGATACCGACTTAAATTTACGCACAATTTCGGCACGCAAATGACGAGAGAACAGCATAAACACCACAGGCGCAATCAGCATAATTGAAATCGCTCTGAAATACACTTTCGGCACTTCCGGAAAATAATCTCGCCCCCAGCTGATACTGCGGCCAAACAACAATAGCCACCAGCAAATTGCCCATAACCAGAACTGCTTTTGTCCATCCGCCAAATCAAAAGGACGGATATAAAAATAACTGAATATTGCACAGAACAATAATAAGAAAGCCTGAACATTTTCAACGCCACGCACGAGCTGACCATCTAAAAGTGGCAGATGCAAATCGACCAGGAATGGCAGACCTAGACACAGCAGAAATAAGATAAAGACTTGATTGGACAATCGGGTATCAAAACTCAATGGGAGACTCCGGCTGACGAAATCAGAGATTTCAAAAACCGGCATACTAGCATAATTCTTAGGCTCTTCTGCTGTTTATTGAATTTAACAATACTAAAAATGTTAAATTTTGATGAATTCCGATAAAAAATTACAGAATAAAAAAACGCCCCTGAACAAAACAGCAAAGTAAAACTTTTACTGCTTGCGCAAGAGCGTCTTTTTAACCGAAGTTCAGGAATTAGATTTTAGAAACCAATTCTGGAACTACAGAATTCAAGTCACCTACTAACCAGTAGTCAGCTACTGCGTTAATTGGTGCTTCTTCATCTTTGTTGATCGCAACGATCACTTTAGAGTCTTTCATACCTGCCAAGTGCTGGATCGCACCCGAGATACCTACAGCGATATACAAATCAGGTGCAACGATTTTACCTGTTTGACCCACCTGCATATCATTTGGAACGAAGCCCGCATCAACTGCTGCACGAGATGCACCTTGTGCTGCACCCAGTTTGTCTGCCAGTGGATCAAGTACTTTGTGATAGTTCTCACCTGAACCTACACCACGACCACCAGATACTACAATACGCGCAGCTGTTAATTCAGGACGTTCAGATTTCACGATTTCTTCGTTCACAAACTTAGAAATACCTGCATCGCCTGTAGATGCCGCAGCTTCAACCGCAGCTGAACCACCTTCCGCAGCAACCGCATCAAATGCTGTACCACGTACAGTACCGACAACAATTGCTTCTGAAGATTCAACAGTTGCAATCGCGTTACCGGCATAAATTGGACGCTTGAATGTATTTGGACTATCTACTGCAATAATGTCAGTAATCATGCTGACATCCAGCAATGCTGCAGCGCGAGGTAAAATGTTTTTACCTGTTGTTGTAGATGCTGCAAGGATATGGCTATAGCCTTTACCCAATTCAGCAACCAGTTTGGCGACATTTTCAGCCAGCTGATTTGCATAGGCAGCATCATCAGCCAGTAATACTTTGCTCACGCCCGCAACTTTAGCTGCCTGATCAGCAACTGCTTGCGCGCCAGAACCAGCAACCAATACAGTGATATCACCACCGATTTTTTGAGCTGCAGCCACAACGTTTAACGTTGCACCATTTAGTGCTTTGTTGTCGTGCTCAGCGATAACTAAAATACTCATGATTTATATCCTTCTGTATTAGATCACTTTCGCTTCATTTTTTAATTTTTCAACAAGCTCATCTACAGACTTCACTTGTACGCCCGCTTTACGTTCAGCTGGTGACTCAACTTTTACAGTTTTCAGTTTAGTCCCGGCTGATACACCGTAATCTGCAGGAGACTTGGTATCCAGCGGTTTTTTACGCGCTTTCATAATGTTTGGAAGTGCCGCATAACGTGGCTCATTCAAACGCAAGTCAGTCGTGATGATTGCTGGCAGTGATAATTCAACAGTTTGTAAACCGCCATCGATTTCACGTGTCACTTGTACTTTGTCGCCGTCTACTTTCACTTCAGAAGCGAATGTACCCTGACCTGCGCCCAGTAAAGCACCCAACATCTGACCCACCTGGTTTGAGTCATCATCGATTGCCTGTTTACCTAAAAGGATCAGTTGTGGCTGCTCTTGCTCAACAACACCTTTTAAAATTTTAGCCACTTCAAGTGCGCCAATTTCATCTGTAGTTTCAACTAAAATACCGCGGTCAGCACCAAGCGCCATAGCAGAACGGATTTGTTCCTGCGCTTCTTTAGGACCGATAGAAACAACAACGATTTCTGAAACTGTTCCTTTTTCTTTTAGACGAACCGCTTCTTCCACGGCGATTTCACAGAATGGGTTAATTGACATTTTAACGTTAGTAAGGTCAACCCCACTATTGTCCGGTTTAACGCGAACTTTAACGTTGGCATCAACCACACGTTTTACAGCAACAAGAGCCTTCATGTAATCCTCGGCTGTTTTAGTAAATGTAAAAGAGGAGAAAAGTTAAGATAACTCTTCACTTAAATTTTTGTAGGTGTCTTATCTTGCAATGGGTTTGGCATTTCGGTCAAGTCACAATTGCCCAAGAAGCTGTAAAAATGCGTAAAAATAGCTGAACGTTGCGTTCATACTTTTTTCATCCAGCTTAACCCAGCTATATTTCAGCCAGATTAAGCCATATTTTAACCATTGATTTATATTATCTTTTTATCTTATGTATCACATCAGTTGTTCTGATTAACTAGCTAACACAATAAAATGAATTATTATTCATTTTTTACCATAGTAAGCCAAAACCTGGCTATTTTGATGTCATTTAGGATAGCAGTTTGTATGCTCTGCCAGACTTTGGTCTAAGATGACCATCGGTTCATTTCTGTTTTTGTAACAATTCTCTTTTTCACGCTCTCCATATAAAAAAGCATGTCGACCTGGGACATGCTTTTTCTAAATTTCAAGGTTTAATTAACCATTAACCAGCTGGCCGCCAGCGCCAGTAAACCACCAGATGTACCATCAATCCACTTCTGTTTACGTTCATCCAGCTGGGTTTTCTGGGTGATTTTGGCAAAGATCAGACTTAACGCGCAGTACACAATAAAAATTAGCCCAATAAAAATGCAGGATAATAACAAGCCTTGAGTAACGGTATTTCCAGTCTTATCAATAAACTGCGGTAAAATAGCAAAGTAAATCAGCATACCTTTCGGATTCAACAGTGCCGTAAAAAATCCTTTGCGCACCGGATGACTGCTGCTGCGACTTTCAATCGCCAGCTTTTTCTTGCTCAATACCGACTTGAACAAACCCACTGCTAAATACAATAAATATGCGATACCCAACCAGCGAATCGCCTCAAATAACAGCGGAAAGGACACAATAATCGCGGCAATCCCCAGCGCCACCAGAATCGAATGCACCAGATAACCACTACACACGCCGATTGTGGCCATCATGCCTGCTTTTGCATCTTTACCCATCACTTGCGACAAAATGAATAACATATCCGGCCCCGGTGTAAAAATCAGCGGCAACACAGTCAATGCAAAAAGTACCCATACAGACATTTCCTTTTTCCCGTCGTACTTGAGAAAGTGAAAATTAGTATCTGCGAAACGCTATAAAATAGGATTTCAAATATTCTATAATCTAAATAATTTTTCAAATTATCTTCTAATATATGAAGCAATATCCAAAGTCTGTGCGAATAAAGCTGGATCGTATCGACAAAAATATCATTCGGGCTTTACAGAACAATGGCCGTATTCAGAATAACGATTTGGCCCGTGAAATTGGCTTGTCACCGTCCTCCTGTTTAAGACGGGTAAAAATTTTAGAAGAAGCCGGAGTAATCCAGAATTACACCACGGTGGTGGACCCGCATAAGATTGGGTTTCAACTGATTTTATTTTCCCGGATCTGGCTGGTCGGGCAGGATGCTGAAACTATTGATACCTTCATTGAGGCGATGAAAGAATTACCGCAGGTGATGGAGTGCTATATTATTTTGGGGGAATGCGATGCGATGCTAAAAGTGGTGGTGCCCGATTTAGAAAGTTATCGTAAATTTCAGTCCACCCATTTGACCAAAAAAAATGGCATCACCAGTGTCAAAACCGATTTGCCAAGTCAAATTATTAAACAGAGTTTTCAGCTGCCGCTGGAAGATTTATAAAGCTAGCTGGCGATTTTGAAGATTGTTAAGTTGCAGCACGCAAGATGAACTCTCCCTTGCCATGCTGCACTTTATACTGATTTAAGCCTGCTGACCATCCAAAAAGTCACGGTGCACGTGGCTTAAATCAATCAGGTCATATTCGGCCAGATTAAACACTTTCCAGACCTGCATAAAATCTTCAGTTGCATCGACGGTTTGGGTCAATTGCTGGCTTTCCTGCCACTGACGATCGGAAATCCATAAATAGCCTTGACCTGTTTCCGTATGAACTGCCTGCACCTTACCTTGTGCGTTAATGCCTTGAATCACGGCCTGTTCAGGTAAAATGGCCTGCATGGCTGGCAGGTTAATTTCCACAAAGTGTTTCACCTGTCTTAAACCATAACCGGCAAAAATTTCTTTTTGCGCCGGACTCAGCTGTTCATATTTTTGTTGAATATCCGAAATCATATCTATGCCTTTACATTTTTCCCAAATCATCAATCAGGTTGGGTCCTCGGAATTTTTATACTCGACCTGAATACTGCTCGAGTCAAAAATTAACCCTTTTTATACGCCATCTCCACCTTTATTTTTATTCTACAATGGTGGCACATGCTCATGCCTGACACCTCTATTCTAGTCTTTCACCCGTGAATTGAAAGTCCTTTTCACCTGCCTCAATTCAGCCCTGCTCTTTGCGCTGCGCCCTTGGATGAGCCTGATCATAAACCTGCGCCAAATGATCAAAATCGACATGGGTATAAATTTGCGTGGTGGTCAAATTACTGTGCCCCAACATCTCCTGCACCGCGCGCAAATCACGGCTATTGGATAACATATGACTGGCAAAACAATGGCGCAATAAATGTGGATGCAAATCGACATTGACACCAGCACGCTGGGCCTGCAACTTGACCCGGTTTTCAATTTGCCGCGCGCCGAGTGGCTGACCTTTTTCCGTAATAAACAGCTGCGCATCCGGGACAAAATCCCCCTGCCACAGCGGATAAATCTGTAGCCAGCGCATCACACTGTCTTTGGCCTTGGAGCCAAATGGTACTACCCGGGTTTTATTGCCCTTACCAGTAATCCGCAATAGCTGCCGGTTAAAATCCAGATCTTTAATTCTTAAGCCCTGCACTTCCGCCAGGCGCAATCCACTGGAATACAGCAGCTCCAAAATCGCTTTATCACGGACCCAGAGCTGTTTTTGTCGCTCTGACTCCGGCTCTGGCTGATCTAGAATCTGCTGTACCGTTTCAATATCGACCATGCCCGGCAAAGGACGTGGCTGACGTTTTAACTGAAAATCATCAGCCGGATTAAACGCCAAATAACTCCCCTGTTCAGCCCATTTCATAAACTGGCGAATAGAAGACAACATGCGCTGCAAACTGCTGGAACTCAACTGCTGCGCTTCGACCTTATGCGCCAGAAACTCACGCAAGTCAGCGGTTTCCACATCGGCCAGCGGCATGTTTTTCTGCTGACAAAAATGAAGGAAATCACCAACATCACGTGCATAAGCATGCAAAGTATGTGCCGACTGATGCTGGATTTCGCGTTGTTTCAGCCACATCTCCAGTAACTGTTCAGCCCTTAACTTCATCACACCATCCTATGTTCTGGTAAAAAATCGTCTTTTAAAAAGTAGCTTTGCAAAAATAGTCGTGTAAAAAACGGTTGATCTCCCCGGCAACACGTTCAGCCTGCGAGGATGCAAACCAGTGATCAGCATCGGGCATAATCACCAATCGGGCATTCGGCAACTGCCGGACCAGAAACTCACCAACGGCAACCGGACTCAATTCATCCTGATCGGCCCAAAGCAATAACACCGGCAGATCAATACTGGCCAATTGTTCCGGATGATAATAGGTCTGATCTTCCACAAACCACTGCGGCAGCTTGGCCCATTGCAGGGGTTCAATCTCACGCCAGTCTTTGGCCTGAAACGGAGTCAAATCCAATCCGCCGGAAGTAGCCATTAGCACCAAGGCCCGAAGTCTATTCGGCTGCTGCAATGCAGCAGCTATGGCCAACACTCCGCCCATTGACTGGGCAATCAGAATACTGTCCTCTTCAATCTGACTGATCACCCGCGTTTTCAGATCAGCCAGACTCTGAATACTGGCATCGGCTTCTACCCCATCAAAACCGGGATAAGCAATCACGGTTTTCCGGGCCGATGCTGGCAACCGGGCCATTAACGGCTGCCAGAATTGCTGACTACCTGAGGCACCCGGCAGAAAAACAAGTTTATGCATCATCATGGCTCTGCAGGCGAAACTCAAATCATCCTAACATAAAAAAGCACCGTGAATAGAACGGTGCTTTTTTATAGGAGATAGTCAGATTAGCCCTGGAAATAACGTAAATCCAGACGGCCTTCATAGACATTGGCTGTTGGACCGGTCATCCACACCACATCGCCTTCTTTCCATTCGATCTGTAACTTGCCACCCGCCAGCTCAATTTCAACTTTGCTGGCCAGTAAGCCACGGCGCATCCCGGAAACTGCTGCCGCACACGCGCCGGTGCCGCAGGCCAACGTTTCACCGACACCACGTTCAAACACACGTAAACGGGCATGCTGTTCATCCAGAATCTGCATAAAGCCGGCGTTCACACGCTGCGGGAAACGCTCATGCGATTCAATTTGTGGACCTAAACGCGCGACATCAGCCGTCAGAATATCCTGCACAATGGTCACGGCATGCGGATTACCCATATTGACCACATCAATGCTCAGCTTCTCTTCCTTGGCCAACATCAGGTCATATAAGTTGTCCGGTTCATCGGCAATAAATGGAATTTCTTGCGGCAGGAATTTCGGCTGCCCCATATTTACCCGCACCCAGCCATTTTGACCCAGTTCCGGCTCAACAATCCCGGCTTTGGTTTGCACCTTGATTTTGGTTTTGCTGGTCAGCTGGCGCTCATGCACAAAACGGGCAAAACAGCGCACGCCATTGCCACACTGCTCGACTTCTGAACCATCGGCATTAAAAATACGGTATTTAAAATCGGCATTCGGAACATCAGGTGGTTCAACCACCAGCAACTGGTCAAACCCGACACCAAAGTGACGGTCGGCCAGACGCTGAATGGTCAGGCTATCGAAATATGCGCGCTGGCTGATTAAATCAACCACCATAAAGTCATTGCCCAGACCATGCATCTTGGTAAATTCTAAAAACATCCTGATTTACTCCTTAAGGCAATAAACGCTCACGTTCCCAGAGTGATTCAATGGTTTCACGTTCACGAATCAGATGTGCCTGATCACCATCGACCATCACTTCTGCAGCACGGCCACGGCTGTTGTAGTTGGAGCTCATCACAAAACCATAAGCGCCGGCACCCAGCACCGCCAGTACATCGTTTTCCTGAATGGCAAGATCACGCTCTTTACCAAGGAAATCACCTGTTTCACAGATGGCACCGACCACATCCCACTGTTGGGTTTCGACATCGGTACGTGGCGTCACCGGCTGAATGTCCATCCACGCTTCATATAAAGCAGGACGAATCAGGTCATTCATTGCCGCATCAATAATTGCGAAATTACGGTGATTGGTCGGTTTGAGTAAATCGACTTTGGTCAGTAGCACACCGGCATTGGCGGAAATACTCCGGCCCGGTTCCATATACACTTTCAGGCCCAGTTTTTCTAAAGCCGGGCGCAGTGCATTGGCATATTCTTCAACCGATGGCGGAGTTTCATCTTTATAGGTCACGCCCAAACCACCCCCAATATCAATATGTTTGAGTGTGATGCCCATCTGTTTCAGCTGCTCAATCATCAGCATGACCCGATCCAGCGCATCAACAAAAGGCTGGGTTTCGGTCAGCTGTGAACCGATATGGCAGTCAATCCCGACAATGTCCAGATTAGGTAACGACGCTGCATATTGATAGGTATCAAATACGCTATCTGATGGAATACCGAATTTGTTTTCTTTTAAACCGGTTGAAATATAAGGATGGGTTTTGGCATCGACATCCGGATTCACACGTAAAGAAATTGGCGCTTTAACCTTCAGTTCAGCTGCCACTTTCTGAATCCGATCCAGCTCTGCATAGGATTCAACGTTAAAGCAAGCAATGCCCACTTCCAATGCTTTTTTAATGTCAGCTTCGGTTTTGCCTAAACCTGAGAATACAATTTTCGAAGCATCGCCACCGGCTTTTAATACGCGTGCCAGCTCGCCGCCGGTCACGATATCAAAACCCGCACCGAGCTTGGCCAATACATTCAGCACCGCAATATTGGAGTTTGACTTGACCGCAAAACAGATTTGATGGTCGATAAAGCCAAAAGCACGATCCATATCTAAATAATGCTTTTCAAAGGTTGCTTTTGAATAAACATAAAGTGGTGTGCCAAATTGCTGCGCCAGCTGTTGTAAAGAACATTGTTCGGCGTGCAAAACCCCATTGATGCGGGTGAAACTCATGAATGTATCCTTTCTATGAACGTTAAGGTGTCGTCGTGGAATTCGAATCTACAGGTGCAGCAAACTGTTGCTGTACCGGTGCAGGTGTCGGCTCTTCAGGATGTTGCTCTGAATCGACATTGGGATATAACAGATATTTGGCACGTTTGTCGTAATTTGGATCACTCGGCAACTGTAAAGCTCCCGATTGACCACAACCGACCAGTACAAAACTGGCTGTCAATAAACTGATGCAGCAAATGACAGAACGCATCTGACCACCTATTTAAAATTTTCCATGAAGTATAACGCGATCACTGCTGTGACCAAAGTGTTAAACGCTAGAGATTAGCTTGTGCCATAAAAAAACGCCAGTTGGACACTGACGTTTTTTGTTGTGCAATGGCTTATTTCTGTTTTGGCTTATAGAAACCGAAATAGCCAATCAGCAGAATCACAAACCAGATCGGACTGATCATTAAGGCCTGCAAGGTATCTGGCTCCAGGGACAGCACATAGATCATACTAATAAAGAAGATGATCACCATCCAGCAGGTAAACAGGCCACCCGGCAATTTAAAAGTCGACTGGGCATGCAGTTCCGGACGGGTTTTGTAATAGACAATATAGCTCCAGATAATAATCAGCCAGACGCAAATAAACAGAATGGTCGAAAGCGTGGTCGCCAACGTAAAGGCTTTCACGGTATCGGGTACAAAGTATTGTAACGCTGCACCCAACAGCAGACACACCGCCGAGAAATACAACGCATTGGCTGGTACTGCACGTTTATTTAAACGGCCAAAAGCTTTCGGTGCCTGTTCTTCACGTGACAGACCAAACAGCATCCGGCTGGTTGAGAATACACCACTGTTCATCGACGACATCACCGAAGACAGCACCACCAGATTCATGATAATCGCCGCGGCCGCAATACCCGCCTGACTGAACAGGTTTACAAAAGGTGAGATATTTGGATCAATCTGGTTCCATGGCGTCACCGACATGACAATTAATAAGGCCAATACATAGAAAATGATGATACGTACCGGAATCGAGTTCACCGCTTTCGGCAGGTTTTTCTCTGGATCTTTGGTTTCAGCCGCTGTAGTACCGACCAGTTCTACCCCGACAAAGGCGAAAATTGCAATCTGGAAACCGGCCAGGAAGCCCATAGTACCTGTCGGGAACAAGCCGCCATGACTCCAGATATGCGTAAAGGATGCGACCGTACCGGCATCATTGGTAAAGCCGGTGAAAATCATCCACAGCCCAACCGCAATCAGCACCACAATCGCAATAATTTTGATCAGGGCGAACCAGAATTCCATTTCACCAAAGAGCTTCACGGTGGCCAGATTCAGCCCCATGATAAAGACAATAGAAGCGATACTGATTAATACCCCTTCGCCTGGGGCAAATGGGAGACCATTATTAAAAAACTGTAAATAATAAATAATCGCCGACAGGTCTGCAATGCCGATGGTGATCCAGCACAGCCAGTAGGTCCAGCCGACGAAATAGCCGGCCCACGGGCCAATCAGGTCGGTGCTGAAATCAATAAAGGATTTATATTGCAGATTGGACAGCAACAGTTCGCCCAGCGCACGCATCACGCAGAAAACCATAAAACCAATAATCATATAAATAATCAGGATCGATGGCCCGGCCAGGCTGATGGTTTTGCCTGAGCCCATGAACAATCCTGTTCCAATGGCGCCACCAATGGCAATCAGCTGTAAATGCCGGTTGGATAAGCTTCGCTGCAGATCGCCTTTTTCTTGTGACGAATTTGTATCTTGATACGACATTATTGAATTCAACTTCAGTGTTAACCACGACAAACTAACGTAAAAGAAATCAGAAAACAAAAAGAAATGCCGTTTCATCTGTATTTTCTGCGGAATAATTAAATTTAATTTATTTTTCTTATAACAAAAAGTTATCAATTTATCCAAAGGGAGGATTGACAAGGTTTATATCAATTTTCTTGTCAAAACATAAATTCTGTGTAACAAATAAAAATGCAGCACGCAACTATATCTCTTGCTCAGGATGAGCATGGCATATCAATTGCTTATATAGAAAACAAAATATCTATTTTGAGACATAAGAAGAAACAATGATGCAAGATTTACAAACACTCATGGAAACCCTTAGTGGCTGGGTCTGGGGCCCATATATGCTGGTGCTGATTGTCGGTACCGGGATATTCCTGACCTTCCGCCTGCTGTTCTGGCAATTCCGAATGCTGCCTTTGGCCTTTAAACAGGTTTTTGGCAAACACCCGGACAAACATTCCGGCGATATTTCCCAATTCGCCTCCCTCATGACCGCACTTTCTGCCACCATTGGTACCGGTAATATTGCCGGTGTGGCCACAGCCTGCGTACTCGGTGGTCCAGGCGCCGTATTCTGGATGTGGATGACCGCCCTGTTCGGGATGGCGACCAAATATGGTGAAGGTGTTTTGGCGGTCAAATACCGGGTAAAAAACGAGAAAGGTGAAATGTCCGGTGGTCCAATGTATTACATTGAACGCGGCCTGAAATGGAAATGGCTGGCGCTGATTTTCGCCTTTTTCGGTGCAGTGGCCTCCTTCGGGATTGGCAGCTCGGTGCAGTCCAACACCGTAGCGCTGGCCGTTGAAAATGGGTTTGGCCTGGAAACCTGGATTACCGGCGTGATCATTACTGTATTTTCAGCCTTGGTAATTCTGGGCGGGATTAAATCCATTGCCAAAGCCTCCTCGGTTATTGTGCCGATTATGGCCGTTGGTTATGTGGCCGGTGGTTTGGTCATCATCCTGAATAACCTTGAACTGGTGGTACCAGCACTCAAAATGATTGTCACCTATGCCTTTACCGGTGAAGCCGCCGCAGGTGGTGCGATTGGTGCCGCGATCCGTTATGGTGTTGCGCGCGGGGTCTTCTCCAATGAAGCCGGTATGGGTTCTGCCCCAATTGCTGCCGCTGCGGCCAAAACCGACCACCCGGCACGTCAGGGTCTGGTTTCAATGACTGGCACCTTTATTGACACCATTATTGTCTGTTCAATTACCGGTATTGTGCTGGTGATGGGCTTTATTATGGCCGGTCAGTCTTTTGGTGATCAGAACGGTGCAGTACTGACCATTAGCGTATTCGACAAACTGCTGCCGGGAATCGGGGGCTGGGTGGTGACTTTCGGGGTGATCTTCTTTGCCTATTCGACCATTTTAGGCTGGAGCTATTATGGTGAAAAATGTGCGACCTATCTGCTCGGTGAGAAATTTGTCTTGCCGTATCGCCTGATTTACATTGCGTCGGTATTTATTGGCTGTGTCGCAACTCTAGATCTGGTCTGGCTGTTTGCCGATACCTTTAATGGTTTAATGGCAGTACCGAACTTGATTGCCTTATTGCTGCTGTCGGGTGTAATTGCCAAAGAATCGAAAGATTTTATTGCACGACGCAAATCCGGCGAACTCTACTAAACCGTTTAGACAAAACTACAAGATTAACCACCTGCGGGTGGTTTTTCTTTGCCGGCGTATCAACAATTTGAAAATCGGCATTTCCTCTGTATGCTGTGGGGCAAGATTTAAAAAACACATTCCAGACGTTTATTTATGGCAAAAGCAAAAAGTGTCTATCGCTGTGAACAATGCGGCGCAGATCATCCCAAATGGGCCGGTCAATGTTCAGACTGTGGTGAATGGAACTGTTTAACCGAAGTCAGTATTGCCCCTGCGGTGACCCATCGAGCCCAGCCGCGTATGGGCGGCGGCTATGCCGGTCAGACTTCAACTGTGACCACTTTAAACCAGATTTCAGTCTCTACCGAAACCCGCCTTGCCACCGGTATTGGCGAATTTGACCGGGTACTTGGTGGTGGTCTGGTCACTGGTTCAGTGGTGCTGATTGGTGGTGATCCCGGGATTGGTAAATCGACCATTTTGCTGCAAACCGCGACCCATATGGCCGCCAGCAACAGCGCTGCCTTATATGTCACCGGTGAAGAATCTTTATCACAGGTGGCCTTACGCGCGCAGCGTCTGGATTTACCGACCGATCAGCTCAAAGTGATGGCTGAAACCTGTGTGGAACGGATTTGTGAGGTACTGGCCCAGCAACGCCCTGCGGTTGCGATTCTGGACTCTATTCAGACCTTATATACCGAAACCTTGCAATCTGCACCGGGAGGGGTATCGCAAATCCGTGAATCGGCGGCGCTCCTGACCCGTTTTGCCAAAAATAGTGGCACAGCCTTGTTTATTGTCGGTCATGTGACCAAAGAAGGTGCATTGGCGGGGCCACGTGTGCTGGAACATATGGTGGACTGTGTGCTGTATTTTGAAGGTCAGTCCGATTCCCGCTACCGGATGATTCGTGCGGTGAAAAACCGTTTTGGTGCGGTCAATGAACTGGGCGTGTTTGGCATGACCGATAAAGGCTTGCGTGAAGTGGCCAATCCGTCAGCGATTTTCCTGAGCCGTTATGATGAAGCCATTCCCGGCTCAATTGTGATGATTAGCCGCGAAGGTACACGACCGCTGTTGGTGGAAGTACAGGCGCTGGTCGATGATGCACATGGTCAGCCGCGCCGGGTTGCACTCGGCTTAGAACAAAACCGACTGAATATGCTGCTGGCGGTGATGCATCGTCATGGTGGTGTGCAGACGTCCGGTCAGGATGTCTATGTCAATATTGTCGGCGGGCTGAAAATTACCGAAACCGGCTCCGATCTGGCGGTGCTGCTGGCCTGTGCTTCGAGTATTCGCGGCAAAGCCCTGCCCCAGCAACTGGCGGTATTTGGTGAAGTCGGTTTATCGGGTGAAATCCGTCCGGTACCGAATGGTCAGGAACGTCTAAAAGAAGCGATTAAACATGGCTTTAAATATATTATTTTGCCACGTGCCAATGCACCGCAAAAAGCGATTCCAGGGGTGCAGGTGATTGCGGTGGCCCGTTTGCATGAAGCCCTGAGTGAGGCCATGAGTTTAAGTGAAGAACTGCACTAGAGCCGTTGCCCTATTTTTTGGGCATTTCATGTGAAAAAAGCTGAATTCTGTATTGAAATTCGGGACAAATGCCTGCATAAATACAGGGCGATAAATTTCTTTTTTTAAATAGGAAAAATTGATGGAAGTTCGACAGCGTGGTTTGATGGCTGGTATTTTAACAGCTGCCCTCTTGGTTGCCCCTTTAGCAGCCGAAGCAAAACGTGCCGGTGGCGGTAAAAGCCATGGTATGAGCCGTTCAGCAACACCAACTCAATCTTACCAACAGCCTCGTCAAGCTACTCCTGCACAACAGCCTGCTCCAGCAACTGCGCCTGCGCAGCAAAAATCTGGTCCGGGTGTCGGTGGTATGGTCGCTGCGGGTGTTGCAGGTGCTGCGATTGGTGCAGTGGCTGCCAATGCCTTAGCAGATGATCAGCCAGCCAGCCAGGCACAGGCTCAACAGGAGGAAGAAGGTGGAATTCCAGGCTGGATCTGGATTCTCCTCGCTGCAGCAGTCGCCTTCTTCATTTTCCGCAAGATGGGCGCAAAAAAAAAATTAGCAGCCAATAACCCGTATGCGCCAAATAACGGTGCCAACAACGCACCGTTTGGTCAATCTGCTGCTGCACCACGTGCCGGTGGCGATAACACCAATATCTTTGGCCAGAACGTAGGTGGTTCAACCCCAACCAACAATGCGCCATTTGGTGCAGCACCGGTCAATAATGCTGCCTTTGGTACCGCGTACACCAACAGTGGCAACCAGTTACCGGATGGTACGGAACCGGCAGCCTTTCTGCGTGTTGCACGTCAGCGTTTTAACCATATTCAGTCTATGAATACGGCCAGCAACATTGCTGAAATTCAGCGTTATTTAACCCCTGATCTGTACCAGTCGATGTATCAGGACATCATGGCCAATCAGGATCAGGACGTGGCTGAGTTTTCTAACCTGAATGCGATGGTGGTCGATTCTGCTACCGAAAATGGTCAGTATGTGGTGAGTGTGCGCTTTACCGGTACGGTGAGTGAAGATTTAAACAGCTTGCCACAGCCATTCACTGAAATCTGGCATTTTGTTAAGCCAGCAGGTTCTAGCCAGGACTGGTTGGTTGCGGGTATCCAGCAAGAACACTAATTAAACCTAAGATCAAAAACAGCGGCTTCGGCCGCTGTTTTTGTTTTTGCAACGCCTATGGAGCGTTATTCATTTAGTTGCTTTATTTTGTCCCCAACCGATCATCTCGAGGGATGGAAAGACCTAGACGGTTGATGTGATAGACGCTCTACACCGCGATCATCTCTATAAGGCTGTACTCATCCTACTCTACTCAACACCGATTCCACGTATTTTCGCTTGATCTTACGATATCGCTCTTCACTAACAGACTGCTGGTAAAATTTACCTATTAAAAAGCCCCGACCTGCGGAGCTTTTCATCTTCAAGTTACAGCGAATACTGAATCTTACTCTGGTAAAGGAATAAACTGTTTATCACTGTTTTGCACTTTACGCTCACCAACCACCACATGCAGCTCTAAAGACTGTTCTTCACGTTCAATCAGGATATTCACTGACTGGTTCGGTTGCTGCAGCGCCACATAATTAATCAGATGCGATGTTGAGCTAATCTCTTCATCATTCACTTTCAGGATTTTATCGCCACGGCGAATACCGGCTTTGGCCGCAGGACCATTGGCCAAGACATCTGCCACCACCACGCCACTTTGTTTTGGCTCCAGAATATTCTGTTGCTGTACCGGCAATAAGCTAATGCCTAACCAGCCACGTACCACGCGACCATCTTTTAAAATCGAGTTTAACACCTGCTGACAGACCTGAGCCGGAATGGCAAAGCCAATACCCAAAGAACCGCCCGATTGCGAGAAAATTGCGGTATTGACCCCAATTAAGTTCCCGGCCACATCAATTAGCGCACCACCGGAGTTCCCCGGGTTAATGGCAGCATCAGTCTGAATAAAGTCTTCATAGGTATTAATGCCTAAATCCGAACGACCGGTCGCGGAAATAATCCCCTGGGTGACGGTTTGACCCACCCCAAACGGGTTACCAATCGCCAGCACCACATCACCGACTTCATTGCCACTGAGTTTAAATGGCAAAACCGGTAACTGGTCCAGCTCAATTTTAATCACCGCCAGGTCGGTATCCGGATCGGTGCCGACCACTTTTGCCTCGGCACGGCGGCCATCATGCAAGGCCACCACAATCTGATCGGCCTGGGCAATCACGTGGTTATTCGTCAAAATGTAACCATCGGCACGAACAATCACCCCGGAACCGAGGCTGTTTTCATTGGGTCCCTGACGATACTGTTCCGGCAACTGATCACCAAAAAATTCACGGAATGCCGGATCATTAAACAAAGGATGATTAGGCTGCTTGATTTTCTGGGTGGTAAAAATATTGACCACGGCTGGTGCCGCTACTTTTACGGCAGCACTATAAGACACCACCCCGCCAGTACGGGTGGTATCAATCAGCGGTTCTACTTTTTCAGCAGGCATTTTCACCCCATCCGGGGCAACGGGAGCTTTCGGTTTTTGAAACTGTTGCCAGCCCAAAAAGCCAATAATCACGATAATAAGTAACACCCAAGGTAACCATGTAAAGGTCCGGCGCACAGCTCTATCCTCTAAAATTTTTTAATTCATTGATGACTAAGTAATTTATGACCTATTGTAAAGCGAAATACATAAGGAAACATAAAAATCACTAAAGAGTTTTGTGCTGCTTTAGTTACAATTCAAAATATGTTTTGATGACAACAAAATTTAAGGCTTTTGAGAGATTTATGGCTAAGCTGCATGACCTGATCCGCTGGTGTGATCAAACCTTAAAATCAGCCGAGTTTAAAGACTATGCCCCGAATGGCTTGCAAATTGAAGGCAAGCCGGAAGTTAACAAAATTCTGTGTGCGGTAACTGCATCACAAGATGCGATTGAAGCCGCCATTGCCGAGCAGGCCGATGTGCTGCTGGTGCATCATGGCTATTTCTGGAAAGGTGAGCCCTACCCGATTACCGGAATACGCGGTAAACGCATTAAAAGCCTAATCCAGCATGATATTTCGCTGGTGGGCTATCATTTACCACTCGATTCACATCCTGAACTGGGCAATAATGCGGCCATTGCTGATATTTTGGGACTGGAGCAGCTGGAAGCACTGGACCCGAGTGAACGTCATCCAATTGGCAATATTGGCTATTTAAAACAGGCCATGTCACCAGAAGCGTTTAAAGCCCTGTTAAGCGAAAAACTGGGGTTTGATACAATTCATTTACCGGCCAATCCAGCCGAAATCCGCAAAGTCGGTTTCTGTACCGGCGGCGCGCAGGATTATATTCATAAAGCCGCAGCACAAGACTGTGATGCCTATATTTCTGGCGAAGTGTCAGAGCGTACCTTTTATGAAGCCAAAGAACTGGGCGTCCATTATTATGCCTGTGGCCATCACGCGACTGAACGCTACGGTGTACAGCGTTTGGGACAGGCACTGGCACGCGAATTCAATCTCGAATATGTCTATTTCGAATTGAATAATCCGATTTAAAACTTGGGAGATGAATTGAGGCTGGCTTATACGTATAAATTAAGGATTTATTGTGTAATGTTATTTATAAGCAATGCGCAATTTTGTTGAATAATCTATTACAATAAGCCGACTTAAACTCAAAACCCAGCATAAGCAAGGAATTGAAAACATGACAACGATTACTTTACCAGCATTACCATATGGTTACGAAGATCTTGCGCCGCACATCAGCAAAGAGACTTTAGAATTTCACCATGACAAGCACCACAACACATATGTTGTGAACCTGAACAACCTGATCGCAGGTACTGAGCTTGAAGGTAAAACTTTAGAAGAAATCATCAAGGCAAGTGCTGGCGATGCTTCTAAAGCAGGTATTTTCAACAATGCTGCACAAGTATGGAACCACACGTTCTACTGGAACTGTATGGCGAAAAACGGTGGTGGTAAACCTACTGGCGCAATTGCAGCGAAAATTGATGAAGCTTTCGGTTCATACGAAAAATTTGCTGAAGAATTTGCAACTGCTGCTGCAACTCAATTCGGTTCAGGTTGGGCATGGTTAGTAGCTGACGACGTAAACGGCAAACTGTCAATCATGAAAACTTCAAATGCAGATACGCCAATGGCGCACGGCAAAATTGCAGTATTAACGATTGACGTTTGGGAACACGCTTACTACATCGACTTCCGTAATGCACGTCCTAAATACATCTCGACTTTCCTTGAAAGCCTGGTGAACTGGGATTATGCCAACGCGAAACTGGCTGGCCAACCAGCAGGCGTAGAAAAATAATTTTATTTTTCTGTGTAAAAAATCACCCTTTATGGGTGATTTTTTTATTTTTAGGGAATAACTGCATAAATCTAAGGCAAATGATTCATTTGTTTAAATAATCTGGTTGACGACCGGCGCATTCCTCCCTAAAATGCGCATCAGATTCTCCAATAGCTCAGTCGGTAGAGCGACGGACTGTTAATCCGCAGGTCCCTGGTTCGAGCCCAGGTTGGAGAGCCATCTAATCTCCCATAGCTCAGTCGGTAGAGCGACGGACTGTTAATCCGCAGGTCCCTGGTTCGAGCCCAGGTGGGAGAGCCAAGATTCTAAAAACCCACTCCAGTTGAGTGGGTTTTTTATGGCGTTTAGATTGGGGGATTCAATGAGAATCATCATCCTAAAATAGCCCCTACCTGTAAACTTACCCCTCGCGGACCGATAAACGCCACACACCAGGCTTTCTGCTTCCAAACTCACACATTCGTTTATTTTTAATTCAGTTAAACTGAAAAACGGCATTTTTTCAGGTCACGGGCTTGACCACATGCCCTTTGCCACCTAGAATGCGTTTCAGATTCTCCCATAGCTCAGTCGGTAGAGCGACGGACTGTTAATCCGCAGGTCCCTGGTTCGAGCCCAGGTGGGAGAGCCAAGATTCTAAAAACCCACTCCAGTTGAGTGGGTTTTTTCTTTATACAAGTATGTGTTGTGTTCAATAGCGCTCAGTCGACTTTCTTCTTTATTGGCTGTCTAGCCACACTGGTGCTGATGCTACTGGTGGCGGCCTCCTATTTGCGCCCCAAACAGAAATATTTTCCAAAAAAAGTCATCACCCCATTTGAAGCCAAGATGTTTGCCCGTTTAAAGCAGGCTTTTCCCGAACATCATATTCTGGCTCAAGTTGCTTTTAGTGCGTTAATTACCAATAGTAACTATAAAATCCGTTCCCGCTTTAATCGCAAGGTCACCGATTTTGTTTTGCTGGATCAGCAGATGAATGTGGTGATTATTATTGAACTGGATGATCCCACTCATATTGGCAAAGAAAGTGAAGATGCCGAGCGGGATGCCATGTTGCTTGAGGCGGGCTATCAGGTGATCCGATACACGGAGATTCCGAGTATCAGACAATTGCAGCAGGATATTCTTTAATTAAGGCGCTACAGCTTCAGAAGCTGCTGGGTTTGCATCGGCTTGTTGTTGAGCTTGTTGCTGCGCCTGCTGCTGTTCAGCCGCTTCACGCGCTTTAATCCGCGCAATCATCTCTGCCTGCTGCTGTTTATATTTTTCCTGATTTTTCGCATCGCTGTTGACAGCCAGAAACGCCATACTGACCAGAAAAACAGGAATCAGTAGACCTAGGCTGGCCAACAGAATAATCTTTTTGGTATTGGGTGGCTGATTCGGTCGTTGCTGTTCAGGCGCGGTCATGAGAGAGTCCTCTGTCAGATGCATCAAAATGACGCTCAATATAACAAAATCATTTTCGAGGACAAAGCCTCTGTTGATGTTTGCTTGAACCTGAAGATACAACACAGCCGCCTGTACGGCTACAGACGGCTGCGTTACAGATCACGTCAGACTGCTCATCTACCCGATTAGAGGTTCAGCTGAATCTCGCCAAAAACCTGAGTTAAACAGGCCAGATGATCAAAGCCCTGTTCTGGCGTGTCCTGCATCCGCCAAGCCACATAGCCATCCGGACGTACCAGCACGGCACCGGCATCGGCAATTTCCGATTTTTGCTGCCAGGTGGCATAGACATCGCGATGTTCACGTGAACCAATCTAAATCACATCCAGATAGTCCAGCTTTAACCGGGCCACTGCCGCTTTCCATGCTGCACCCGATAAACCGGTCAGTAGCGTAAAGCGCCCTTTACCGACAATATCCAGGGTGGAATGTTTATAGCCCTGCGCATCAATCAGCCAGGTATGCGGTAGTTTGGCACCCGGACGTGTAGTGGCTTGCAAATACAACTGCGGGTCCTGTACAAAAATTTCTTCATCTGTTTCTGCCAGCACGGCATTGGACAGATAACGCTGGTTTAGCTCCACCCCTTAAGCATTAAACTCATAATGTTTAATCGCCAGCGCCTGATACAGTTTTTCCCGAATCTCGGCCGCTTCCGGTGTTTCCGCAAAAATCCGCTGCAACATCTCGGCTTGGGTCTGCACACCCTGATCAAAGCCAAATACTGCTTTTAAGTGCTTATAGTCAAAACGGGAGTGGTTGGCACGTGCCACAATCTGTTTGCCCACCGGCGCCCGTTCATCGCTATAAGACTCCAGCAGCGCTGGCTTGGCCCAGCCTTTAAGCACATAAGCCAGCTTCCAGCCCAGGTTAAACGCATCCTGCATACAGGTGTTGGAACCTAAACTACTCGATGGCGGATGACGATGTCCCGCATCTCCACCACAGAACACACGCCCCACCGAATACTGGGTGGCCCAGGTCTGATTGACATACCAGTAAGATACTTTTTCAATTTCGACCTGCTGCACCTCTTCACCGACAAAGGTGTTCAGTCGCGCCCGAACCTGGGCTTCGGTGACTTGCGGCTCGCCTTTGTTGATATCAAAGCCCCAGCCCATAATCCATTCATTCCAGGGCTGAATGGCACGTAGCAATCCCATGCCCAAGTCACCAAAACTGGCTTCCGGATTCATAATCCACTGTAAAATGGCCGGACGATGCGCCACATATTTAGACAGGTCGGCTTTAAAAGTGACGTACACGGTTCCAGCACGCGCCATCCCCCCCCTTCTAAGGGCAGTTTCAGCTCTTCGACAATTTTCGAACGCGCCCCATCCATCCCAATTAAATATTTGGCTCGCAAGCTAAATTCAGTTTGGGTCACCCGATTCAGAAAGGTCGCGGTTACGCCATGCTCATCCTGAGTATGTGATAAATATTCGGTATTGAAGTTATAAATCGCACCACGTTCGGCCGCATTCTTGACCAGCAGTGCTTCCATTTTTGGCTGGATCAGATCGACAAAGGGACATGGACTGCCTTTGATGTAATCGCCATGACGTTCATCGCCCGTGCCCCAGCAGCTCATCCGGGCAATTTCTTCCCCGACCAGACTGGTGGTGAGTAAACTTTCGCCCATCTGCTGCCACGGCGTAGCAATGGCTTTGACCTGCTCTTCAATGCCCAAGTCACGCAGAACTTCCATCGCACGCTGATTGGTAATATGCGCACGCGGACTATTGGCCAGCCAGTTAAACTGGGTAAACAGCTGTACCCTGATGCCATAACTGGCCAAGGCCAGCCCCAAGGTGGAACCCGCCGGCCCCGTACCAATCACTAGCACATCAGTATCATAGTGTGTAGACATTCCGGACTCCTTTCACCGCTGTATCTGTTGCAGAATATTTGTATGCAGTGTAATTCGCCCCATCCAGGCCGCCTATTTCTATGTGTATAAACGATAGTGCTATTGGTTTTAGCTCTAGTCAGCTGCTGGATAAAACACATCGGCTCATGTGAAATGCAGTTCAGACTGTGTTGGGTTACACTAGGGCGATGATCTGCACGGTGGATGAAAGTCATGGAATTACGGCATTTACGCTATTTTGCAGCGGTGGCAGAAGAACAGAGTTTTACCAAAGCAGCCGATAAACTCTTTACCGCCCAGCCCTCTTTAAGCCAGCAGATTAAGGATTTAGAAGAAGAAGTCGGGGTTCGTTTGCTGGATCGCTCGGCGCGGCAGATTCAACTGACCGATGAAGGCCGGGCCTTTTTACCTTATGCCCTGCAGGCCATAGAAAACGCCAAACTTGCAATTTCCGCCGCGCGTCAAGTGGCGCATCAGAAAAACAACCAGATTCATATTGGCTTATTGAACGTGGCCGAGCTGAAAGTGCTACCGCTGATGCTAGAACGCTTAAAACAGGCCATTCCCAATCTGCAGATTCATATCCAGAGTCTGACCTGTCTGGAGCAGATTCAGCGCCTTAAAAATGCCGAGCTGGATTTAAGCCTGACCCGCTATGCCATTCAGCAAGATGATTTTGTCGATCTTCCCATTTTGTCAGAGAAAATCTATCTGGTGTCAGGGCAAAAATCTGCACCGACCAAGTCCCGGATGAGTGCTGAAGCTTTGCTGCAACAGCGGCTGATTATGTGCGAGCAAACTGCTTCTCCAGTGTTTTATGAACAGGTCACCCGGCAGGTGCCAATTGAACAGATGCCGGCCGAGCAGTTACTCTGGGTCACCAATGTATTACAGCATATTAACCTGATTAATCTGGGGATGGGCTACAGTTTTGTGCCGGAATATCTGCTGCGCTTCCTGGATGAGCATGTCACGATCATTGAAACCGATTTTGAAGTTCAGCCGCTCCATCTGTATGCCAATTACCGTAAAAATAACCATAATCTGGCGCTGCAGCTCATTACTCAGGAACTGGCCAAACTCGAAATCTCGGTCACTGAGAGCTGATCAGCCCCGATCTTCCGGACTGATCAGCGAGTTTTAGGAGGACATTATTGCGCAGGCATGTGGGTTTGAATAAAGCGCACCAGCTCGGCATTTCTCTGCACAATGGCCTGGGTATGCGAGGCACCCGGTACCAGTTCATATTCAACCATCGTCCCCATCTCCCTTAAGTTATCTACCAGTGCCGTGGTGACAGCTGCCGGCACAGCAGTATCTGCCTCACCCTGAATCACCATAATCGGTTTATCCAGCTTTTTGGTGGCCGGCTGGTTAATGGCCAGGAACTGCTTAATAGTTGCATTGTCCTGGAAATTTGCAGTCAGCCCCGGATAATCAGCCACAGCAAGACCACTATTTTCAGTAAAGGCATCTATATCTTCTCTAAAGGACTGCATCAGCTCGTCCAGACATTGGCCATTTTCATCATTGTTGCCTTCGGCTTCTGGCACAATATCCTGCGATTCCGGCTGGAAGATGCTGAGGTAATTAAAGTCCGGTTCATAGGCTTTAATGCCGACCGCGACATAGGCAGCATAGGCCATCAGTTCTGCATAGACATTACGGGCTGTTCCGACCGGATACAGACCAGCACCCTCTGCCAGCTCCAGATTGCGAATGGCTGCCGGCGCGACTTCCGCAATGATATAACCCAGACTCGAGGCCGGTGCTGCTGCCACTGCACCTTTATAATTGGCATCCTGATTGGCAAATTCCGCAGTACCTAAAGAGGCATGACCACCCTGTGACTGCCCCACCGACATCCAGGCACCCTGCATTTGTGCACCCAGATCTTCTTTTAAGGCGCGTACCGAATAAATGGCAGACTGGGCGGCACTTTCTAAATGTAAATACGGATGAATGCCCGGCGTGCCCAGCCCTTCATAATCCGGCGCGACAATGACATAGCCTGCGGCCAGTAAACTTTCTGCCATGGCCTTAAAACGCGGATTTAAACTGTTGCGACTCGGTGCACAATGATCAGCAATGCCTACCGTTCCATGTTCCCAGACCACCACACGCCAGCCATCTACCGGACGAGGTGTGGACGGATAAAATACCATGGCGGTAGCTTCTGCTTTCTGGTCACGTACATTTGGCATTTTATAGGTCATGACCCGAATGACCGCACCCTCAATACCATCTTGGGTATAGGCAGCATCAGATACAAAAGTTTTGTCACGGATAAAGTTAAAATCGTTATCATCGCCACCACATGCTGTAAATAACAGCGCCGAGGAACAGGTTACCGCCAATAACAGTTTTTTAAATGTCGTTGTCATCTTGAATTCCTCTTTATCTTCTTGTTGTTAAGTACTCAGCCTGAGTTCTTTGAATTAAGCATAAAAAAAAGCATCCTGCTCGGATGCTTTGTTGGCTTTTTGCAAGATCAGACCAAATACATAAACCTAGAGAAGTGCAAGAAAAATTCCGGCAAAAATCATCAGCCCAACCCAACGGTTATGCCGAAAAGCCCAGAAACATTGCTGCGGATTGCGGTCTTTGGTTTTGTACCATTGATAGATAAAATCCAGCGCCACCGCAGCCAGTGCCACCAGACCAAATGGTATGAACAGATTTTCGATCCACAACGCCGCGCCAATCAGGAGCAGACTGATCAGCTGCAAGGCAGAAATAATCTCAATATCATAACGGCCAAATAAAATGGCGGTCGATTTCACCCCAATTTTGAGATCATATTCGCGGTCAGTAATCGCATATTGAGTGTCATAGGCCACAGTCCAGGCCAGGTTGCCAAAGTACAATAACCAGCAGGTTAAATCCGGGGTTGCACCCACCGCGGTATAAGCCATAGGAATAGACCATGAAAATGCGGCGCCCAGAAATACCTGCGGTAAATGGGTATAGCGTTTCATAAACGGGTAGATAAAGGCCAGAAATAGCGCCCCAAACGACCAGTAAAAGGTTTCAAGCGGCAAGAACAACAACAGGCAGGCACTGGCAGCAACCAGCACCAGAAACACCATCACCGCTTCTTTGGCGCTAATGATGCCGGTGGCCAAAGGACGGGTTTTGGTGCGCTCAACATGCGCATCGACTTTACGATCAGCAAAGTCATTAATGGCACAGCCTGCCGCACGCATAAAGATCACGCCCAGAATCATTGGAATCAGCACACCTATGGCCGGTGTTCCCTGAGCAGCAATCCATAAGGCCCACATGGTTGGCCAGAACACCAGTTCGGTGCCAATCGGCTTATCAAAACGGCATAAATAGTAATAGGCTTCCAAGCGCTCACGCCAGGTAATTGAATGTGCAGTTGCCATGACTGTCCTTAACCACGTTGCTGTTGAAAAGAAGAATGTAGAAATTGCTCAAAGCTGGGCAAGAAACTTTCTTGCACAATAAATTTACAGCCATGCCAAGTATAGCAGCTCTGTCTGGTCCAGCCTTCGGGCAATAAAATCACCCGGCGCTCACAGGCCGGATTGGTACGTTGAAATAAAAACCGGCCAATTGGCTTTTTACCAATATGCTTGAACAGGCGTGCTTTTTTTTGCAGGCTTAAAATCGGAAAGATGCTTTTGGCTTGAACCCAGGGCTGCTCTTCACAGCCATATAAATAGCTTTCCCGCACCCAGGAGGTATGCTGATGCGGCATGCCCAGCCATTTGGCATCTTCAAAGCTCAGGCGCTGGAAACGTTCGCGCAGTGGCTGTACCTGAAACTGGCCACCGGCCAGATCGGTTAATTGTTGTGTCAGGGAACCCGGTGCATACAGCCATGTCTTCAATCCTGCAGGAATGGTCTGATCCTGAAATTGACAGGTCTGTTGGCCGCGCATCACTTATCCCCCTTTTATCGCTTGGCCTAGTGTAACTGAAATCTGTTACTAAACCATGGGCTTTTCAGCCAAAAAGCGCAAATGTCATATTCGCCATCAATCTACCTCACCTGAATGAATATGAAGGCCATAAAAAAATCCGCGACGAGCGCGGATTTTCTGAGCATGAATCTGAGGTCAAATTACAGGCTGTAGTACATGTCTAATTCAACTGGGTGAGTAGTCGTGTTCAGACGACGAACTTCTTCAGTTTTTAGCTCGATATAAGCATCCAGCATGTCTTTTGTGAACACGCCGCCTTTTAACAGGTAGTCATGGTCAGCGGCCAGTGCTTCCAGCGCCATTTCAAGGCTGTGAGCAACGGTTGGGATTTTTGCTTCTTCTTCCGGTGGAAGATCGTACAGGTTCTTGTCCGCAGCTTCACCTGGGTGAATCTTGTTCTGGATACCGTCAATACCCGCCATTAACAGTGCCGCGAAACCTAAGTACGGGTTCATCATTGGATCTGGGAAACGTGCTTCAATACGCTTGCCTTTCGGGCTAGACACGTAAGGAATACGGATAGAAGCAGAACGGTTACGCGCTGAGTAAGCCAGCATAATTGGTGCTTCGAAATGCGGAACCAGACGCTTGTACGAGTTAGTTGAAGGGTTAGTGATCGCATTCAATGAACGGGCATGCTTGATGATACCGCCGATGAAGTATAGCGCCATTTCAGACAGACCTGAATATTCATCACCCGCGAACAGGTTTTTGCCGTCTTTAGAGATCGACATATGCACGTGCATACCTGAACCGTTATCGCCTACCATTGGCTTCGGCATAAACGTCGCAGTTTTCGCGTATTGGTGCGCTACGTTCCACACCGCATATTTGAACTGTTGCACTTCGTCAGCTTTACGCACCATGGTGTTGAAGCTCACACCAATTTCTAACTGGCAAGATGCAACTTCATGGTGATGTACTTCTACACGACCTGGGCCCATGATCTCTTCGATTTTTGCACACATATCTGCACGCATATCGTGGTGAGAATCAACTGGAGGAACCGGGAAGTAACCGCCTTTAACGCGTGGACGGTGGCCAGAGTTACCGGACTCGTAGTCTTTACCTGTAGACCAAGCCGCTTCTTCAGCGATTAAGGTGTGGCGTGCGCCAGACATATCGATGTCCCATTTCACTTCGTCAAATACGAAGAATTCTGGTTCTGGGCCAAAGAATGCAGTATCACCAATACCGGTAGACTTTAAGTAATCTTCTGCACGGCGAGCAATCGAGCGTGGGTCACGTTCATAACCCTGACCTGTAGATGGTTCGATGACATCACAAGTCACGACAACTGTTGGTTCCGCAAAGAATGGGTCGATGAAACCAGTTTCAGCGTCTGGACGTAAAATCATGTCAGATGCTTCAATGCCTTTCCAACCAGCAATTGAAGAACCATCAAACATTTTACCGTCTTCGAAGGTATCTTCATCGATACTGTCTGCAGGGTAAGTTACGTGCTGCTCTTTACCCTTAGTATCAGTAAAGCGGAAATCGACCCATTTTGCACCACTTTCTTGTATGAGTTGAAGGACCTTGTTCGCCATGCTCATTTTGCTCCAATGATATTTTGTTGCACACCCAAGTGCGTGTTAGTAGTTGGCAGTTATTAAGCAATTACCGTACCAACTTTTAAAAGCAAAGTTAAAATATTGAATTTCTTATGAGAAATTAAGATTTAGGGATTTTGCTTTGTGCCTATTATACTAGGGCTATACTGAAATGCACCATATTCAAGCACTCTTTGCGATTTTTCCTGCAAAAGATTTCTCGTGTGTATCAAAATAGTGCAAATAATCAGGTTTCATTTTAACACAGCTTAATAATACTGCTGTTTATTTCACCAATTTCGCGCTTCATGCAATTTTTCTAATGAATTTCTCACTGAATTAATTGAGTGATTTATAGATAAAAACTCTTTTTTTGAGTAAAAATCAGATTTTCATTTATTTCTGCTTATTTTTTCTTCAAGTGCTTTTCTGTGCGCTTTTCGCAAGTCGCGCTCAGCTAAATTTTTATGCCCATTTTAAAATGCGCCATTTTGGTGAATCTGCGTCATTATGCATCATTTTAGGGGTTTGGCCGCAAGAGGGTTCAACATCACAGCGGGCACGTAAAAGCCACAAGCTGAATGCAGCTCAGCCATAAACTTAAAAGATTTCATCTGTATAAAAGCTATTCTGCTTGAAAATGTTCAGCCGCACATGTTTATTTTTTGCTATGATGATTTGCACTGCGTTTTCCCCGCATTTTTTCGCTCGAAAAATAGCCGTGTTGTGACCTCCCTCCACTTTGGAAAACCATGCATTTCAGGGAATTCTTCAAGCACAGTCAGGTGCATAAATTTTGACAGGTTAAGCTCATGCTTTTGATGATCGATAATTACGACAGCTTTACTTACAACATCGTCCAGTATTTTGGCGAGTTACATCAAGAAGTTAAAGTCGTTCGCAATGACAGCGTCACATTAGAAGATATTGAGCGATGGCAACCGAAGTATTTGGTGATTGGTCCCGGTCCGTGCTCGCCATCTGAAGCCGGCATTTCCATTCCAGCAATTCAGCATTTTGCCGGCAAAATCCCGCTATTGGGCGTATGTCTGGGCCACCAGAGTATTGGTCAGGCCTTTGGCGGCAACATTGTACGGGCCAAAAAAGTGATGCATGGCCGTTTATCCGATATGTATCACAGCGATCAGGGTATTTTCAGCAATTTGCCCTGCCCGTTTTCTGCGACCCGTTATCACTCCCTGGTGATTGATCAGGCGACCTTACCAGAATGTCTGGAAGTCACCTGCTGGACCAATGAAGCCGATGGTTCTATGGAAGAAATTATGGGCGTGAAACATAAGACATTGCCGGTCGAAGGCGTGCAGTTCCACCCGGAATCCATTTTGAGCCAGCATGGCCACAAAATCTTCCAGAACTTTTTAGAAATTTATGCCTAATTTGCACAAAGTGAACACCATGAATATTCAACAAGCTTTAAATCATATTACAAAACAGATTCACCTGACTCAGCCACAAATGGAAGATGTGATGCGTGCCATCATGTCGGGCGAAGCCACCGATGCGCAAATTGGCGCCCTGATGATGGGCCTGCGCCTGAAAGGTGAAAGCATTGATGAAATTACCGCAGCCGCGCGCGTCATGCGCGAGTTCGCGATTAAAATTGATGTCAGCGATATTCCGTATCTGGTCGATATTGTCGGTACCGGCGGTGATGGCCAGAACCTGTTTAACATATCGACGGCGTCCAGCTTTGTAATTGCAGCCGCTGGCGCCACCATTGCCAAACATGGTAACCGCGGCGTATCGACCAAATCAGGTTCCTCTGACCTGCTGGAACAGGCCGGAATTAACCTTGACCTGAACATGCAGCAAACTGAACGCTGTATCCGCGATATGGGCGTAGGTTTTCTGTTTGCGCCGAACCATCATAAAGCCATGAAATATGCAGTTGGCCCACGTAAAGAACTGGGTATTCGCAGCATTTTCAACCTGCTCGGCCCGCTTACGAATCCGGCCGGAGTTAAACGTTTTGTGATTGGCGTGTTCTCCAGCGAACTCTGCCGCCCGATTGCTGAAGTGATGAACCAGCTCGGTGCTGAACACGTACTGGTGGTACATTCACGCGATGGTCTGGATGAAATCAGTCTGGCATCTGCCACGACCGTAGCAGAACTGAAAGATGGCGAAATCACCGAATGGACCATTACTCCAGAAGAAGTGGGTATTGAATCACAAACCCTCACCGGTCTGGTGGTAGAAAACTCGGCAGAAAGTCTGGCCCTGATTAAAGATGCACTTGGCAAAAATAAATCTGAACGCGGTGAAAAAGCAGCCAACATGATTGCCCTGAATGCCGGCGCCGGGATTTATGTGTCTGGCCTGACCAAAACCTATCAACAGGGTGTGGCACTGGCACATGACATTATTTATGGCGGTCAGGCACTGGAAAAAATGGGCGTACTGGCCGAATTTACCAAAACCTTAAAACAGTACGAAGCTTAAGACGGCAGGATAAAATCATGGTGGATATCGCAAATACCATTTTAGGTAAAATTGTTGACCGCAAACAGGAAGAATTTACTGCTCGTCTGAAACAGCGCAGTCTGAATGATCTGGAACAACTGGCCCAGGCCGCCACACCGGTGCGTGGTTTTGCCCAAAGCTTGAAAAGCAAACGTCCGGGCGTGATTGCGGAAATTAAAAAGGCCTCGCCATCAAAAGGGATTATTCGTGAAAACTTTAATCCAGCTGAAATTGCCCAGCAATATGAAGCTGCCGGTGCTGCCTGCCTGTCTGTACTGACCGATGTCGATTTTTTCCAGGGTGCTGATGAAAATATCGCGCTGGCCCGTAACCATTGCAGCCTGCCTGCACTGCGGAAAGACTTCCTGATTGATCCGTATGGGGTGGTTGAAGCTCGTGCGCTACATGCCGACTGTATCTTGCTGATTGTAGCCTGCCTGTCAGACCAGCAACTGGAAGAAATGTCGAAAACCGCGTTTGAACACAATCTGGATGTACTGGTTGAAGTGCATGACGAAGAAGAGCTGGAACGCGCTTTGCGTTTAAGTGATCGCTGTCTGCTGGGCGTGAACAACCGTAATTTAAAAACATTTGATGTGGATTTAAACACCTCATTGCGTCTGAAAAAATTACTCGATCCAGCACGTTTACTGGTAACTGAAAGTGGTATTGCCACCCCAGCAGATGTCAAGATGATGCAGGAGCATGACATTCATGCCTTCCTGGTCGGTGAAAGCTTTATGAAACAGCCGCGTCCGGATCAGGCCTTTAGCGAGCTGTTTGGTACGCCGCAAAAGATTTAAGTCTTGGTGCAGTTCAGGATGCAGGTTCATCCTGAACTGTGCGATTGCACTGCCCTACTTTCATAGGGCGGTCATCTTCCTATATCGACCCGTCTTAACATCTCTCGTTTCAAGCCAGATGCACCGCCAAGCTGAATCCGTTTCAGTTCAAATCAGGCGTAATTCAGACTATACTGGATTGAAATTTTATCCTCCTATTTTCGATTATGAGCAAACACGATTCTTCGCTATCGAAAGAACAGTTTAAATTACTCAAAGACTTTAAAAAGCAGATCAATAATCCGCATCCGCGCGTAGAGCCGGCGGCACCGGTCATCAAAACTGCTGAACAGGAACAGGCCGAAGATTTTGAGCTGTTTCAAAAAGAAATGCGTGGGGTCCAGAAAATGGATCATGGCAATATCGCGCAGGTGAACCAACCGACCAAGAAAAAGCTGGATGCCCAGACCTTGGCTAAACGCGCAGCCGCCGAAGGCCCCATGCAAACTGATGAGACCATTTTGTCGGACACGCAAGCCATGCTTCATCCGGTGGGCAGTCAGGCCAGTTTAAGCTACCGCATTGCCACCTTGCAGCATAAGGTGTTTGAAGATTTAAAAGCTGGTAATTTGCGCTGGTTTGAAGCGGTCGACCTGCATGGCTGTACCGTGGAAGAAGCCCGTGTGGCAGTGCTGCAAATTATCCAGATGGCCAAAGATGAAAATCAGAACGTGATTAAAATTGTGCATGGTAAAGGCCCGGAAGCCATTTTAAAAACCTATGTCAATGGCTGGTTACGTCAGCATCGCGATGTTCTGGCCTTTGTCAGTGCACCGGAAAAACAGGGCGGCACTGGTGCGGTGCTGGTTCTGCTAAAACGTGCAGAAAAGAACCCAAAGTTTAAACAATAAGCGGATTTTTCCTCAAAAGCAGGCATTGTTGCGGTTTTCTGCTACAATGCCGTCCTTGTTCAATATCAGTGTAAGTGAACACGTCTTATGTCTATGCAGCAATCCTACGCAAACATTCTTACTGCCGTTGGTGAAGATTTAAATCGCCCTGGTCTCAAAGATACGCCTATGCGTGCTGCTAAAGCATTTTCGTATTTAACCTCAGGTTATAGCCAGACGTTGGCTGAAGTGACCAACAACGCCGTTTTCCCGTCTGATAACCGTGAAATGGTGCTGGTCAAAAATATCGAATTCTATTCGCTGTGCGAGCATCACCTGCTGCCATTTTATGGCCGTGTGCATATTGCCTATTTACCGGAAGGCAATGTTTTGGGACTGTCTAAATTTGCCCGTATTACTGAAATGTTTGCGCGCCGTTTACAGATTCAGGAAAACCTGACCCAGCAAATCGCAGAAGCCGTGGCTGAAGTGACCAAAGCCCGTGGTGTTGCGGTGGTGATTGACTCTGCACACATGTGCATGATGATGCGCGGTGTTGGCAAGCAGGAATCGACCACACGTACTGTGTCATTTATTGGTGACTTTAAAACCGATAAAGATGCACGTCGTGAATTTTTAAGTGCCGTGCCTGAAAGTTACTAAGCTAAAATCATGCTGGAGCCTCGACATCTGTTGGGGCTTTTTTATGTCCTGTTTCTTATACTACTGCTGGTTTCCCTATTATTTTAAGGAATGCAAATGTCTTCAATTTATTTAGCCGGTCAGGGCCTGACCCAAAGTGAATGCAGTGTCGACTTCCCGCGTCCGGATCGTTTGGTCAAAGGCAATCCCAAACGTGATACCTATAGTGCTTATGAACATCCCAATATGAGCTGTGGCATCTGGCAGTGCGAAGTCGGCGCCTGGAATATTGTCTTTGCTGACAATAAACAGGAATTTTTTAATGTGATTGAAGGCGTGGTGCGTATTCATGACCAGCACGGACAATATATTGAAGTCACCGCTGGTCAGGCCGGAATTATTCCACCGGGTTTTGTCGGTACCTTTGAAGTGGTTGCAGCGGTGAAAAAATATTATGTAGTGGTTGAGGCCTAAAATACCGCTTGAGCTTTTTACTGTTTGATGTTTGATGTTTGGGCTGGTTTTATCTTTCAGCTCTAATATAAAAAAACGCCCGACAGTTCTGGGCGTTTTTCATGCTGAGATGGAACTCAAACGGCTTATTTGGCCAGATAGACCTGATTACGACCGGCATTTTTGGCACTGTACAAAGCCGCATCTGCGGCATCCAGAAAACGCTGATAATCCGGATGGCCATCATACTGCACCGCACCAATACTCACGGTAAATTTAAAACTCTCACCTTCAGCAGAACGGATTGGGGTATCTTCAACCCGGCGACGGATGGTTTCGGCAATCATCTGGGCCCGGTTCCAGTCACTATCGACCAGCAGCAATAAAAACTCTTCCCCACCAACCCGGAAAGCATAATCACTGCCCTTGCTCGATTCCAGCAACACTTCGGCCATAAACTGCAAAGCCAGATCACCAGCGGCATGGCCATAGCGGTCATTAATCTCTTTAAAGAAATCGGCATCAATCTCCAGTAGACTTAAAGGTGAGCGGTTTTTGCGCGAGAACTGGATTTCACGAATCAGGATGGTATTTAAATAACGCCGGTTTAACAGCTGGGTCAGCGAATCATTGCCCGTGCCGATATATTCCGCCACCTGAAACAGCTGATCGACCAGATGCTGGATTTCGCGGTTTTTACAGCGAATCTGCTGAATCAGTAACAGCTTCTGCTGCTGATCGGAAGTGTCCAGCAGCTGCTGGTTCAACTGATCCACCTGATAAATCCGCTGGATAATAAACTCGACCTGCTCGGCGCTGGCAAAAGCATAGGCTGCTTTATGGATGAACCACAGGCCAAATTCAGATTTTGAGAGTGGTGGATGAAACAGCTGTGACTGGTCAGAAAAGGCCTTAAACATCAGCTCATTTTCCCAATCCAGCAGACAACCGCGCTGGCGGTCTTTTTGCACGGCCACATCCTGCATGGCAGAAAACAGACGGTAGGTGTGTTTCATATCATTATGAATTTCTACCTTGGCCTCATAAGTGCGGCACATGATTTCTGCGGCCAGGCTCAGCACCTGAGTCATATAATCGGCAGCAGCCAGTACATCGGCCTGCGGGGTTTGCAGAAAAAAGGCAAAACTTTTGCGCTGGATTTCGCGGATGCCGCGAATAATCAGCCAGGAGGGAACGCCAATACGCGCATGCACTTCCCCAACTTTCAGCTGCTTGGCGACAATGGCTTTAAAATCCTGCTTGAACGGAACTGCAAAACTATCCAGCAGCCATTGCTGCAGAGCATTTTTCAGGCGGCTACGCACCAGTTCATCGGACAGGAAATAGGAGGCTTCCTGCTCCTGCATCATCTGTCGATAAAATTCGGCCACCAGCACCGTGACATGCTGTTGAATGAACTCAAAGCTATAGCTTAAATCGGTTTCAGAAAATTGCCCGCAAATTGCCTGCCACTGCGCTGCAAGTTCCTGTATACGCTCTTGGTTCATACAACCGGCTCACACAAATGAATTACAGCGCAGATTTTAACGCAGCTGTCACATAAGACAATTCTTTTGTGAATTAAATGAATATTCACTTAATAACAATCTGGATTTTCAAGCCTGGCTTCAAGACTTCAGCTTAAAAGAACCAGGCAAAACCGAGACTGGTCTGATGCCAGTCCTGTTGATCTTGCTGCTGATATTCCCAGCCCAGACGAATCGCATGTTGCGGATTCAGCACATATTGCAGCTGGCTGTGCAGTCTCAAATTCCATTGCTGGGCATCTTCCCAATACGGCAATTCCACTTGCAGCACGCTATTCAGCTGCGGAGTCCAGATATTCTGGCAGCCCACTGTTGGCCCAACACCCACGCGCCAGCCACGCTCCAGTGCTTTACCGGCCTGTAGATGGTTTTGTAGCTGGGCATAGCAAATATGCTCGCGGTCGGCACTGGCCCAGCTATAGCCCATCTGGACCTGTAAATTGGCCACGCCATGCTGTTCCTGAGTGCTGAACTGACCATGCTGATCGAGCGCTTCCTGGTTCCAGCCCAGATTAAAACCCCAAGATAACGGCGTTTTAAACGGCGTAATCGGGTTATAGGAGTTCACCGCCAGCACGTCGAGCTGACTCAGTTTTAAGGTTTCATCCCGATATTGCAGCGCACCCTGTAAAAATAGCAATTGAGTCCCGGTGCGAAAACCACCCTGTGGATCGAGCAGATCATGATAAGCCTGCCGATGCCCCAGTTCGATAAAGGACTGTCCCTGCACTTCACCAGTGCTTAACGTCAGATTACGCGCATGATGGCCCTGGCTTGGATCAACGTTTGGGACGTCCGGCGCGCGGCGCTGCTTGTCGACCTGAAGCTGGCTGCGCAGGCTGAGTAACTGGCGTAAACGCGGCTGGGCAAAACCGGTTTCAACTTTGCGGGCTAAAAACTGTAGGTACAGATCATCGTAGGCTATTTCCAGTATTTTGGCCTGCTCTAATGCGGTATAAGGCTGTAATAACGTATTTAAATCAGCAGATTCGGCAAAAGCCAGCTGATGTGCAGCTTGCGCTAGATCCGTGCCATGCTGGCGGGCTTGAGCCAGTAACTGGGTTTCTAGCGCCGGGCGATACACGGTGTCTTTGACCAGATCTGAATCTGCCAGCGCCTTGATGGTTTCAACCGGAATCGACGCCACTTTAAACTGTTGCTGTAAATTCAGCTCGGGGCGCACCAGATCAATCAGGCCCAATAAGCGATAGGCACAGTTATCACTGACAAAATAATAGGGAAAACTGACGTGCTTCATTTCCCAGATATGTTCCACCAGAAAACGGGTTTCATCCGGGCTTAAATCCAGCTCATATTCCCATAAATCGCGGCTTTCCAGATCACCATATTCCTTGACCTTGCGGTAATACGGCATGAGGGAATATTCACCCGGATACTGTCCGGTCAGACCTTTCCAGGCATAGGACCAGCTTTGCTCACCCGGCACTGTGGCCGCATAATTCACCGCATAGGAAATCAGGTTCAGTTCCTGCTGATCTTTCGGGTCCAGTCGCAGCAAGGTATGCCCGAACATGGAGCTGGGATTGCCCATAAAATCGGTGGCATAAATTAAAGTGGTTTTGTACGGACGAATCTGGCCAATCCATTCATCCAGTTCCGGACAGGCCACGACGGCCAGTTCAGTTTGTGGAATATTCAGTTGTTGCACCAGCCAGCGGCTACGTGCCGGAAAACGGCATTGTACCGATTGATTTGGCTCGGCCTGCTGAAACAGTGCTGCAATATGCGCCTGTAATTCCTGATTTAAATCGGGTGTTTTGGCCTCTGTTAAAAAATAGCCGGCATAGCTGACAGTACTCTGCCCGGAAGTATTGGCATACATTAAGCGTTGCCAGGTATTTTGCTGTGCCAGTTGCTGCTGTTCAGCACGCTGGATATACAACTGTGCCGGCGTTGAAGATTCAGGAGAAGACGTCGCGGCATACGCCACAGGAGACAACAAAGCAGCACATACAAAAGCAAGAGGTTTCATTCAGCAGATCAATTCTTATTCGGTTCTTATATAGAGAAAAACCCTGCCAGAAGACAGGGTTTTATGGGGTGCTTAATTAGACGTAGGCTTTTAAGATGTCGTCTTGTGCCATCACTGACTGTAAAGAGGCCAGTACTTCAACAGAAGTCTGGTTGTCAGCTGAATAAATTTCAGAGAAGTTTTGTTTGGTCACTGCAAAGAAACGTGCTTTGTCTTCTGCTTTAATGCTCAGTAATTCAGCCAGTACGTTCAAGCTTTCACCCTCACCTACAGCCATATCACGCGCCAGCGTTTCGGCATTTTCATTGGTAAATGTCACCACTTGCGCAGTTACAGTACCGGTACCGCTACAGCCTAAAGTACCGAAGGTAATACCGAACAACTGGTTTGCAAAAATACCATTGGTTGTAGCAGCTAAAATTTTAGGCACTTTACCAGACTGACCTGCCCAAACTTGAGAACCAATACCACAGCCGGCATCAGCGTCTGCAAATGCTGCTGTTGAACCTGCTGCCAATAGTGCTGCCAAAGCTAATTTTTTTAACATAAAAGTCTCCAGAATTTATTATCTGAGTTTGTTATTGTTTCACAACGTGTAATTTTTATTACACTGTTTAAAGATAACGCATCCGCCGGCGAACACAAAACACTTTATACCAAAGTGGAAAAATTATTTTTCTATATCCTTTAAGTGCGTAGGTTTCAGTTGCCAGATGCCATTCGGCTGACGATCGCCCAGAATTTTCAAGACCAGCACCAGACTCAGCAATAACAGCAGATACCAGGACCCCAGCTTGCCCCAGCCAACCATATGCCAGCTGTCGACCTGACTTGGATACAGCCAGATCTGGTAAAAGGTACTGATATTTTCTGCAATCCAGATAATAAAGGCCAGTAACAGCAAGACCGGTAACATCGGCAGCTGCATCCGATGATGCTGCAATTCAAACTGGATCCGGGTTTTCCAGAAAATCAGCACGCTCCAGGCAAACAGCACATAGCGGATATCCGGCACAAAAAACTTGCTCATAAAATTAATATAAGACAGTAGCGCCAGACTCAGCATATTGGCAAAACCCGGCAAGCGAGTAAAAGACACCCGATATAAACGCAAGGACCGGGCAAAGAAACTGCCGACGGCCGAATACATAAACCCGGCAAACAGTGGTACGGTCATAATTTTAAATACGGCCGGCTGCGGATACTGCCAGGATGCAATCGCCGGATGAGTCAGAAAAATTTCCATAATCATCGCCAGCAAATGGAATAGCGCAATGACTTTGGCCTCGGCCCAGGATTCTAGCTTGAGATACAGCAGCAAAATCTGAATGAGGACCGCATAAAACAGCAAATAGTCATAACGGAAAAAACCGTAATAGTCCTGGCTACCCAGACTGGCGGTAAAAGCAAAAGCAATCAGCAATAAAATTCCAAATAAGGCAGCCGAAGCTGCCTTATAAGTGAATTCAAAGCCTGATTTTAAAATTGTGATCAAGGCTGAATCCTAATATTGTTTCATCTTCTTAAAGGTACTTGGCACTGTATTCATGTACCGTATCAATAAAGACTTTCGGATTGGCCGGATCAACCCATTGGGTAATGCCATGTCCAAGGTTGGCAATATAGCCAGTTTTTTCACCATGCGCATAGGCATCATCCAGCATGGCTTTGGTCGTCTTGGCAATTGAGTCCGGGCTGCCATATAACGTGGCTGGATCCAGGTTGCCCTGTAACGCAGCACGGCCATTCACGGTTTGACGCGCTACGTTTAACGGCGTGGTCCAGTCCAGACCAAAAGCATCGGCACCGGTGGCGACCATTGGCTCCAGCCATTGACCGCCACCTTTGGTAAATAGAATGACCGGAATTTTACGGCCATCTTTTTCGCGTTGCAGACCCGCTACAATTTTTTGCATATAGTTCAGCGAGAACTCGATATATTCACGATGCGCCAGTGCCCCGCCCCAGCTGTCAAAAATCTGTACCGCTTGTGCGCCAGCATCAATTTGCGCATTCAAATAGTCAATCACAGCGACTGCCAGACGGTCGAGCAAGGCATGCAGCACTTCTGGCTGGGCATACATCATCTGTTTGGTAAAGCGGAAATCCTTGCTTGAACCACCTTCAACCATATAAGTCGCTAGCGTCCACGGACTGCCAGAGAAGCCAATTAACGGCACCTGTCCACCCAAAGCCGAACGAATGGTCGACACCGCATTCATGACATAGTCCAGATCTGACTTGGCATTAAAATTCGGCAGATTGGCGACATCCTGCTCGGTACGCACGGTTTTATGAAACTTCGGACCTTCACCGGCTTCAAAGTACAGACCTAAGCCCAAAGCATCCGGTACAGTGAGAATATCGGAGAATAGAATGGCTGCATCCAGCTCATAACGGCGCAAAGGCTGTAAGGTCACTTCACAGGCAAATTCGGTATTTTTGCACAAGGAAAGAAAATCTCCGGCCTTGGCACGGGTTTCACGATACTCAGGCAGATAACGTCCTGCTTGACGCATCATCCATACCGGCGTGGTATCTACGGGTTCACGCAACAAGGCACGTAGAAAACGATCATTTTTTAAGGCCGTCATTTACTTTCCTAACTTCGACTGAATCTTGCATCCATCATATCAAAAAGGCAGAAATTTTAATAACTTCTTTAATCCTTTAAAAATGCCGGACTGTAAAAGATAAAAGTGATATTTACACAAAACAGATACTGCATCTCCTCATTTTTTCTGTAATACTTGTGTAGTTTTTAAAATGTAAATGAATAATTCTTAAGGTTGACTTACATGTTCGTTCGCACAGTACTCGCACTGAGTTTAAGTTGCATGTTTGCTGGTACAGCCCTGGCTGCAACCACTGCTGAACAGCCGTTGAATCCTCAATTAATTAGCGATACAGCGGTTGAAGATCCGATTGATCCGCTTGCAACAGACGCATCAGCGGCAGTCGTACCTTCAGAAGTTGAAACGCAGATTACGCAACAAGAAGAACAAGATTTAAACAAGGCTTCAGCGACCCTTGAAGACCTGCAAAATGCCGAAGATACCCAGGCTGATATCGGCAGCGCACCGACAACTGCTGCGCCTGCAACGACTTCAGCAACAACAGCGCCAGCCAAAGCATCCTGGACTTTAGATGGCCTGAACAATGCCAGCTGGTATGAAAATATTGGCAAAGGCCAGTTCCCGGTCTATGCGCGCGCGCATGTGATGCTCAATAATGCTCATGCTTCTCCGGGTGCGATTGATGGAACCAGCGGTAAAAATACCCTGAAAGCGATTGCCTCTTTCCAGCAGATGAACGGCATTAAACCGACCGGTGTGCTGACGCAGGAAACCTGGGATGCTTTAATTGCCCGTCAGGGTTCAAAACCGGCTTTCGTGGAATACACCATTACTGAAGATGACCTGAAAGGTCCGTATGTCAAATCAATTCCGGGCGACTATGCACTGCAAGCCAAAATGAAAGGCCTGCACTACACCAGCGTCACTGAAATGCTAGGTGAAAAGTTCCATATGGATGAGAACTTCCTGAAAAAGCTCAATCCAAATGCAAACTTTAACAAAGCCGGTCAAAAACTGATTGTGGCCAATGTGCGTAATGACCTGCCGGAAGATATCCATCTGATTGTGGCGCACAAAGGCGCTAAACAGCTGTATCTATTTAACAGCCGCAACCAGATGATCGCATCATTCCCGGCCAGTATTGGTAATACCAACACCCCTTCACCAACCGGGACTTATAAAGTGACTGGTGTGGCACCAAACCCGTGGTACAGCTACTCACCAAGTAACTTTATCCAGGGCAAAAATATGAAGCCGCTGTCCTTACCACCAGGTCCAAACGGTCCAGTGGGGAATATCTGGATTGGCCTGAGCAAAAAATCCTTTGGTATTCACGGTACGCCAAACCCGTCGATGATTTCTAAATCCTATTCGCATGGCTGTATCCGTCTGACCAACTGGGATGCCAACGACCTGGGCCGTAAAGTCCGTTCAGGGGTTACAGTTAAATTCCTCGAATAATCAGCTCATACCCCATAAAAAGCCTGCCTATGCAGGCTTTTTTGATTACGGAGGTTTGAATGTATGACGTTGCGAATCTGGAACGATATGTTGCATTCCATGCCTAGAACAGGCACCAGATAAAACACTAAGATAGTCCCAAGCTCAAAAAGAATTAGAGGATTATCTGATGAACGCCTACTTACATCGTAGTGAAGAACGTGGTCATGTTAAAGCCGGCTGGTTAGACACCAAACACAGCTTTTCATTTGGCAGCTGGCACAACCCGAAATACATGGGTGTGAGTGTGCTTCGTGTAATTAATGATGACCGGATTGCCGCCCACAATGGTTTTGGTACCCATCCGCATGACAACATGGAAATTTTAACCTGTGTACTGGATGGCACCATTTCGCATAAAGACAGCATGGGCAATGAACGTCATATCAGTGCGGGTGAATGGCAGCTGATGAGTGCCGGAACCGGGGTTCAGCACAGTGAAATCAACCAGGGCGATGTACCGGTGCATATGCTGCAAATCTGGATTCATCCAAATGTGCGCGATGCAGAGCCAAATTATCAGCAAATTAAACTCGACCCACGTGAACAGCCGAACCAGTGGCACCTGATTGTTGGTCCGAACGAACAGGCACCGATGCATATTCGCCAGCAGGCCGAAGTCAAAACCGCAGTACTTGAAGCCGGCCAAAGTCTAAACGTACAGGCGACCCAGCAGCTCAACTATGTGCATGTGATTCGCGGTGAAGTGCAGATTGGTGAACATACGGTTAAAGCTGGTGATGCACTGTTATTCGCAGAACATGCGGATATTCAGGCAACCGAAGAAAGCCAGATCATCTGGTTTGACTTACCGGGCAAATAAGCCATTTTTCTCTCCCAAAGGTCATGATGATTTTGACCCAATAGCCGCTCCATCGAGCGGCTATTTTTATGTCTTAAAGCCGGTCTTGATTGACTTTTACCTGAGTGTGAATAGCCTGTTTAAGCTGCACCCTTTGCAGCAACTCAAATACCATTGAAAATAAACTGAATAAAATCGGCCGATTGCCTGCAACCCGCTAAAACTCTTAAAAACTGAAACTATTTACATTCTCAGTGGTAAAAACACTCTACATGAGAAAAATTCTCAGTTATGATAGCTGCATAAAAATCATCCTGTGAATTGACCATGAATGCTTATACTGCAGCTCAGGCCAATGTCTTGACCATTCGGCAACTGAGCAAACAATTCGGCTCTCGTTTTGCGGTGCATCAGGCCAGCTGGTCTGCACAGCGCGGACAGATTATCTGCCTGCTGGGCCATTCTGGCTGTGGCAAAACCACCATGCTTCGTCTGATTGCCGGACTGGAAACCCCGAGCAGTGGCTCAATCCAGCTTGAACAGCAAATCCTGTGGAACGAACAGCAACAGATTCCAGCCGAAGCGCGCAATATTGGTCTGGTATTTCAGGACTATGCCCTGTTTCCGCATTTAAGCGTACTGGACAATGTCATGTTTGGCCTGAAAAAACTGCCGAAAGCACAGCGTCAGGCGGTGGCCGAACAGGCGCTACAGCATGTTTCGATGCAGCATCATCTGCACAGCTATCCTTATACCCTGTCTGGTGGCGAGCAGCAGCGCGTGGCCTTGGCCCGTGCCCTGGCACCGAAACCGCAGGTGCTTTTGATGGATGAACCTTTTTCCAATCTCGATCATCGACTGCGCGACCATATCCGACAAAATACCATCGAAATTCTGAAGCAGACCGGCACCACCACAGTTATTGTTACCCATGATCCGGAAGAAGCGCTGCAAATTGCCGATCAGATTATTCTGATGCATCAGGGTGAAATTATTCAGATCGGTACGCCGAAAGTCCTGTATCGGCAGCCAGCCACCTTATTTGCCGCCCGTTATTTTTCTGCCCTGAATGAAATTCCGGCGCAGCGTGTCGCGCAGCAATTACAGACCTGTTTTGGCGCACATCCCATCAGTGAAGCGCTAGCACATCACCAAGAGCCAATCCGCTGCTGTTTCCGTCCACATCAGGTGCAGGTGTTTAGCCAGCCGACTGCGGGTGCAATCCCGGCGACAGTGCTGTCTTCCAGCTTTATGGGCCATGCCGAACAGTTACGCCTGCAACTCGACCCCGAAACCATTATTCTGGCGCAGGTCAGCCCGGCACACACCGCTTATCAGGAACAGGTCTATGTGAGCCTAGATCTGCAGCAGTGTTTTTTCTTCGCTCAAGATTCACAGCCGGAAGCCCATACAACCACCACGGCTGAAGTAGCCAACGCTTTTTAAATTGAAAATAAGGAATGAAAAATGATGAAAGTAACAATCAAAATTCCACTGCTGGCCAGCGGCCTGCTGGCGCTGAGCGGTCTGGCGCAAGCCGCGCAGGTAAACCTGTATACCACGCGTGAACCGGTGCTGATTCAGCCCTTATTAAAAGAATTTACCGAAAGCAGCGGCATTAAGGTCAATACCGTATTTATTAAAGATGGCCTGCTGGAGCGGGTCAAAGCTGAAGGACGCCGTTCACCGGCCGATGTGATGCTGACCGTCGATTTTGGCAATCTGGTGGATCTGGTCGAAGCGGACCTCACCCAGCGCGTGAATTCCAAAGTATTAAATAATGCCATTCCGGCCAATTTACGTGCAGCCAATGGCCACTGGTATGCCCTGTCAATGCGTGCCCGTGCAGTCTATGCCTCCAAAGAACGTACGCCGCTGAACGCCATTCATTATGAAGATCTGGCCAATCCGCAATGGAAAGGCAAAATCTGTATCCGTTCGGGTAGCCATCCCTACAATACCGCGTTAATTGCCGCCTATATTGCCCATCATGGTGAAAAAGCGGCAGAAACCTGGTTACGCGGCGTTAAAGCCAATCTGGCGCGTCCAGCCAGTGGCGGTGACCGCGATGTGGCGCGCGATATTCTGGGTAAAATCTGTGATATTGGTGTGGCCAACACCTATTATGTCGGCACCATGCGCAATGGCAATGCTGAACAGCAGCGCTGGGGCAATACCATTAATGTGGTGTTACCACGCTTTAAAAATGGTGGCACCCATGTCAATGTCTCGGGTGCAGTTGTAGCCAAACACGCACCGAACCGCAAAGAAGCGGTACAGTTACTGGAATTCCTGGCTTCAGATCAGGCTCAGGCCATGTATGCACAAAGTGGCTATGAGTATCCGGTCAAACCGGGCGTGAAGATTGATCCAATCATCGCCAGTTTCGGCAAGTTAGATATTGATTCACTACGTTTAAGTGAGATCGCTCGCCATCGTAAGGCAGCCAATCTGCTGGTCGATAAAGTCCAGTTTAATCACTAAACCTGAATCCTGAGATAGCGCGGGCAGACTGCTGCTCGTGCTATCAGTCTTATGTCCATGTCCAGCCTGTTGATTCCCCGATGACCCAGAAAAAATCTCCTGTAACTGCACTTTTTTCACTCAGTGGCCTGTTTACCCTGCTGGCCTGTCTGCCTGTGCTGGCTTTGCTGTGGACGGCCTTACAGGGCAATAGCGAGATTTGGGATCATCTGCTACAATATGTGATTCCTCCCACCCTGCTTGAAACCGGTCTGTTGCTGCTTGGTGTCGGTATTCTGACAATTCTGATTGGTACCGGCAGTGCCTGGCTGGTCACGGCCTATCAATTCCGTGGTCGTGGCTTTCTGGATTGGGCACTGTTACTGCCCTTGGCCGTACCGACCTATATTATTGCCTATAGCTATATTGATATTTTGCATCCGATTGGTCCTGTGCAGACCCTACTACGGGACTGGCTCCAGCTGGAAATGCAGCAGCTCTGGTTTCCGAATATCCGCTCGCTCTGGGGCGCGATTTTTTTGCTTAGTTTCGTGCTGTATCCCTATGTTTATTTAAGTACCCGTGCCATGTTCCTGATGCAGTCGGCCAGCCTGATTGAAGTGGCGCGCAGCCTGGGATTAAAACCGGAACAGGTATTTTTCCGGGTTGCGATTCCGCTGGCTCGCCCAGCCATTGCAGTCGGTGCCAGTCTGGCCCTGATGGAAACCATTAATGATATTGGTGCCACCGAATTTCTGGGCATTAAAACCCTGACCCTGTCGATTTATTCAACCTGGACCAACCAGTCCGATCTGGCCAGTGCCGCCCAGATTGCAATTTTTATGTTGCTGATTATTAGCCTGCTGGTGCTGATAGAACGGCTAGGACGACGCAAACAGCGCTATATGAATTCGGCCCAGCGTAGCCGGCTGATGCCTGCCCAGCCAGTGACCGGCGCCAAAGCCTGGCTGCTATTCGGCCTAGGTTTAATTCCGGTGATTATTGGTTTTCTGATTCCGATCAGTCATTTACTGGTCGAATCTTATCAGCGCTTACAATATGCCGGTGTCTCTGAATATCTGCTGCAAGCCTCAATCAACACGCTTACCTTAGCCAGTATTGCCACCTTTGTGACCATGCTGATTGGCTTTATTATTGTGAGTACCGCACGGTTTAGCCAAAGCGGCTGGCTAAGCCGGGTTGCCAGTTTGGGCTATGCCATTCCAGGCACTGTACTGGCCATTGGCCTGATGCTGTCTTTGGGCGCGATTGATCACGCCGTGGCGGATTTTCTGGAATTCCAGCTTGGTCTGGATACCGGACTGCTGTTTTTAGGCACCAGTTTTACCTTAATTTACGCCTATGCGGTGCGTTTTCTGGCCATTTCGATTGGCGGGATTGAATCGGGTTATAATCGGATTCATGGCGTCTTTGATGATGCCGCGCGTAATCTGGGCCAGAGTAAAGGCGGGATTCTGACCCGTATCCATCTACCTTTACTGCGTCCTGCACTGATTTCAGCAGCCTTACTGATTTTTGTTGATTGTATGAAAGAGCTGCCGGCCACATTGTTACTACGTCCGCTGAATATGGAAACCTTGGCTACGCAGTTATATGCCGAAGCCTCACGTGGCACCTATGAAGAAGGCGCAATTGCAGCCTTGTTGATTGTTCTGGTCGGGCTGATCCCGGTGATTTTACTGGCACGGTTGGGGAAAACTGTACGTTAATCTTACCAACTTGGACTGGCTAAACTCTGCTTCAACATCAAGCGCAAGTTTAGCCTTCTCTCTTTTTCATAGTAAAAATCTTTTAAAGAGAACAACCTTATAAAATAGAGATATACTTTTGATTTTTAATGAGCTTGGGATAAAGAATTTTATTCAGAAATAGTTTAGGCAGATAGTGCTTAGAATATTATCCTTAAATCCAATTATTTTTTTATTATTCAATAGATCTCTTTCATAAATCAAAAAACGATCTTCTTTTTGGTTAATATTTGCACTCCGGATTTCTTAGCATTCGTGCATAATCTGCGGATGAAATACATCGATTCAAACAAGCTTTCTGAT
>Ga0172372_10000130_pt1 | contig 111415 bp, 83 predicted proteins | sample LakKiv5m_2_FD_114544 | JGI IMG/M metagenome (GOLD analysis project Ga0172372, IMG submission 114544) | Freshwater microbial communities from Kabuno Bay, South-Kivu, Congo - kab_092012_9.5m | ecosystem: Environmental > Aquatic > Freshwater > Lake | place: Democratic Republic of the Congo... | reverse complement strand
TTCGAGGCTGGCAGGGATCAGCACGATCTGGTTTCTGGCGCCGGGCGGCTTCTGCCAGTAGCTTCCGTTGACTGCTTTTTGCGACATTTGCCTGCGTCCGTGATTTCGAGGCTTCCGCTGTGGCTGGTTTTCCGGAGTGTAGCGAACTACGTGTGATATTGATATACTTACTTAAGCAAAATGTTGACTAAACCGACAACCTGCTCGATGGGGAGAGGGGGGATTGAGGGCGATTTTCGCCCGGAAGCAGAGAACTTCAAGGCCATTGGGCTGCCGCCATGCGGCAGGAATCCCCGTGAAAAGGCGTGTGGGTGATATTAATCCCCCTGTAACGGTGCGTGTCAGGGCGGCCAGAACCGCATCAGGAACGCACCAAAGCCTGACCGGCCGATTGACATCGACCGCACGCCACACTGCGTTTTTGTGACTCGATCCAGCCGCGGCATGTCAACTGGCAGGCAGCACTGAAAACCACCCAATTTTCTCAGCTTCACACCGTTTCACCCTCCCAGCCTCGCCCTGGGATGACGAAACGGTGTTAAGGACACTTGAGATCGTCAATCGGATTTCCTGCAGACGCGTCGCCATGCATCTTGCTGTACCGACTCTTACCTCGCGCAAAGGCCCCATGGCGCAAAGCTGGAAATGTTGGAAATTTGAACCTTCTGTCCTTCCTTTGCGTCTTTGCGCCTTTGCGAGAGACTGACAGTCCCAGCACAAGGGATCGCGGTGAGAGCTGTCAACTGTCAAGCAGAACTGAAAACATCCCAATTCGCCCGAATTCACAGCGTTTCACCCTCCCAGCTTCGCCCTCCCGGGCTTCACCCGTCTGTTCACAGGATTTCAGAGTACTTCAACGCCCTTGGGGTATGGCCAGGATCCGCGTCTCCACGGCGAACCGCTCCGCGTTCCGGGACGGAGTCACTCTGCGATGGGCATGCGGATGCGTTCGCCGCGAAGTGAGTCCAGCGTGCCAATTTCATTATCGGCGGCCTGTAATCGTCCTTCGGAGGCGCGGTGAGTGATGATCACCAGTCGAGCGACGCCGGATTCATCGGCGACATCTTCGGTTTCGTCCTGCCGCACGCTGCTGATGGAAATGCCGTGTCGGCCGAGGATGTGGGCGATATCGGCAAGGACGCGGGGACGGTCGGCCACGGCGAAGCGGAGGTAGTGTCTGCGGGTGAGTTCTTCGCGCGGCTGGAGTGGGAGTGGCTGACGATCGCGCAACCGCAGCAGGGCCTGGAAGGTGATGGCAGCGCGGCCAGTGGCCACATCCACAAGATCAGCTACCACAGCCGAAGCCGTCGGCAGCTTTCCAGCTCCTGCACCTGCCAGCCTGAGTACTCCAACGGCATCGCCTTCGATCGCCACAAAATTATCAGCACCGGACGTCATCGCCGCGGAACGATCACGGCGAACGAGTGTGGGCTGTACGGAAACTTCCAGCCGGCCGGCTGCCATACGGGCTGCTGCGAGCAGTTTGATGCGATAGCCCAGCTCGGCCGCCATCAGCAGGTCCAGCAGCTCGATGCGGCGGATTCCCTGGAGCACCAGATCCTCGAGGCGAACAGGAGTCCCAAACGCGAGGCGTGCCAGAATCGCCAGTTTCTGAGCGGCATCGACACCGTCTACATCCATCGCGGGATCAGCTTCTGCGTAGCCGCGTCGCTGGGCCTCCTGCAGCACATCTTCGTAAGTTTGCCGCTGATCGAGCATTCTGCTGAGGATAAAATTGCTGGTGCCGTTGAGAATTGCTTCGATCGAAAGGATGCGATTCCCGGTCAATGCAGTGTTGATTGTAGAAATGATCGGAACACCGCCAGCGACAGCAGCTTCGAAGGAGATCGTCCGCCCCGACTGGGACGCTGCCGCGAACAGTTCATCACCGTGTTCGTAGAGCAGTGCTTTGTTGGCGGTGATCACATCACGACCGGCGCGGAGCAGTCGCAGAATATCGGTCCGAGCGGGTTCGAGCCCGCCCACCACGTGGATCACAACCCCCAGCCGTGAATCCTCCAGCACATCCTCGATCCGGTCTGAGACCGGAATTCCGGACAGATCCACGCTGCGAGCCTTTGCGGTGTTGCGCACGACGATGCGACTGAGTTCGAGTATTCGGCCGGTCTGTCGGGCCAGCAGTTCACGAGATGGCTGCAGGATCTGAACAACACCGCTGCCGACCGTACCGCAGCCGACAAGAGCAACATGAAGGGGGGCAGTCACTGCCATATCCGCATTTTCCGGGGGCAAATTCAAGAACTCAGGAGGGATCTGCGGACGATGAAACATCTGTCTGCTTCTTCAAAATACACTTCCAGGATCACACGCGGCAGCAGATTCGGCTGCTCCTGGCGGCTGCTGATCAGGACCGCAGCAGGAATCTCCGTTTGCAGCGATTTGCGGGATTGCGCGGGTCGATTCGTTGGGATTTTGCTTGAGCATTCCCGGAGAATCGGCCAGAATAACCAGTTTCAGCAAAATCTGTTTCCCACACCCGCAGCTGCTCAGGCTGCTCTTCCGGCCCATGGCTCTTCAGGGGTCTCGAAATGTCTTTCGCCGACAGCTGCCACGCTCAGCAACTCGACCGTCGCCAACTTCTGCAGTCCGTTGGCTGCGGCTTTGCCTCTGTCGCCCTGCAGGCGCTCCTTGCCGAAACATCCGCCGCCGATTTTTCAGGCAACGCCCCCCCCACTGCGGTTCCCGGCCCGGTGCTCACCCCCCGGGCCAAACGCATCATTTTTATTTTCATGCAGGGTGGTCCCAGCCACGTCGATTCCTTCGACTACAAGCCCGAACTCGTCTCACGCGATGGTCAGTCAATCGACTTCACTGGTGTCCGCTTCGGCGACTTTGGTCAGGTCACCAAACAGCGCCTGATGAAGCCGCTCTGGCGATTCCGTCCCGGTGGACAATCCGGACGCATGGTATCAGAACTCTTCCCGGAAATTCGCCGTCACGCCGACGATCTGTGCGTGCTGCACGGGATGCACACCGAAGGCGTCGCTCACGGCCCGGCAACACTCTTTATGCACACCGGTGCCACTGCTCAGGTACGCCCGTCCTTTGGATCCTGGCTGCTCTACGGCCTGGGCACGGAGAACCGCGACCTGCCTGGCTTTATTTCGCTGCAGCCGTCCGACGCCAACGGCGGCCCTCGAAACTATGGCAACGCGTTTCTGCCGGCAGCTTATCAGGGCACCTCCATCGGTCGCTCATTCCAGTCAGCCGACAAAATGACGATCCAGCACCTCCGGAACCCGCTGCTCACCAACAACCAGCTGCAGCAACGTTTTCAGCTGACACAGAAGCTCAATCAGCTCCAGGCTGCTGGCGCGGCTGCAGGTCGCGACGAGACCGACGCCGTGATTCGCAACTACGAACTCGCCTGGCGCATGCAGGCTCAGGCCCCGGGCATTCTTGATCTGTCAGGCGAAACCGCAGCCACCGCTGCGATGTACGGCATCGGCGAAAAGGAAACAGACGAATTCGGCAAACAGTGCCTGCTCGCCCGCCGACTTTCCGAAGCGGGCGTGCGGTTTGTACAGGTGAACTACGCCGATCAGTCCACCAATCCTCGCTGGGACCAGCATTCCAATATGCCCCAGCACGCCATTCACGCAAAGGCCACGGACAAACCCGTGGCTGGCCTGCTGCAGGACCTGAAACAGCGTGGATTGCTCGAAGACACCCTGGTCTGGTGGGGCGGAGAATTTGGCCGCACGCCATTTTCGCAGGGTTCTGATGGCCGCGATCACAACCCGCGGGGCTTCACCGTGTGGCTGGCAGGTGCTGGCGTCAAACCAGCATTCGCCTGGGGCCAGACAGACGAAATCGGACATCTCGCCGTCGATGGCAAAGTCCATATGCACGACCTGCACGCCACACTCCTGCATCTGCTGGGACTTGACCACGAACAGCTCACATACCGTCACGCCGGTCGCAATTTCCGGCTGACGGACGTCTATGGAACTGTTGTCACCGACATTTTTGCCTGACTCTCCCGGACGCTGCCCAGTGGAACTGATCGATCCTCGTTCCCGCCAGCCACTCCGGCCTTCCCCCGACGGTCTCTCGTTGCAGACGCCGGATGGCCGTATCGCGGCATCGCTTGTTCGGGGCATTCCGCGATTTACGTCGGATGAGCATCTGGAGAGCTTCGGGTTGCAGTGGACGGAATTCGACGTGGCGCACGATGCTGAAGACCGGGCCACGTTTGCGGCAAAGACCGGAGTTCCACCGGAGCAGCTGACAGGTTTGCAGGTGCTGGATGCCGGCTGCGGTGGCGGCCGCTATGCCCGCATTTGCGGGTCAGCAGGTGCTCATGTGACCGCGGCCGATCACACACGCGCGGTTGATAAGGCCGCAGAGCTGTGCCGCAACCTGCAGCAGGTGCGGTTCCTGCAGGCGGACCTGAAATCGCTGCCGCTCAAACCGGAGTCGTTTGATCTGGTGTTTTCAATTGGCGTCATGCATCACGACCGCAGCACACGCGCGGTGTTCGACGCAGTCGCACCCATGGTGCGTCCGGGAGGTCGGTTGTCGGTTTGGCTGTACCGCCGCAACCAGTGGTGGCAGGAACTCATCAACTCCACCCTGCGCAGCATCACGACTCGCCTGCCCCATCCACTGCTGAAGCCACTCTGCCAACTCGGCGCGTTCCTCGGCGGAATCCCTCTGTTCAATCAGGTGCTCAACAAACTGATCAGTTTCAGTGCACACCCGGTCTGGCAGAATCGAGTCTGCGATACGTTTGACTGGTATGCCCCCCGATATCAGCATCATCACACCACCGAAGAACTGATGCAGTGGTTTCGGGAAGCCGGTTTTGAACAGATCATCGAATTGCCGCCCGAAAAAACAGGGCGTTTCTATCGCTGGGCGTGGAAACGAAATCTGTTGCCGGGCAGTGGCGTGAACGTCACCGGTATTCGCCGCTGACCCGTCGAACGGCCAGGCGGAAGCCCGTGGATGTGTATCGCACCGAAGGTCTGCGCTGGCAGTTCACGGGGTGACGGCTGGGGAGACTCGATTACTGAACAGATAGTGTGAGACGAACCACTCGCTGCCCTGGTGATAACCGAAGAGCTCTGCGCAGGACATGAAGAATATTCGCCAGCGGGACCACCAGATTCGCCAGTCGCGGCCGTAGGCGGCTTTCAGTACTGCGGCAACTGCTGCGGGGTCGGCGTCCATTCGTTCCAGCCATGCGTTGCTGGTCTTCTCGTAATGTGTCCCGTCCCAGAGCCACTGGCGTTCCAGTTGCAGGTGTTGCTGGCAGTTGAGCAGCAGATTCTGCCCTGGCATGATGCCGCCCGAAAAGAAGTACTTTGCCATCCAGTCAGATTCACCCTGCACTTCGAATGGGTAGGTGAAGCGATGGTGACAGAAAATGTGGACGAAGAGTTTTCCGGTGGGTTTCAGCCAGCCATGAATGCGTTCAAACAGCAGTCGATGATTCCGCACATGCTCCATCATTTCCACCGAGACTACGCGGTCGAATTTATTGATGGAGCTGAAGTCATTGATGTCGCATGTCACAATTCGAAGGTTGTGCAGACCACGACGGGCGGCTTCCGATTCAATGTACTGCCGCTGCGATGCGGAATTGGAAATTGCAGTGATGGTTGATCGTGGATAGTGTTCGGCCATCCACAGGCTGAGCGATCCCCAGCCGCAGCCCAGTTCAAGTATGGCCTGACCGTCTTCGAGTTCGGCGTGTTGACAGGTCAGTCGCAGCGACTGCTCTTCAGCCTCGTTAAGATTGCGAGTTTCGGGTGTCCAGTAACAGCAGCTGTACTTGCGATGGACACCCAGAACGTGCCCAAAGAACTCGGCCGGCACTTCGTAGTGCTGTTCGTTGGCTTTTTCCGGGAGCGCCGCAATCGGGCCGGAATGTGCCTGGCTGAGGAATCCGCGAAAGCTGTCCATGGAAGCTTCCGGTGGCAGTTCCTGCAGTTCGTTGAGCCGTGACTGCAGCAGACGGCGAATACCGAGACGCACCAGTGGATCGGGCAGCCGACCGCGTTCAGCCAGGCCGATCAGCGGAGTCACCATTTGCAGCAGTACCATACTCAATCCCCTGTCAAGCAAAATCCAATTCGATTTTTCACGTCCCGATTTGTGTCTGCAATCGGCCTGGTCAGGCGGTGCCAAGAGAGGAGCCTGGCTTGGCCCAAAGCACCTGAACAAGTCCGATGGCACGTTCAAGGAAGGCGGCCTCGCAGTAGCACAGGTAATATCGCCACATGCGAATAAAGCGTTCGTCGAAACCGAGTGCTCGGACCGCATCGAGCTGTTCGTGGAACCGTTCGTTCCACAGTCGCAGCGTGCGAGCGTAGTGCATCCCGAAATCGTCGAGTGCCAGCATTCGCAGAGGGGTCTTCTGAGTGACAAACTGCTGCATCATTGAAATGCTTGGCAGAAAGCCACCCGGGAAGATGTATTTCTGAATGAAGTCCACTGACTCTTCGTAGCCTGCATATCGCTGTTCGGGCAGCACAATCGCCTGAATGAGCATGGCTCCGTCATCCTTAAGGAGCTGACTGCATTTCTCAAAATAACCGGGCAGGTACCGTCGTCCCACGGCTTCGATCATCTCAATCGAGACCAGCTTGTCGAAGCTGCCCGTGAGATCGCGGTAGTCGCGTTTGAGCACGGTTACGCGGTCTTCGAGCCCGGCTGCAGCGACGCGTTGAGTGGCCATCCGATATTGCTCGTCAGAGATCGTCGTAGTGGTCACGCGACAACCGTAGCGGCTGGCAGCGTGAATGGCGAGCGTTCCCCAGCCGGTACCAATTTCAACAAGTTCATCGGTGGGTTTGAGCTGCAGCTGGCGGCAGGCTCGGTCCACTTTCTCCATGGACCCTTCCTCAAGAGATGCCTGCTCGCTGGGAAAAATAGCGGACGAATACATCATCGAGGGATCCAGGAAGAGCTCGAAAAAACTGTTTCCGAGATCGTAGTGTTCGTGAATGTTGCGGCGACTGCCTGCACGCGAATTGCGATTGCGGAAGTGCTGCAGCCGATGTCCCAGACTGCTCAGCCATGTCAGAGATGACGAAAACTTCGCGATCACGTGTTCGTTTTTCAGGAGCACTCTGAAGACGTCGGTGAGCTCATCCGAGACCCATTCGCCTTCCAGATATGACTCCGCGGCACCCAGCACCCCATCAGACAGGATGCGGCGGTAGAAACGCGGGGCAAGTACCTTCACGTGACCCGACAAGGCCACCTTTGAAAGATCTCCGAAACGCTCCGACTTATCGCCCTGCTCCAGAACAATCTGTCCGAACTGAAGTCCACTCATGGTCTTTCTGAGCAGGCTGCCTGAGAAACGCTCGATCAGACGCAGCCAGGAACTCTCCTGAGGTACGCACGGATCCGGATCCGGCTGCCGACGACGCCGGGCGGGCAGAGCATCTGCGGTGCGGTCACAGGCGAACGGAGACAGGCGATCAGGCTGGTTCGACATGCAAGCTTCCTTTTGTCTGAGCAGGATTGTTAAAAAAGAGCTAACCTGGCTGGTCGGAAAACGTGAATGATTTTTCTGAAGCCTGGCCGTCACTCGCCCGACCGTGCCCGGGATGAGGCACAAACGGCACTTTTTTCCACCACAGGCGGAATGCCTGCCAGTAGATAGCAACAGCGACTTTGGCGGTGAGACACGGCTGCAATAACAGCAGTCGTCGCAGCAGTCCCGGAGTGATCTCGCGACGCGTCAGCTGCATCGTGACGTCAAACAGCGGGGACGATGTTTCGTCTTCATGATTTTCAATGTGCATCGACAGATGCTCTCCCGGCTCACTCATTCGCCAGTGATAGTGCATGTTCATCTGCATGAAAGGCGAAACGTGGAATTCTTTGCGGTTCTGCAGCAGGACGGGACTACCCGTACTGGCATCGACCGGTGCGGGCAAAACGTACAAATGACGCTCTCCCCACGGTGTGTTGTGGACTTCTGCGAGCACATGCTGAACGGAAGAGTCAGCTTCGTTGAAACAGAAGTAATAACTTACGGGATTGATTACGTAACCGAAGTAGCGGAGATTGGTGAGCAGTCGAATGGGGCCCCGTGGACGCATTCCAGACTGTCGCTCCACCTCGTCCCGAACACACTCCGCCAGCGGCCGCGCGGGATCGCCCAGATGATCTTCACGACAAAATCGCGCGGGCGCCCGCCGAGTTGTCGAGAACAACCACGAACCGTCAAAGACACAGTCCAGTTCCGCAAGGTCCAGATAAAGCTGGAAGATTGAATAGCGAAAGCGATTGTCCGCCGGACGGAATCTCCGGTGACGCACCCAGCCCTGATAGATGCAGCTATGCATGTTCCGGTTGGCTCCTGACTGCAGAAGCCGCTTCCGAATTCTGAACCGCAGCGTCCCTGCCGCTGACCGCCACCCGACCGATGGTGGCTGACTGGATGCTGTCGATACCGTAGCGTCGGCAGACGGCCAGAGCACTGCAGACGCCGTCCTCGTGGAAACCGTTCGCCCACCACGCTCCGCAATAAGACGTGCGGTTCACTCGAATCATCCGCGGATGTTCAGCCTGCAGCGCCGCGCGAGCTGCAGTGAAGACCGGATGCGAGTATTGGTGGCGGGAAATCACCTTCGCAGGATCAATCAGTCCACTGTCGTTCAGGGTCACGCTGAAGGTACGTTCCGACCTGATGTGCTGAAGAATATTCATGTTGTAGGTAATCGTCGCACGGGTCTCCTGTTCGAGGCCAATCCGATAATTCCACGCTGACCATGCACGCCGAGTCTGCGGAAGGACGCGTTCGTCGAAATGCAGCACCGCTTCGTTCATTTCCCACGGAAAGCCGCCGAGCACCCGTCGCTCAAGATCGGTGGCGTCCTGCAGAAGCCCCAGAGCCTGGTCGCTGTGACAGGCGAAAATCACCTCATCAAATCGCTCTTCACCTGCGTCCGTGAATACCGATACACCGGCAGCATCCCGACGCACACCACGCACCGGACTGTTCGTTCGAATCCGGTCCCGAAAGGGCTGTGTCAGACGAGTCACATAACGCCGCGAGCCACCCTGAATGGTGTACCACTGAGGCCGATTGGTCAGACTCAATAAACCATGATTCCGGTAAAACTCCAGAATAAACCGAATCGGAAACTCGGCGAATGTCCCCCGCGGACACGACCAGATCGCCGCCCCCATCGGCAGCAGATAGTGGTCCATGAAACCCCGGCCATAACCGTGACGCTGAAGATAGCTGCCCACGGTCTCTGCTGAATCGACAAGATCCGCGTCGCTGGTTCCCTGCCTGTTGAACCGCAGAATGTCCCAAACCATCCGCAGAAAACCCGGATTCAGCAGATTACCACGCTGAGCAAACACACCGTTCAGGCTGGTCCCGCTGTATTCAATGCCCGTGCGATCGCAGCGAACCGCAAAACTCATCTCCGTCGGCGCACCCTCGATGTCAAGTTGCCGCAGCAGCTCTATGAAGTTCGGATATGTACGGTCGTTGTACACGATGAAGCCCGTGTCGATCCGGTGCTTTTGCCCGTCCAGATCAAATTCCACCGTGTTACTGTGACCACCGGCCAGTCGCTCCGTCTCAAATACCGTCAGGTCGTGACGGTCATGCAGCAGCCAGCCGCATGTAAGCCCCGAGATACCGCCCCCGACGATGGCCAGCTTCATGCGAGTATCCCAGCACAATCTTTCTGAATTGAGGCAAATCGTACACCTGCGAACGAGTAGTTTTTGCTTATAGACGGGATTTTTTGCATGTCCATTGTGGAAGTGTTAAAAAAACGGTCAAAACGTCCAGTTCGGGCAGCCGAGCCGCGTTAAGGGTGAGGCTGGGGCATTGGCGCGGACACCGCAGCCCGCCAGCGGTTGAGCTTCTCAAGCAGTTCTTTGGCCTTATCCGGCATGTTGGCAGCGAGATTCATCGTCTGTGAGAGGTCGGCTTCGAGGTCGTAGAGTTCCACACGGTGATCTTCGAGGAATTCCAGAAGTTTCCAGCGTCCCGAGCGGATGGCGCTGACCGGAGTGGTCCGCCACGCCCCCCTGCCCGCTCCCAGATATCCCGGGAAGTGCCAGAAGAGGTCGCGTTCCGGCGTTTCAGTACCGCCGGAGCGCAGCAGCCCCGCCAGACTCACTCCGTCCACGTCAGGGATCCTGCCCCGCTCAACCCCCGCCAGCTCGGCGAATGTCGGCAGAATATCCACGCTGATCACCGGAACGTTGCTTGTTCCCGGAGGAATCGTGCCGGGCCATCGGGCAATCCAGGGAACTCGAACGCCTCCCTCGTAAAGTGAGCCTTTGCCGGAACGCAGCGGCGCGTTGTCGGTGACGTCTCCGGACGCCTTCACGCCCTCCCGCACATAGCCACCAACACCGCCGTTGTCGCTGCTGAAGATTACGAGTGTATTCTGAGTCAGCTGAAGTTCATCGAGCAGTCTGACGATTCTCCCGACACTTTCATCGACACTGGCAATCATCGCAGCGTAAATGGGGTCCTTGTGGCCACCGGCTGCCGGACGCTCGCGGAATTTTTCGATCCACTCTGTTTTCGCTTCGTGGGGGCTGTGCACGCCGAAATGGGGCAGATAAAGAAAGAAGGGGGACTTGTGGTTGCGGCGGATAAAATCTTCCGCACGGTCGGTGAGGAAGTCTGCAAGATAGCTGCCGGAGGGCACGTCGGTGACCGGGTTGGTTTTGAAATCAAAGTGCCTCCCCATCGAGACAATGGCCTCGTCAAAACCGCGGGCAGAGGGATGGTGTTGGGGCGTTTCACCGAGATGCCACTTGCCGAACATTGCTGTCCTGTAGCCGGAGTCACGCAGCACTGAGGCTGTGGTGGGAAACGCTGTCGGCAGTTTGACAACGTTATCGACGGGTCGCAGGGGCCGCGAGGACCAGTCGAAGCGGTCGGTGCCACCAACCGTATAGACTCCCGTCCGAGGACCATAGAGCCCGGTCATCAGGGCCGCTCGCGTCGGCTGGCAGTTGGGTCCACAGGTGTATCCCGAGGTCACCCGAAGTCCCTCTTTCGCCAGGCGATCAATGTTCGGGGTCTGGTAATATCCCGAGCCCTGACAGCCAAGGTCGGTCCAGCCAAGATCGTCCGCCAGGATCAGGATGATGTTGGGACGCGAACTCGCCGTCTGCCCAAATGCAGGCCAACCGAAGGAGGTCATCACAAGGATAACCATCAACGCAGCAATCAGACGAGAAAGAAACATGGCTGGGGCCTTGAAGTGGTCAGTGGTCAGTGGTCAGTGGTGAGTGGGCGGTAGTCAGCAGGCAGTGATTGTCTGGTGTGCGGTGTGGCGCGAGGACGAATGTGGGATGACGAAACGGTGGTCGTATGGGAGTTCGCGGGTGTTTTGGGCCTGAGCGGGGAAAGGTCAGGTTTTGTGTTTTCAGCTGTGAAAAGGCAGAGTGTCCGTTTCGTGGAGCGAAATGCGACTCTGAGCAGTGTTTGCGGGATCCGGCGTTCACTCTTTCCCTGCTTCTGGCGGCCACGGTTTCACTCCGCAGCGTTTTGCCCACTCGTCGTACATTCCTTCCAGTTTGCGCACGACATCCGGGTGCTGTGTCGCCAGATCTGTGGCTTCGACACGATCTTCCTGAATCCGATACAGCTCCCATGGTCCGCGGTGTTTGGCCACCAGTTTCCATTCATCTGCCCGCACGGCGCGATTCCCTTCGTGCTCCCAGTAAAGCGCGGGGCGTGTGGGATGTTTGCCGCGGAGAGCCGGGAGCAGACTGATTCCTTCGAGCACCGGGTTATCGGCCGGGACGGTCACACCTGCCAGCTCGCAACAGGTGGCAGCGATGTCGATCAGATGTCCCGGAGTGCGGGAGATGGAACCGGCAGCGAGGCCTCCGGCGGGCCAGTGGGCGATGAGCGGCGTACTGATACCTCCTTCATGAACCCAGTGCTTGTATTCTCTGAAGGGTGTGTTGGATACGTTCGCCCATCCTTTTCCGTAGGCGACATAGGTATCGGCGGGACCGGGGAAGGCGCGGCGGCCCATGCGGACGGGAAAGCCGTCACGGGTCTGAGCAGGAACGCTGCCGGCGGTGATGAATTCAGTGGGTGGCAGTGGAGGCAGTGCTGGCTGCGCGGGCCGCTCGATGTCGGGGTGCTTTGGATTTCCGCTCCGCCCCATCGGTTCAGCGCAGCCTCCGTTGTCCTGCAGATAGAGGACCAGAGTGTTCTGCAGGGAGTTCTGGCGTTCAAGCTCCGCGGTGATCCTTGCGATGTTCTGATCCATCCGATCCACCATGGCGGCGTAGACTTCCATTCCCGCTGCTTCCCAGCGTTTGTCTTCGACATCTGACCATGCAGCGGCAGCAGGTGACATGGGCTGTGAGGGGTCTGTGAGTCCGAGAGCAGCGGCACGCTCGAAACGCGCCTGGCGGACGGGTTCGTAGCCCTGGTCGTAGCGACCTGAGTATTTCTGGATATCTTCAGGGAGCGCGTGCATGGGCCAGTGGGCCGCCGTGAAGGCCACGTAGAGAAAGAACGGAGCATCGGAATGCTGCACTGCGTGCTGCTGCAGGAAGCCTGCTGCGTGATCGCCGATGGCATCTGTGTAGTAATAGGTGTCGGGTTGGTACTTTGGGTCAGCGAAGGCAGAGATCATGTCGTTGTCTCGAACGAGCGATGACGGATCGAAGAAGCTGCCTGCTCCATGAATGGTGCCGTAGAAGCCATCAAAGCCGCGTTGAAGTGGCCAGTTGTGTTTAGGTCCGTCGGCGTCGGCATGCCGCGTCACATGCCACTTGCCGACTGCGTAGCTGTGGTAGCCGGCTGGTTTCAGGAGTTCTGCGAGAGTTCGAGTGGAAGCGTTCAGATTGCCCCGATAGGCTGGCAGTTTGCGGTCCTCCATCATGTGGCCGATACCGGCCTGGTGGGGGTAGAGCCCTGTGAGCAGACTCGCGCGGGTGGGGCAGCAGCGGGCGGTATTGTAGAAGGACTGAAACCGCACCCCGGCGGCGGCGAGCCGATCGAGGGCCGGAGTGGAGATTTCGCCGCCGTAGCAGCCGACGTCGGAAAACCCCATATCATCGCTGAGGATTACGATGATGTTGGGGCGCGGCGGATCAGCGATGAGGGCAGGAGCAGTGCAGGGAAGGATGAGGAGACATGTGAGGAGCAGTCGGACCATGTGACACCGTATCCGGGTTGCAGGGGAAACAGGGGTGCGGGGGGCAGCGTCAGTGTCCGTTCAGGAGCGGGGAATGTCAAACCGGGCGGTGTGTCAAAACGGCAGTCACGTCCTGCCAGAAGTTCCCCTCGAAAGTCAGCGAAAAATCATAAACCTATGCCATTTGGGCACTTAAGCAACATCCCCAAAAAACGGCACGCCATTCGCTCTGCTTTCCCACAAGTGTCTTTATTGCTGCATTTTTGGCTGGTTCCTCAGATGCGGCCTGGAAACGATTTGACAAGAGTTAGCTGAAAAGCACGTCAGGAGAATGTCATGGCGAAAAAGGCTGCCGCAGGCGGAATTCGAATTGTGCCTCTGGGAGACCGTGTGGTTTTGAAGCGAGCGGAGGCAGAAGAAAAGACGGCAGGTGGCATCCTGCTGCCTGACGCCGCGAAGGGCAAACCTCAGCGTGGCGAAGTGGTATCGGTGGGCGACGGCCATGTCAACGACAAGGGCGAGCGCGTGCCTCTGACCGTGAAGGAAGGCGACAAAGTGGTCTTCAGCTCCTACGCCGGCGACGAGATCACCGTTGGCGACGAAACCTACCTGCTGATGCGCGAAGGCGATATTCTCGCAACTCTGTAGTGTCCGGCCCCTCGACGGCAGACACCCTGTATTCGCTCAATTCTTGAACTGAATCTTCAAACGGGAGTAGATAGTTATGGCAGCAAAGATGATTGCCTTTGATCAGGAAGCACAGGAAGCAATGCGTCGCGGCGTGTCGAAACTCGCTCGCGCCGTCAAGGTCACGCTCGGCCCCCGCGGTCGCAACGTGATCATTGAAAAGAGCTTCGGTTCTCCAACTGTCACGAAGGACGGCGTGACTGTGGCTCGCGAAATCGAACTTCCGGACAAGTTCGAGGACATGGGTGCCCGAATGGTTCGCGAAGTGGCCAGCAAAACCAGCGATGTCGCTGGTGACGGTACCACCACTGCAACCGTGATGGCCGAAGCGATTTACAACGAAGGTCTCAAGGCCGTCGTGGCAGGCGTCAGCCCGCTCGACATGAAGCGCGGGATGGACCGCGCTGTTGCCGATATCATCGCCAACCTCCGCAGCATGGCTCAGGAATGCCGCAGCCGCAAGTCGATCGCTCAGGTCGGCACCGTCGCTGCCAACGGCGATGAAGAAATCGGCCGCATCCTCGCCGACGCCATGGAACAAGTCGGCAAGGACGGGGTGATCACCGTCGAAGAAGGCAAGAGCCTCGAAACCAACTTCGAAGTCGTCGAAGGTCTGCAGTTCGACCGCGGTTACCTTTCGCCCTACTTCGTCACCGACTCCGAAAGCATGGAAGTCGTTCTCGAAGACGCATACGTGCTGATCCACGAAAAGAAGATCAGCAGCATTAAAGACCTCGTGCCCGTCCTCGAAAAAGTCGTGCAGTCCAACCGCCCGCTGCTTATCATCGCAGAAGAAGTCGAAGGCGAAGCACTCGCAACCCTCGTCATCAATCGTCTGCGTGGCACCTTCAAGGTCTGCGCTGTGAAGGCCCCAGGCTACGGAGATCGTCGCAAGGCCATGCTGCAGGACATCGCCATCAGCGTCGGTGGTACTGCAATCTTCGAAGACCTTGGAATCAAGCTCGACAGTATTGACATCACTGACCTCGGCACCGCTCGCAAGATCGTTGTCGACAAGGACAATACAACGATCATCGAAGGTGGTGGCAAGAAGGCCGACATTCAGGCTCGCATCGAGCAGATCCGTCGTGAACTGGAAAACAGCACCAGCGACTACGATCGCGAAAAGCTTGAAGAACGAATTGCCAAACTGGCAGGCGGTGTCGCTCAGATCAACGTCGGTGCAGCGACCGAAAGCGAAATGAAAGAGAAAAAAGCCCGCGTCGAGGACGCTCTTCATGCAACTCGCGCCGCCGTCGAAGAAGGCATTCTTCCCGGTGGTGGCGTTGCAATGCTCCGAGCATCCACGGCCGTGAAGCCCGGTAAGCTCACCCATGACGAAAAGGTCGGTTACGACATCATCGTTCGTGCCTGCCGCGCTCCGCTGACCCAGATCGCCGATAACGCCGGCGTCGATGGCAGCGTTGTCTGCGAAAAGGTTGCCACTGGCGAAGGTAACTTCGGCTACAACGCGGCCACCGAGAAGTTCGAAGACATGGTGAAGGCTGGCGTGATCGATCCCACCAAAGTGACTCGCACCGCTCTGCAGAACGCAGCCAGCGTCTCCACGCTCCTGCTCACCAGCGATGCTCTGATCGCAGAAAAGCCGAAGGACGAGAAGAAGGGTGGCGGCCACAATCATGGCGGCGAAGACATGTACTAGCATGTCATCAGTGCTCTGCTGATCTCCATAAGCCGCGTGCGTTCAATCGCACGCGGCTTTTTTTTTCAGCCGTCCCCGGCTGACTGCTCCAGCCAGTCAATTGCCGATCGTCCCTGCGACAGCAGAAATGCATTCACCCGCGAAAATGGCCGGCTTCCAAAGAAGCCTCGCCACGCCGACAGTGGCGAGGGATGCGGACTTGTCAGCACGAAATGTCTGGAGTGAAGCCCGGACGCGATTCTGGCGGCGGGCGTTCCCCAAAGAATAAAGGCGGTCGGCGATTGTTCGTTAACGGCTTCCAGCAGCGTTTGCGTGAGCTGCTCCCAGCCCTGTCCGCGGTGAGAATTCGCCGCATGTGCACGGACGGTGAGAACGGTGTTGAGCAACAGGACGCCTTGTCTGGCCCAATGCTCCAGTTGCAGAGTCGGCAGGTGTGCAATCCGGAGGTCCTGCTGCAGTTCGCGCTGGATATTGCGGAGTGAAGGAGGCAGTGGCCGTGGTGGATCGACGGCAAACGCCAGTCCGTTGGCCTGGTGGTCGTCGTGATAGGGGTCCTGTCCGAGAATCACCGCACGCACACTGTGAAGTGGCGTCAGCTGCAGAGCACGGAAAATGGCTGACTGCGGCGGAAAAACAGTGGAGCTGGACCATTCTTTCTGGAGAAAGCCGTCAAGTTGTTTCAGGATCGGGGCAAGTTTCTGTGAGCGGAGCACAGACAGCCAGTCAGCTGAAAGATCGGCAGGGACCCACGCCGGTAATTGCAGCCGCCCGTTGGTGTTGCGAGCGGGAGTGTCCGTGTGGTTCACGGTTTGAGCGTCCGGCGGAAAGTGAGCAGCCGTGCGTGCAGTTCGAATTTGGCTGTTGTGAAGAGTTCGACGGCGGGTGCGTTATCGGAGGCGACCTGAGCTTCGACGAGCTGCACAGACTCTTCGCGCAGACAGCGGCAGATTTCGTAAACCAGCGACTGCGCATAACCGTAACGTCGACGAGTTTCAGGCACGTAGATGCCTCGAATCCCCACGCCGCGAACGCCCCACTTGGGAATGTACAGATCCATCCCGATGATCTGGCCGGATGCCACAAGTTCTTCGCCGGTTCGGGTGCGCATTTCGAAGCGAAGGCTGTCGAGATGTGCGAAACGTACGAACCACCACCAGCTTTCGGCACCAGGACGGTCGGTGATGACCAGTTTGAGATCACGGCGATGTCGCAGGAGCCTGGCGCTCACCGGATCGCGGGTTTTGCTGAGGTCACGGCGGAGCACGAAAGTTTCCTGCCCCGGGCCATAACCCAGAGCGGTAAAGAATTCCTTCCACGGTGCTGCGGAAGAGCAGAATCCGGAAGGTTCGAGTCCGCCGTAGATGCCGCAGTAAAATCCACTGCGACCAAGCCCACCCCCCGCTTCCGCAGTCACAGCGCCGCGAGACAGAAGCCAATGTTCGGCCAGCCGCACCAGCTCACGACCGATTCCCTGACGGCGAAATTCCGGATGCACCATCAGAGCCGCCAGCAGCCCCTGGCGAGTATCGAGAGCGGTCTCCTGGGAGTTGACGGCGAATCCTGCGTGCACAAAGCCCACAACTCGTCCGTCCTGTTCAGCAACGATCAGCCCTGGACGCTCGAAAAACGGCGGTGAGATGGCCAGAAGTTCAAAAGCGTCGCAGGGAAATCCCTCAGCCGCGTTGCGACCCAGCTGACAGGCGTGCCACAGCTGGTGCAGCCGGGGCGGGTCGGTATTATGGAAAGACCGATACAACACAGGAGTTTTTCCGGGGACGACTGATGAAGGATCTTCGGAAATCTAACGGAGCGGGGAGAATCACACAAGGACGTTCGGGTGAACACGGATGCGTTATTGGCGGGCTTTCTCGATCGTCATTTGCCCGAACGCCTGAGAGACAATAAACTGTTGCTGACTCTCTATGTCACCTGCCCCGCTCTCCGGGTACCGACGAATCCTTATGAACTGGACCGACAGAGAACTCGCAGCCTGGCTCGACGAGCAACTTCCGGCAGAGCGACTTGCGCAGCTGGAAAGTTGTCTGCGGGAAGATGCCGCGCTTCGCCAGCGAACAGCAGCACTCATCCGCCAGCGCGACCAGGGCGGTCATTCGATCGGTGAAATCTGGCAGCGTCGTCGCCTGTCCTGCCCCAGCCGTTCAGACCTCGGCGGCTTCCTCCTGCAAACGCTCACACCCGAATCAGCCGATTACATTCACTTCCACCTGCACGTTGTCGGCTGCCGACTTTGCCTTGCCAATATCGGCGATCTTCAGGAACAGTCGGATCGCCCGGAGCTGGTGCCGGAACGCCGCCAGCGTTTCTTCGAATCCTCTGCCGGACTGCTGCGAACTCCCGAACTGCCGTGACTCAGGCTGCCCTGCGAACCACCTGCTGAACACCTGCAGTCTTCACGGCTGACTCGTCTGACATCGCGACCATTTCAGGATCCTTCTGCAGCACGGCATACATTGTGTCGCTGGTGGGCAGGCAGTCCGTCAGATTTTGTCGTGCCACCATAAATCCAGCCTCTGCAGCCAGACGTCGAAGCGATTGCGGCGTGAAGTAGTTGACGTGATCCGGATAGCGAAAGCCGCACCAGCGGCTGCCACGGAGATGGCGATTGATGCAGCCGAAATTGGGCACTTTCAGGACGATCAGGGCGTGAGCAGCGAGAGCGGGTGCGAGCGTTTTGAGGAGTGCGAGTGGCTGAGCTTCGTGCTCCAGAAATGACGACATGATGACCAGATCCAGCGAGTTTGGTTCAAAGCGAGCGGCACCTTCAAGTGCGCTGGCAAATTCCACTCGACCTCCCAGCGCCGCACATTCTGCGTGCGCTAACCTCGCGAGATGTGCAGAGACCTCGATGCCCAGCGGTACCATCCGGCGCCCCACGGCTGCGAAGCGACCGTGCAGGTCGTGCAGCAGGTCGGCGGCAGCACAACCGATGTCCAGCACCCGCAGGGGCTGAGCTGAAGGAAGCACATCACAGAGCGGCCGCGACAGATCGAAAAAACGGTTGCGACGCGGGAACAGCAGGAGTTTCATGCGGGCGGCAGCCAGCGAGAGCTTTGAGAGCCACGGTTCTGCTTCCCGCCGCCGCTGCTTTTCTGCTGCAGAAGTCACCTCCCACGCGTGCTCAACCTGGAGTTGCGCATAAGAAGGAGGATTCGCGAGAAACACAAACCCTGTCTCGGTGCATTGAACAATCTGCCAGTCGCCGGAGTGGAAGCGAGTGGGACGGACGCGGGTTAAGCGACCGAGAATCGGGCACAGCATTTCCATACGGGAAGGCTCCTTCCAGAGTGCAGTCAGCGTGGTCATCGACGCTGGTATTCTAGAGAAAATGAGCAGCGAGGTGCCAGCGGAGTTTCCGGGCAGCCTGCCAGCATTGAATCTCACCACGCCGAAATCTGAATGTCCGGACCGCTGAATACGGGCTGCGGGGTTGTTCGCGGGCTGCGAAAGAGTCGTTGCTCAGCCGGTGTTGGAAGCCACGGCCAGGTTGGCAGACCAGCACCACCCACAGGCTCGGCCGAAACACCTGCAAGTTCACGTCCCCATGAGGCAAACATGCTGGCAAACGCCGTTGCTCGCGAGGAACGGCGGATGTGAATTGGATCCAGTCCGTACCAGGCTGCTGGCGGAGTGATGGTGGACATGGCGTTTCTGAGACCGGCATTTCGCAGGAGTTCGGCCAGTGACGTCGCCAGTCGGAGCACATCGGGCAGCAGCAGTCGCGAACCGGGAAAGAGCAGAGTGCGGGCGGCGCGAAAACGCGCAGGGCCGAGCGACTGCAGGGAAGCAAGCGGTGGCAGGGTGAGCACACTGATCGCGTCTGCTCGCCATGCCCGAATCCGCGCGATGCACGCCTCGACGCTTTCCATGATCTGCTCCGGCTGAAAACCGTAGGCGAGATCATTCCCGACGTCTGTGATGAGCACTCTTGGGGGGGCCTCGGTGGCTGGAACGGCGTTCCAGAGCCCGCAGTCGAGAATGGCTGGGAGCAAGCGGTGAGCAAAGCGAGCCGGCTTGATGTAGGATCTGCCCATGCCTGCCACGACATGCACATCAAGTGGACCGTGGCAGGCGGAGCGGAGTTGCCGCAGCAGGCTGTGCCAGCCCAGCGTCAGATTACTCGCACCAATCAGAATAACCGGGGTCTGCAATGAACCGGGAGCCGACATTCTGCGAGTTCCGTCGCTGGGAGAGGTCGTGGGACAGGATCTGGTGTCGCTGCTTTGACGGAAGTCTGCACTGCAGGCTATTGCAGAGTCAACTGCAGAGTGCTGCTGCCACCGGAAGGAATTTCAAGGGAGAGTCCCGAAGTTTCGGGGCTGGCAAATTTTGCCGGAAGATCCACCGGCGGTTTCTGAGCGGCGGGGTCGGCAGGAGCGGTCCCCAGGCCGTCGTCCACGGGCTGTTCCCAAATGACGGAAACCTTGTGAGTTCCCACGACGGAGCCGTCGTTGGGTGAATTTGTGCCGAGCACAAAGCGCCCCTCTGCATCAGAGACCCCCGCCGCTGGACGCTGACCGTCAGCAGGGTGCAGGGTGATGCGAAACCCCGGCAGCGGCTGGCCCTTCCACGTGATCAGCCCCGCCGCCGGAACACTTGCTGCCTGTTCCGCCTGCGGGGCGTAACTGGAAGTGCAGCCGCAGGAAATGACTGCGAAAAAAAGGAGCAGGGCACTGCGATGATGCATGGGACGGCCTTCGGGCAGGAAGAGTGGAGACGGCGTTAAGGAGCACTGCAAAGGGTGAGTAGCAGGAAAGCAACTGCAGGCGTTTTTACCATTCTCCGAGAACCTCTCCACCAGCCATGCTGCCGACCGACCTCCAGACGCGAATGTCGATGTTCTCGCTGGCAAACCTGACGGAACCATCGGCAAGGACCAGTTGAGCCCCTCCGGTGTGAAAGCTGCGGGCCGCCAGATGCCCTCGGTCAAATCCAACGCTGCGAATACAGTCGCGGAGACGGGAGTTGGGGGTCATGGTGTGGGAATAAAAGGTCGCAACGACCACCCCGCGATAGTACTGTTTGCCACGATACAGAATCGCACTGGTGGCACGGTTGTCGCAGGCAGGGGTGGGAACCCAGTCTGCGTTCGCATCCCCGTCCCATGTGGCAAATGGCAGGTTTGTTGCAACCCAGAGATCTTCTTTTGTGCCAGCGGGTATCACACCAGCCGTGGGCGAACCACCGCTGGGGCCCAGAACGATTTCCGCAAACAGCCCCGTGTTTGACAGACCGTCGGTGATGTCACGAAACGCTGCTCCACGATTTCTGCCAAATGGACCCCGCCCCGCCGCAAAGTTGGCATTGTCGCCAAGGCTCTGAACGTAATTGGTCGTGCCACAACCATTCGGACACTGTGTTGGCGGAAGTACAAACGCCGGACTTGAGGGCTGTGAAGGACAGTTGAGCACCGGCAGGGTTTGCTGGCGAGCAGCCAGGTTGGTCGCGTGGGAATTGATATCGACGTTGAAGTTGAAAACGTTGTAAACGTTGCCCGCTTCGAAGTAGGGGAGGATCTGTGTGATTGTGGAGGCGTTGTTGACGCTGATGAAGCCAGGGGGGAGCCGAGTGAAGGTGCCTTCGTAGTTATGCAGCGCAAGGCCGATCTGCTTGAGGTTGTTCTTGCACTGGGTGCGACGAGCAGCCTCGCGGGCCTGCTGGACGGCCGGCAGCAGGAGGGCAACAAGAATCGCGATGATGGCAATCACGACAAGAAGTTCGATCAGAGTAAATGCTCGGCGACGCATGGCAGGCTTTCTAAAAACGTTTCTGAGGGGGAGGCAACGATGTTTTCTAGTGATTCTGGATGGGAAATCCAACACAAATCCGCCTGGCGCAGTGAATTCCTGCCGGCAAACTGCAGCCGTCAATTATTCCTGCCAGTGAGAATTTGACCGACGGGCTGTCTCATCCGGCAGAACGGATGGAGGTGGAGAGAAACCTTGCTGGCGGTTGGTTGCAGAGGCTCTTCGGTTCTGTCATATTCATGCGAGGACAGCCTGTGGCAGGCCGTCTCTGCGGGGCGACGGACCGGCCGAACGCACATCTCGTGCGGACTCCGAGCAGTTGACCGGCAGTCTCTGTTTCTCCTTCGTTCGCGGACGAAAAACTCCAGCAAGAAGCGTCTTATGTGGGCGACACAGACGATCGCGGAATTCCTCGGGGAGTACTGCAGCGCCTACTTCCCGAAGTCTCTTGGCCCAAACTTTCAGTACGCAGTGGCAGCGATCATTCACGCTGTTCTGCTGGTCCATGTCTTCGCAGTGTGTCCGGGCGTATTCATCTGGCTTGAACGCAAAGTGTCCGGCCGTATCCAGGATCGCCTCGGCCCAACCCGTACAGGTGGTTTGTTCGGCTGGCTGCAGTCTCTGGCTGACGGCATCAAGCTGGTCCAGAAAGAGGACCTTTGTCCTCCGGCCGCCGATTCGCTGCTGTTTCGCTCCGCCCCATACTTCGTATGTGTCGCCTCGTTCGCTGCATTCATGGTGCTGCCATTCAGCGCCGGCTGGGTCGCAGTGGCTGCAGACTGCGGACTGTTTATCATTCTTGCAGTTCTTTCGCTGGAAGTCTTCGGCATCATCATGGCGGGATACTCCAGCGGCTCAAAATGGTCGCTCTTCGGCGGCATGCGTGAAGCCGCCCAGATGGTCAGCTACGAAATTCCACTGGCAATTTGTGCACTTGTTCCGGTGATCGCTGCGGGGTCCCTGAACCTTGGTGAAATTGGCGGCATGCAGCGAGGCGGCATTCAAAACTGGTTTCTGTTCCATAACCCTTTCGCATTCATCGCGTTCTTTGTGTATTTCGTGGTGGCAACCGCAAGCTGCAAACGAGCGCCCTTCGACCTTGCTGAGGCCGAGAGCGAACTTGTGGGCGGGTTCCACACGGAATACAGCGGCATCCGCTGGTCCTTCTTTTTCATGGGCGAATATGCCAGCATGTTCGCCGTGTGCTGCATTGCTTCCGTGTTGTTCCTCGGAGGCTGGAACACTGGCATCCCGCCGCTTGACGACGCCCTGTACGCCGCCCGAAACGCTTCTGCCAGCGGCGAAGGATCGGCCATCGTCGGTTACCTCGCGAACGTCCTCGGGGCATTTGTGTTTGCAACCAAAGCCAGCCTCGGCGTCTTCGTCCAGATCTGGCTCCGCTGGACACTCCCACGACTTCGCATCGATCAGGTGATGACGACCTGTCTGAAGTACCTTGTGCCCATCAGCTGCTTCCTGTTCCTCGGCGCAACGCTCTGGCCACTCCTGCTTGCCACGGCCGCACAGCGTTCCACATGGACCCCCGATCCGCTCGGAAATCGAACCGCAGCAGAGATCCGTGAATCTCAGGTATCCGCAACACCCACCTCGCCCGCTCAGGCCAGCGTCGCACCCGCTGCAAAGGCCACAATCCAATGAACGAGCCGCTCATCGACGGACCGTCAATATTGTTTCTTATCTTCGCGGCCATCACCTGCCTCAGCGCGGTTGCCGTAGTGGTCTCTCAAACCGTCGTACGCATGGCCTTCTGGCTTGTACTGTCGCTGGGAAGCGCCGCAGCGTTGTTCTTTCTTGCGGACGCCGACTTTGTCGGTGCCGCCCAACTGCTCATCTATGTCGGCGGTACTCTCGTTCTGCTTGTGTTCGGTGTGATGCTCACCGCCAGTGGCCCCTATCTGAAGATTGCCACGTCGCCCGGCGAGACAATCCTTGGTGCGGCCGTGGCACTGCTGTTTATGTTCGTTGTTTTCTCCGCAGTCAGCGGCGTGGAATGGCCGACCGATAATCTGACTCGGTCCGTGGCATTTAATCCCGCCGGCAACACGCTGCGACCGCTTGGACTCAGTTTGCTCGGGACCCGTCCCGATCAGGACCTGCCCGACAGTGATCAGCTCTCGCCTGGTTATCTGCTGCCGTTTGAAATCGTTTCTGTTCACCTCCTTGTGGTTCTCATCGGCGCCGCCTACCTTGCTCGGGCCAAGCGCCGCAGCGCCATCTGAACGCTCCCATCGCCGGTTATTCAGGTTCTCTTTCCCCTTTCAAATTTCTCGGTGTGCCTTATGCAGTTCGGTCTTCAGGCCTATCTTGTCGTCGGCGCAGTGCTGTTCGTCTGCGGATTGGTCTGCATGGCCACCAAGCGGAATGGCATCGGAGTGCTGATGGGAGTCGAATTGGTGCTTAACGGTGCCAACCTGAACTTCGTGGCTTTCTCCCGCTACACATCGCTCGGCCTCGATGCCCAGATTTTTTCGCTCTTCGTCATCGTCCTCGCGGCTGCCGAAGCTGCCGTGGCACTCGCAATTGCTCTCAATTTCTACAACAATCATCTCACCATTGACGTGGATCGAGCCAACAAGCTGAAGGGCTGATGAGTCCATCCGCGGATTCAGCTCACCTCCTGCTTTTCTCTGTCCCCTTCAGCCGTTGCCGGATGTCCCATGACTGGTGAAACGCTCCGTAACCTTCTGATGACTGCGTGGCTGCTGCCGCTCCTGGGTTTCGCCGTCGAGATCTTCGGCGGATACTGGGGCAGCCGCAAAAGTCGTGTCGCCGCCTGGCTGGCTGTCGCCTGTATCGCCACCGGCTTCGTCTGCAGCGCTACTGCGCTCGTGACATGGGGTCGCGCGACTCACTGGGCTGCCCTTGACCATGGCTCTGAACATGCAGACGCCCATGGCAAAAAGGGGCACGACGCAGATGCTCATCCCGAAACCCAGGGACAGCTCGTCTCCCCCGGCCAATATCGGACCGTCTCGCTGAACGCCACCTCTGCCGAGGACGCCGCGACGGCTCAAAAGACCCAAACGGTTTTCTCCGGGACCATCTATCGACTGGCAACCTTCGGAAGCCTGCAGCTCTCCATCGACTACTACATCGACAGCCTGACGCTTGTCATGTTCACGATGGTTACGTTTATCGCGACCTGCATTCATCTGTTTGCCATCGGGTATATGTCGGAAGAGCTGACCGATGAATACGTTGATCATCATGCGCATCTTCGCAATGGCCATCACGTGCATCGGCCGGGGCGGTTTTATCGCTTCTTCGCCTTCCTCTCACTGTTTTGCTTTTCCATGCTGGGCCTGGTGATCGCCGGCAATATTTTCCAGGTCTTCATTTTCTGGGAACTCGTCGGCATCTGCAGCTTCCTGCTCATCGGCTTCTACACGGAACGCAAATCGGCCAGCAACGCCGCCAACAAAGCGTTTATCATGAACCGCGTCGGGGACTTCGGATTCCTGATCGGGCTGATGGTCGTGTGGACGTATTTCGGGACCTTTCAGTTTGGTGAAACTCTGGATTCAGACGGGCACGTCGTTCAGGCGGGCCTCTTCCAGATGCTGCCACGCGATGCGGCAGGAAACGTCACCCGCAGCGATGAGACCGGAGATGTGGTGATTGGTTCTGTGTCTTCCCCGAATCCTGCCGGTAACCGCGGTACCATCCCCTACTTTCTTCTGGTCACTGCGGGGCTCGGCGTGTTCGCTGGCTGTATTGGCAAGAGTGCCCAGTTCCCGCTGCAAACCTGGCTGCCGGACGCGATGGAAGGCCCAACCCCCGTCAGTGCCCTTGTGCACTCCGCCACGATGGTCGCGGCCGGCGTTTATCTGGTTGGTCGCTTCTATCCCATGTTCGTCCATGAAGTGCTGCTCACCATCGCCTACGTCGGCTGTATTACCCTGTTCGTTGCTGCCACCATCGCGATTGTCGCCACCGACATCAAAAAGGTGCTCGCTTACAGTACGATCAGTCAGCTTGGCTACATGATGCTGGGCCTTGGTGTCTTCGGCTGGGGTGCTGGTCTGTTCCACCTCGTCACTCATGCGTTCTTCAAATCGCTCATGTTCCTGTGTTCCGGAAGCGTGATCTACGGGTGCCACCACGAACAAGAGATGCCGCGGATGGGCGGGCTCTGGCGAAAAATGCCAATCACAGCCTTCACGATGCTGGTTGGAGTGATCGCCATTGCCGGACTTGCAGTGCCGGGCCTTGTCGGGGTTTCCAGCCTGTTCGCTTTTTCGGGCTTCCATTCCAAAGACGCCGTCGTCGCCACCGCACTCGCATTTGTGAAAGCCAACCCCGCCCATTACCTGCTCTTTATCGTCCCGCTGATTACTGCCGGCATCACGGCATTCTACATGTTCCGCCTTTGGTTCTACACGTTCGCTGGTACGCCGCGAGATGCCCACGTTTACGAGCATTGTCATGAAACACCGCTCATCATGACCGGCCCGCTGCTTGTGCTCTCACTGCTGGCAGCCTATTGTGCATGGGGTGGCGAATCCGGGTTTCTTTACCTTCTGATCACCGGCGACCAGCCGGCATGGGTTCATCACGGAATTGCCGGCACCGCCGGATCGCTGACCCTTCCTGGTCACACAGCGGTCCACGATGTTCATGCTCAGGCCGGCTTTCTCGCACTGATCGCTGCGTTCAGCGGCACCTTTGTCGCCTGGGTGCTCTACGGATCCGGCAAAGTCAATGTCGAAGACATTCGCCGGCAACTCTCCGGAGTTCACTCGTTTCTTGCAAACAAGTGGCACTTCGACGATCTCTATGATGCTCTATTCATGCGGCCAATGCACATTGTTGGCCGTTTCTGTGCGTGGGTCGACAAGACCATCTTCGATGGAATCCTTCACGCGTCCGCCAGGATCACTCTCCTTGTCTCCCGCTGGGACAAGGCATTCGATGAAGTCGTCGTGGACGGTCTGGTAAATCTGATCGGCAACACCACTTGGTCTGTTGGGAATTCAATGAAGAATCTCCAGACGGGCCGAGTGCGGCAGTACGTGATGTTTATTGTGGCCGCTGTTGTTGCCTTGTTTGCGATTCTGCTCAGCACATTCCCTGGCTGATTCATCAGCCCGTTTCCACTGCATAATCTCCGGTTTCTCACGTTACTTCAGGCTGTGAAGCAACCATGAACTCTCTTTTTCTGCTGTCGATTCTGATCTTCCTTCCGCTCATCGGAGCCGCGCTGCTGCTGATCTTCGACGAACGGAATGCGGACGCCATGCGGTTCTGGTCGCTGGGGGTGACGCTGCTGACGTTCATTTTCTCCGTGACGCTCTGGTTCCAGTACAATCCAGCCGACGGCATGATGACGGCTGATGTCCGCGAGTGGGTTCCCAGCTGGAACATCTATTACAGGCTGGGTGTAGACGGCATCTCTCTCCCTCTTGTGGTGCTCACGGGGCTCGTAAGCACACTCGCCATGGCCGCCAGCTGGAGCATCACGAAGCACGTCCGTGGCTACCTCATCCTGTTTCTGATGCTTGAAACCGGCATGATGGGTGTGTTCCTGTCACTGGACTTCTTCCTGTTCTACGTGTTCTGGGAAGTCATGCTGCTGCCAATGTACTTCCTGATCGGAGTCTGGGGAGGTCCTCGCCGCGAATACGCTGCCATCAAGTTCTTTCTCTACACGCTTGCCGGCTCCGTGCTGATGCTTGTGGCGATGCTCATGTTCTACTTCTACAGCGGTGCTCAGTCCGATAGTTTCAACCTCGTCGCGCTTGCAAAATCCGCATCAGCCGGCACTCTGCTGAGCCCTGGCATGCAAATCACCGCTTTCCTGCTGCTGTTTATCGGTTTTGCAATCAAACTGCCCGCTTTCCCGGTCCACACGTGGCTGCCCGATGCTCACGTCGAAGCTCCAACTCCCATCAGCATGATTCTTGCCGGTGTCCTTCTGAAAATGGGTGGATACGGAATTATTCGCATTGCCTTTCCTCTGTGCCCATACGGTGCCCAGTACTGTGCGTGGGGCATGGTTGCAATTGGTGTTGTGAGTATTGTCTACGGAGCTTTTGCTGCACTCGCCCAGACCGACTTCAAGCGTCTGGTCGCGTACAGTTCTGTCAGCCACATGGGCTACGTGCTTCTGGGACTCGCCATCTGGAAGATCAATGAAGCCACCGGTGAAACGCTCAATTCAGACTACTGGCAGATGGGACTCAACGGTGCGATGTTCCAGATGATCGCGCACGGGATTTCTTCGACTGGTATGTTCTTCATGGTTGGTGTTGTGTACGACAGAGTGCACCATCGCGACCTGAATAAGTTTGGCGGATTGATGGGTCTGATGCCGCTCTACAGCGGTATGGCGGCTGGTCTGTTCTTTGCTGGTCTTGGTCTGCCGGGACTGTGTGGCTTCATTGGTGAAGTGTTCGTGGTCATCAGCACCTGGAGCTTCTCACCGCTGCTTGCAATTATCGCTGCGTCCGGCGTCATCCTGACGGCTGGCTACATCCTTTGGGCACTGCAGCGTGTCTATCTCGGAGCCGAGTATCGCGGGCCCCACCCCGAAGCGCTGACTCCCAGCAACGGCCGTGAAAATGCTGTTGCGGCAATCCTGCTTGCACTGGCCGTTGTGCTGGGTGTTTATCCCGCACTTTTGTTCGATGTGATGGCACCTTCCGTTCGCGAGATGGCCAAGGCTGCTGAGGCCGGCAATCAGAAGTCCATTGAACAGCTCAACCAGGTCCAGGCCAGCCTCGACTGAAAATATTTGACTGGTTCTAACCCCCAGCGTCCCGTTCCTTCGATTTCTCCGACCCCTGTCTGCAAGTGCTGCAATGCTGTTTTCCCAGCTCATTCAGAAGCTAATTCAGGACACCACAGAGAAGTCGCTGCCGTTTTTCAGCGTCGAGTTGTGTCTGTGTGCCACCATTGTGCTGATGCTGCTGGTTCGGCTTTTCAGCGCCGACCGTCTGCTCCCGGCCTGTATTGTGGCTGTGATCGGAGCAACTGCGGCGCTCGCCTGTTCGTGGCTTCAGTACCGTGAGCTTTTTGGTGGGGCTGAGCGGGCCGGAGAGACCTTCTTCACCGGGCTGCTGATCCACGATTCCTTTTCCGTGTACTTCAGAGCATTCCTCAGTCTGTTTCTGCTGCTCACAGTGGCACTCACCAGTCTCACCGGCATTCCGGACGAGGAAGACAGCCCCGACTTCTACTCACTGCTGTTCGGAGCCACCATCGGCATGATGCTCATGGCGACTTCCAACAGTCTGCTGATGCTTTTCATCTCTGTCGAGATGGCCAGCGTCCCCAGTTATGCCATGGTTGGATTTCTGAAGGGGCGTCGCCCCAGCAGCGAAGCTGCGCTGAAGTACGTGGTTTACGGAGCGGGAGCAGCGGGGGTGATGCTTTACGGTATCAGTCTGCTGGCAGGGGTGCTCGGCACGGTCGATATGTCACTCCTGGCGACAAGACTCGCGGAGGCAGCCGCAGGTGGTGGCGGGTTCTCCGACCCGGAGGTTCGCACAGCAAGTCTTGGTCTGTTGCTGATTACGGCCGGACTTGCCTTCAAGCTGTCGCTGGTTCCGTTCCATTTCTGGTGTCCGGATGCGTTCGAAGGCGCCTCTGCTGAAGTCGCCGGCTTCCTTTCAGTGGCCTCAAAAGCAGGAGCGTTCGCACTGCTGGTCCGACTCTGCGTTTCTCTTGCCGGCGCGCCGGGAACAGAAACAGTGCTGACAGCCTTCGGCACGGGGCTTGGATTTCTGGCCTGCATCACAATGACTCTCGGCAATCTGTCTGCGTACACGCAGAACAATCTGAAGCGTCTGCTGGCCTACTCCACCATCGCTCATGCGGGCTACATGGTGATGGCTGTCGCCGCGTTGCTCATCATGAGCGCTTCTCCGGATGCGTCGGGACTTCGCCCAAATCTTGCTCAGGCTCTGGAAGGGCTGCTGTTCTACCTGCTTGCCTATCTCTTCATGAATCTGGGGGCTTTCGCCGTTGTTGCACTCGTCCGCAACTTCACCTTTGGCGAGACCATCGACGACGTTCGTGGCCTGATCTCTCAGTCCCCAGCGCTGTGTGTGGTGATGCTGATCTGCATGTTCAGTCTTGTTGGCATGCCTCCGTTCGCGGGATTCATTGGCAAGTACTTCATCTTCGCCTCAGCGTATCGTGCTGGCGAGTTTCATCGATTTATGTATGTGGTGCTTGCCTTCGGTGCATTGAACACTGTGTTCAGTCTCTTTTATTACATTCGAGTGCTCAAAGCGATGTTCCTCGAACCGCGGCCTGCCGACGCTCGTCCGGTCGAGGTTCGATTTGCATCGTGGGAGTCTGCATTCGTGCTGACTCTGGCGGCCTTTGTCGTCCTGCTTGGCGTATTTCCGTACGTCATGAGCGCCACGGCCAACGAAGCAGCCCGCTCGCTGGCATTGTTCCACTGAGTCTTCAATTTGCAGGATGGACGTGTTCATGACGAGCCACGCCAACAACAGGCTGCTCAATTCGATTCTGATCAACCTTTCCCGCAGCTTCCTGCAGTATCTTTCGGAGTCTTCTCCGTGGGTTCGAGGGGAGTCAGCAGCGGCGGGGCAGTCTCTTGAACTGCTTGCTGCAGATCAGCGACAGGATGTGCGGGAACTGGCTGAATTCCTCGATGCCCGTGAATGGTCAGTGGATTTTGGCAGCTTCCCGACGGAGTACACAGATCTGCAGTTCCTTTCTTTGACGTCGCTGATGGCCGGTCTGATTCACAGTCAGGAAGGTCAGGTGGCAACGATCTCAGAAGCTTCAAGAACGCTCACAGGGGCCGGTGACGCCGAAGCAGCAGCCGTTCTCGACGCGGCAGTTTCCCGCGAACAGCAGATTCTCGAGGCACTTCGACGTTTAAGTGTCCAGCTGCAAGCTACGGCTGCTGTTTGAAGTCGGCCTCCCCCAGCCACCAATTCAAGGAAAGTTCCATGGGCTTATTCACCGGACGACGTGGTCTTGTGCTTGGTATCGCGAACGAGCGATCGATTGCATGGGCGATCACAGACAACCTGCACCGCGAAGGGGCCGAAATGGGCTTCACGCATCTTCCAGACGCAGGAGACCGCCCAAAGAACCAGAACAAAGTTGCTAAACTGGTGGATCCGATTGGCTCCAGATTCCTGCTTCCGATGGATGTGTGCAATGACGAGCACATCGCTGCCGTGATTGGCAAGGCAGTGGAAGTTTTTGGGAAGCTGGACTTTATCGTCCACAGCATCGCGTTTGCTCCGCCAGCCGACCTGACCGGTCCGACCTGGAACTGCAGCCGCGGTGGATTCAAGACTGCCATGGAGATCAGCGCCTACAGTCTGCTCGCTGTTGCCGGGGCTGCGCGGCGTGCCAATGCCTTCAGTGAAAATGCCTCAATGCTGACGCTCAGCTATTTCGGAGGTGAGGAAGTCATTCCTGGCTACAACCTGATGGGTATCTGCAAAGCGGCTCTGGAATGCAGCGTGCGATATCTCGCCAGCGAACTCGGGCCGGAAGGTGTTCGAGTCAACGCAATCAGCGCCGGACCGGTCAAGACCGTGAGTGCCATGGGTGTCGGGGACTTTGACGACATGCTGAATTTGTACCGCGGTATCTCGCCCATGCGACGAAATATCACAGCCAATGAAGTTGGTAAGACCGGTATGGCGCTGCTCAGTGATCTCTCCAGTGGCATCACCGGAGAGATCGTCCATGTTGACTGTGGATTCAGCATCATGGGTGCTCCACCGGCTGATTTCTTCAAGCAGCCGGCTGCGGGCTGATGACCGCATGAGGGAGCCTGTCGATGGTGTCCGTCAGGCGCATTGGAATTGCGGTGGTACAGCAAGGGGATTGTTTCCTTGTTGGTACGAGGCCCGCCGGATCGGCTCTTGCGGGTTGTGCTGAGTTTCCAGGAGGGAAGTGTGAACCGGACGAGTTGCCAGGGGCCTGCGCGGTTCGCGAGTGCTTCGAGGAAGCTGGTCTGACAGTGGAACTGGTTTCTCAACTGGCGACGATTCCCTGGAGCTACCCTCATGGCGACGTGGAACTGCACTTCTGGCTTTGTCGCTGTGTTGGCATCACCGAGGCCGCGGCCCCGCCTCTTCCTTTGACGCCCTTTCGCTGGATTCCGCGAAAACAGCTGCAGTCTGAATCATTTCCTCCGGCGAATGCAGCGATGATTGAGCAGCTGTCGATGGGCGTGCCTGAAGGCTCAGCGAGCTGGTCAGTGACAGTGCGATTCTTTGCTGCCTCGCGCGACGCCGTGGGTGCTGACGCAATACAGCTGTCGTTACCTCCCGGCAGCCTTTTGTCTTCGGTACAGTCGCTTGTACTGGAGCGTCACGGGAGTCTGGGGAAGTCCGCCAGCTCATTGCTCTGGGCAGTGGACAACCAATATGCGGCAGGCACCGCGCAACTTCGCGACGGATCCGTGATCGCCTGCTTTCCACCGGTAAGTGGCGGTTAATCGAGGAAACTCTTCAGCGAGGCTGTGCCATGATTGAACTGACCGAGCAGCCCATAGAGGTCCATTCCGTATTAGAGTCGGTGCGGAGTCCGGCTGCCGGAGCGGTGGTGCTGTTTCTTGGCACGGTCCGCGAGTTTACGGGAGCGGCTCAGACGCAGTATCTTGAATACACGGCCTTCGCCGACATGGCGATGGCACAGCTGCAGCAGCTGGAGCAGGAGGCGCGCGCCTTGTTTCCGCTGGTTGAGACGTGTCTTGTGCATCGCACCGGGCGACTGGACCTGGGTGAGGTGAGTGTGGCCGTGGGGGTCAGCTCGGCCCACCGCGCGGCTGCCTTTGCCGCCGGACAATGGATCATGGATCAGCTGAAGCAGCGTGTGCCAATCTGGAAGAAGGAGCATTACGCGGACGGCCGGGAGGAGTGGCAGCATCCCGGGATGGGCGACGCGGGCGTTATCAGCGTGGAATCCGGGCCATGAGCGCGGCATCCTGCTCAGGGCGTCCGCGGCTGATCGATTCCTTCGGACGAGTGCATACCAACCTGCGGATCAGCGTCACTGATCGCTGTAACATCCGCTGTTTTTACTGTATGCCAGCGGAAGACGTGGAGTTCCTGCCGAAGGCGGATCTGCTCAGCTTTGAAGAGCTTGAACGGGTTGCCAGGGTCGCAGCGGGCCTTGGCATTGATCGGATCCGTCTGACGGGTGGAGAGCCATTGGTCAGGCGTGATTTGCCGCTGCTGGTGCGAAAGCTGTCAGCGATTCCGGGTATTCATGATCTGGGGATGACGACCAACGGCATTCTGCTGGCGGGGCAGGCGAGTGCTCTTCGGGAGGCCGGCCTGAGTCGGTTGAACATCAGCCTTGATGCGCTCGATCCGGACGTTTTTCGTCGCGTAACGCGTCGGGAGGGATACGAGCAGGTTCTGGAGGGCATCGCGGCCGCTCGGCAGGCGGGTTTTTCGCCGATCAAGATCAATGCGGTGTCTGTGCGGGGGCTCACGGAGGACCAGCTGGTGCCCTTCGGTCGCCTTGCAAGAGAAACGGACACTGTCGTGCGTTTCATCGAGTTTATGCCGCTGGATGCGGACAGTCAGTGGCAGCGTGACAAGGTGCTGTTCGCTCATGAAATCCTTGAGCGTCTGGCAGCGGAATTTGGTCCGCTGCGGCCAGTTTCAAGTGCAGCGATTCTGCCGCAGGCAACTGCCGCGCCGGCTCAGGACTATGAATTTGCCGACGGAAGGGGACGAATCGGCTTGATTGCCAGCGTCAGTCAGCCGTTTTGCGGCAGCTGCAATCGCTTTCGAATTACGGCTGATGGCAAGCTGCGAAACTGCCTGTTCAGTCTTGAGGAGACCGATATTCGTCCACTCCTGCGGGGTCATGGGACTGATCAGGAGATTGCCACAGCGATGCTGGAGAGCATTGCTGCCAAGCGCGAGGGGCACGAAATCAACACGGCTCGCTTTCTGCAGCCGGACCGCCCGATGTACTCCATCGGTGGCTGAATCAGTGTCGCGTCACCTTTCCCAGAAGCGACAGTCCAATCAAAAACAGGATGGCATTGGGAATCCACATGGCCCAGACGGGGTTTACCGTGGCGGAACGCGACAGATTGAGCATCAGGAAGAGGACTGGGTAGTAGACGAGCAGAATTGGCAGGAAGCACATCACAAACGTGGTGATGAACTGGCGACGTGCCTGCAGCATTGAAAACGGTCCGCCGATAAACACGAAGAACAGGCAGCCTGCGGACGTAGAAAATCGGCTGTGAATCTCGGTGCGAAACCGCAGTTCATCGTTGCGAGCGCGACGGCGGTCGTTGAGGAGTGACTGCACGGAACCGTCTGCGAGTTCTTCAAAGTCTCCCATGGCCAGCAGCATTGCCGCTTCCTGGCTGCTGCGTGCATCCAGCTGTGTCTGCAGTTGTCTGGCAGTCGTCATCCCGGTGAGCAGGTCGCGAAGTGTCATGTGCCTCGCTTTGACACGGGTGATTTCCTGGGGCAGAGGAAAGGTGAGTTCTGTCTGATTCAGTTCCGCTTCACTATCACTCCCGGCCCGAAATCCGCGGGCTCGCACGAGTTTGAGTCGGATGACTTTGTCCTCGAGATCAAAGCGAATCGACGCCGCATCAGCTCGAACCGCTATCTGCTGATGATTCTTTGTCCGATACTGGAAAGTGGCATCAATCAGAGTGCGATCGCGCACATCATGAACGGTGATGGAGTAACCGCGGTGGTCGTCGGTGTAGTGATGCTGGCTGGCCAGCACATCGAGGAAGATGTCTTCGATGGCCTGAGTAACAATTCGCTCGATGTTTGCGATTGCCCAGGGAATTGCGTAGTTTGACAATCCAAATGACCCGGCTGCCAGCGCGGCAGCAAGCAAAAACGCTGGCAGCAGCAGTTGGAAGGCACTGATTCCGGCGGATTTTGCGGCCGTGACTTCAAGGTCACCCGAAATCCGACCATAGACGACGCAGACCGCGAGCAGCACAGTGGCGGGAATGGTGAAGGGCAGCATGCTGGGAACGACAAACGGCATGATTTGCAGGACCTGCATCGGTCCCAGACCGCGTTCCGTGGCTTCGCGGAACACTCCGAGCCCAACCAGCATCAGCGTGAGCACTGTGACCAGCAGCAGGAAGACCCGCACCAGTTCGCCGAGAATGTAACGCTGCAGCAGCTTCACGCAGGCCCTCCTGGCCCGGCTAAATCCACGACCCCGCCCGTGTCCTTGCCACCAATCGACCTTGACTGGTCTCCGGAACGCAGCGGAATCTAGGAAACACAGCAGAATTCTGCAATATCACCCGAACAGGTCAAGGATGGGTTTGCCCGTCGTCAGCGTCCGCAGGGCGTTGTTTGCTTCGAGTGGGTTATTGATGGGGATATCAAGGGCGTGGTAGATGGTGGCGGCCAGTTCTTCGGGGCGAACGGGATTGTGGGTTGGAAATTCGCCGTAACGGTTTGATTTGCCGTAGACCTGCCCGCCCTTGATGCCCGCTCCGGCAACGATAGTGGAGAAGCACTGAGGCCAGTGCTGTCGTCCCGGAGGATCCTGTTTCAGGACATAGGGAGTGCGACCAAATTCGCCGGTCACGACGACCAGCGTATTCTTCAGCAGTCCTGATTCCTTCAGGTCACTGAGCAGGGCTGAGAGGGCCTGGTCAAGTCGAGGCAGGCAAAAGCCCATTCCATAGGAACCATCACCAAAGGCATTACCCATACCCATATTTCCACCGTGCATGTCCCAGCTGCTGCTTGGGGGCCCCTGCTTATCGTAGTCGGCCTGCCCTGCCCAGCCATTGACTGTGATGAAGCGGACACCGGCCTGGACCATGCGGCGTGCCAGCAGCAGGTTCTGTCCCAGTGGATGCATGCCGTAACGCTGGCGGACGGCATCAGGTTCGCGATGCAGCTCGAAGGCCTGGCGTCCCTCCGTTCGAGTCATGGCGTCATAGGTCCGTGCTCGCAGATCGGACCAGTCGCGTACCTGCTTATCTCTGTCGTAGCGGCTGGATTCGATTTGTGCGAGCAGAGAGCGACGGTCACCGAACCGCAATTCGTCCAGCGGCGCGTAGATTTCCGGCGGCTGAAAGGTGGACATCGCCGGATGATTATCAGCGGAACCGATGAAGACAGGCGCGTATGCGGAGCCGAGGTAGCCACCGATACCGATGTTGGGGGCGCAGAAGACAGGAGGTCCGACGCACTTGATCAGCCATGCGTTGGACACAAAGTTGCGGGTACTGGGTTTATGTCGGGCGACGACAGAGCCGAGGTAGGGCTGATCGTTGAGAACGCCTTCCTGAACCCGCTTGCTGGACTGACCGCTAAGCAGGTTGTGCATCGCATCGAAGTGATTGCTGATGGAGCCGGGATGCGTCATGGAATTGATCAGCGTGAACTGGTCGGTGAGCTTCGCCAGTTCTGTGTGCATTTCGTTGATGAGCATTCCCGGGACGCGGGTGTTGATGGGCATGTACGGTCCGCGGTAGTCAGTTGGGGCTTCCGGTTTCATGTCCCAGGTATCAACGTGACTGGGGCCCCCGCAGAGGAGAACAAAAATACATGACTTTTCGGCTCGCACCGCCTGGCCGGATTCGTTGACATCGTCGCTGCCCATGACGACCCCCGGCAGACTCATGCTGAGAGCACCAAGGCCACTGGCAAGCATTGCCTGACGACGATTGAACTGCAGGTCGCGCATGGCTGGGATCCCTTTTTGGGCAGGAGTGGCAAAGTGGCGAAAGCTGGTTCAGAGCTTTGAAGAACTCTGCCCGGCGGTGTGAGGATGCCCCAATTCGGGCAAAAAAGCAAGCCAAATCGGTATTTCAGGAGGAGAATCACGACACACTCAGCTGAGTCTGCGTGCCAAACGAAGGTGGAGTGTCATCTGCGGAGAGACTTCAGACTACGTTTTCATATTGACCCATTTCGGCGGTTTGTTTTAGAACATTGGGCTGGAGACCTGCCGGGATTGCCGGAGCGGTCTGATGTTCGGCATCGAATGCTCAGAAAACCTTGATTTTGGGTGATTGGGAACCTTTGAACGTGGTGATGCAACCAATTTCCGACGCAGGCGTGAACATTTCCGGAGCATCTTCCGGCCGTGTTTGTGCATGCGCCGGCGTGGGGGGGCGGCCGCGGTTGTCAGTTGGTTTATTTTTCCTGCTGCTGCCCGCAATAACGTTCAGCATGACCGGTTGTCGGCAGGCAAATCATTACTACGCCGAGAATTCGGCATTTGGCGAGCGACTGCCTGACCGCCTGCGGTTGTCGAAGCAGGCAAATCCGCAGGAAGTTGACCTTTCCCGGCTCGGCGGTGTCACGGGCACCAGTCAGACAATTGGCGTGGGTGACGTGCTGGAAGTGCAGATAGCTGCGGGTCTGGGGAACGCGGATCAGTCCACCACTGCTGCTCGCGTTCAGGAGGATGGTACGATCAGTCTTCCGGAGATTGGCGAGATCTCGATCGCTGGTGTTGAGCCACAGGCGGCCGAGGCTTTGATCCGAGCGGAGGCGGTGCGTCTGGAGCTTTATCACAATCCTACGGTCACGGTGAGCGTCAAGCACCAGAAGATGAATAAGGTGCGCGTCCTTGGTGCGGTGAAGAACGAAGGTCTCTATGACCTGCCTCCGAACGCCAGCGACGTCGTTTCAGCCCTCGCGGCTGCCGGTGGATTGACGGAAGAGGCGGGTGAAAAGGTCGAGGTACGGAATCCGGCATCGGCGCTGCTGTCTGGCAGGTCGAGGGCGGAAGGCGACGCGGTCAGGAGCGTCAGCAGCAGCAGTGACTCGGCTGGTATGGCAGCCTACACGATTAATCTGCTGGAAGCGGCGAAGTCGGGCGAGGGAAAGTATCGGGTATCGGACGGTGGAGTTGTGATGGTGGAGAAGCGGGACCCGGCACCTATTTTTGTGCAGGGCCTGGTCAGGGCTCCGAATCGCTTCGAGTATCCGATTGGTCAGGACCTGCGATTGCTGCAGGCGATTTCTCTTGCGGGCGGGATGAGCAACCAGCTGGCGGACAAGATTTTTGTGATTCGGCAGCCACCGGGCACTCAGAAGCCGATTCTGATTCAGGTGAGTTATCGAAAGGCGAAGCGGAGCGATGACAGCAACATTCGACTGGGGCCAGGTGATGTCGTATCAGTGGAGCAGACGCCGGGCACGGTGTTTATGGAGGCTCTGAACATTATTCGGTTCGGTGTGACCGGATCGACGATGCTGTTCTGAGACTTCATGAAGAACTCAATCGGCAGGGAGGCCGGGCGATGGCGGATCCGGAACGGATCGGGATAGGCGTGGGTGACGTGCAGACGACAGCGGCAACGACGCTGCATCTGATTTTCCGTTTCCTTCGTACCGTAAAGTACCGCAGTGGAATCCTCGTGGCGACGCTGATGCTGGCGACGATCGGAGGGGCGGCGTACTACATTACAGCGAAGCGGGTCTATGAGTCAGCGGCTTCGCTGTACATCGTTCGCAAGGGTGCCGTTGTTAAACAGGATGCGTCGGCAGCCAGTGAGAGTCCCAGCTATGACATGCCGACATTCATCGCGCTGATGTCAGAGGAGGAGGTTGTCCGCAGGGCATTGAAGTTGCTTCCGGACAAGTATCGCCGAATTGACCTGAAGGACATTTCACCGTCATTCTGGACGGCCGAGGTGCAGGACCGATTAAGTGTCTCAGCCGCGCACAACACGAATGTACTCGACATTCGTTATCGTTCACTGGATCCCAAAGCGGCTGCCGCGATGCTGACAGCGATGCTGGCGGGATACGAGCAGTTTCTGAACGAGACCAATCGCAGTTTGTCAGAGCAGGGACTGCAGACTTTGGCGACGCGACTGGAGGATGTGAATCAGCAGATTGAGACATTGACGGCCGAGCGACTGGAGCTCAAGGCGTCTGCTCCTGATCTGGTTGATACGGGTGACCGCAACAACAGTCTGAACGTGATTTCGAAGAACATCGAACTGCTGACGGGTGACTATTCAGACGCGCGGCGTGCCACCGAGCAGACTCGCAACCTCGGTACAGAGCTGCAGCGGGCCATCAATCAGAACGAGGACATTCTGCAATTTGCGTCGGAGGCTCTGGATTCTGCAGGACGCCAGCTGATTGAGCAGTCGATGGGTCTGGGCAGCCAGGACAACTTTCACATCCAGAGGATTATGCAGGAGATCCTCGATATCCAGTCTCAGCTGACGGAGAGCCGTCAGAAGTATGGTCTGCGGCATCCGAAGATTCGTGAGCTGCAGTCGGAGCTGGCGGTGAAAGAGGGCTATCTGCGGCAGTTTCCGGCAGAGCAGCGGGCGAGGATGGAGCAGTTGTCACGGCAGGTCCTGGCTCCACGGCTGGTTCAGTATGTCGGACAGCAGCTGCAGAAGTACGAGCAGAACGAACGTTCGATCCTTGAACGACTCAATGCCGAGCAGAAGAAGGCACAGACCATCTCGCAGATCCTTACACAGCTCAGCGATCTTGACCGTCGCATCGAGCAGCTGTATGGACAGCAATCGGCGTTGCAGTCGCAGTCGGACGACATTGGTCTGAACAAGGACACCTTTCTGAGCACGAAGGTGGCGAGCCGTCCGACTGTACCGATGCGGCCGGTGTCTCCGCGACTCACGATTGTTGCACTGTTGTCGCTGATGCTGGGAACTACGGCGGGGCTGGCCGTGATCTGGGTTCTGGACATCATGGACGACCGCTTCCGTACTCCGGAGGAACTCAAACTTCACCTCGATACTCAGGTGCTGTCGATGATTCCGCGGATGACTGAGCTGTCGGGCGAGGGATTTGATGCGGTGATGTGTCACCTGAAGCCGCATTCGCGTGAAGTCGAGGCCTTTCGCGCGCTGCGAACGAGTATTGAGTTTTCTCCGCAGGACACCGAACGTCTTGTGATCACCAGTACTGAGCCTGGGGATGGCAAGACCACGATCTCGTCAAACCTGAGTGTCGCATTTGCGCAATCGGGCAAAAGAACTCTGGTGATTGATGCTGACATGCGTCGTCCGGGTCTTTCAACGCTGCTCGGTTTGCGTGATGATTTGGGACTGTCACGAATTCTGCGGAGCAGCGAGGATCTGGAGACGAGTATCGTCGCGAATCTGCGAACGACAGTCGTTCAGGGACTGGACGTGATCTCCTGTGGTCCGCGTCCGGCAAACCCTGCGGAACTCCTTGTCTCCGAGCGATTCTCGGCACTGCTGGCGTGGGCGGAGACGCGTTACGAGCAGATTGTGATCGACGCGCCACCGGTGCTTGCAGTCAGTGATCCCGCCATTGTGGGTCGTCTGGTGGACGCCGTGATTCTTGTTGTGCGTCCGGACAAGGATCGGCGACGAATGGTGGTTCGCGCAGCCGAGACGCTGCGGAGCCTTGGCTGCCAAATCCTTGGTGTCGTTGTGAATCATCTGAGCACATCCGAAGCCGGCGGATATGGTTATGGATATGGCTATGGTTATGGATATGGTTATGGATATGGATATGGTCATGATCACGAGCCTGAGGACTCGGCGGAGACTGCAGCCGAAGTGTCCGTGGCCCGAGGCTTTTCTGCCATTGCAGCGGGGGAAAGCCGCACGGCAGAGAGGCGGTCATCGGCTCGTTCAGCAGAGGTCCGCGAGCATTCGCGAGCGGCCTGAGAATTCTTCTGCCAAATGAAAAACTGACATTCGCAAATGCATCGCACACCCCGGAAATCAACATTCGGCTTCGGCGGCCAGGATTCGCCGCTGAGGGCGATACTGCAGAACCTGCAGAATCGCCCCCGTTTGTTGCTGGCCGTGGACGCGGTCATCGCCTTTCTCCTGCTGATATTTCCATTTGTGATGGGAGGGCGGGATGCATGGGGCCACTGGCTGTTGATCAGTTCCGCCTGTTTGCTGAGCAGTTTGTGGTGTCTGCATCGGTTTCGGGAGAGTGGTCGCCTGCGCTGGCTGGGGCTTGAACCACTGCTGATCGCGGCTCTGTTGCTTGTGTGGTTTCAGACTCAGCCGTTATCCGCTTCAGCACTGCAGCGAATTTCGGGTGAGTATCAGCGACTGATTCCTGCGTGGAGTGCCCTGCAGGGCACCACCGCGGCAGCCTCACAGACCGGGGAGTCAGCTGAGATCGATGGTGTGGTTTCGGGCGAGAGCTGGTCAACAATCAGTTTTCTGCCCGTTGAGACTCGCCACGCACTGCTGGTACTGGTGGCCTACGGACTGATTGCAGTCGTATTCGCGCAGCGATTCTCGACAGAAGCGGACTGCTGCCGGATCCTGAAGCTGACAGCGATTTCGGGCGTCCTGATGTCCGTTTTCGCGGTTCTGCAGCTGCTGACGTCGAACGACTGTTTCTTCTGGTTTTATCGGCATCCGTGGACTGGCACGCGGGAAGTTCTGAAGGGCGCATTCAGTAACCGGAATCATTTTGCGCAATTCCTGGCACTGTCACTTGGGCCACTGATCTGGTGGTCGCTCGCAGGCGGAGAACGTCCGGCCACAGTTCCGGTGAATAATCGCAGGAAGCTCTCACCAGCGCAGGGCAATCACTCGCAGATGGACACGATCGTTGATGCTCGACAGCTGATGCTGCTGGCGGGAGCATCAGGAGTGCTGATCTCGGTGCTGCTGTCGCTGTCGCGTGGTGGGGTTGTGGCAGCTGGAACTGCCTGCTGCGTTGTGTTCGCCGGGTTATGGCGGAGTGGTCGCGTGGGGTCATCGATGGCGGTGTCGATCATTCTGATTGGTACATTCGCAATCGTTGGAATTGCAGTCTTCGGTGGTCAGAAGGTAGAGAATCGGGTCGCGCAGCTGGCGACGCTGGATGCCAGCCAGATCGATGAATCCAACGCCCGCCGCTCAATCTGGCGGGCGGACATTGAGGCGTTTAAAAAATTTCCCCTGCTGGGGACGGGCGTGGGAAGTCATCGTTACGTGTACCCGGCCTACATGGAGGATTTAGGGGATTACTCGGCGCATACGTTTTCGCACGCAGAGAGTTCCTGGGTACATCTGGCCCTGGAGACGGGCTGGGCCGGTCTGATTCTGCTGACGCTGGGGCTCTTTGTGCTCGCACTGAAGATTGCCATCGCGTACTTTCGCCGGGCGGATCCGAGTCGTTTGGCGCCGCTGGCTGCCTGCGCGGCGGCATTGGCTGGAGGCGTTGTGCATTCCCTGGCGGATTTCATTTGGTATGTGCCCGCCATCGTAGTGACCACCCTTGCGATGGCAGTGGCTGCACTCCGTCTTTGCGCCAGCGACAGCGATAACTCCGGACTGCCACTCCCGCGCCCTGCATGGCTTGGAATGGCGGCAGCCTGTCTGTTTCTGCTGGTCAGTGTGCAGCCGGATCTGCAACAGAGAATCACTGGTGAACGCTGGTGGTATCGCTATCTGGTGTCCGCATTTGAATCACGTCGCAATGCTGCTGAACGCGACAGCGCGGCCGAGGAACCCACACCGCTCGGTGAAAGTGACGATCTGGCCAAAACATCCGCTGCAGAAAATGCTGCGAATGCGGACGACATTTATCACGAGCGAGTGTCGTCCGAGGGTACAGCAGCTTATGGTGCTGCGGGAGATGCAGCGGAATCAATCAGGCAGCAGCGCGTCCAGGAACTTCGTGCCCAGCTTGCGCTCCTGCTGAAGGCCTGGAAAGCGAGGCCGAATCATCCGGACGTTGCCCTGCATATTGCCCGCAGGAGTCTGGAGCTGTTCGAGCTGCAGCAGTCAGAAAGTGACAACCCGCTGCCACTGGTGCAGGTCCGTGACGCTGTGCTCAGCTCAAACTTCGACACTCAGGACGCGATGCTGGAGTTTCTGAATCGAGCGTTCGGCAGCTCCATTCGACTGCCCATCCTTGCCGACACCATGAGCCGCAATGCGCTGCAGCAGTGTCCGCTGCTGACAGAGGGATGGAAGAATCTCATCACCACGAGCTTTCTCAGCGATCCTCAGGACGAACTCCACCTGAAAACCATCGCACAAACACTGCGTCTGGGTCGATTCGACCCGGCAGTGAGATTTTCCGTTGGGCAGTCTCTGTTTCTGAGCGGCCGACCTGACGATGCCGTTGTGCAGTGGAATGCCGCGTTTCATGCCAATCGCGATATCCGTCGCAGGATCTGTTCCGCACTGGCCCCAAGGTTTCCCGCCGAGGCACTGCTGCGAAACTTCAGCCCCACCCTGCCGGAGCTGGAAGACGTGTTCATGGCATACAGGAAGTTGCAGAGTCGAAGTGATCTGCAGCGACTGGTGGAGGTGATTGCCGAACAGTCACGGAAGATTCCGGAAGCGCGGCTGGAGGAGATGGCGAATAATTCGGAAGAATCCGGCTCTGGCACTTCGGATCTCGGGACCTATGACAGCGATGGCGGCGAGTCGATCACGGAATCATCTGCAGGCGATTTTGCCGAGTCGGAGGAACGCAGTCTGCCTGGATTCCTGATGCTCGCTGCCGGGGTGGCAGGCGAACTGAAACGGGAGAGTATTCAGGAGACGTTGCTGCGGCGAGCCGCCACGTTAGCGCCGGAGGCCGAATCTCCCCGCAGAGCTTTGGGTTTGCTGTTCTTTGCCCGGGAAGACTATCGGTCGGCAGATCGGCTTTTTGAAGCGTGTGCGGAGTTGAATCCGGGAGACACGAAGCTGGAGGAATTGCGGCGGGAATGTCGGCGGCTGGAGCAGTCAAAGAGTCGAAGGCTGCGGACGGTTTCAGATCCGTCGGCTTCGAAACGGGGGAAGTGAAAACAATTTCAGCCCGGCCATACCGGCTTTCAGGCAGTGCCCTGGAGCGGGTATGAGACGGGCTGAACGACTGAGTTGGCGATTGTGGAGAGGTTACTGGACCTCGAGTTCTGGTGGTTGGTTGGCGCGGCGGGCACGCATTTCGGCACGGCGGCGGTCACGGCGACGGATGTCGCTGGGTTTTTCGTAGAATTCGCGTTTGCGCATCTCTTTTTTGACGCCGGCATGTTCGACAAGTTTTCGGAACCGACGCACTGCTTCATTGACACTTTCGTTATCACGCAAACGCAACTTAACCACAAAAACCCTCCTGTACCTAATGGAAAATCGGGGGTGGACGGAAACTGGGGAAACCAGCAGTCTACAAAACTTTCAGCCAAATGCAAAGACCCCACTGCCCGGAATTGCTGGTGCGAAACAAATCCGGGGAATGGAGAAACCTGCGGGGCAGCAGTGTTGTTTTCGGCCCGCGATTCGGCAGAATCGACGTCGGCCAACATGGCACCCCGCGGGAATTGTGCGCGCAAACCCGCCGAATCGGCAGCGTAGATCCCAGTTAATCGGCAAAATTCCACAATGTCTCGCGATTGTCTCTATATCGTTGACACTTTTTCTCTGATGTTTCAGGTGTTTCACGCAATCCCGGCAATGACCGGCACCCGCGGACAGCCTACAAACGCGGTTTTCGGGATGACCCGCGATCTGTTCGCCATCCTCGATCTGAAACCCACCCACCTGATCTGCGCGATTGATTCCCCCGGGCCTGCCAAACGCGAGGAGATCTACCCGAAATACAAGGCACATCGCGGCGAAATTCCAGAGGATCTGGCTCCCCAGATCCCACTCATTCGCCAGCTGCTGCGGGGCTTTCGGATCCCGGATATCGACTGTCCGGGCTGGGAAGCCGATGACGTCATCGCGACTGCAGCCGAGCAGGCCGTCGCGAGGGGGATGAATGTTGTGATCGTCTCCACGGACAAAGACAATCGTCAGCTGCTGCGGCCTCAGGTTCGCATGTGGAATTGTCGGAAAAACGAGTTTTTCACGGAAGCATCACTGGTTGAAGACTGGGGGATTCGCCCGGATCAGGTGGTTGACTTTCAGTCGCTGGTGGGGGACGCGGTTGACAATGTTCCCGGGGTCCCGAAGGTGGGACCAAAGACGGCAAAGACGCTGATCGACCAGTTTGGCAGCCTGGATGAGATCCTCGCCCATGCCGACAAGGCGCCGGGCAAAAAGCTGCAGGAAAATCTGCGGCAATTTGCGGAGCAGGCATTGCTCAGCCGGGAACTTGTGCGTCTGCGGCGGAATCTGCCGCTGGAGATCGACTTCGAGGCGGCAAGCGTGTGTGAACCGGATGCTGCAGCGTTGCTGGAATTGTTTACCGACCTGGGTTTTCGAAGTTACGCTGCAAAAATGCGTGCAGTGATTGGGGTCAGTGCAGAGTCCGGAACCGCAGGCCCCGGCACTGCGACGACAGAGCCGGTCGGTGGGGGCATCGGAGTTACCTCGACGACCAGCGATCGGCCCTCGACCGCCAGCGGCTCAGCTGCGCACACCGCCACTCGGCGGGGTACAGCCGAAGTGAAATCCGATGATTCGCGTCGAGTGTTGCTTATTGATGCTGCGGCAGTGACCGCGATGGAGCAGGAACTGTCAGCGACTGAGCTGCTGTTTGCAGAGCCGCTGATCAGTGGCAGCTTCGTCCGCGATCGCGTGCTGACTGGAGCGGTGCTGTGCGGTGGAGGAACCGAATACCGGTTGTCCCCGACTGCAGCCGGGGGGAACAAAGAACACTCGGCAGTCGGGCTGGCACTTCTGAAGTTTCTCAGCAGCTTTCGTGGCGAGCTTTGTGTGGTGAACGCGAAGCCTCTGTGTCATGTGCTGCTGAATGCAGGTATGCCACTGCCGACAGCGATTTTTGACGCATCGATCGCTGACTATCTGCTGGACGCCGGAGCTCGTGGTCATTCGCTGACGGAGATTGCGGAGCGGCACGCAGCCGGCGCCCTGCTCCAGTCGGTTGCAGCAGTCACGAAGCCCCGTCAGCGAACGATGTTTGATGAGGACGGCGAGCCGGCAGCAGCAGGCGAAGAAGAAGTCATCAAAGCGGCTGCAGGGCGACTGCAACTGCTCATGCGGCTTCGCAGCGCACTCCGTGAAGGACTCGAAACTGAAGGCCTGCTGACACTTTATCGAGAGCTGGAAGAACCATTGATTCGAGTCCTTGCGAGGATGGAACACACCGGCATTCGCGTGGAGGCGACGGAACTTTCCAGACAAAGCACTGAGATCAGCGGGCGGATCGACACGCTGACTGCGGAGATTTTTCGGCAGGCTGGTCGCACCTTTAATATTGATTCTCCAAAACAGCTTTCGCAGGTGTTATTCACAGACCTGAAGCTGCCGGTGATTCGCAAAACGCAAACGGGAGCAAGCACAGATCAGGAGGTGCTTGAAGAGTTGGCGCATCTGCACCCGCTTCCGGCGGCGATCATCGAGCGACGGCATCTGATCAAACTGCGCGGCACGTACCTTGATGCCCTGCCGTCTCTGGTCCACCCGCGAACGGGGCGAGTTCACACGTCTTTTCATCAGACCGTAGCGGCGACGGGGCGATTGAGTTCCAGCGATCCCAACCTGCAGAACATCCCGGTGCGAACGGCAGAGGGTCGCCAGGTTCGTTCCGCGTTTCGGCCGGAGTCGGACGACTGGACGCTGATTTGTGCGGACTATTCGCAGATCGAACTGCGGGTGCTGGCACATTTCAGCGGGGATCAGGCGCTCTGTGAGGCCTTTCGCGAGGGGCTCGATATTCATGCGGCGGTGGCGGCTGATGTCTTCGGTGTGCCGCTCGCCCAAGTGAATTCTGAACAGAGGGGAATTGCTAAGGCAGTGAACTTTGGAGTGATCTATGGTCAGACGCCGTGGGGACTTGCGGCAGCGCTTGGCATCGATAAACAAGCGGCTGCGGAGTTCATTGACCAGTACTTTCGGCGTTATTCCGGGGTGGCCGCGTTTTGTGAAAAGGTTTTGGAAGAGACCGCGAAGAGTGGCTATGCGCGAACGCTGAGAAACCGTCGTCGGGCGATTTCAGGCATTCGCCGCACCACAGGACTCAATCGCAACATGCCCGAACGCACAGCGATCAATACCGTGCTGCAGGGCACCGCGGCAGATCTGATCAAGCAGGCCATGCTCAACGTGCAGCGACTGCTGGATGAATCGCACAGCCCGGCGCGCCTGCTGCTGCAGATTCACGACGAACTGGTGATCGAGTGTCCGCAGAATGCTGCGGCAGGATTGATTCCACAGATTCGGGCGTGCATGGAAGGTGCGATGCAGCTGAACGTGCCACTGGTTGTGGACGTGACAACGGGACCCAGCTGGCTGGATCAGCGAGATGTGGAGTGAAAGGCGAGTGTCAGTAAGCGGGCTGCTTTTTCGCAGCGGCTGCAGTGGAGTATTACGGCAGCGGGGGCGGCAGCGGGGATGTCGGTTCGTCAGTCGCCGGATCTGGATCACGTCGTCGGGGGAACGGCGGCAGCTCCTGCGGATTGACTCCGGGAATTTCGCCATCGCGAGCAAGCGGGAGTGCTCCGAGGCCAGGAAAGAAGAGTTGCCCGTTGAGTTCGAAGGCAGCGGGATTTGTCACTTCCAGAAGCAGGCCGGTGTCTGACTTCCAGTTGACTGTCCGCCATGCATTGTCGCGAATGACTTCGGCGGAGGTATCTTCACCGTCCGTGCGGCTTTGCCAGAGCTGTTTCCACTGAGTGAAGTCGAAGCGGCGACTGCTGAAATCGAGCGAAGACGAATCAATCAGCCAAAAAGCGGAATGCCCGTGATAGAGGTTGGTGAACCCGGTCCAGGAGACAAGCTTTTCGATTTCATCGACGTAGCCGCTCCCGTTGAACTGTACCAGCGGCGTATCCGGCCCGGCACCGGCAAAGACGGAAGCTTCGCTGCGAACGGTGAGTCGAGGCAGCAGTCGCTGCACTGAACTGGTTTGCCGCTGATCCGTATCAGACATCCGGATCATTGCGCGTTCGTGCAGGCAGGTGAGGTGATCCATGATGACTTCGAGAGATCCCCTTGCGAGCTGCATGGAATGGTCACCACGAAGATCGATCAGGTGTCCGGTGAGGGCGAAGGCAGATTCCTGAATACGAATTCGGCCACGTGGCTGACAGGCGATGCGAAAGGCGTCCGCCTGTGCCCGGCAAATTACTCGCTGCAGCGAGATTTCAGACTCTTCGCGGGGCGTTTCTCCGGGTACCTGAGCTTCATCGGTGAGGTCGAAGAGAGCAACGGGCTCTGCCTGCTGACCGGCGGCGCATTCGATGGAAACGTTCTCCAGAAGCACTCGATTCACCCCGGCGAGCTGAAACAATCCCGGCAGCTCCGTCGTTTGATCAGAATCAACGATGAGTCTCAGGTCCACATCGCGAATCGTGAGCGAACTTTGGCTGCGGAGGCTGAACATCCGGGTGGCGGTCGCCGGGGCATCCGGGATGACGTCGAACTGCAGCGTCGGCCGAAAACCTTCCGCCGCTCGCACAATCAGATTCGTGCCTACAAGCCTGACGGGGGGCTGAGCCGGCATATCGTCGGGGTAGCCGTTGTAACGCAGCAGGACAACGTCTCCGGAACGCGCTTCAGCCACTGCGGCACTGAGAGTGCGGTAGGCCTTCATCTGACCGTCAGCTCGCTGCAGCTGAAAGGGGCCAGCGGGCGAATCGGGCTGAATTAATCGAGCCGTTGTGGACGGTGTCGTGGCTGTTGAGCCCGTGGTGGAAGGCATCGACTGACCAGTTGATGCGTTCGCCTGGGACAGCGGTGGAGTAACGGCGACGGATCCGGACGTTCCAGTAGCGGTCGGTGATGTCGCGGGCTCAGCGACCGGCGTTCCCTGGCCGTTGGGATCGGTGCCCGCCACGGCCGTGGCTGGTGCGGAAGTGGGGGAGGGCGGTTCAGACTTCGCGACGATGGGCTGTGATGTTCGTGCAGGCCGGCTGGATGCTGTTTCCGACGTGTTGCTGTAGTCCTCAACACGCATTTTCGGACGACCGGACTGATCTGCCGTGGAAACGAGATTACTTCCGGAAAACGCAGGAAACTGCTGCAGCACCACCGCCGTTATGCAAATCACGAGGACTGAGGCAAATACCCAGACGGCGCCGACGGGGGATCCTGGGAGCGTCGGACGCAGTTTCTTCCAGACGATGCCTTCGGCAGGAACGGTGTGGAGGCCGAGCAGCGAGGCCAGCTGAATCAGGTCGTTCAGCAGCAGTCCGGCGGCCTGATAACGCTGATCGGGATTGCTTGCCATCATTTTTCGCATGATCGCGGACAACTGCACAGGGACGCTGCTGTTGAGCGATCGCGGGTCGGGAGGAGTCTTTCCCTGGTGATCGAGCAGCTTCTGCAGGGCCGTGCCGTCAGGATAGGGAGGCTGGCCGGTCAGCATGTGATACATGGTGCATCCCAGCGAATAGATGTCGCTGCGGACGTCGGCGTTTCGAGGATCCCGCGCCTGTTCGGGGGCGATGTAGTCGAATGTTCCAAGCGTCGTTCCCGCCGCTGTGATTTCGCCAATCGAATCCTCCGATTCACGCCGCGCCAACCCGAGATCCACCACCTTCACCCGACCCGAATCGGTGACCATGATGTTCGAAGGTTTGATGTCCCGATGCACGATTCCTGCACCCGCGATGTGATTGAGCGCAAGCGTGATCTGGATCGCCAGATTCACCGTTTCCGCAGCACTCAAACGCCCGCGTTCCACAATCAGATCCCGCAGCGTCCTGCCACCGGCAAATTCGTAGGCGATGAAGTACAGGCCATCCTGCACACCAGCAAAAAATACGCGAGCAATGTTGTCATGATTCAGACGCGCACAGGCCCGCGCTTCGTTGCGGAATCGAGCGACCAGAGAACTGTCGGCAGATGGACCGGGATGCATGATCTTCAACGCCACATCCCGCGTCAGTTCGAGGTCGGTCGCTCGGAATACGGCCCCCATACCCCCAGCACCCAAACGCTGGTGGATCTCGTAGTGCGCGATCCGCACTCCACTCTCTTCTCCGGTCGCCACCCCATTGCCCGGGAACAATCGCTGCCGCAATGCGTCAACCGCGGGACCCTGATCAACCCGGGATTCCTGTCGGGATGACTCCGGCGGACTGATCACAGTCTTCTGATCGTCCCCGACCAGCGGCCGTTCCGACAGCGGCACGAGAGCCGAGGCCGACAACGACAGACTGGACGCAGATTCCTTTTCGTCCGTCATCGTCTCCACCCGCTCCACGCAGACACTCGCCCACGCGCTCGAAGGAAAAAAGTTCCCGCAAAGATGTTTATCATCTGCGAATGGTAGTTCGGAAAAGCCAACTTGTCAAAATATGGTGTACTTATGTACACATTGTGCGTGCAATGGTGAATGCGGAGTGCCTGAAAAACTGGGCTCGTTCCCCGATCCTGCTATTTGCTAGACTATGGCTGCCGGCGAACCGGCCCACGGACGGGGCGGAGGAATTCGACTGGATCGATTCAGCAGCTGCAAGAGCAGGCAGATGGCGAGGGAACACAGGAGCACTTCGCGAGGGATTGGCGGACGGCGCCGGGCTTATGTCGGAGTCTTTTTCTGCTGCATGACGGCTGCATTTGCGGTGATGCCGTTGCGTGCTGTCGCGGGTCCGGAGCCGTTTTGGAGTGACGAGGAAGCTGGTACGGTATCCGGGGGGCAGGCGGCGTCAGGTGAGCCACCGCGTCAGATTCGTCCTTCTGAGCACTGGCGGGTGAAATCGGTTCCGGCGGGGGTGCAGGCTGATTCACAGGAGGTAGTGGATGGAAGTGACGGGTTAACTCGATTTCACATTCACAATCCGGGCAACGCGGGTCCGGTTATTCTTGCTGCGCCGATTGAACCTTCGCGGCTGCACTATGACTTCAGGGCATCGCTGCAGGCTGAGTCAACAGTGCGTGGTGGACGCCTGGCACTGCAGATACTGCTGCCGCGTCAGGAGGATCCGCGAACTGGTCAGCCGCTTGTGTTGTATCTGTCGGGGAGCGGGATCGAGACTTCGGAGCAGGTGACGGATCTGGAGGTCGTAGTAACGAAGCGTAATGTGGACGCGTTACTTCGGCGAACGCGAGCGGAGCTGAATCGTTCGGATATTCGCATTCAGGAAGCACTGATAACGGGTCTGGCGTTTCTTGCGGAGGCGGTTCCCGGGGATGTGTGGCTGGATCTGGGCGACGCGAAATTTGGGCCGACGATTGCTGTACCGGAGTCGATGCGGGACGTGATCGACGAGGTACTTGCGGATCAGGAGACGGCGACTGATGAGCGGACATTTGCATCGCTGGATGTGGAGCTGGGGGCGATTATGCTCAGCGGTCGTCCGGTGGTGCTGCGGGTAATGCCGGATCATCAGGAGCACATCGAGCAGCTGCGGGAACTGGGAGTGAACGCAGTGTGGATATCAGATTTTGGAGAGACGGAGCGATCGCGGGAACTTTGGGAGCAGCGTTACGCGGTGCTTGCGACGCCTCCGCATCCCAGATTTCAGCCCGGAGACTTCTCAACAGTGCTGCGATCATTGCCGCCGCTCGAACAGTTTTGTCCGCATGTCTCGGGCTGGTATTACGGGACACGGGTATCACCGGAACATTTACCACAGCTGCTGGCATGGTCTCGGGAGGTGCGGAGTGCAGACAGGGTATTCCAGCGTCTGCAGATGGCGGACGTTACCGGGTCGGAGAGCGCGGCGGCTCGTGAAATCGACCTTGTGGGAATCGGTCGGCATGTTGTGGGCCGTGAGGAGGGTTTTGGCGCTTTGAGAAATCTCCTGCTGCATCGGCAGAAGATGGCGGGGCAGCTTTCATTTCCGTGGACGTGGATTCAAACAGAGCCATCCGGTGCGCAGCAGGAGTGGCGTCGGGGAGGTTTGCAGCCGCTGCTTGAGCCGGAGCAGGTACAGCACCAGGTGTATGCGGCGCTCTCCGCTGGTTATCGCGGTCTGGGGTACTGGAAAACAAGGCGTCTTCAGCCAGATCAGCCGCATGACCGTGAAATCAGTCTGGCGATTGAGCTTGCGAATCTTGAGATCTCGCTGCTGGAACCGTTTCTTGCACGCGGTCGTCGAGAGGGATATCTGGCATTGCAGAAGCCGGCTGAATCCGGGGTTGCGGGAACACGAGTCCGTCCGCAGTCGTCGCTGACCATGTCTCTGAACGGCACACCATCAGGTGTCACGGTCACTGGGCTGGAGTCTCCGGTGGGCCATGATGCGGCGGTGATCAGCAGTCCTGGTGCCACACTGATTCTGGCGGTGGCATGGGACGATGTATCGCAGTTCGTTCCGGCAGCGATGTATGAGCGTGAAGTGAGCATGGTTGTGGCGGCCTCGGAGACGGCATCCGCATGGCAGATATCTACGAGCGGTGTTCGAAGTCTGCCCCGGGAGGTGACAGCCGGGGGACTGGCCATTCGCATTCGCGACTTCGACCGCAGTGTCGTGGTGCTTGTCACTTCTGACACAGGAATCATTCGGGGGCTTGAGCAGCGAATTCAGGCGACCTCAGCTGCGGCGGCCTCCAAATCTCTCGAACTTGCCTCGCTCAAGTACGTACGCGTGATGGAGACTCTGGAACTGCTCCGGGAACAGCACACCGTTCCTGCCGGCGCTGATCGGCTCATGGCTGCTGCTCGCGAGGCTCTGGACCGAAGCAGCTACGAACGGAAGAACAATGATTTCCGCGAGGCTGCGATGCTGGCCACAGATGCCTTGCGAAATCTGCGGCAGCTCCAGCATCTTTGCTGGAAGGACGCTGTTGCGGAACTCACGGCACCGGCCGCCTCACCACACACCATTTCATTCACCACACTCCCGGAACACTGGCGGCTTTTGCGAACACTGCGCGAACAGCAGTCGAAGATCACCGAAAACCTTCTGCCAGGCGGGACGTTTGATTCGCAGAAGTCGCCGTTTCAGGGGGGCTGGACGCGACAGGCTGGAGGGAAGGCAATTTTCTCCACGACCAGCGACCTGATTACCGGCGCCGGTGGCGGACGTCTGCTGCGGCTGGCTGCATGGTATTCGGATGCAACCCTGAAGAGCGGGACGCGCGATGATATTCTGCCGCTCACAGTATCAACGCCGCCGCTTCCGGTGACAGCTGGTGATGTGATGCTGGTCCGCGGCAAAATTCGCCGGGGACTCGCAGTCACTCCAGGTGCCAGAAGGATGCTGATGATTCATGATTCTGAGCTGGGAGCTGAACAGGCTCTGCGGCCGGAACTGCGGTCTGACTGGATACCGTTCGAAATGATTCGTCCGATCGCGAAGGACGGACAGTTTAATGTCTCACTGAGTCTTACAGGGCAGGCGGAAGTTTACCTTGATGATCTGGAAATTCGTCGGCTGCCAGCCGCATTTGCTGGCTCAGAAGGCCCGATTCGCTTTACCAGCAATCCAGCAGTCGCAGCGCCCGCCGGAGATACGCAAGGTAAACCTGAATAACGGCGAATCCGGACTCAAAAAGATTTGTCAGGGAGATTGCCAGAGCAGTTCCGGACGCTGTTCGGGAACTTCCCGTAAAAGGTATCGAACCGGCCCACGGGCTGAGTCAGACTTTTCGGGATCAGAAGCCAGTTCGCCGGTTGAGGTGAAGTGCTGTGGTGGCTGATCCGGGGTTGAACGGATCCAGCCGGAAATATTGCCCGTTGAATCGTATTGATAGGTGTCCTTCCAGTTGCGGGTGGGAACCAACATGGGATCCGTGTAGACAGCTGACGTCCCGGGAGCTGCGTAGTCTACAGAAATCATTTTGTCGCCATCATAAAGACGTGTTTCAGAGGCGATGGCGAGCGAGCAGATGATGGCGGGCATGGAGGGGATGCCGCTGGATTCCGCAAAGACTCCGACGTCGATCCGGCTGGTAGAGAGTTCCGGTGCAGACTGGACAGAATGTGACGGGTGCCAGGTGAACGTGACGGAGGCAACACTGGCATCCGGCACCAGCGGTTTGATTTCGACAGTTTCAGGATTTCCCTGCAGCACTTCCCAGCGGAAGCGTGGCGGGGATTGATCGCTGGAGCTTACCGTTGCCTTCACCAGAATGGTGCGTTTGCGTGCGACTGTGCGGTGCACGCGGGCGATGAGCAACGGGTGGGTCAGCAGTTCTTCGGCGGGGCCACCGGAAAAATAGTCCACGCCGTGCCTGGCTGCTGATTCACGAATCACCTGCAGGCGTACAAGCGGTGGAATTCGCTCTGTCGTCATGGAATGAGCTGCCTGCACCATGCGTTTCGGATCCAGTTGTTCTGCGCGGAATACTGTGGGATGAGCACGTCCGGTAAAGAAATCTTCGGGTTTTTCGACGGTCCGCAGAGACTGTCGCAGTGTCCACTGCACCGCGTGCATCAGCAGGCCATGAGTCTCAAGCTGTTTGCGCGTCTGCGGCGGAAATGCAGCCAGTGTCAGAGCGATGGCTTTAAGAAATGGCTGATCAGAACCGGACGACCCCTGGGAAATGACCCAGCATGGTGCATTTGCAGGATACAGATCACCGTGAGGAGGATCAAAGTCGTTGTGTTCGGGCGCACAGTACAGCTGGTTGCCAAGGTAGTGTTCAAGCATCAGTATGGCATGGAGTGGATTACAGAGCATGTTGCGGGGATTACTGCGCCAGAACACTGGATTAACGAGTGCGGTTGATGCATTTCCAAATGCTGGCAGATTAAAACGCTGCCAGGGGCGGAAGCCAAAATCGCCGTTGGCCGCACGAATTTCCGGTGAGTAGCGGACGAAGACAAGTTCGGGCCACTGGGCGCGGTCGAGAGTGGAATGGCCGCGGTCGCGGTTATCGTAGAGGATTCCGTGGAGTCCGGCAGCGGAGCCTTCACGCACCCACGAATTCACCAGTCGTGCGGCAGCCGTATCAATCAGGCTGCAGTCGGATTGACCGGTTTGAGTATTGGCTGGAGCTATGAATTCGGAGGTCAGGGTCATTCGCTGAGGTTCCCAGCGAGTGTTGTGGTCTGTAACGAGCGCCGTTGTCCCCTGGATGCGGGCCGGTGCAGCGTTGTGTGTGCTGGCGTTGAGCGGCTGAGGGGGTTGTCTTCGCCGCAGCGACTCTTCGTATTGCTGCGGGAGGCTGAAGAGCGTGGATGGCGTCGCCGCCTGATGCACCAGCGTTTTCAGCATCCGCAGGACCTTTGTCGGAATCGCGACAAGGAGAATCAGGAGTGCAAGGAGAACAGGCAGACGGCGCAGCACGGCTGGCTCAACAGTCAGGCAGAGTGGTGATGTGGAGTCAGATACGCTGCACTCTATCGCGACGTTGACTGGAAACCACAGAGAACCGGGGAAAGCGACGCGGATTTTGTGAGACCGTTATGTGGTGGGCAATTCGCGCCGACTATCGTCCGAAGCGGTGACCACTTTGAAGAAGACCACTCCCAGTGGCGGCACTGTGACGCTGATGCTCCAGTCGCGTCCGTGAGACGCCTGAGGCAGTGAATACACTCCGCCACGATTGCCTACGCCACTTCCGCCGTACCAGGTGCCGTCACTGTTGAAGAATTCAGCGTAGTAGCCCGCTGCAGGCACTCCGATGCGATGCTGGTGCCGCACAGCAGGCGTCAGGCTGCAAACGACGATAATCGCATCCTGACCCTCACGACTGCGGCGGATCCATGCCATCACACAGCCATCAGTATCATCTCCCACGATCCACTCGAAGCCCTCTGGGTCGTGATCCGCTTCGCACAGCGCAGGTTCATTTCGGTAGTGTCGATTCAGGTCACAGAGCATTCGGCGAATGCCTTCGTGAGATTCGAATGAGCGGAGAACCCAGTCGAGTTCTGAGTCGTGATTCCACTCGGTCCACTGGCCCAGTTCTGTGCCCATGAAGTGCAGCTTCTTTCCAGGGCTGGCGTACTGCATCGAGAGCATGAGTCGGAGATTGGCGAACTGCTGCCACGTGTCACCGGACATCTGCGACAGCAGCGACCGTTTGCCATGGACAACTTCGTCGTGGGAAAGCGGCAGGACAAAATTTTCGGAGAAGGCGTAGATGCTGCGGAAGGTGAGATCCTGGAGGTGCCAGGGGCGATGACTGGAGTCCCGTCGGAAGAATCGCAGGGAATCATTCATCCAGCCCATGTCCCATTTCATGGTGAAGCCCAGTCCCCCGGTGTAACACGGCCTGGAAACTCCGGGCCAGGCAGTGGACTCTTCGGCGATTGTGAGGATCCCGGGAAACTCGGCGTGCAGCAACGTGTTGAGCTGGCGGAGGAATTCGATGGCTTCGAGGTTTTCGCGGCCACCGTGCTGGTTGGGAACCCACTGACCGGAATCACGTGAGTAGTCGAGGTAGAGCATGGAGGCCACCGCATCCACTCGAAGACCATCCACGTGATAAACATCGCACCAGAATCGAGCGCTGGAGATCAGAAACTCGCTGACTTCCCGGCGACCATAGTTGAAGATCAGAGTATTCCAGTCGGGGTGGTAGCCGAGTCGTGGATCTGCATGTTCGTAGAGGCAGGTTCCGTCGAAGGCCGCGAGGGCGTGACTGTCGGTTGGAAAGTGGCCCGGGACCCAGTCGATGAGTACCCCGATTCCGCGCTGATGCAGGTGATCCACAAAGTACTGAAAGTCGTGGGGTGAACCGAACCGCGACGTCGGAGCGAAGTAGCCTGTGGTCTGGTAACCCCAGGAACCGTCGAACGGGTGCTCGGTAATCGGGAGCAGCTGCACGTGAGTGTACGCGGTTTCAGAGAGATACTCAGCGAGGGCGTGAGCAAGTTCCCGGTAGTTGAAGAAGAGCCGTCCATCTCGGGGACGACGCCAGCTGCCGAGGTGCACCTCGTAGATGCTCAGCGGAGATTTGAGCCAGTCAGTAGCCCGGCGTCCGGCGATCCATTCGTCGTCGTGCCACGCAAAGTCACGCAGACTCCACACCACAGAGGCTGTTTGCGGACGGCGTTCGAAGTAAAAGCCGGCCGGATCAGCCTTTTCCAGCAGCTGACCGGATTGAGTCCTGATGGCAAACTTGTAGCGGGAACCCGGGAGTACGCCACGAACTGTTCCCGACCAGACACCCGTGTCGGAGGAATCAAGCCAGTCGCGGCCAGCAGTCCAGCCGTTGCTGTCGCAGATGACGGAGACTTCCCGGGCGTTGGGCGCCCAGACGGCGAAACGGACTCCGCCCGGGACGAGATGAGCACCCCAGAACCGATAGAGCGTTGTGGCATCGACGGGCTGGTCGAAGGTGATGACGGCACCGGGTTTTGGCGCTGCCGCAGGAACTCGAATGGCTGTCTGCATAAGCCGAATTTCGCAACACAAAACTGCGGGTGCCGGCGCACGGCGCGGTGGATGCACACGGCAGCGGCTGAATTGACCGGATGTTACCGCAAATTACCAGAGAACACATTACAGGAACTTTCTCCGTTCCCCGGAATGGAAATCTGTGAAGGAAATTTCTTTCTAGCCAAAGGCATCGCGCCGGATTTCAGGGTAGACTACCGAAATTGGCATCGGTATCTTCCCATCCCTACCCACCAGCATCAATAAACTCCCATGACCGTACGGCAGGACTCCGCTCAGATCGAGCACATTCACTGTTCAATCCTCACCAATTCCCGCGAAGCCGCTCGCCGCGTAGCCGCCGAAATTGCCCAGCTGATTCGGATTCGCCAGGCGGAAGGTCGCACCTGCGTGCTGGGACTGGCCACCGGGTCCACTCCTACGGGGATTTATGCCGAACTGGTCCGCCTCCATCGCGAAGAAGGCCTCTCATTCCGCAATGTCCTCACGTTCAATCTCGATGAATACCATCCGATGCAGCCAGAGGACGTGCAGAGCTACGTCCGATTTATGAGGGAACACCTTTTCAATCACATCGACATCCCGGCGGGGCAGGCACACGTTCCGGATGGCACAGTTCCGGCCGAAAAAGTTGCAGACTACTGCCGAGACTACGAAGCCCGCATCGCTGCTGCCGGTGGCATCGATATTCAGATCCTCGGAATCGGTCGCACAGGTCACATCGGCTTCAATGAACCCGGTTCCGACCAGACAACTCGCACCCGCATGATCACCCTCGACTCCGTCACACGCACCGATGCTGCCAGTGACTTTTTCGGCACCGAAAATGTCCCCCGCCGAGCGATCACAATGGGCGTGGGAACCATTCTCGAAGCTCGTCGCATCTTCATACTCGCATTCGGCGAAAACAAAGCCACGATCGTGGCCAAAACCATTGAGGGTCCAAAAACACCGGCCATCCCGGCCACATGGCTCCAGCAGCACCCCAACACCGAATTCCTGCTGGACATGGCTGCCGCAGCCAACCTGACCCGCCTTCGCGCTCCATGGCTCGTCTCCGATCTGACCTGGGATCCACAACTCATCTGCCGCGCCGTTATCTGGCTCTCTGAAAAACACAACAAAGCCATCCTCAAACTCACCGACTCCGATTACAACGAAGGTGGTCTCCAGGACCTCCTTGCTGATCATGGCTCCGCCTACGAAATCAACCTCAACGTCTTTCGTCACCTGCAAAGCACCATCATCGGCTGGCCAGGCGGAAAGCCCGATTTCAAAAAGAGTCCCGGAGATCGCCCCCGTCCGTTTGACCACATCTTCCCCAAACGCGTGCTCTGCTTCTCCCCTCACCCCGATGACGATGTCATTTCAATGGGTGGCACGCTGATTCGACTGGCGGATCAGGGCCACGATGTCCATATCGCCTACCAAACCTCCGGCAACATTGCCGTATTCGATGATGACACACTGCGATTCACCGAATTCGTTTCCGATTACTGTGCGGCCTTCGGACTCATGTCCGACAGCCTCCGGGAACTTGAAGACCACGTCGAAGAATTTCTCAGACGCAAACAACCCGGCCAGGTTGACAGCCCTCAGGTACAAATGATCAAGGGGCTGATTCGCAAAGGTGAAGCCGTTGCCGGGGCTCGCTGCTGCGGCATCCCCGCTGCCAAACTCAGCTTCCTCAACATGCCTTTCTACGAAACCGGCGGCGTCAAGAAAAAACCGCTCACCGATGCCGACATCAACATCATCGTCACACTCCTGCGAGAGTTGCAACCACACCAGATCTATGCCGCAGGAGATCTCACCGACCCGCATGGAACCCACCGCGTATGCCTCAAAGCCATCATCCTCGCCTGCGACCAGGTCCGCCACGATGACTGGTATCGCGACTGCGAAGTCTGGCTCTATCGCGGCGCCTGGCAGGAATGGCCCGTACACCAGATCGAAATGGCCGTTCCACTCAGCCCCCAGGAAGTACGCCGCAAACGCGATGCCATCTTCAAGCACCAGTCCCAAAAGGACCGCGCCCTCTTTCCAGGTTCAGATGCCCGCGAATTCTGGCAGCGCGCAGAAGCCCGAAACGCAGCGACGGCCGCCAAATACAACCAGCTCGGTCTTGCTGAATACGAAGCCATCGAAGGCTTCGTCCGCTGGGACGGCGCATGGGGGCTGAATGACTGACCGCAGAACGCCTGCCCAGAACAGTCACCCGGAGTCAGGCGACGGCTCAGTTGAAAACAACATCGCGGTCTCGTCAGTGATGGCCCTGAAAAAAAAACGAGCCAGGCACCACTACGAACGCTGCCGATTCGAACTGCGGCAGTGACGTCTGAGGCTTTGTCTGTTGGCAAGTGTTTCCACCCGGCCTGCTTCCGTGCGAAATCGACGACGAAAGTTTTTGACAAGATCCAGCCAGGTTTCAGGAGTGCAGTCAAGTCGCGTCAGGATGGGATCGAGGTGCCAGGGGATCTGACCTGCTTTATCCTGACGCAACTGACGGCCGGTCCAGTCGATCAGCTGCAGGTACTGTTCCAGTGACATGAACAGGCAGCCACGATTGGTCAGCCGCCGCGGATTGCATTCGCCAAACTCGGGCCTGCAATCAGATTCGAGGGCGATCGGAGCCAGCCAGCCGGCGGCAGAACCGCGTGCTTCCCGCAAATCCTGAGAATTTGCAGGCGAAATGGAGGGTGCCGCGGAGGAGCCCACAGCGATGTTGTCCACTGAGGAAACGACAATACCAGACTGACGATCGACAATACGATCGTGGATACTTGTAAATTCACTGGTTTCGGGCGTCCGAGCAACCGCTGCACGAATCGGGTTCAGATCGACATAGGCCATACAGGCAGCAATGGCGGTTTCATCAAGCAGAGGTTGCGCTTTGAAACGCGCTTCCCAGAAGTGACCGGTCACTTCGTCTTCTCGGTTGGCACGCTTGGCAATCGGTTCGGAAATACACTTCATGAACCAGGAAACACTGGCCAGCCGACGACGCTTGTCAGCAAGGCCGACAGGGCTGTTTTTGATGTGATCCAGCTCTTCTTTGGTGGGTTGCTCCGGAAGGCCGGAAGGCGTGCGACGCTGCGGAAAAAGCGACCACCACCGCAGAGCAATTTCATTGTCAGACCAGCCGCACACGACATCCGGGCGGGTGCGAATGACAAGGTGCATGTGGTTGGCCATCAGGGCATACCCCAACACCTCAACAGCAAAAATCCCCGCCAGCTCTTCAAGACGCCCACGAATCCACTCGCGACGATGAGAATAATCGCGACCAGACCTGCGATCCCACCCGCATAGATGATTGCGACGAACGCAGCGACTGATGGTGTGGAACACCTGAACATCAGTTTCAGAAAAGATTTCACGACGATTCACACGAGGCATAAACGACCTTTCAAACAACGTTTGCAACACTGTAAAAACCTTGTCGCTGTTTGTCAAGGTACATGGCACCTTCGGTGGCAAGTTCCTTGAAATCCTTCGCGAGCATTTGCAGCCGACTGCTCTGGTCACAATGTGAGAATCTCTTCAGGGGCTCCGTTCCACTTCGGGCGTCAGTGCGCTGGCGATCGAGCCGCGGTAACTGGCGGCGCGCGTCGGTCAGCGGCGAGGGTTCGTAGCTGTGTGAGCAGGCTGGGTGGCAGTCCGTGAACGTAGTGGAGATTGGGACGGCGCCAGCGTCGCACAACGGGGCGATCTGTTGCCAGCAGTACGGCGGACGTGCAAATCAGAACAATACCGGTCATCACCAGCAGTGCGGCGGTTGCGGGCTGAAAAAATCGCCCACCCCCAGGCGGCCCTGTGATGACGGGGGTGGTAAAAAGAGCCAGCCCGGCCAGAAGCAGCAGCCCCAGCCGAATTCCTCGCCGGAAATCCTTTTGCCGCTGTGACTTTGAGACGTAGCCGACCACCTCAATTGGTCGGGAATTGAAGCGAAAAGAGGCCTGTTCGATCCTGATTTGCACCTTCTGAAGGTCTTGTGTTGCTCCTGACTTCCAGCAGATTTGGGGGAGCACGAAGAAGGGGCCACAGATGACAATGTCATCCTGCAGGATGAAATCGGAGGGATCGTTTGCGTCCAGCACGGGCAAAGGGACCGAGTCCACTTGCGGGGCGGCGAAGGGGTTGTGGGAGTCGTCGTGGGGCATGACTTTTGGGGGTTGAACCACCGCCGCCCCACGTAGCAGAAAAACCAACAACAACTACCGGAGGTGGGACTCGAACCCACACAGGTTTTTAGGCCTACCGGATTTTGAATCCGGCGCGTCTGCCATTTCGCCACTCCGGCATTGCGCGTGCAATGTATCGCGAGAAACGAGCTTCGCAAGTGGAAGCGGGGGTTTTTAGATGTGTTTGGGCGCAGCGGGAAGGAAACATCGGGGAGTGACGAGGGTTCAGAGTTGTGGGAATCTCCCGGAATTTCCGCTGTTCCTGACGACACCCATCGCCATTCCTGGGTTCGGATCCATTTCTGCGCTGGATTTGCCCCGTTTTTCTGTAGAATTCGTTCGTCGTGCCAACCTTTACTCTTCCCGCACCACTCTGCAGTAAGCACCCCGATCATGTCCAGGCAGGTTTATGTTGCTGGCAAACTGGTTCCTTCCGATCAGGCGGCGGTCAGCGTTTTTGACCACGGTCTGCTCTACGGCGACGGTGTCTTCGAAGGCATTCGGGTTTACGGTGGTCGAGTGTTTCTGCTGCAGGAACACATTGACCGGCTGTATGAGAGCGCGCTCGCCATCCGGCTCGTGATTCCCATCACGAATTCTGAAATGGTGCAGGCGGTTGAAGACACGGTCCGGGCCAACGGCATTGTGGACGGATACGTCCGTCTTGTGGTCACTCGCGGAGCCGGCTCACTGGGGCTCGACATCCGTCGCACCTCCAATCCGCAGGTCATCATTATCGCCGACACGATCTCCATGTACCCGGAAGAGCTCTACCGCACCGGCATGAAGCTCGTCACTGCGGCCACTATCCGCAACCACCCAGGAGCGCTCAGCCCGCGAATTAAATCGCTCAACTACCTCAACAACATCATGGCCAAGATCGAAGGTACGGACGCCGGCACTGTCGAAGCACTGATGCTCAATCACAACGGAGAAGTCGCCGAGTGCACTGGCGATAACATCTTCATTGTCAAGCGTGGGACGCTCAGGACACCGCAGCCCGATGCCGGAATTCTTGAAGGCATTACTCGGAACGCCGTCATGAAACTTGCTCGATCAGCGGACATCCCTGTCGTTGAGTGTGTGCTCACTCGTCATGATATCTTCACCGCCGACGAATGTTTCCTCACCGGTACCGCAGCTGAAGTGATTGCCGTCACCAGTCTTGATGGCCGTCAGATCGGCGCCGGAGTCCCCGGTCCGGTCACCAATCAGCTCCTTCAGCTTTTCCGCGAACTGACTCGCGGAGGTTGATTTCTATCGTCTGCTCGCAAATTCTGTTGCCACTGGAAGTACCTGTCGCATGCGCCGTTCCGCGAACTGGGATCTGTTTGACGACACCACGATGACCTTCGGCGAGCACCTTGAAGTGCTGAGGGTGCACGTGTTTCGCGCCGTCACTGGACTCATGATTGCAGTGATCGGCAGTCTGTTTTTCGGCGACACCATCTTTTTCTGGCTGCGTCAGCCCGTCGAACAGGCACTGCGGGATCGCGGTATCGAGAATGTCGAACTCGACATGCCGCAGAAGTCCTTTTACGAATACATCAAGGATCTCCTCAGCAGTGCTGACAACCCCCCGAACACCGTTCAGGCACCCCCACCTGCCGAGCTGAAGAAAGACCAGCTGCGGGTGCGGATTGACCGCAGCGAACTCCAGCGGGCTCTTGGTATGCCCGTCCCGACGGTCCCAGCCTCGACCACACCCGAGGCACTCCCGGATCACGTCGAAGTCGTCATCACAGCCCCTGAGTTCGCTCAGCTTCAGCGAGTCATAGAAGACACCTCCAGAATCACATCCTTCAAACCTGAAGAAGGCTTTATGGTCTACATGAAGGTCTGCTTTTTCTCAGGTTTATTCCTCGCAGCCCCCTGGGTCTTTTACCAACTCTGGCTATTCGTTGCAGCTGGCCTTTACCCACACGAACGACGCTACGTCTACCTCTACCTTCCGCTCAGTGTCGTACTCTTCGTCGCCGGAGCCGCCGGTGGATTTTTCTTCGCTTTTCCGCTGATGCTCGATTTTCTGATCAGCTTCAGCGACTGGATGGGAGTCACGGTTCAACCGCGACTGTCTGAATACATCAGTACCGCAATGCTGATGCCTTTGCTCTTCGGCGTCAGCTTCCAGCTCCCGCTTGTCATGCTGTTCCTCGAACGCATCGGAGTCTGCACGGTGCAAACCTACCGTGATAACTGGCGGATTGCTGTGCTGGCTATTTCCGTCGCCTCGATGGTGCTCACGACTTCTCCGGACCCATGGAGCATGCTGCTGATGATGTTCCCGCTGCTGTTTCTCTACGTACTCGGCATTTTTCTCTGTCAGTTTCGCCTTGGTGGCCCCGCCAGTCCGATTCGCTGAATGTGCCCGCCGGCCACAAGTGTGCTCCCTTCTCGTCCTTTTTATTCCTGTCGCCCACCATGTCCTTCTCTCCCACCTGCCGCCTTGTGACTCTGGGCTGCAAAGTCAATCAATACGAAACGCAGCTTGTCCGGGAAGCTTTACTGCAAAGTGGCTATCGGGAAGCAGGCGACGGCGAAGCTGCGGACTTGTGTATTGTTAACACATGCACTGTAACCAACACCGGAGATTCCAAGTCACGTCAGGTGATTCGTCAGTTGTCGCGTCAGAATCCGGCTGGCAAAACAATTGTGATGGGCTGTTACGCCACACGTGACCCCGAGGCAGTGGCAAAGTTGCCGAACGTGATCGAAGTGATCTCTGACAAACGCGAACTGCCCGATGTGCTGGCCCGATTTGGCGTATCCAGTCTTCCCGCTGGCATCACGGACTTCGAGGGGCGGCAAAGAGCTTTCATTAAGATTCAGGATGGCTGCATCCTGAAGTGTTCCTACTGCATCATTCCCACCGTTCGCCCGGGGCTCCGCAGTCGCCGTGCTGCGGACATCGAAGATGAAGTACGAGCACTCATTGACCATGGATATCGTGAGATTGTGATCAGCGGCATTCACATGGGCCACTACGGTGTGGACACCAATAATCTACCGGCCGGCGATCCTCCAGCAAGGCTGTGGCATCTTCTGCGGCGACTGGATCGCATCCCCGGCAACTGGCGTATGCGCCTCTCCAGCATCGAAGCGGTCGAGGTCAACGACGAATTCATCCGCGCCTGCGGTGACTGTGAACATCTCTGCCCGCAGTTCCACCCGGCCCTGCAAAGCGGCAGTGACTCTGTTCTCACCCGCATGCGCCGCCGCTATCGCGTACAGCGTTTTCTTGATCGGCTGGAACAAATTCGTGAGGTGCTCGGTTCTGCCACAGCCTTCAGTACTGACATCATCGTTGGATTTCCCGGCGAGAGCGAATCCGAATTCCAGCAGACGCTCGATACCTGCCGCACGGCCCGATTCATGAAGGTCCACGTCTTCCCTTTCAGTCGTCGCGATGGGACTCCGGCTGCCAGTATGCCCGACCAGATTCCTCCGGAAGAAATCCGCCGCCGCGTCAGCGCGCTCTCGGAACTCGAACGCCAGCTCGCACACCAGTACTACCTCGGACACGTCGCGCTTACATCTCAACTGGAAGTCCTCGCCGAACGGCTGGTCGAAGGTCGCAGTGACCTGATCCGTGGCACAGATCGATGGTATATGCCGGTCGAATGCCGTGGGTCTGCAGCCGATCTGGGTCACTTCGTTCACTGCAGTGCTTCCGCAGCAAACCGGGAGGGCGTGACGGCTCTGCGACTGGATCCGGAGCGCACTGAGGTTGTGCGACCGTTCGCTGCGGAAATTTGGCAGGATTCAACAAACGAGCCGGATATTGTCGAAATTGGCGAGTGCAGGACTTCTGAACAGCAAAGTGCCCAAAGCTTATTGCCAGTGCTCAACCTGCCCACACCCCAAATGACGCCGTTTGCTCCGCAGGCAGCTCAGAGGGACTTCTGATGGGAATTCTCATTGCGATCGAAGGAATTGATGGAGCCGGCAAGGGGACTCAGGCCGCTCGCCTCGTGAGTTCGCTCCGCGAACGGGGCCTGCGTGCGGATTCGCTCCAGTTTCCGCGCTACGCCGCCACAGTCTTCGGGCGATCGATCGCCGATTTTCTCAACGGCCAATTTGGTGCTCTGGATCAGGTCCACCCACAGCTGGCATCGGTACTCTACGCTGGTGATCGCTTCGAATCCCGCGGCCTGCTTCTGCAGATGCTGGACACCAACGAGGTGCTGGTGCTTGATCGCTACGTCGGTTCCAATCTCGCCCATCAGGCAGCAAAACTGTCAGGACAGGCCAGGCATGATTTGATGGAGTGGATCGAACAGGTGGAGTATGGCGTATTTCAGTTGCCGCGACCGCAAATGACGATCGTGATCGATATGTCCAGCCAGATGAGTCGTGAACTGGTAGCTCGAAAGGGAGTTCGCGACTATACGCAGCAGGAGGCTGACCTGCACGAAGCCAACCTTCCTTATCTCGAAAAAGTCCGCCGCTGCTACCTGGCGCTGTCGCACAGCCGACTGGACTGGAGAACGGTTCACGGGCTGGCCGAGGATGGAAGTCTGCGAACGATAGACGACGTAGCCGCCGATATCCTTCAACAGGTTCTGACTAAAGTCCCCCTGATTACTCCAGGTTCCTGAGTCAATCGCATGTCTGAGCAGGTAATCACTCCCCAATTTTCCACTGTCCGCCGCGGTTTCGTAGCTGCCGGGCTCTGTGGCAGCCTTCTGCTGGGGGCTGCGTGGACCGTGATTGGGGTGCTTCCATGGCCCACAGCAGCATTCTTTTACGGACTTCCGACTGTTTCGGACGAGTCACCAGAACAGGCTGAACGTTTCTGCCGCGTCAACGACTGGAACATCAACGAGGCCAGCGGCATGGCGATGAGCGGTCGTTTCGGGGAAAGTCTCTGGCTTCACAATGACTCCGGTGACCGTCCCAGACTGTTTCTCGTAGCCGCATCCGGCATGACTCGCGCAGTGCTGAGCCTTGAGGGAGCAGGAGCAACGGACTGGGAAGACATGTGCGCGTTCCGTTCCGGTGACGACAACTGGCTGCTTGTGGCGGACACTGGTGACAATTCAGCGGATCGGGGGGCCGGGCGTCCGGGCTGTCGTCTCTGGATATTCCGCGAGCCCGATCTGAAGCTGCCCCCGGAGAACGCTCAGCCTCTGCAGCATGCGATGCGTCCGGAAATTGAAGTCCGCCTCAGCTGGCCCGGAGGTGCTCGCGACTGCGAGAGTGTCGCCGTGGATGTGGCCAGTCGCCGGATTCTGCTTTGCACGAAGGCAAAGGCAGCAGCAGCAGAAATCTGCAGTGTACCGCTGGATCTGGAGACCAAAGTGCAAATTCGTGAGGCGGAAACTGTGTGTAAGCTGGCAGTACCGTATGCAACAGCCATGGATATCTCACCGGATGGACAGCGTCTTGCGATTGTGAACCCTCTGAGCGGACTGCTGTTTGAAAAATCCGGCACCCAAAACTGGTCAGATGTGCTTTCCTCACCCCCGCAGATTCTCACGCTGCCACCGCGGGCGCAGGGTGAAACAGCCTGTTTCGGCGCGGATTCGCTGGCACTCTTCGTGGGTAGTGAAGGTCGCTGGCAGGACATTTGGAAGGTCCGTCTTCCAGCCCGCAAAGATCCGCCCGCGACCGACTCGCGTTGACTGTGGACGTTAAAAACTGCTAGGATCCAGGGGATTTTTCCGAGAACACGCACAGGAACTTTCTCCAGTTACATGGAATGCGGCTGGAGCCTCCACGCACAGAACACGTCAGGAAGACAGTATGACGTCCCCCGGCAGTACAGCATCGGAGCGGGAACCCATCGCAGTCCCTGTCGCCCAGCTCGATCAACTGCGAGAGGCCCGGCGGGTCATTCGTCAGGAAGCTGAAGCTCTGATAAGGCTCTCTGACGGCCTCGATCTGCGATTCTGCGAAACACTCCGACTTATTGAACACTGCCGCGGCAGCGTGATTGTCACGGGAGTTGGCAAAGCGGGACTGATCGGTCGAAAACTCACTGCCACCTTTTGCAGCACCGGCACACGGGCCCACTTTCTGCACCCCACAGAAGCACTGCATGGCGATCTCGGCTGCATTTCCGAAATGGATGTGGTGCTGGCACTTTCGAACAGTGGCGAAACCGACGAACTGCTCAGCCTGCTGCCGGTGCTGCGGCGAATGCAGGTACCACTGATCGCCATCACACGAGATGATCAGAATCCGCTGGCACGAGCAGCCAATGTGGTGCTCATGCTGGGCCGCCACACGGAGGCCTGCGAATTGGGACTCGCCCCGTCCTGTTCCACCACCGCTATGCTCGCCCTCGGCGATGCGCTCGCACTGGTGCTCAGCCGCATCCGCGGGCTTACCGCAGAGCGTTTCGCAATGTTTCACCCAGCTGGCAGTCTTGGGCGAAAACTTGCGCCCGTACGGGACGTGATGCGTCAGGGCAGCCAGTTGAGAATCGCTGCTGAAACGGAAACCGTGCGGGAGGTGATGATTCAATTGAGCCGTCCCGGTCGACGCACGGGAGCCGTGATGCTCACAAATGCCGCAGGGCGTCTGAGCGGTCTGTTCACAGACAGTGACCTCGCACGACTTTTTGAATCGCGGCGCGATGATCAGCTGGACGACGCTATCCAGCGGGTAATGACTCGCAATCCGGTGACCATTCACCCTGAGGCTCTGCTGCCCGAGGCGATTCGTCTGATGTCTGAGCGTCATTTGAGCGAACTGCCAGTCATCGATGCGGATCGTGCCCCGATAGGACTACTCGATATCACCGATGTACTGAACCTCATGGAACCGGCATCATCAGAAAAGTCATCCCTGATTCCCCAGACCTCCAGTTCCTCCAAAACTGCCTGATGGCTGAATTGACCGTCGAATCCGCTGGAATGGGAAGAGACATTAAAATGCAAACCGATTGAACAACTGGAAAGGACGAATGAATCGGCTGGTCAGCGGTCAGCTGACTGGTGAGTTATTTTGGTTGGAGTTCTTTGGTTGAGGGCTGACATTTGGCAGCTTGAGATTTGGTTCCTGATGCCTTGTAAATTGCCCCTTTGCAGCTGTTTTCTCTTTTGTCACTGTAGCACCCCATGTTTCACGGAATGCCACGAATACTGCGGACGCTTCTGGCGGGAGCCAGTTTGGCGGCGTTGTATTTGCTGGTTTCTCAATTGTCTCGTCCGTGGTTGTCTGCTCCGGCAGCGGTTCAGGAGCAGCAGCGGCGGGCGGTTGCGGCTGTGGAGGTTCCAGGAAAGCGTCAGTCACCGGTTTTCACGGAAGCAGCGGAGAAGTGCTTTGCTGGTGACGAATGGGTGCGAAACGCCAATGGCAGAGTGCGCGATGGTGGCCGTCTGCTCTTTTTCCAGCAGCATCGGATGATCAATGATGGTCGTTCTCTGCAGGTCAGTCCGGTGGCCATGCTGTGGCAGGGTGATGATGGAAGTGAACCCGTGACGGCGACGGCGGATTCCGCTCAGCTGGATGCGGAGTTAAGGATCAGTCTGGGCGAAAGTTCAATGGGGCGACTCACAAGCGGCCTGTTGAGTGGAGTGGTGCGGCTGACGGGTCCGAAGGGATTGCGAGTCGAGGGGCGGACGTTTCACTACGCTGCTGACGTGATGAAAATCTGGACGAGCCAGTCGGTCACGATTGTCTGGGACGGTCATAAGGCAACGGCGGAAGGTGGAGCCGAGATTGAATTACAGGGGAGTGACGAAGCGGCTGAAAGCGGGCTGTTGTCGGTGACAGACGTGCAGCGTATTCGGCTGCTTGGCCGCGTCACGTGCGACATGTTGTTTACGGACCATGACGGGCAACGCGAGCCAGTGCCAATGAAGGTGAGCGCGGCGAATGGCATGGACTATTTTGTGCCAACGCGGGAAGCTACTTTTTCGGGTTTTGGTGATCGTGAGCTGCGACCTGACAATCAGGTGATGGCCGAGCGTTTCCTCGCAGACGGAACGGCTGATCGGCTTTATTGTTCCCGATTGGTGCTGCAGTTGCAGCCGAAAGTGACCGCGGTCGAGCAATCAGGGAGGACGCCGCGATTGACTCTGGCGTCAATTTCGGCTGAAGGCCGTCGGGTACTGTTTCGATCTGAGCAGCAGGAGCTGACGGCCTCAATGAGTCAGCTCCGATATCGTCTTGAGGACAACCTGCTGGAGCTGGTTGGTCGGCCGGTGGCAGCGACTGGTAAGCCGGTGTTTGTGCAGGTGGAGCAGCGCGGGCGACGGCTCACAGCACCCTCCGTTTCCATCAGCCTCGATGCAAATCGGCAGGTACGTTTCGTGAAGTGTGCCGGACCAGGGACGTTGCTGCCTTCGGCCCCGGTGGGTACCGGGGCGTCAGAGGATCAAGGACAGGGGAATGCTGCAGAGCATGGTTCTGCAATTGAAGCCTCGTGGAGTGAGTCGCTCACGATTGCCAGCGGCGAGCAGGACGTGCTGGTTCTTTCCGGCTCAGCCCGAGTGGCGGATTTAAGTCGAAAATTTACCCTGACAGCCTCGCAGGTTCAGTTGGCAATGCAGCCACGGCAGCCAGCAGCAGTCGCTGAGTCAGGGCTGATGGGGACGGCAGGCCCGGCGCTGAGTTCACTGCGGCCACAGCAGTTGAGGGCAACTGGCGGGGTGCGTCTGGAATCACCAGGAATCTGTGGAAACGCCCATGATCGGCTAACCGTTGAATTCGAGGCGGTGCCTGAACAGGCGGTGAATGGGAAGTCAATCAGTGGTCGCGCCGGTGGAACAAACCTCATACAGTCTGCATCTGGACCGCTGGCGGCAGGCAGCACTGAATTCTCATGTGATGTGGTTGAAACACGGGTCAGGACACAGGCAGGCGGGGAAATGCAGTTCCATGAGCTTTGGCTGCGTGGTAATGTGGCTATCACTCATGAGGCGGCGGAGCCTGAAGAGAGCTTTACAGCCCAGGGAAATCTGCTCCACGCGTCGGCTGATGATGAAGGTCGAAGAAGCCTGCATTTAAGCGGTGATCCAGCGAGCGTGATTCGCAGCAAGGCCAGAATTGATGGGCCACGAATAGATGTTGTTGAGGCGCGTGAGTCAGCTGTACAGGACAGAACCAACGCGGGCGCGGATGTCGTATCGGCGGCAGCGGGAGCACGGGGTGAGGCCGCTGTTGAAGGGGGGGGAAGGTTGCGGCTGGTGGTATCCCGGGGCCCCGACGGCAGCGAACTTCCGCAGCCTGCACCACTGGATATTTACTGGAACGAACGCATGACCTTCATCGGCAAAACGGCGCACTTTGTCGGAAGCGTTCGAGCCGTTCTGAATGATGAAATCAACGTGGATGCGGAGCTGACCTGCGCGGGAATGAAGGTACATTTTGCTGAGGGAGAGCAACTTGCGGCGGCCGGTTCCACTGATTCCCTCAAACTGGTTTCCCGAAACGCGACGCCCGGGCAGGAAAGCCTGCAGGCCAGCCGTATTGAGAAGCTGGAGTGTGAGGGGAGAGTGGTTGTTGATCTGGAACTGATGGCAAATGGGGTTGTGACCGGACGTCATCATGCTGAGTTTGCGGATCTGCAGATGTTTGGCGAGACGGGTGAGTTCACAGCGGCAGGACCTGGTGTGGTGGAGTCCGTGCAGCCGGATCAGCGTCGCCGGCTGACCTCTGCCAGCCGTGCCGTGGCCCGTGCGAACACGCCAATCAGAACTCCCGACCAGGCCTGCCTGTTTGTCAGGGCTACATTTATTGGGAACCTCGAAGGCAACTACAACTCGCGGTTTGTCAGACTGCGACAACACGTTCGGGGTGTGTTTGGGCCAGTGGAATCGCTCCATGATCGTCTGAACGTCGATCGACTCGGTGTCAACGAGTTACCGGAGAATTCCGGTTCAATGGGTTGTGAAAATCTGACGGTGTCTGTGACCCCAGGACTCGACAGCGAAGAGTCCTCGTTTTCACTCGTCGCTGAATCCAATCCAGCTGGCCCCGGACGAGGGACGAGGGCTCCATGTCGACTGGAATCACGCCTGTTCTCTGGTGATGCTGACCGCATCACCTATGATCATGCTCGGCAGCAGTATATTCTGCGTGCCGAAGAAGGTCGGCAGGCACGAGTCACCTACGTACCAAATGGTGGCGAGCCGCAGTCGTTCACGGGCCGAAGATTCGAGTACTATGCAGACCGAAATCACCTGCAGGCAAATCAGGTTTCAGGCGTCCAGGCCACCGGTGGACTGTAGGTAACAGTCGAGCTCATGTCACAGCTCATGTCACAGCTCATGTCACAGCTCGTGTCACAGCTCGTGTCACAGCTCGTGGGAAATAAAAACCAGTATTTTTGCTTGTGAAACAGCTATGACAAAAGCCCATGTCACAGCTTTTGTCACAGCTCCCTAAGGCTGTATTCGCGATTCGGATCCGTTGCACTTCCGGCAGAATGCTCGATCAGTGCCAGATCTGCAAGTCGTTTCAGGTCACGCTGCAAAGTTCTGCGGTTGGTATGGGGGAATTGGGATTCGAGGTCTGAGATTCTGATTCGCATTCCATCCATGAGTGACTGCAGAACGAAGGCCTGGCGGGCGTTGAGGTCATGCTCTCTGGAAAGAACATCCGTGCGAATAACTTTGCGGCCACGATCCACCGTTTCATTCATTTGCGCCGCCAGTCCATTGCAGTAGTATTCGAGCCAGTCGGTGCAGTTCATCCCACTGTCCCTTACCTGCTGAATGGCGTGATAGTAGGCTCGACGATCACGGTCGTAGAACTCGCTCAGAGTAAAAAGGCGTTTGAAGTCGTACCCGGTTCGATAGAGGCAGAGGGTAGAAAGAAGTCTTGAAGTTCTGCCGTTGCCATCAACAAATGGGTGAATGTGGACAAGCTGGAACTGAGCCAGCCCGGATACGAGAACCGGGTGGATGTCAGTTTCATGGTTGAGCCACACGACCAGCTGTCGCATCAGTTCGGGTACGTCGTCTTTCGGTGGCGGTGTGTAGATGATTTTTCCGGTTTCTGTGTTGGGAACAAGGTTCTGCACTCGACGATACTCACCCGGCCTCGCTTCTCCACCACGAACTCCGAGCACAAGCAGGCGATGGATTTCGCGGATGAGTGTTTCTGTGATGGGGCTGTCGCTGAGAATGTATCTGCTTACGAGTTCAAAGGCATCCCGGTAATTCAGGAGCTCACGGCGATCATCCCTTGAAACCCCGTACACATGTTTTCCAGCGAGCAGTTTTTCAGACTGTTCGAGGGTTAGTTGAGTGCCTTCGATATGTGTGGTGTGGTGGGCTTCGAGCAGCAGGGCGCGATCGCTCATGCTGGTGACCCACTGTTCCGACAAAGTGGCAGCCTGCAGAAATCCTCGTGCCCGTTCAATGATTGTCAGAGCTTTGGCAATTGCGTTTGTGATTTGGAATTTTGGGCTGTATCCGGAACTGCGTCTGGAGGTGGCTTTGCGGCTGACTTTGGGCATGGCGTTTGACTTTCAGCGTAGAACCGGGCTTTTGGACGGAATTTTGCAGCTTTGCCGTTATGGCCGCAAGTGGCAGACACAGCCCGAATTTGTACTATTCGCACGAAAACTGTTCACACCGACCGATAATCCGGGTAAACTCCTGACACAACACCTTTGTGTCGCCCTCCTGCTCTCAGCCCGCCTCTCCTTCTCCTCCCGGCCGGAATGCTCCAATGCTCACTATCAACGGTTCCCACAGAAAGTTTTGCAACGGAGTCTCGCGCAGGGACGTCCTGCGTCTGGGAACACTCGCCGTCGGTGGTCTTGGTCTGCCTGAACTGTTGAAAGCAGAACAGTCAGCGGGAACGGTCAATTCCCGCAAGGCTGTGATTATGATCTACATGTGTGGGGCTCCCGGGCACCAGGACATGTATGATCTGAAGATGCAGGCCCCGTCAGAGATTCGCGGGGAATTTCAGCCAATTCCCACAAATGTTCCGGGAATAGAGATTTGCGAGCACATGCCGAGGCTGGCCGGGATTATGGACCTCTGTGTCCCGCTGCGTTCCGTTTACGGGTCTCCCGACGGAGATCATGATTCATTCATTTGCTGCACTGGCCGTTCGAAGCGACAGCAGCCGCCGGGGGGCTGGCCATCGTTCGGTTCCACTGTCTCGCGGCTGCAGGGCTCAAAAAATGCCGCAGTGCCGCCGTTCGTTGGATTATCGCCTGACACAGGTCACCCGCCGTATGGTTCCCCGGGACTGCCAGGCTTTCTTGGAATTTCCAATTCCGCCTTCCGCCCTTCCGGCCCGGCTCAGAAAGACATGGTGCTCAACGGAATCGATGCGGCACGGCTTGAAGACCGACGATCACTGCAACGATCCGTCGATCGACTCCGCGACGCTCGAGACAACAGCGGAATGCTCGCCGCAATGGACTCGTTCACCCAGCAGGCTTTCGACATCCTCACGTCCAGCCGGCTGGTCGAGGCCCTGGATGTTTCCCGCGAACCTCAGCATGTACGACAACGATACGGTGAGGGCGACGCCCGCAACTTCGGTGATGGAGCCCCTAGAAATCTGCAGCACTTCCTGATTGCTCGGAGACTCGTCGAGGCTGGCTGTCGAGTTGTCACTTTGAATTTTGGCCGTTGGGACTTCCATTCCGACAACTTCAACGGCATGAAGAACACGCACCTCCCCCAGTTTGATCAGGGCCTCAGTGCTCTGATCTCAGACCTGCATGAGCGCGGGATGGACAAGGATGTTGCAGTCGTCGCGTGGGGCGAATTCGGCCGTACGCCAACCATCAATAAGGATGCTGGACGCGATCACTGGCCGCAGGTCGGAGGCGGCTTGATCGCCGGTGGCGGATTCCGAACAGGTCAGGTGATCGGAGCCACGGACCGCCTCGGTGCGGAAATCGCCGAACGCCCTGTGCATTTCGGCGAAGTGCTCGCCACGCTCTATCGGCATTTAGGAGTTGACCTGAATACCACGCTGCGGGACCTCGCCGGACGGCCCCAATACGTGATGGATCATCGGTCACCACTTCCGGAGTTGATCGACTAGCTGGAGGTCGGCCGCGGTGATCGTGCAGCGACTCCCCACGCGAAAGACAAACTGGAAACGCAGCGGGCGTACGAGCCTATGGCTCCTGGCAGTGATCATTCTGATGTGCGCTGTTGGTTACTGGTACGTCGCCGATTCAGCAGCCGAGCCACTTCCTGTCGATGTGCGGCCCGCAGAAATTGAACAGGCGCACCGTGATTTTCGCTTTCTGTATCGACGGGAGCCACGTCATACAGAGCTTCTGCTTCAGCTCGCAGAAAACGCAATGCGTGCCAATCGATTGACACTGGCTCTGGCTTGTCTTGCGCAGATACGGACGCTGGATCCGGGCGTCGGAGTCGTGGCGCGGCGACTGGAGACGCAGGTGTGTTTGAGGACAAATCAAGCTGTGAGGCTGGAAGCCGCTGCTCGGGAACTGCTCCAGGCTGCTCGTTCCGGTATTTCCGTCCTGCCGGCCGACCTGCAGCTCATCGAAGAAATGCTCGTCTATCTGTATTCACTTGAACTTCGCGTGGAGGAACGCCAGCGGTTGCTGAAAGAAATCCGTTTTCGGCGACCGCTGGATGCTTTGCTCGCCAAACAGCTGCATTTTCCCTCCCTGCTGGGCTCGAAAACAGCCCAGCAGAACCAGCGTCTGCAGGAGTTTCTGCAGGAGGATCCAGATCATCCGCACCTCACGGCAGCTCATGCCCGCTACCTGCTGTCGGCAGGTAAGCCACGGGATTCGGTCAGCCTGATCGACCGAATACTCGCAGCACATCCGGCAGATCCGGGAGTATTGGCGGTGGCACTCGAATGCCGCTTTGAACAGCAGGCGACTGAAGAGTTCACTGTATTGCTGGGTGCAGCTCCTGCGTTTGATCCCAGTGAACCGTGGTTGTTGACGCACATGCGCGCAGAGGGGGCGGCGCGGGCGGGGGACAGGGCACTGGCGAAGCGATATTTCGAACATCTGACGGTGGCTGATCCGACAAATCCGCTTTACCTGCAGGGGCTTGCCGGGGTGCTTGCCACGGATACTGAAGCGGGTGTTGCCGAGCGATCCCGACTTTTGCAGAGGGCACTGCTACTGGCTGAGCTGCGGCTGACGCTGGCGGAGAGTGATCGTGATCCAGGTGCATTACTGGCTGTTGCTCAGGCCGCACGGAAGCTGGAGCTGTCAGAAGCAGTTCTGGATTTTGAGCGGCTGGCCTCCGCAGCAGTGGCCGGCAAAAGTGGTCAGCGAGGGAGAGAGCCATGATGTCTTCATGGAAGAATCCAAAGACAGCGGGTGTCTTCAGTATGTGGTCTGCTGCCGGGTTGCTGGCGGCATGCGTTCTGTGTGCGGGATGCAGCGCTGAAAGAGATTCGGGAAATCGTGCGAGTAACGCCGAGCCAGGCGGTGTCGGAGAAGAAGGGGTGCGGGGTTCACGTGAACGTACGGCTGCAGATGCAGAGCAGGAGGCTCGTGTCCGTGCAGCACTCCGCGCGGTTGCTCAGAGCGAACCGGCAGCCAGCATTCGTGAGTCGACTCGGATTCGCTTTCGCACGCTGACTGCAGCAAGCGGGTTTGAGTTTCAGCGAAACGACGACATGCGAGGGCAGCGGCGAATTCTGGAAGTCAACGGTGGTGGTGCCGCAGTGATTGACATGGACGCGGATGGCTGGCTGGACGTGTTCATGACGAATGGCTGTCGGCTGCCACAGAACGAGGACCAGCGTCGGACGCCAGGGCGGCTGTTTCGTAATGCGATGGAGATGCGATTCGATGACTGCAGCGAGTCGTCCCGGTTGCTGCAGTTTGGCTTTTGCTGCGGCTGTGCCGCGACGGATGTGGACCACGATGGTTTTGAGGATCTGTACCTGACAGCGGTTGGGGGCAATCAGTTCTGGAAAAACAACGGTGACGGAACGTTTACAGAAATTGCTGAAGTGACAGGAGTGAGGGGGGGTGCCTGGGGGGCAAGTGCTGCGTTTGGTGATGTGAACGGGGATGGGCACCCGGATATCTATGTGGCCAACTATCTGGATGTCTCGGAAACTGCTCCACTGCTGTGTCCGGAACCGAGAAGTCCGGATGGTTACGTGGGCTGTACTCCGGCGATGTTCCGGGGAGTCGCTGATTACCTGTTCCTGTCAGATGGCGGTGGCAACTGGGTGGATGCATCTGAAGCCATCGAGGCGGCAGTTCCATTTCCCGGGAAAGCGCTGGGAGTGGTGATTGCGGATCTGGGCGGCGACAGGAGACCGGAGATTTATGTGGCCAACGATGGACAGCCAAATTTTCTGTTTACGGTCGATGTGGTGACAGGAGTTGGGAGTGAGGTGCGGCAAGTTCGGCTCAGCGAATGTGCAACGGAAGCCAGTGCGGCCCTGAACTACGAAGGATTCGCACAGGCGAGTATGGGAATTGCAGCCGAGGACTTTAACCGAGACGGCAGAACCGATCTGTTTCTGACTCACTTCTACCGTGACACAAATACTCTTTATCTGAATCGTTCCGAACCTTCCGCGGGTGGACTGTTGTTCGAGGATGGTACGCGAATCTCAAGACTCGGTCAGCCGAGCCTGAATCTGCTGGGGTTTGGCGTCAGTGGAATGGACGCAGACAACAACGGCTGGAATGATTTGCTCGTAGTGAACGGACATGTAGATGACCGCACGTGGTTTGATGCGGAACAGCGGTACCGAATGCCGGCACAGATGTTTGAAAATTGTGGGGACGGAACGTTCCGGGAAGTGTCTGCGGAGGCAGGGGAGTGGTTCAGCACGCCAGCTTTGGGACGTGCGGCGGCGGCAGGGGACCTGAATCGCGACGGGCGTCCTGATGCCGTGATTTCGAATCAACTGGATCCGTCCGTCATTCTGCAGAATGAATCCACGTCTGAAGGCAAATCTTTTGTGCTGAAACTTTGTGGAAAAACCGTACCACGGTCACCGGTCGGCGTACGAGTGCAGGTACTGGGAGTTGAGCCGCCATTGTGGAGGCAGTTGTCCGGCGGCGGCAGCTACCAGTCCGCGGAAGCCCAGGAACTACACCTGGGTGTTGTCGAGGATCGGGAGTATGACTTGCGGGTGGAGTGGCCGGACGGAAGTGTTGACAAGTGCGAAGCTGTGCGTCCAGGAAGATGGCTGATTCGACAGGGAGACGGAATTTGGGGATTACCACTGTGAGGGAGGTGGCGAATTTGGAGCGAGGCAGGGCTTCCCCGAGACGTAATTGACAGTCTGCAGGAAAGAGTGCCGTCAGCGGTGTCTTCGGCTGTATGATTTGCAGGACTGTCAGCGGGGACTCGATTTTCATGCGGGGGTATTGCTAGACTTACGCGTCTGCGTTGTCTCATACATTTACAGCTCCCAGTCTTCTGCCGACGGATTCCAATGCTCCAGCTTTTACCCGCAATTGATCTGCTTGAGGGCCGTTGTGTGCGGCTGCGGCAGGGGAATTATCAGGACAGTACGGTCTTTGCTGACGATCCTGTCGAGATGGCGTTGCGGTGGCAGGCAGAGGGTGCAGAGCGGTTGCATTTGGTTGATCTGGACGGTGCGAAGGCCGGACGTCCGGTGAATTCGATGATTGTTCGTCGCATCGTCGATGCAACGGGTTTGCCATGTCAATTGGGTGGTGGCATTCGTGACGAAGACTCCATTCGTCGATCGCTGGAGGAAACGGGAGTGGACCGAGTGATTATCGGGACGCGGGCCTTGCGGGAGCCGGAGTGGTTTCAGAGGATGTGTCGAAGTTATCCCGGCCGTCTGGCTCTGGGGCTGGATGCGCGGGATTCGATGGTGGCGGCGGAGGGCTGGCTGGAGGTATCGAAGGTGCCGGTGATGGAACTGGCCCAGTGCTTCGTGGGTTTGCCACTTGCGGCGGTGATCTACACGAACATCGCCAACGACGGAATGATGCAGGGCATTGATGCGGCGACGCTGAACGATTTTCAGGCGCTGGCAGCACTTGGTTTGCCGGTGATTGCTTCAGGCGGTGTGACTTCGATGCAGGACCTTGCGGCGCTGCGATCGATCCACGCCGAGCAGCCGGGGTTGATTGGTGTGATCACAGGTCGAGCGATTTATGACGGTGCGTTCCGCGTTTCAGAGGCGATTCAGTTTCTGAAGGAGGGAGTGTAATGAGGAGCGATTTTCTGACTCCGGATGCGGCTGCGGCTTTCCAGCGGGACGGGTATCTGCTGGTGGAGCAGCTGCTGGATTTCGAAGAAACTCGGCTGCTTGGAGATATCGCCCGCGCCGATCGGCAACTCAGCGAACGCCGCACATCCCGCGCTGACGGCGAAGGCGGAGCGGTGGAACTGGTTGTCGAAAACGAGCTCCCGCCGGATACTATTTATTCAGCCATCGTCCAGGCTGAACCGCTCGTGCAGGCCATGGAAGTTCTGCTTTGTGACGAGGTCTATCACTATCATCACAAGATGATTCTCAAGGAACCGCGTGTGGGGGGGGCGTGGACATGGCATCAGGACTACGGCTATTGGTATCACAATGGTTGTCTGTTCCCTGACATGGCCAGTTGCATGATTGCCGTGGACCGTGCGACTCGCGAAAACGGCTGCCTGCAGGTGCTTCGCGGATCCCACCGCATGGGTCGGGTAGATCACATCAAACGCGGTGATCAGACCGGGGCCGATATGGAACGTGTGGACGCAGCGCTCCAGCGGCTGGAGCTGGTGCACGTGGAACTTGAACCTGGCTCGGCGATTCTGTTTCACGGCAACACGCTGCACCGTTCGGATCAAAACCACAGCGAACACCCGCGCTGGGCCTTTATCTGCTGTTATAATACTCGCACTAACAACCCGTGGAAGGCAGGCCGTCATCCTCAGTACTCACCGCTTCCACGAATCGCAGCGGATGCCGTGGCACCCACAGCTCGACAGCATTTCCGAAGACTCATTGCAGCGGTGGAGCAGCCGAGCTGATGGCAGTGGAAACTGAAACGGCGATGTCGGATGGTCCGTACGAGCTCTCTGCGGCCGTCCGTAACGCCGTATTCGAAAGCGGTCTGGATTTAGCCGGCATCGCTCCCGCGGTGACGCCAGCCGGCTTTCACAAGCTGCTGGAGTGGCTGGACGCGGGACATCACGGTGAGATGCAGTGGATGGAGTCGCGGCGCGAGGCTCGGAGACATCCACAGTCGGTGCTCACACGGGTGAAAAGTGTGGTGATGGTCGGATTGAATTACTTCGACAAATCGTCCGTGGCGGCCGGTCCCCGAGTTTCTCGATATGCATGGGGCAGAGGGGATTATCATCAGGTGCTCAAGGAGCGTCTGCAGCCTGCGGCGGCGCTCATCCGCAAACGTCGGCCGGGCTGCCGAACGCGAATTGTCGTCGATACTGCACCGCTCATGGAGCGGGACTTCGGTCGTCTGGCAGGGCTCGGCTGGTTTGGCAAGAACACGATGCTGATCAGCCGCCGAATTGGCAGCTGGTTTTTTCTGGGCGCAATTCTGACGGATGCCGAACTGGCTCCGGATGAGTCTGAGGAACGCAGCTGGTGCGGCACCTGCACACGATGCCTCGACGCCTGCCCAACTCAGGCCTTTCCCGCTCCCGGAGTGCTCGATGCGCGGCGGTGCATCAGCTATCTGACGATTGAACTTCGTGATTCCCCGGTGCCAGGGGAGCTTAGGGAGGGCATGGGCGAATGGCTGTTTGGGTGCGATGTCTGCCAGGATGTGTGTCCGTGGAACCGCTTTGCTCCGACCACAACTCGCAGCGATTTTGCGGCGTTGCCAGGCCGTAATCCGCCGGATTGTCGCCAGTTGCTGCGAATGACTCGGGAGGAATTCGTGGAGGAATTCAGCGGTTTGCCACTTGAACGTCCGGGCTATGGCGGTCTGCGAAGAAACGCAGCAATTGTGCTGGGAAATCTGCGCGACCAATCAGCACTGCCGGAACTCAGAGCAGCTCTGTGCGACGAAGAGCCGCTTGTCCGCGGAGCTGCGGCATGGGCCTTGTCGAGGCTGGGTGATGCTGACAGTCTGCAGCTGCTGATGGACTGCCTTGCACGCGAGCAGGACCCGACGGTGCGGGAGGAACTGGAACTCGCAATTGACTGGATTGCATCAGCGTCACCGGAGGCGTGTTAAACTCCATGGCCTTCCGTGGACTGCGGTCGTTCAGGTCGTGTTCGATCAATCGGTCGAAGGCCAATTCGGAAGTGCAGCGCTGCCAGTCGAAAGAGGACGACGAAAGCAACTGAGCATGGAGCTGCGACAGATTCGGGAAATTCAAGCGTTTTGAGCAGAATCAGGAGCCAGGCACCGACAAAGGCGCATGTGGCATAGAGCGGCGTGAAGGGGCGAAACAGACCGGGTACCTCGTTGCAGACAATATCGCCGATGACTCCACCAAAGGAACCTGTCATCACTCCGAAGAGAACTGCCACCACCGGGGCAACACCTTCGGCCAGCGCAATCTGCGTGCCGGCTATGCTGAAGAGCCCCAGTCCCAGTGCATCGGGTATATGCAGTAATCGTTCAAGAGTCGCCGGGATCCGTCGCAGCTGGGATGTGAACAGGGCGACAACAAGTACGATGGTTGGATAGGATGGGTTTTTGATCCAGAACAGTGGATGGCGATCGAGCAGTACATCGCGGAGTGTGCCGCCACCGAAGGCGGAAATCAGCGAAATGGAGGCAGCTCCGACGAAGTCCAGCCCTTTGCGTCGAGCCAGCAGGACGCCGAAGAGGGCACTGCTGATGACTCCAAGGAGTTCCAGAGACTGGATCATGGCTGCTTCACAACGCCTTCAGCAGGAATTGCGTTGCCGAGGTCATCCACTTCTTCCCAATTCGAGCCATCGGGCATGAGGATTCGCCACGACCTGCCCTGGATTTCGTCCTCGGCAACAAGGTGATACACGTGCAGTTCCAGCTGCTGCAGATCGGGCAGGGGATTCTGTTCACGAACAAGTTCCAGCACTCGCTGCTGGAGTTTTGTAATGGCGATCTGATCAGCGGCTTTTTCGGATTTGGGATCGACTGGAGACTTCATCATGACCTGCAGCACAACGGGTGTCTGCTTGTGCATTTTTTTCTGTCCGCCGTTGACGCGCGGGGCGGAGCCGGGGAATTCGCGAACGAGCGATTCCTGGAGCGGCATAAACGGCATCAGGTGGAGCGTCCAGTATGTGTGGAGAAAGGTGGTGGCGCAAATTCCAAGCAGGAACATGGACGCGACAATCAGGCGTCCACTCACCCGACGAGTTGGTGCAACCACTGCCGACGCAGCGACAGTTCCTGATTCTGACATTTGATGCCTCGATGACTGTTTGGCTGCAACCGTCTGACTAACGCGGCTGCAGGGAGATCACACCTTCGGTAGGACTGGATGCTGTTGCGTAGAGTTTTTTGGGGATACGTCCGGCGAGGAGTGCGTCGCGACCGGCCTGGCAGGCCAGTTTCATGGCATGGGCCATTCTGAGCGGATCTCCGGCCGATGCGATGGCGGTGTTGAGCAGCACGCCGTCGCAGCCGAGTTCCATGGCTGCGGCCACGTCGCTGGCAGTGCCCACACCAGCATCAACGATGACAGGATAGTCCGGATCGTTTTCCTTGAGGTATTCAAGACAGATACGGATGTTGTTGGGGTTGAGTATTCCCTGACCGCTGCCGATGGGACTGCCGGCGGGCATGACGGAAGTGGCGCCGGCCTGTTTGAGGCGGCGCGCCGTGATCGGGTCGTCGGACGTGTAACAGAGGACCTGAAAGCCATCATCAACGAGGACTTTGCAGGCTTCAACTGTGGCGACGGGATCCGGCAGGAGTGTGCGCGTGTCGGCGAGGACTTCAAGTTTGACCCAGTCAGCGCCGGGGTTGTCGTTGACTCTGAGGATTTCACGACCAAGTCGAGCGACGCGGACAGCGTCTTCCACGTTAAAGCAGCCCGCGGTGTTCGGGAGGATTATGTATTTTTGCAGATCGATGAAATCAAGAATGTTGCGGCCTGAGGCATCAACGAGTCGCTCGCGTCGCACGGCGACGGTGATCACGTCAGCGCCGCTGGCAATCAGGCACTGCTGCATGAGTTCGAGAGAGCTGTATTTTCCGGTGCCGACGATGAGGCGAGACTTGAGTGTGTGTCGGCCCAGCACCAGCGGACGGTCTGAAGGAATTTGCAGCATGAATGGAATCTTTTCGGGGGCGAGGCCCTGGTTCGCTTGTTCAGCCACCGCCTGTGAGCGTGACGATTTCGACTTCGCAGCAGGATTCGAGTGGTGTCCTGGCCCAGTTTTCGCGCGGGATCACGCGGCGGTCGAGTTCCACCGCGCAATACCGCGTTTGCACCTGCAGCAGGCTAAGCAGATCAGCAACGGTGGTTCCCGCAGGAATGTCGTGCTGGTCGCCGTTGACACGAATGGAGATCATCAGATCACAGTTCGTAGGCTTCTTCGGCAGTGCTGTTGCCACCGAAGGTTTTGCGGAATGTCTCGGCCTGAGCCTTGATGGTCTTCTGCGGGCCGGTGAGTTTCAGAAAGTAGACTTCTTCGTTCTTCATGACGAGGATGACTCCGAGCATTTTGTAACCGGGAGCAGGTTCAGTCTTCCGGAGAATCGGGGGTCCGACGGATTTTTTGTAGGTTCCCGACAGATCCGCAATGTAGTACTCGTTTTCACCAGCCTTGCCCTTTTTCAGCACAGTGGTGCGTCCCTCGGCGTCGAACTGATCGACCCAGCGAGCAAGATTCGCGTCCACTCCGCCACCACCACCGGCAAAGGTGGAGATGGCCAGTTCGCCTTTTTCTTTATCCCCTTCTGAGGCGGGGATGTCATAGGTGGCAAGTCGCATGGAGCTTTTGAGGTCAGATTCAGACCAGCTTTTGGGAAGCTTCAGGGTGAGATCCTTCAGCTTCACGGTGGTGACGTCACCGGCCTTTGCCGGTTCGTCGGCAGAGAGGGTGCTGACGGCAGAGGAGAACAGGAGAACGGTGGCGAGCAATCCGGGCAAACGCAGCATGGCTGACTCCGAGGGATCTTCTTTTTTGATGGGGGACAAAGGAACTATTTCCCGGTTTTCTTTTCTTCGGACGTTGGTTCAGGCTTTCCAGCGGCAGTCCTGGCCCGTTCGATTTTACCGAACATGTGGCCACCCACCGGACCGTGTTGCCATGTACCGGCATAACGATCTTCGTAGAAGAGAACTCGGGCAGAAAAACCATCACCGAGACCGGGAATTGAGGCGTTTGTGAGAGTGACCATCGGCGTATCTCCGGCCCATTTCACGGGGACGGTGACAGGGAGTCTGGTGTCGAGTTTCCCGTATTTGATACGGACGGTGAAGACCCACAGATCGTCAGCAGCGGGTACGGCGCTTTCGATTTCATAGCGTTCAGGTTTTGGGGGTTCGGCGGTTTGTCCATCGACGGTGAAGGAGCCGACGAGTGTGCAGTTCTGCATAAGTTCAGAAAACTGCTGGGCGCGTTTTTCCTGAGCAGCTTCGTCGGGGGTGACGGGGTTGCTGGTGAAGAGTGGAAGCAGGGCGAGGAGTTTAAGGAGGAATTGAGACATGTGGCAGACATCCTGAGGAGGAACTCTGGCGAAGACTAACGGTAATCATAGGGAGGCCGGGGTCGGTGTTCAAATCCGCTGAGGCTGGTTTCGGGGCGGGGGAGTCAGAAGCGGGCGCGGCGTTGTGACAGGTATTCCATGAGTGCTTTATCGAAAGGGAGGCTGGTATCGAGTGGTACGTAGTCGGCTCCCATGGACAGACAGGCTGTGCGATAGCGACCGCGGAGTTCTTCGAGTGCCTGCAGGTATTCGCTGCGGATGCCGGCGGCATCGACGATTTCGTGATCCTGCGATTCCGGTTCCAGAAGATCGACGCTGCCGGAGAAGGGGAAGGTGACTTCGGCTTCATCGAGAATGTGAAAGACGATGACGTCGTGGCCACGGAAACGAAGTGCCTGAAGTGCGTCGATGATTTCGTCCGGTGGTGCGAGCAGATCGGACATGAGCATCATCAGGCTGCGGTGCCTGATCATGGCTCCGGCACGGCGGAGATTTTCGGCGATCTGCGTGTTGCCGTCGGGTTTGCAGCGTTGAAGCAGTGAGAGGATATCGCCGAGCTGCGAGCGGCGACTGCGGGCGGGGAGGCTGGCGCGGAGCTGGTCGTCGAAGGTCATGAGCCCCACCGGGTCCTGCTGGTGGATCATGAGATAGCTGAGTGCGGCAGCGAGGCAGATGGAGTAGTCGAATTTGGTGAGTGTCTGCCGGAAGGTGTAGCCCATGCTGCGGGACAGATCCATCAGCAGGTAGCCGGTGATGTTGGTTTCTGCCTGATAGCGACGGATGTAGATGCGATCTGTGCGGGCGTAGACCTGCCAGTCAATATCGCGGGGGTCGTCCCCGGGTTCGTAGCGGCGATGTTCGCTGAATTCAACGCTGAAGCCCTGAAAGGGGCTGGCATGGAGACCAGAGAGCAGTCCTTCGACGATGAATTTCGCGCGCAGATCGAGCCGTGCGATGCTTTGGATGACTGCCGGTTTGAGGTATTGTTCGGCGGATCGCATGGCAATCTGATGCAGGAAGAGCAGGTAAGTGGGGTGTGATGAGTCGCGATGGCTTTTTCAGAGCACTTGTTCGGCCATTTCTCCCGCGTGGTAGCTGCTGCGGACGAAGGGGCCGCTGGCGACCATGGAGAATCCCAGTTTGCGGGCTGTTTCGCCAATCTCGTCAAATTCCTCCGGCGGCAGGTAGCGTTCGACAGGCAGATGTTCCGCTGACGGCTGGAGGTATTGACCGAGCGTGAGCATTGAGCAGCCTGCGCTGCGAAGATCAGCGAGCACTTCGAGGAGTTCATCGAGGGTTTCGCCCAGTCCCAGCATCAGGCCACTTTTGGTGGGAATGTGCGGGGCTTCTTCGCGAACCTGTCTGAGAAGATCCAGTGTTCGCTGGTAGTCGGCGTTGCGGCGAACGCGGTGATACAGCCGCGGGACGGTTTCGGTGTTGTGGTTGAAGACGTCCGGCTGGGCGGCGATGACGCGAGTGACAGCATCACGGTTGCCGCGAAAGTCCGGCGTGAGCACTTCAATTTGGGCGCCCGTGCGTTCGCGGACGGCGAGGATTGTGCGGAACCAGTGTTCGGCGCCGCCGTCCGACAGATCGTCGCGGGTGACGGACGTGATCACGACGTACCGCAGCCCCAGCCGTGCAGCAGCTTCGGCGACGCGCTCGGGTTCGTCGATTTCAAGAGCCTCGGTTTTGCCTTTGGGAACAGCGCAAAAGCCGCAGGGGCGAGTGCAGACGTTGCCTCCGATCATGAACGTTGCGGTTTTTGAGGACCAGCATTCAGAGCGGTTCGGACATTTGGCACTTTCACAGACCGTTTCCAGTCGCAGGTCAGAGATAATGCCGCTGGTCCACGCCATGCCGGGTTGCGGGAGTGGTCGTTTGAGCCAGCGCGGAAGACGGCGAACAGCAGTGGCGGTCTCGGAGGGGATCTCTGAGGCAGCTGAGACCGATGAATCTGAGGCGACGGAGTCTTCAGGAGACGTCATTGTCAGGATTGGCAAACGTGTCATGGATCAGCATCCGGGATCTGGTAAGAAAGGGGTGACTGGTGTGCAGATGATAGTCTGGATAGCCGAGTTGTTCACAGAGACGGGCGGCGAGGGCTGAGCGAATCCGGGGCATGGGAGTGGGCCTGACACGTTCGGCGTTGAGTGACGAGATGCGTTGTTCGAACAGTCCGCGGCCAATCAGGCGGGCTTCATCCAGTCGCGGACTGACATTCAGAAACACCCCAAAGCTGGTGATATCCCGATCCACGTGAATGCCAAGTTCGGCAATCACTCCATGCCGCCCAAAGACAGCACTGGGATCCTGAGAAGAGACAGTCGCCCTGACCTGAACGTCGTCGCAGGCGAGAATCACAGCCTGCTGAAGGCGATGTCGGTATTCGGGTTCTGTGATGCCGCATTCGGAGAGCGACACAATGACGTAGGCAGCCAGCTGTCCAGGCTGATGGAGCAGCACATGGCCATCGCGACGGACACGGTGAACAGTGAGCAGTTTTGAGGAGAGATCGCGGGGGTCGAGGGGGAGTTCAAGCAGGCTGGGGCCAAAACCGGCCGTCACGACCGGGGGATGTTCGCACAAAAGAATGGCCGCGCTGGTGCGGCTTTGAAGGCGAACCTCGTGGATCATGAGTTTCTGCAGGGCGAGCACGGCAGACAGTTCGACCATTCCCAGCAGCCGCACTTCGGCGTTGGAGGGGGTGTTGTCTGAAAAGTCGTCCCAGTTGATGTGAGTCATGGAAGTGCCGGCAACCCGGAAACAATTGAATTTGACTTCGGGACAAAGACGCCCCCTCGCAAATACACATTTTATCGGAAGCCGTTTCTGGAAGCAGCCGGAATCCAGTGATTTCGGTGGAAACAAGTGTTTTTCGTGTTTGAACTCGGTCTGGACACAAAATGCGAGTTTCAGCAGAATCAGCCGCTGCCCGGTTACCGGTTACTGGTCCTCCCTTCCTCCCTTCCTCCCCTCCGCCTTCCTCCTCTCAACCCTGTCGCAGCTTCCTCTGAGGATTCGTCATGCCGCGTTTGGCGATTGCCGTTTGCTGTTACGCCGGCATTTTTACGTTTTCCTTTTTTTGTGCGCTGTTGTTGCGGTTTGATCTCGAACCGCTTCAGGCGTTCAGAAGCATGATGGGCGTTGAGGTGGAGATGCCGCAGGGGTTATCGCCGCGGGAGGTGTTTGAGTTTGAGCAGAAGCAGCACGCTGTTGCGGTGTTTCTGAATGGGGTTGTGCTGGTTGTGTTATTGAAAGTGGCGGTGGTGCTGTTTTCCCGCGAATGGCGGCGGCAGCTTCGATATTCCACGATTCATGACATGGCGTGGTCAGCGGCGGTGTGCTGTGCGAGCGGGATTCTGCTGGCGGCGTTGCAGCAGGCTCCTGAGACGATGCCGGAAATCCCTCGAGGCGTGATCGTCATCGATGCCATACTCTCGTCTGCGATTCTCGCTGCAGCCCGAATCTCAGCGAATTCCCTGCGGATGCTGAAGCAGCGATTTCGCAATCCGGAGGCGGTGCGGACGCTGATTTATGCGGGTGGCAGCGAAGCGCACGCGTTATTGACCTCTCTGCAGGCTGCAGGTTCCGCCCTGCGGGTTGTTGGCCTGGCTTCACCGAAGGCGCGCTCGCGAGCTGAGATGGTGGGCGGGGTACCGATTCTGGATGCATCCGCCGGCATTGAAAAACTGCTCCGTCGCACCTCCGCAGAAATGGTGCTCCTGCCCTCCAGCCTGCCTGGCAGGACCATTCGGGAGATCAGCGATGTTTGTCGGCAGCAGGGAGTCGATGCACATGTTGTACCGCGGGTCGATGAGATCCCTGGCGGCCGCTATCAGCTGCGGATGCGTGATATCACGATCGACGACCTGCTGCGTCGCGACCCCAATCGGCTGGATTTGGAAGGTATCCGCGATACTCTGGAAGGTCGCGTCGTGCTGGTGACGGGTGCGGCGGGAAGCATAGGTTCGGAAGTCTGCCGTCAGCTGCTTCGATTTGGTCCAAGGCGAATCGTGATGCTGGACCAGTCCGAGTTTGGCATTTTTCAGCTGGAACAGGAATTCCAACAGGTTCGGGCGACCTTTGGCCTGGGGTGGCAGGGGATCGAGTTTGTCGTTGAGGACATCACGGATGAAGCCGCGATGCTCCGTGTTTTTATGCAGCATCGTCCGGCCGTGGTGTTCCATGCGGCCGCTTACAAACATGTGCCGCTGATGGAAGGCAACCCGCAGGCTGCCGTTCGCAATAATGTGTTTGGTACGCGCGTTGTGGTGGATCTGGCAGACCGATTTCAGGTCGAACGTTTCGTGATGATTTCCACTGACAAGGCCGTGAGGCCGACGAATGTCATGGGTGCCACCAAACTGATCGCGGAGGAATACCTGGCGGCAGTGGCGCAGCGATCCCGAACCCGCTTCATTACCGTTCGCTTCGGGAATGTGCTGAACTCCGCGGGCAGTGTTGTCCCGACATTTCGCCGACAGATCGAAGAAGGGGGCCCCGTTACTGTCACAGACCCGGAAATGCAGCGCTACTTCATGACCATACCGGAAGCGGTGCAACTGGTGCTGCAGTCCGGGGCCATCGGCGAAGGTGGGGACGTGCTGATCCTTGACATGGGGGAGCCCGTGAAAATTGTGGAGCTGGCGAAGGACATGATTCGCCTCTCAGGGCAGCGTTACCCGGAGGACATTGATATTGTCTTCACCGGCCTGCGACCAGGAGAAAAGCTCTACGAAGAACTGTTCTACGAGACGGAACAGTCCGCTGTGAGGATTCACGAAAAGATCTTCCGAGCACCGCGGGGGAAACTGGCTGCTGACGGCACCGCAGATCGTGATCTTGAAACGCTCCGCCGACACATCTACGGCAGCCGGGAAGAACTTCGGGAAGTGCTCTGGCAGATTACAACCAGCATTGTTGAGCGGAGTTCGGGCACCGACGAAAGCATCCGCCGAGCGGCCTGAATGCGGCCCGAGGGCGATTTCGGCCAGCAGCAGCGTGGCGGCAGGCGACCTAGCTCAGAAACAGCGACCGCTCTTCTGCTGTTGGCAGCCGACACTGATCGAGCTTACCGAACAAGCGGTAGCGGACTTTGCCGACGAGGACATAGCCGAGGTCGCGCAGCGGGAACGGTACGAGCCACAGCAGTCCGCCGATGATTCTCCAGGGACCTCCGAGCGTCATCAGAATTCGGCAGACGGCCCCGCTGCGAACCCACGAGCCGCTGTGAGTGAGCAGCACGACCGTGGACATTTTCTGCCAGCGATGCGGCGGGAGCAGCTGTTGGGCAGTCTGTCCCTGCAGTGGCGAATATCTCAGGCGGTGGTGATGGTCACGAACAATTAACCAGTTGATGAAGAAGTTGCAGAATCCACAGACCCCGTCGAAAAACACGATGCCTTCCGAACCATGATTCTGAAGCGACTGTTGAATCTGCTGGCTGACGACAATGTCTGACTTCACAGTGGCAGTCCAAAAAAGAAAACGACAGGAGGACCCCTGTCGTTTTCGGAAACAAGCAAACGTGGGACCGAGGTCAGAAATCAGTCCTGGTAGTCCACTTCGATGAAGCCCTTCTTCACGCGAACGTCAACCGCGTATTTTCCGTAGTCATAACGGATGCGATCACCATTTTTGCTGCAGGTGACAACTTCGCAGCCGCATGAGGGAACGCAGATTTTGATGAAAACACAGGCTGGCTTGCAGCAGTGGCAGGCATCGTGGCAGGCACAGGGATCTTTGACTTCGATGACCTTTTCGACGGCGCAGCAGGCCATCTCGTGGAGGTCTTTGTACTTCACGTTGCAGTAGAGTTCGACGGCAGCGGCTTCGGGTGTGGGAGCCGGGGCAGGTGCGGCATCCTGAGCAACCAGAGCGGTGGCAGTGAACAGGGACAGGCAGAGACTTGCCAGCAGTGACAACCGTTTCATTTTGACAACCTTTCGAGAACCAGGAACGAATGGACAGCAATCCCCCAAAACATGACTGCCTCAGCCGGACGACTGACTCAGTTGAGTGCTTAAACAATTCAATCAAACCGAGCAAAGGTCAAGGACATTTGCCAGCTTGATGCAAATCGGCAGAGCCGACCGCCTTTTCGTAACAAACGCGAGGAATACGACTGTGGGAGAAACTCGGTAGCCGACGCACTTTGCGAAGAATCAGACGTTTGAGCGGGACTGTCAAGCACAAATGTCCCCGATTCCGCGGATTGAGATACTTTAGGGGGATTGGGGATTCTGTTCGCCCGTTAACCTGTCTCAGCCGGATCCGGCCACGAACTCGGGGCCATCTCCTGCGAAGGATGGGCAACGGCCGCCGCGGCCCCGGTTCGCTGCTGCGGTCCTGGACAGTACGGAGCTGTTTTCCCGAGCGCCAGGATCCGGCGGGCGTCGGCAATCCGGCCTCAGTTTCCCCTTTTTTGCAGCCCGCGGGCTGGTCAAACGACCTCATTCTTCAGAAGATACCCGAACTTCCCGCCGTTTTTCCTCTGGCGTTTCCACGACTGTTTTTCCGGAGGTCCCGCCGTGTTCCAGGTTCGTCCGCATCGCTGCCCTGCACCGCTTTCGTTGATGGCATTGGCTGTTTTTGGTTTGTTTGCCCTCTCCGGCGCGGGCCGTCCTTCGCTGGCTCAGACGGCACCGCCAAAACCGGTGGTCTCGTCTCCGCTGATTACTGCTTCAACCCCCGGCCATGCGTTACCGCTCACGGCCGATATTCGGGGCGCGAAGGATTTGTATCTTGTGGTTACGGACGGTGGTGACGGCTTCGGCTGCGACTGGGCCGACTGGGCGGAACCACGGCTCACGGGCCCCGCCGGCACTCTGAAGCTCACGGACCTCAAATGGAAGTCGGCGCAATCTGAATGGGGTCGCCCGGGCAATGGGGTCAACGTCGAAGGTGGTGCACTGCGGATTCAGGGCAAGCCGGTTGAATTCGGGATTGGCACGCACGCCAGCTCTACGATTCATTTCGCCATACCCGAAGGCTACCAGAAGTTCACGGCGCGGGTGGGACTCGATAACGGCGGGACGGATCAGGGTGGCGGAGGCAGCGTTCAGTTCCACGTGTTCACTCAGGCCCCAGGTCCGCTGACAACAGCAGCCCCGGGTGTCGATCGTACTCCGGAGGCGGCTGTGTCCGGCCTGGACGTCGGCGAGGGTCTGGAAGTTCGCCTGCTTGCTGCCGAACCAGGACTGCTCAGCCCGTCCAACATCGATGTCGATCATCTGGGTCGGATCTGGGTCTGTGAAGTCGTCAACTACCGTCGCTTTGCCAACGGCAGCAATCCTGATCGACCAGAAGGGGACCGGATTCTGGTGCTGGAGGACAGCGACGGTGACGGTCTGGCGGACCGCGAGACTGTGTTTTATCAGGGTCGTGAAATCGATTCCGCGCACGGTGTCTGTGTGCTTGGTTCCCGCGTAATCGTCTCCGCCGGCGACAGCGTGTTCAGCTTCCACGATGACAATGGCGACCTGAAAGCGGATCGAAAGGAAGTGCTCTTCACCGGCATCAAAGGTACTCAGCATGACCACGGGATCCACAGTTTCACATTCGGCCCGGACGGTCGTCTGTACTTCAACTTTGGCAACAGCGGCGAAGAGTTGCACACGCCGGACGGGAAGATCGTCGTGGACCTGGCCGGCAACGAAATCCGGGCTGCTCGGAAGCCTTATCAGGAAGGAATGGCGTTCCGCTGTGAGCTGGACGGCAGTCGCGTAGAAACGCTCGGCTGGAACTTCCGCAATAACTGGGAACTGTGTGTGGACAGTTTCGGAACGATCTGGCAGTCGGACAATGACGACGACGGCAACAGGGGCGTGCGAATCAACTACGTCATGGAATACGGCAACTACGGATACAAGGATGAGCTCACCGGCGCCGGCTGGCAGCAGCCGCGGACCAATCTGGAAACCGAGATCCCCCTGCGTCACTGGCATCTCAACGACCCCGGCGTGGTCCCCAATCTGCTGCAGACCGGCGCTGGATCGCCAACCGGAATTCTGATCTACGAAGGTGACGCTCTGCCCCACCGTTTCCGCAACCAGCTGATTCACTGTGATGCTGGTCCCAACATCGTCCGCAGCTATGCGACAACTGCTCAGGGTGCTGGCTATTCAGCTGACGTTCATCCAGTGCTCACGGGAAGCCGCGACCAGTGGTTTCGACCCTCAGACGTCTGTGTGGCTCCGGATGGTTCGCTGATTGTCGCGGACTGGTATGATCCCGGTGTGGGCGGGCATCGGCAGGGCGATGTGGATCGCGGGCGTCTCTTCCGCGTGTCGCTTCCGGGCCGTGGCTACAGCGTTCCCAGGCCCGACTTCAGCACTCCTGCTGGTGCCGCAGCGGCACTGAAAAGCCCCAACGTCGCCACACGTTATCTCGCATGGACCGCACTCCAGAAAGCCGGCGCTGCCGCCGTACCTGCTCTGGAATCGATGTATGCTTCCGACCCCAACCCCCGCTTCCGTGCCCGGGCTCTCTGGCTCCTCGGACAGCTGGACGGCAAGGGCTCAGAAATGGTGCAGCGTGCTGTTCAGGACAAGGATGCAGATATCCGCATCACCGGCCTGCGACTTGCTCGCCGACTTGGACTTGAACTTCCCCCCGTCGTACAGACTCTGGTCAATGACGCTTCCCCGGCTGTGCGTCGTGAATGCGCGATCGCTCTGCGATTCCTGCCGGCTGAAGAAAAAACAAAGCTGCTCGCCGCCCTCGCTGCCCACCTTGACCCCGCCGACCGCTGGGCCGTGGAAGCTCTGGGCATCGGCGCCGGCAGCGAATGGGATGCGGTCCTGACTTCGCTCGCCGCGGACAGTTCCAGCCGTGACGCTCTTTCCCGGGCCGCCGTCGATGCTCTCATCTGGCGTTCCCGCGGACCTTCGGCCGCAGCGGCAAAGGTGCTCCGACTTCGTTCCATGCTGCAGGCAGCCCGCAATGCTGCAACCGCTGACCAGCCCGCTTTGCAGGCCGAAGCAGCTCGCTGGTTTCGCAGCCTGGACTTTGACGAACGCTCTGTGGTCAGCCGCGAATGCTCTGAACTGCTTGGCGGTGACCTGCTGCAGGGACTCCCGGACGAACTGGCCGTATTTGTTACCGTCGAAGCCCTCTCGCGGACAGCGGGCGACGCATCGTCCCCGGCCGCCGCTGCCGCCCTGGCACGGGTGCTTGAACAGTCTCGCGGCAGTTCACAGTTTATCGCGCTCGTCAAACGCTTTCAGCGAACCGAGCACTACGCCGATCTGCTCTCACTGGCCCAGAACAAACCCTCCGAACAACTCGGTGTTGAGGCCATGTCTGCACTGCTGGATCTGAAACAGCAGGACCTGATTTCGAAAGCGCTCCGCGGCTCAGATCCCGCCATGGCCGCCGCCACCGCTGAAGTTCTGGGCAACACAGCCAATGGCAGCATCGTCGCACCTCTCCTCGCCGTCATCAGCAGCACCGATCTGCGTGCGGACGTACGCCGTTCTGCAGTCCGGGCTGTTTCGCGAGTCAACAACGGAGCAATGGAACTTGTGAAGCTGGTGGACAGCAAAGCACTCGATGCCGAACTTGAACAATCCGCCGCCGCGGCTCTGCACAGCGCCCCTTCCCGACAGGCTCGCGAACAGGCTCAGCGGCTGTTTCCACTGCCCGCCTCTAAGGATAACTCGCCAACACCTCCCATCAGTGAACTGACAAAACTCAAAGGTGACCCGGTCAACGGCCGCATGGTGTTCTTCTCGACAGGTACATGTCACAAGTGTCACGTGGTCGATGGCATGGGGCGTGAAATCGGACCGAATCTGTCCGAAATCGGCAGCAAGCTCAGCCGCGAAGCCATGTATGAATCGGTGCTCTATCCCAGCGCCGGTATCAGCCATAATTACGAAGCATGGACCGTTGTGCTCAGTTCCGGCACCACTGTCAATGGACTGCTTGTCAGCAACACCGATGCTGAACTGCAGATCCGTGGTGATGATGCAATTGTGCGGACCTTTAAGAAGGGGGACGTCGAAGAGCTGGTCAAACAGAAGATCAGTCTGATGCCGGCCGACCTGCAGAAGACCATGACCAGCCAGGAACTTGCGGACGTTGTGGAATACATGCAGGGATTGAAGAAGAAGCAGTGAGTCTGGATGGAGTTCCCTGTGAAGAGTGCCATGCGATCCGTCATCAGGCCTTTGCGGCGTATCAGTCTGTTCTGCAGCTGCCTGCTGGTCGTCTGTTCTCTCCCGCTGAGTGCTCAGAATGCGGCGAACGAGGACGTCGAGCAGCGAGGTGTGCTGCGGCGGATCGAAGAGGTCGAAGAGGCTCTGCAGAAAGAGTCGTGGCTGGACGCAGTGCAGCGGTTTGACGAAGCATGGCGTCTGGCTTCCGAGGGCGAAGACGTTCTGATGGAACAGCGCGGGGCCGAAATCCGGCAGCTCGCTCCTGGTACAGCAGACGTTCTGGCCGGCGGCAAGGCGCGTCTGGAGCGTGTGTATCGGGAAGGTGGTCCCCAGTTTCGCAGGTTGTATTCCGAGCAGTTCAACGAAGTGGCAGCGAAGGTCCTGCGGGAACTGCTGGAACGTGGCGACACCAGCCGCCTGAAAATCGTGGCAGCGCGTTACAAATGGACACCCGCCGCCAGCGAAGCTCTGCAACTGGTGGCGAGGATGCACATCGACGCCGGAGACTACCTTGAAGCCGGGCTGCTGCTGGAACGAGCCGCTCGATCGTCCGACCCCGCTCCTCCACTCATCACTCTGAAAGCTGCCTGGTGCTTTGCCAGAGCTGGGCTTTTTGCAGAGGCTGATGAATTGTCAGGCTCTGCAAAAGCAGCGCTCAGTTCTGCCGGAGCTCCACTGGAGCCTCGTCTTCAGAAACTTCTCAACGAACTGGAAACACTGGCCCCCCCAGCGACTGCCGCCCCCGCTTTGGCCGCGCAGAACTGGCTGCAGCCTCTGGGGGACTATCGGCGAACGCAGCGGCAGCCCGCCGCATCACTGCGGCTCAGGCCTGCCTGGGGCACCAGCCTGTTTCAGCTCCACGATGTCCTCTATGCAGACCGCATGAATCCATTGCTGACACAAATTGCCACTGCAGTGGCTGATTCGTGGAAAAACAGAATTGACCAGGGGGATCTGGTTGTACCGGCCTGTCAGCCGCTGATTGCCGGACAGCAGGTCTTCGTGCGAACGCCCTTCAGCATTCAGTCGTGGAACAGCACCTCCGGTGAGCTGCTCTGGGAAGTTGCGCGTCCTGATTCCCGGTTAAAGGAACTCGCGGCCAGCCTGCGTGAAGCTTCGAACCCGGATTCGCCGCCGCAAACCGGAGAAAACTTCCTGCAGTCATCAGCGATCTTCGAGCGTCAGGTTCAGGAGCTGCCAGCAGCTCAGATGGCCATCAGTGGTTCGACCCTCTTTGTGGTCGAAGAAACTGCCGCGGGTGCAGGTGAGCTCAACGACATGCCGGCGATGATTCGGGGAATGCCAACTCTTCCAACCAACTTCATCCGCGCGTACGATGCACAGACAGGCCTGTTTCTCTGGGAGATTGGTGGCCAGGTGCGGGATGCTGTTCCAGGGCAGGCTGGCAGCAGCAATCTCCTGGCAGGCTACTATTTCCTTGGCGCTCCGCTGGTGCTTGGCAGCCGGATCTACGTCCTCGCAGAAAACGGCGAAGGCATCTATCTGATTCGAATTGGCGAGCCTGTTGCCGGGATGACAAATGCCAACCCGCAGATTCTGGCCAGTCAGCTGCTCGCCATTCCTGACCGCAAGCTGCCCGAGCATCCGCTGCGGCGATACTCGGGACTGATGCCCACCTTCGCTCAGGGACTCCTCATCTGCCCCACCTGCGACAACCGCGTCGTGGCATTATCGGCCGAGGACCTCTCGATCCGCTGGGTCGCTCGCTATAACGGCATCCTGCAGCGACAGGAGATCGGCGATAATCGTGCTCTTGTCCTGCCCGGGGCTCAAAACATTGAGCAGTCAGCTTCAGTGGATTTGGCGAATCGCTGGTACGACTTCCTGCCTCGAGTCGCCGGCGGCAAAGTTCTGCTGACGCCGCGCGATGCGGACCAGCTCTTCTGCCTTGACCTGCAAACTGGTCGTCAGCTCTGGAAGGCAGCTCGAGGCGGTTATCACGCCATTGTCGGAGTCACGGACCAGCTGGTCGTTCTTGCAGGTCGTCGTCAGGCAGGTGCACTGAATCTGGAGACGGGTGAAAAGGTCTGGGCCACATCACTGCGTGCGGGCCTTGTCTGTGGCAGCGGAGTGTTCACGGGGAAGTTGCTGCAGCTGCCCACGAGCGAACCGGCTGTCGTCTCGATCGACGTCGCCAGCGGCCGGATTCTGGCCAGTCAGCCGTGGGAGGGCGACGGGCAGCCGGGCAATCTGTTGTCTGTTTCCGGGGGTACGATTGTTCAGGGAATCACAGCGCTGACATGGCTGCCCCGTGCCACAGAGAATCTGCGGCCGACCGAGCGGGCTGTGCAGCTGGTGCTTGAAGGTGATTCCTCGGGCGGTCGCGCGATTCTTCAGGATCATTTGCAGCGGGATCCGAGCGATCAGTCGGTGCGGATGCTGCTGGTTGATCTGCTTCTGAACGAACTGCGACGGGATGAAGAAAACGCGGAACAGCTGATTCCGGAGATTCGGCAGCTGCTCTCACAACTGACTCAGACAGTGCAGCTCGGGCCGCTCCTGCATTCGCTGCTTGGCATGAACCTGCCGGACGCAGCCGCGCTTCCCGGGCTGCTCAAAACGCCTGCCAGCCGGCGTGAAGAGGAATTCCAGGAAATTCTGATGCGGCGCAAGGCATCTCAGTCGTCTCAAACGCCCCTGAACCTGCTGCTCCCGCAACTGGAGCGAATGATACGGGAGCTGCCCATGGCGATGCAGGCCGCCGCCCCCGCTGCAGGCCTTGAACGCAGTCAGGCTGCAGTGCTGGCAGTCGCCATTCGCAGCAGTCTGCTGCAGCGTCCCCCAACTGAACAGGCAGAGCTGCAGCGACAGCTTGCGATTCCAGCCGTGGCAACAGCAGCCTCCATGGTGCCGCCGCAGCGACTCGATTTTGCTGCCCACCTCCTCCGCTGTGGACTGCATATGGCGGCTGTCGAGGTGCTCGATCCGAAGGATAACAGCCTTGAAGTGGGCATGAACGCCGCGGAAGTGGCCGCGATTGCTCGAATTCAGTCGCGGCTGGAACTGATTCTGGAACATGCACGTCTGGCGGCCCTGCGAATTCCAACAGCGGAATCCCCAGCCCAGCTGGCCAATCTTCTGGAAAACTGGCAGCAGACCGGCGCTCGCTGGCAATCCCGGTCGCTCATTCAGATGCTCCGAAAATCCAGCGAAAATTCCGCTCCGCACCAGCAGCTGCTCAGGGCCATCCTGCAACGGATCACAGAAAAAAATCCAGAGCTGCGTGCGGATGTTCGGCCCGCCAGCAGGTGGCCGAAAACATTTCTTGCAGAAGTTTCCGACGACAGATCACTCATCGGAGAAACCGCCTCCACCGAACCTGTCCCGGCACACCCCATGCCACTCTACGGGGATTCAGGACTCTTCAGCGGCTGGAACTTCGCTCTCGTCAATCCCGGCAATCGTCTTGCCGCCTATGATCCCGATGGAGTGCTTCAGTGGACTTACCAGCCTGACTGGAATGCGGACCCGGGCGCCGGGGGTTATCAACTGGACGCGTGGGGCTTTGTCTCAGGCCGCATCATGGTCATGCACCTGAGCGGAATGATTGCCGCACTGGATCTGACACACGCCACTCACCAGTCACCGCCTCAGCTGCTGTGGAAATCGAAGAGCGAGCTCTCAGCCAACGGTAATCCTGATCTGGATCCGCGAAACTTCACTTTACCGGAGGAACGAATCGAACAGTATCAGCTGCTCCCGGGAGGCCATTTTCCCGTCGGGCCTGTTTCAGAATTCGGCGTCCCCCTGATCTCGGGCCGTACCCTGCAGATGCTCAACCTGTTCACCGGAGCCCGACTCTGGGAACTTGACGTGATCCCCGTCGATGCGCGACTGCTCATCGATGACGACCGCCTGCTGATCCTCTCCGATTCCGCCCGGCAGACAGAAGTGAGATCAGCAATTGACGGCACACTGCTGGCCACTCATCGACTGCCGGACTGGTGGAGCGAAGCTGGAAGCAACCAGGGATTGTCGGTGGAAGAGATCGACGTGGAAGCGGGCATGGACACAATCTGGCGAGTGATTGTGGAGGGCCGTCGATGCGTGCTGTTTCGACTGACTGCCGGTGAGGCTCGACTCGAGTGCCACGACCTGCTCACGGAAGCCGTAATCTGGCAGCATACATTCCCGCAGAAAACCGTGTTCAGCAACGTGGCGGACAACGCCACAGCATTGCTCAGCGACGGACAGCAGCTGAAGATCATTGACCTCACCAGCGGAACGATTCGAGTCAGCCAGAAACTGACTCCCGTGGCCCAGCCCCGCAAACTCTACCTTCGCTCAGCTCACGGATTGTTTGTGATTCTCCCTGAAGCGCTCTCCGAAGAAGATCCCTCGATGGACTTCTTCAACCCGCTTCCCGATGCCGTGCATGTGCATGGCCGCGTGTATGGGATCCGACCGGAAGATGGCGCGGTCGTCTGGGAACATGCTGTCAGCCACCGCCAGCTGCGACTGGAACACTGTTCCCAACGACGCCCACTCCTGTCCGTCTTGCCACTGCTGGTGCTGCTGAATCGCGAGCGCGCCCCGAATTCACGAAGCTCAGCCGTTGTCGTCGGCGCTGAAGTGCTTGACGTCCGCAGCGGCAAAGTCCTGTACACGGATACCAACACCGGACTCAGTCAGGAACAGCTCTGGCTTCAGCCGGCGAAATCAGCTGAACTGCTGCTGAACTTCGAACGCCGCTTTGTGCGGTTCCGCAGTGGTGATGAAGAGCCGCCCAGATAGTCGCTGCCAGGACCAGCAGCCTGGACGCCTGACGCAGTTTGATGAAAAATCAGTTTGAGTACGTGGCGGCCCACGGGATCACTCGATCAATGACCGTGTCCTGACAGATGCGATACAGCTCCGAAGGGTGTTCAGATGTGTCTGCCGGCACGCCGGGAATTCGGCAGTCGAGGATCTCTGCGGCAATTTCGCGAGCGCGCGTTTCTGCGGCCAGCAATTCCGGCTCTTCCCAGTCCGCTGCATCGAAGCCGACTTTGGTCAGGTCTCCCGGAAGCTGTACATAACCCAGTTCGATGCGACCTTCAAGTCCAGCAGCACGGGCGAGCAGTCGATAGAGGGGCAGTTGCAGATCGATCCATTCATCGCCGCGGCGGTGAGTGGTTCGAGGGGGATTGGCTTTTTCGCTGGACTTATAATCAATCACCCGGTAGTCCCCGGAACGCTGATGACGGTCAATCCGGTCAATGCGTCCGTGGAGTTTAACTTTGCGGCCTTTGCTGTCGCTGAAGTCCGCGTAGTCAAAACGAGTTTCCGTATGGAGGATACGCCAACCTTCACGAGCGGTTGCAGCCTGCCATTCAGAGAAGGCCACGAGGCGATTTTCGAGCATTCTGAGCTGGACATTGACTGTTGCGGAGCGTTTACGGCCGTAGTATTCGAGGGCCAGTCGATGCAGTTGTTCGACGAGCAGCGTCTGAATGGCTTCAGACTCATGGGCGTCTCTCAGCGACGACTGCCCGAAATGGTTCAGCACGCCATGCATCAGATTACCGAATGCGAGCGCGTTGATTTCGCGAAGGTTTCCATCGATGAACTGCAGCCCCAGCTCCCGATTCAGGTGATAGCGGTAGGGACAGGCGAGGTATTCCCGAAACGCCGTCACGGAAATGGAGGCAGGTGCGGGCTGAGAAATTGGCGCGGGGATAGTAAATCGGCTGTGACTGCGGGGCTGCGTGGCTTCGGGGGCGACAGCTGGCTGCCCGGATAAAACCTGCGGCTCCTCGTCGGCATAGAACCAGGCAATGCGGCGACGGATTTCTTCGGCCGGGCAGGCAAACCAGAGTCGGCTGGGGCTGAGCGGATCACCGGACTCATTGACGCGTCCGAAAATCACCGTGAACTCCCGCTGACTCTGCAGAATTGCGTGCAGTGCGGCGACATCCCGCGCGTAGCGGAAGCGGTTGTCACGGATTCCCAGTCGTGTGCGGAGACTGTCAGGAAGAAACGCATCTCCCGCCATCGACTGCGGCACGGCTCCTTCGTTGAAGCCCGTCAGCACCAGCAGCGGTGAATCGTCAAGTGGAAGGTCCAGCCAGCCAACCAGATCAATACCGTCCGCCGCCACCTCCTGTGACTGCTCCTGATCGGCGATTTGCCTCAGCAGCAGTTGAATGGCCTGGTCAGCGGAACAGTGGGGCAGGATCTGTTCAGAGAGCCCCGCAAGCTGATCCTGCAACTGCTGCAGGGCTTCGCGACATTCGTCACAGCCGATCGGCAGAGCTGTTTCGGAACCTGCGTAGACGGCATCGAACAGATTCAGGATGCCGGCAGCCCACTCAGCGAGACTGCGACGCGATTTCAGCAGTGAAAGTCCAGTGCCATGAGCGGACTCGGCAGACGCATCGAAATTGAGCTGGCGCTGGATGCTGCTACGGATGGCCGGGGGCGACGTGACTTTTGCTGAGTTGGCGGCAGGCAGGATTTTCGTGAGCAGGAGTTCGACGGCGCGGCAGACCTCGGCAACGATCTCGCGGCGCGGATTCGGGCCGTGAAACGTTCCAGGTGTCAGCTGCAGGTGCTCGCTGCAGTACTCATCCAGTTCAGCCAGCCACAAGCAGATTCGACTGCGAACAGTGTCGCTTCCGGTAATCGACTGAAGGTGTCGATAAATCCACGCGCCGCAGTCCGGGTGACGAGCGAGTTCGCAGAGCGAATCGAAGTCGGGGGGCAGATCTTCACGAGCGGTTGCGAGATGGGCGGCGACAGCGTTGAGCAGTCGCCACGGGGATGTTTGTCGCAGCTGTCGTCCAATCGGCCAGCGACCGGAAACACCCGCGTCGGCAAGCTGCTGCAGAAGGACGGGAACGAGCGATTCATCGGCGGCCCCGAGGGCTATCTGATCTGCTCGAAATGTTTCATTACGCGATGCAATTTCAGTGATTGCCAGTCGAGCCTGTTCGAGCGGGTTGAGGGCGATGCGACAGGCAGCGGATGGAAGATTCAGGAACTGCTGTTCCCAGTATTCTGCTCGCAGCCCACCGTACTCGTTAAATCCCTCGCTGTGTCGTTCGTCCGCATAAATCAGCGCCGTGACGCGATCGGAGACCTGATCCAGCATGTGGCAGACCACACCGCTGATATCGACTGTGGCAACGAGCAGAATGTCATGCTCAGTAGAGCATTCGCGGCGCTTCACAGCCTCCCGACGAGCTGTCTGCTGGTCCCAGAGTTCGAGCTTGTCCATCTCGCGGTGATAGGACTCCTGAAGGCAGGCAAGTGCCTGCCAGCGCGCAGATTCACTGGCCGGGCCGTCTGCCTTCAGACGACCTGCCACAGAGTCGAAGTTGAGGTCTTCAGCTGCCAGCTCCCGATGCTGGCTGCGAAATGTGGTGCAGAGTGCTGTCCATGCGCCGATGGCATCCGGATCAGGAGCGTGGGGGAGTGCCGCGGAGATTTTTGAGTGAGGAGTTGAGAACAGGGCCTGTCGCCACACAAGCAGTTGTGTGAAGTCATCCGCAAATGGTTTTTGGGGGGGATACAGCAGTTCAGGAAAGCTGGAGAACGTCAGAATTCGCGGCGGACGCAGCCCGGGAAAACGATCGCCGGCCCGCTGCACCAGCAGCTCCAGCATCCGACGCGCGGCCCGCGCACCCGGGACCACCACAACAACACCGGAAAGATCCAGCTCGCCATCGGATACATACCGCTGCACCATGTAATCCGTTGCGGAAACCAGGGCTGGCTGAAGGGTGCCCAGAAAATGACGCGTAAGTCCCATCGAACGGCTCGTACTCGCAGGGTATGGCCTCTCCTGAGAACGCTGGCAGGAGCAGGAGGGAGAGTAGAGTATCGCAAAGTTACCCAGAAGCAAACCAGTGCCGCACCGGCCTCTTCGTGCATCTTCAGGCGCACACAACTACGCACCTCAACAGCAAAAACACTGGAATAACGTAGCAAAGGTGCATGGCACCTCCGGTGCACCCTGAGCGGACCTCTCTGCGGAATTGGCAGCCCATTTTTGGCAGTCTTCCCAATTCGGAGATTCGGAATATTCCTCAAGTTCGGAAGTGCCGGCGTCCGATGGGAGCACGGGTGTTGTTTTCTCCCCACGTTGCAATCACAAGGCGCACCGATGACCGACGCGTTGAGCGAGGCACTGATGAAGCTGTCGGCCGCAAAGCCTGTGCAGGGCAGCGGTGCTGCATCGACGGTTGAGGCGACACAGCGGTCCTCATCGGCAGAAAATGCGGAACGGTCACCTGTTCCAGCAGCGATGACTGGATTGAGCCTGCCAGAAGTGGAAACTCCACCCGTATCCCCACCTGCGGCAACTGTTCGGGCCGCTGCACCGCCTCCAGCTCCGGCAGCCGCTCGAAACTGGATTGTGAAAATACGGGAACTGCGTGGCTGGGTGGCGGCGGGGATTGGTCTGGCAGTTCTGTTCACAATTGTCGATGATCTGCGGAGGCAGGATTCTTCTGCTCGGATCGCAGGTCCAGCGGCGAATGCCAGCGTGGACGTTGATCTGGATGAATTGCTGCATGAATTTGAAACAGCGGAGCCGTCAACGCGGCCGCAGCGAAAAGAGAGTCGCCCGGCAGAACTGCTGCCGGAGACCGAATCAAGCGTCACTGCCGACTATGGAAGTTCTGAAAGCGACATCGAGGCTGTTCCTGCCACCTCGGACAGTGGTTCCAGAGTGGTGCGATTCACTGGTCGAATCGAGCCTTTGAACTAGCCGCCCGTTGGATTTCACGAGTTGACTTGTTTTTCCAGGTTGCATCAGGACCCCGCCGATGTATGAGTCGTACTGGAAGTTGAGGGCGAGGCCATTTCCGCAGGCTACCGATCCACCGCTGTTTTTCCGCAGTCAGTCTGGTGCCGCTGCGCTGCTGAGATTTCGATTTGCGGTCGAAAATCTCAGCGGTCCTGCACTGCTGCTGGGGCAGTCTGGTTGTGGGAAAACCAGTCTGGTGCGGTGGTTTGCGTCTGAGAACACCTCACTGCGTCCGTTTGTCCATGCAGTGATTCCGTCGCTGGGCGTTGAGGAGCAGTTGCGGATGCTCCTGTTTGAACTCAGCGAAGATCAGCGTGGGTTGGGAACTTCGGGGCCGCTGGACGTGATCTTCAGGGAACTGCGAGCACAGTTACGTCGCCACACAGCCTGCGGTCGGTGCCCCTTTTTGTTCTTCGACGATGCCCATCTGCTGCCCGACGACTGTCTGCAGCAGGTTGTTCTGCCGCTGCTGCATCTGGCAGAAGCAGACGCCAACCTGAAGCTGATGGTTTTGCTGGCAGCACAGCCTGCGTTTGCTGCTCGGGTGCGACGCTTCGGCCAGCTCAGCGAGCGAATCGCAGTCACCTCGACGCTCAGCGGTTTCACTTCAGACGAGACCGCTGGATATGTGCGACAGTGCCTCGAGCACGTCGGGGCCACCGAGGCGATTTTCAGTCGCTCCGCTGTGCAGCGACTCCATGAGGTCTCAGGGGGCATACCCCGGCGACTGAATCGGCTCTGCGACATGGCACTTCTGGTGGGTTTTGCTGAGCAGAAATCGCAGTTGTCAGAGGCAGACATTGAGGCGATCTCGGGTGAGTTGATGCCGGCTGCTGCGTGAACGGGCCGACTGATGATTTTTTACGGGCAGCGATTTGAGTGAATGGGTCGCGGGGGAAATGCCTGCTGATTCGCCACTCCGCCCAGTCAATTCTCTCCATGTCCACCGTTTTGGAATTGGCGCCGCAAAGTCGCCGTATTCCCCCCATCCATTCTGAACTACGCAGTCCGCGTTATGAGTGAAAGCGGACCATGGTTCGCGTGAAATGCGGGCGAGAAGCTGGAACGAATGCGGTTCCTGCCGATTCAGCGACGATAGCCAGTCTCGTCTGCGAAACGGATTGCGCGAAACATGCGGTGCAGTTAGTCAGGAAGACTTTCATGAAGCGAGCAATGTCGCTGTTGGTGTACATTTTGGCTGTGCTGGCTGTGCAGCAGTCGTCCCGGGGTGGAGATGAACTGCGACCGACCGGAGATGCCCCGGCGGGGTTTGTGCCGAGCCCTAATTCACTGGCGAAGTTCGCCCCGAAGCGTACGGGCGATTCGCGTGTTCCACCGGGAAGCTTCAACGGCTTCGCTGGCCTGCGACAGCCTCCGGGAACTGGGCTGCCAGGAACTGGTGGGTTTGGTCACAGCCACTATTCACAACCAATGGACCGTTACACGAGCTGGTATCGACCTCGAGCTGCGACGCTGACTCGGGAGGAGCGTTGTGCGAAAGACAGCTACCGTCCGCGTGGGTTGGGGCATTTATTTGCCGAGCCGATGGATTCCTTTCGCATGGACTACGAGCCTTACAGTCTGGGTGAGTTGCCATCGACCTATGGTCCGGCGTACGTGAACCGTCTGGGAGATCCGCGATGTCCGAGCTGTTGTGAGCAGTGTCGCGCGAAGCTGAAGTCGCCAACCTGCGATCAGTGCGGTCGGAAGCACTGATGCGTGAGGGACGCGAGAAGTGCGTGGTCGTGGCCGGCGTGGGCCTCATCGGAGGTTCGATCGCTGCTGCCGTTCGCACCGATTCACCGGAATGTTCAGTGATTGGAGTCGGTCGAAGTGCTGAGCGTCTGCAAGCTGCTCAGGACGCTGGGCTGATCACGGGCTGGACCAGTGAGATTTCTGCAGCGACGATCCCTCGCGGAAGTTTGGGTGTGGTTTGCCTGCCCGTGAATCGCGTAGCTGAAACAGCGCTGGTGCTCTTGCGGGCAGGCTGCGGAGCGGTGACGGACGTCGGCAGTACCAAAGCTGCGATCTGCCGACAACTGGCGGGTGAAACGTTATTTGTGGGTGCACATCCGATCGCGGGCAGTGAACAGGCTGGATTTGAACATGCAGATGAGGCGTTGTTCAGGGGACGTGTGTGCGTCGTCTGTCCCGGGGCGGCCGATTCGGATGTTGTTTTTCGGGTGGAGCAATTCTGGCGGACGCTGGGGTTAACTCTGAGGCGATTGTCGGCCGACGAGCACGATCAGATCCTCGCACTGACGAGTCATTTGCCGCATGTTCTGGCTGCGGTGGCTGCGGGCGTCGTGACGGATGAGCAGCTGGAATTCACCGGGACTGGTTTTCGGGATACGACGCGAATTGCCGCGGGATCAGCGGACGTCTGGACTTCGATCCTGATGGCAAACGCGGGAGCGTGCGTGGAGGCCATCGTTCAGGCCGAACAGCTGCTCGGGCGCTTTCGCTTTGCGCTGGAGCACGGCGACGCGGAACTGTTGAGCGTCCTTTGGTCGGTCTCGGCTGAGCGTCGCAGGAAGCTGGGGTGAATCTGTGTCGCGGGAAATCCGCGGGAATTCCCACCCTCGCGACCAATTCCCACTCGCAGGAATCGCACGCTGATACGGCGGAATTCTCTGGCTTTTGCATGATGTTCCGCGGTCTTGCGGAAGGAGCAAACCGCAGCAGAAATCATTGGACTTTTTGCTGCAGCGATCGATTTGTTAAGGATGCCGTGCCTGCTACAAAACATGGTCATGTTTCCTGCCTTCTGGTTTTCAATGGGTCTGCCGCAAATGGATTGCCAATCACGCCGCCTTGCCGCAGCTGACTGCGAACGGATCGTACCATACGAGGTACTGCTGGACCGTCTGGTGGATGAAGGCTTATCGGGCTGGATTGAGGACCGCAGATTTCTGCACGCACGGCCTGAACTGAGTGGTAAGGAAGTCAAAACGACCGCGTGGATTCGCGGCCGTCTTGAAGGTCTGGGACTGGTTGTACGCACGACGGAGCAGCAGGTTGGTTGTTTCACGGATCTGGTCCTGGGCCAGCCCTCAGAAGCAGCGCCGCTCATCGCGCTCCGGGCCGACATTGATGCTCTGCCGCTGCAGGACAGAAAAACCGCGTCTTACGCGTCCATCATTCCGGGAGTGACGCATGCGTGCGGGCACGATGTCCACACAACAATCGTGCTGGGTGTCTGTGAATTGTTAACAAAGCTGGCCACGCGGCTGACGGAGGGAAATGTGCCGTCACTGCGGCTGCGTTTGATTTTTCAGCCGGCGGAAGAGACGGCGGAGGGTGCAGCGTGGATGGTGGCAGCGGGGGCACTGGAGGGCGTTGACAACATTCTGGGGCTTCACGTCGATCCCACACTTCCGCGGGGCCGCGTGGGAATTCGCTATGGGGTGCTGACGGCCTGTGTGGATGAAGTGTCTCTGGTGGTATCGGGGCGAGGTGGTCATGCAGCGAGGCCTCAGCATTCAACGGATCCGCTCCTCACGGCTGCCCAATTAGTAACAACTCTCTATCAGGCAGTGCCCAGGCATGCAGACGCTCTGCACCCCACTGTTTTCACAATTGGCAGCATCCATGGGGGATCGGCGTCGAATGTGATTCCTGACGAAGTGCGACTGGACGGTACGCTGAGGACCACAAATTCAGTGGTGCGTACAAGGGTGATGGAATCGATGCAGAGAATCTGCGGTGGCCTCGCAGAAGCGACGGGCAACGACATCACGCTGCGGTTTCTCTGTCCGCTTGGTTCTGTCGTGAACCACAGTCTGCCGGCGTCAGCATTCGAGCATTCAGCGCGTCAGGTTGTGGGGACAGAGAATGTGGTGCTGATCGACAAGCCCAGTATGGGCGGCGAGGACTTTGCGGTGTATGTGGAAAAGGTGCCGGGGGCACAGTTTCGGCTCGGGTGTGCCGATGGCAACTCCGATTGGCCGCTGCTGCATTCTCCCTGTTTCGACATTGAAGAACGGTCGATTGGGGATGGCCTGCGGATACTGTCCAGAGCTGCTCTGCTGCTGGCCCTGCAGCCGCCGCTCAAAGAAAACTGAAGTTTTCTGCTGCAAATCAGGCTTTCAGGTTCAGTTTCTTTCAATCCGTTCAGGAAAGGTGAGTGATGTCAGATCAGGCAAAGCGACAGGCAATTATTGAAGAACTGTGCGTCTCGTACTGGATGGAACTGGAAACGGTGATGAACTTTATTTCCAACTCCATCAATCTTGACGGGGTTCGTGCAGAGGAGATCAAGGCTTCGCTGCAGGCGGATGTTCAGGCAGGGCTGCTGCACGCACAGAGCCTGGCAAGACGCATCAAAACACTTGGTGGAATTGTTCCGGGCAGTTGTTCCTTTCAGGCGCGACAAAGCTCGCTGCAGCCCCCGAAGAAAAGCTCACAGACGTCGTCAGCGTGATCAAGGGAGTGATCGAAGCGGAAGACGCAGCGATCGCTCAATACAACAAGCTGATCAGGCTTTGCGACTGGTTTGACTATGTCACCCAGGATCTGTGCATCACGGCGCTGGGCGACGAAGAGGAGCATCGCCGGGAGTTCATGGGATTTCTGGCTGAGTACGAAAGCTGAGCAATTTCGACGGTGGTTCCTGCCGCACGAATCAGTCCTTCGTACCCTTTGCCAGGGGTTTGACGCCCCCACTCAACTGCACCTTGATATCTCCACGACATTTCGAAGAAGCCGGCACGTTGATTCGCAGGTACAGCGTGCCGCTCTTCTTTGGATTGTGTTCCACGGAACCGTTGATCAGGAACGGATCTCCAGGTTTGTTGTCTGTGAAGACAAGGCCGACCAGGGCACCAAACGGTGCGTTGCTGAGGTGATCCTTTGCCGGATCACTGGTGGACAGCCCGGTCAATGAAACGCTGGAGGTCAGATCCAGTTTGTATTCGCCGGCAGCAATCAGTCGAAAAGGTTTGCCCTCTTCAACCTCCGCCAGAGCAAGCCACTGTTTGGATGTATCGAATTCAAGCTTCAATCCATTTTCCTGGATGAGTTCTTCGCGGATTCCCTGTATCCGCTGGCGGATTCCTTCCAGTTTCGGGTTGATCTGAGCCACGCGTTCGAGGACGACGATTGATTGTTCGCGTTCGCCCTGTTTGTAGTACTCGTTGGCGACGGAGAGATATTCATCGAGCAACTGTTCTTCGGCTTTTGAGATTCTGGCTTCCAGCTGCTGGGGAGAAGCGGAGGAATCCTTGCCTTTCTTGCTGTCCCGCGTTTTTGTCTGGCCGAAAACCGGGCTGGTAAGGGCAAGACAGGCCAGCAGCAGGATGCAGAGTCGCTCAACAGAGACTGCACCAGTGGAGACTGCAGCGAGGTAACGATGATGGGTGCGACAGAACATGTCCGAATCCTTGTTGCAGCCAAACAGGCGGCCTGTGAGAACATTTGGAACAGCACACAGGTATTTTGCAGAGAATCGGCCTGCAAATCCAGCCTGAACAGGCGGGCTGTTGCTGTGCATGAGCGGGAAACAGCTGCTGGCTGGCGTTGGCGATCCTGCAGCTTACACTGTCTCCAATCAACGGCGACTGTTTTCTGGCGGATATTCTGAAATGTCGGCAATGGCTGTTATTTCCGGGGAGGCAATCAATTTCGCGTTCGGAGAGGGCGAACTGCGCAAACAGATTCTGTTTGAGGTGAGCCTGCAGATACAGTCGGGGGAGATTGTGCTGCTGACCGGCCCCTCGGGTTCCGGCAAAACGACCCTGCTGACATTGATTGCCGGTCTTCGCGGTATGCAGCAGGGCCGTTTGACTGTACTGGGACATGCGCTCCATCATGCAACGCGGGAAGATCTGCTGCGGCTGCGGCGAAAAATCGGATTCATCTTTCAGGCTCATAATCTGCTGCCATTTCTGACCGCCAGGCAGAATGTTCAGATCATGTTTGATCTGCATCCTGAAGTCACTCCGACGGAGGCCCGACGACGGACGGTGGAAATTCTGACTCGGGTTGGTCTTGGGGATCGTGTGGAGTATCCGATTTCAAAATTATCAGGGGGACAGCGGCAGCGAGTTGCCATCGCACGGTCGCTGGTCAGCGGCCCCAGTCTGGTGCTGGCGGATGAACCCACATCGGCACTGGACAGCGTTACAGGGCGGGAGGTCGTGAGTTACCTGCAATTTCTCGCTCGCGAAGAGGGGCGACCAATTCTGCTTGTCACCCATGATCCGCGGATTCTGGATATTGCCGATCGAGTACTCACGATGCAGGACGGCCGGCTCACAGAATCTGCGATGAAATAAACGAATTCCACTCCGCCAAAAAACTCAAAAAAGTCATCATGAATCAGTCCACTTCAACCTCCGGATCCGGGAGCGAAACTGTCGCTGCACCGCCACGCTTCGTGGTGGGAATCGATCTTGGAACAACCAACTGTGCTCTGTGCTGGATTGATTCCTGCAATGCGCCGCAGTCAGTCGAGGTCTTCAGGATTCCTCAGCTCTGTGCCCCCGGCCAGACAGAACGCCTGGAGACGCTTCCATCATTCTGCTGGTTCGGTAAGGACGAGGAGATTTCGTCCGGGTTGCTGCGGCTTCCATGGCAGACCCGGAACCCCACGGAAGCCGTCGGCGTTTATGCCAGGGAACAGGGACGATTATCGGCAGGCCGACTCATCGAGTCGGCCAAGAGCTGGCTGTGTCATGCCGGGGTTGATCGACGAGCGCAGCTCTTACCGTGGCATGGTTCCCCTGACGTGCCCAGCATGTCTCCCGTCGCAGCAACCGCCATGTATCTGCGACATCTTCGCGAGACATGGAATGCTGAACACCCTGCGGATCTGCTGGAGCAGCAGGAGGTGATCATCACCATCCCGGCTTCCTTCGACGAAGTCGCAAGGGAACTTACAGTCCAGGCAGCGCGGGAGGCTGGTCTGCCGCGGATCATTCTGCTGGAGGAGCCGCAGGCGGCTTTCTATGCGTGGGTCCATCAGCACCGCGACAACTGGGAACTGCTCGTATCGCCCGGACAGCGGATTCTGGTCTGCGACATCGGTGGCGGGACGAGCGACTTCAGTCTGATCCAGGTACGACGCGGTGAAGACGGTCGGGTCCAGTTTCATCGGGCCGCGGTCGGTGACCATCTGCTCCTTGGTGGAGATAATCTCGACCTCGCTCTGGCTCATCTGGTCGAACAGCACCTGCAGCGACAGATCACGGATACTCGACAATGGGGACAGCTGACGGCGTCCTGTCGCCATGCCAAGGAAACACTGCTCGGGCCTGAAGCGCCGTTCAGCATCACTCTGAATCTTTCCAGCGGCGGTTCCAGACTGATCGCCGGCTCTTTACAGGTCCAGCTGACACGTGATGATGTGATCACACAGCTGATTCAGGGGTTCCTTCCTGCTGTGAAGTGGGGTGAAGAGCCGCAGCGGCGGCAATCGGGCTTTCAGGAATACGGTCTGCCCTACGCCAGTGACGCAGCGATCAGTCGATATCTGGCAGGTTTCCTGAAGCAGTTCGCAAAGGCTGCTGCGGGGGAATCTGCAGCGTCCCCGGATCCATTTGCCGCTCGCCCCGATCTGGTGCTCTTTAACGGCGGTTTTTTCGAGTCGCCGGTGCTGCGGGAACGCGTGCTGGAAGTACTCCGGGAGTTGTTTTCGGAGTCTGCCCCAGGCTGGGCTCCCGTGGTGCTCCGCAATGATCGTCTGGATCTCGCAGTGGCTCAGGGAGCCGCTGCCTTCGGGATGGTTCGTCGAGGGCATGGGACCAGAATTTCCGCCGGGCTTGCTCGGACGTATTACGTCGCCGTGGAACAGGCCGACGGCTGTCGAGCCGCGCTCTGCCTCGCCGCAGCTGGCACAGAAGCCGGCGATCAGCTGCAGACTCTGGAACGCGAATTCCGAGTGCGGACTTGGGAGCCGGTGGAGTTTGAAATTCTGGTGTCAGGCACACGTCTGAGTGACCAGCCTGGACAGCTCGTAGAAATCATCCCGGAACAGCTCACCAGCCTGCCGCCAATCCGCACAGTACTCACCGGCCGCCACCGTGGTGACGAATCAGAGATCTCCGCCCAGCTGGCAGTGCGGCTCACCGAAATCGGCACGCTCGAACTCTGGTGCCGCCAAACTGACAGTTCGCGGCGATGGCAACTCCAGTTCGACGTCCGCGCTGCCACTCAGACCGACCGCAGCGGACACAGCGGCGATGCCGAGCGTGCAGGTTTCGTGGATGAAGAAACAGTCCTCGCCACAGCAGCCGTCCTGCAGGACGTTTTTGGGCCGGAGCGCACAGGTAAGCCGGATGAGATTGTGGCAAAGCTCTGCGAGGCGATCGGGACGCCAAGGTCCCAGTGGCCCCCCTCACTGCTCAGAGCTGTCTGGAATGTCCTGCTGCAGCTGTCCGACGGTCGCCGGAAAAGCCCCGTGCATGAGGCTCGCTGGCTGAATCTTGCAGGTTTCTGCCTCCGCCCCGGCTTCGGCATGGCCGCTGATGACTGGCGAGTTGAAGAGACATGGAGAACGATTTCCGGACGTGCCATCCACGCCGCCCCAGCCTGCCTCGCGGAGGTCCGCACTCTCTGCCGACGCATTGCCGGAGGTCTGTCAGCCGGACGACAGCACCAGCTGGCCGCCGCCGTCCTGCCTGCGATTCGCCAGCGACTGCGTCAGGCCCAGACCGGACGCGGACGTGCAGTTCCCTATGCTTCAGGAAATCATGAAGCGGCAGAAATCTGGCGAATGCTGGGGGCTCTTGAACTCCTCGAACTGCCGCTCCGCAGAGAACTCGGCGACACCGCGCTGGAACTCTATTCACGTCCCGGCTTTGAACCAGTTCGCAACGCCCTGATCTGGATGCTGGGACGCGTCGGCAGCCGCAGACCAGCCTACGGTCCCCTGAACTTAATCGTGCCAGTCGAAATTGCAGGCGCGTGGATCGAGAAACTCATGAAGTCGGCAGATCTGAAAGACTCCACGGTTCAGCTGACGCTCATGCAGCTGTCAAGAAAAACCGGCGATCGTTTTCGCGATCTTCCGGAATCACTGCGCGCCCGACTGCTGGAACGCCTGCGGTCTGCCGGCACTCGGAACAGCTTTCTGCAGCTCATTGCCGAGGGTGGTGAACTTGAGCAAGAGGACGCAGGACTCGTCTTCGGCGAAAGTCTGCCCACCGGATTGCGACTGGGATCCTGAAGCCGAGTTGACGAAACGCATTTAGACGCAATGGAACAGGCAACGCCGCCTGCAAACGCCCTCACCGGCGCGCGCACCTTCGGTGCAAAACACAGCCGGGGGCTCCCGCCCAACCGCTGGTTCCAGCCGCATGGCTGCAGCCCAATGGCCTTGAAGTTCTGGCGGAAAGCGCATCTGGCTCCCCTCTCCCCGGATCGGGGAGAGGGGTCGGGGGTGAGGGGTGAAACGCGCCTGCCACGCGCAGCACGGACAGTGCAGAAGGATGCCGGATTCACAGTGTCCTGGAAGTGTTGGCGAGGGGACTGGCAGTGTTCTTTGACCCCTCACCCCCGTCCCCTCTCCCCTCGAAGGGGAGAGGGGGGATTGAGGGCGATTTTCGCCCGGA